>Ga0315289_10008882_pt1 | contig 14506 bp, 18 predicted proteins | sample YL17G11_40_MG_FD_203452 | JGI IMG/M metagenome (GOLD analysis project Ga0315289, IMG submission 203452) | Sediment microbial communities from Yellowstone Lake, YNP, Wyoming, USA - YL17G11_40 | ecosystem: Environmental > Aquatic > Freshwater > Lake > Sediment | place: USA: Wyoming | collected...
TTGAAGATGTGTGCGCCAGATGCAAGATCAAAGGCAATTATTGGCTCGTCGTCGTTGAATTCTGAGTCTTGGAAGTGGGTCAAAGTTATTGCCGTTCCGGTGAAGTCGATTTTTTGATCGAAATCGAATTCGTCATTGTCATCATTGACGTAGACGCCTGGAGTAAGTAATTGCTCTAGTTCGTCATCATCTATTGATGAGTAGAACGTTTCAACTTCATTTCCAAGATTGAACTTGTCACTTGTCCTTTCAACCTTTAAATTGTCGCCTGTGACGCTTACTGCACCTGCAGTTGTTACAAAATTGGCTAAATTGCCATTTATAAGACCGGCAGGTAAGGCATCGTCAACTGAAGCCGCTGCACCATATATAATAGCAACATTGCCAACTCCATTTTTCACAAATGGAGATGGATAGTCGCCTATATGTGTGTCAACAGCAGCTGCGAAACCCATTGTGCTTCCTAGCAATAATGCGCCAGCTAATATAGGTATAATCTTTTTGAAGTTAAATTTCATTTCACTAAACCTCCTTTTAATCAATGTTTAAAAGGCCGCTCATCTCTGAGCATGTTTCTGGGATCCCTCTCCAGAATTTGATTCTGGCCAATTTGTGCTTTCGCACAAAAGCTATAGTAAAAATTGCTTTATAAAGCTTTCTGTAAGATGTCACTCTCAAAGCAGTTCCTTGGCAAAAAAAGGCTGAAAAGTTCGCTTTTTCTTGGTTTTCTTTATAAAGATTACGTTGTTACTGGCTTGTTGAAACGTCTCGGATGCTTTCAAGATGCTTTTCCAGTTTCCAAAAGGCCATTAAAAGTCTATGAAAAATTTTGGGATTTTTATCCTCGAGATATGGGTTATTTTAAACCATATATGTATAAGGAATACTAGTAACTAAATGACAACATTTATAAACTTTGAAGGCTTTTCAAAGGCATGGCAAAAAAGTCAAAAAAGAAGATAGGGACAGTGGATATCAGCCTGGAAAGGCAGGGCACCTTCTCAGTAATCTTCAGGAAAGTCGGTCTGGTTTCAGAGGAGCCTACAATTGACATGCTGAGGCAGCTCCTGAGCAATGAAAGGATAAGAATGATCCATGTCATAAACAGTGAAAAACCCAAATCCATGTACAATCTGGCTAAGCAGCTTGGCCGTGACTTCAAGGCAGTCAAAAACGACCTGCTGCTGTTGAAAAGATTTGGTGTCATTGATTTGGAGAAAGTCAAAGAAAAGGGCAGGGAAAAGTTAAAGCCAGTTCTGGAGCTTAAAGGCATTCAGATTAATCTGAGCTTTTAAAGTTTAGAAATCAGGGATAGATTAAGGATAGAAGAATCTAAGCTCAGCGCTCAAGTCCTGCCTGATTGGAGAAATCGCAGCCATTGAAGTGCCTGTCTGATTGCCTTCCTTGATAGAAAGCAAAGCTCCGGATGTTCCTTTCAAATCTAAAGTATAGCCTATCACGTTGCCCAGCCCTGCCTTCTCAACAGCAAGATCAACCATTGATTTTAGTTCAAGCCTGAGATAATCGCAAGCCTTTTCAGTGCCGCAGCTCTCATCATTCCCGCACATAATCATCACATCCTGCATCTCTTTTTCGCATGCTGACGTCGCATGCCTGACAGCAGAAAGTAAATTTTCAACCTGCACATTCTGCTCCTGCTTGGCTTTCGGCTTCAGCATGAATATGAATACCATCCCTATGACAATGATGATTACAACTATGATTATAAATCCCATAATTTCTTCCTGTGCTTTCCGATTTTTTTTGTTAAGGTAAGAAATCTGGCTCATGCCTTGCGCTGACGTCATTTTGTGCCCTGATGCTTTGTCATTAACTACTTTAGGCATTATAGCTGACCTCCATCATTCCAAGACTGCATTTCCATGAGCTTGTTGTCCTGAATTCCTGTTTGCAGATGCTTACGAACGTAGAATATGTAAAATTGCCTTTCCCCTCGCTGTAAATCGGCCATTCTTCCTCAGAAGGCCATATTCTCTTGACACTGACTTTCTGCATGCCAGTCCATTGCTTGATATATGAAGATGAATTGGCCATAGGCAGAAATATCTGAAGTTTGTCTTCATCTATGCAGAGCTTTTCAACCCCGTAATAGGAGCATCTAATCTCCGGCATCGCGCTAATCTTTTCCAGCAGCGAAATGGCTTGCTGCTGCTTGACTGTCCCGGCTGCTTTTTCTACACCTGAAATCTGGAATTTCGAAAAGAAGATAAAAACTATGCCTGCAAGGACAGTCAAGGCTAAAAGCACGAATGCCATTTCTTGTATCTTAATCTGAGATTTTTTTCTCATCTTTTTCATTTTTAAATTTTCCATTTTAAAACACCGGGCATTCTGCAGGATTAGCAGCGCTTACCTCTTTTGAAATACCGTAAATGCTCTCTATAGACACAGCATTCTTCAGCTCTTCAAGCTTGCTCTGTAAAGTTGAAGTATCACAACCTTGACTTGAAAGCATTGCAGCCTTTTGCTCGTAGATATCGATAAGAAGCTTGAGCCTTGCAATTAATCTTGAAAGTTCGCAGCTATACATTTTTGGTTCTGAGAATATTGCGGCGTACATTAATGAGGAGGTTGCATAGCTTACTGTGACAGAAGCTTTTTTCACGTTTCCAGAGCAGTCTGAAGAAGAGCATCCAGTAACTGTTATATCGCATGATGAATCAAAGCATACTTTCAAGCTTGCCGGCTTGCATGAAATTCCTGAACTTGCAAATTGAATTTTTGTCAGGTCAAGCCCTTCAAGTTCGCTTTTAATGTTCAAAGGTGCATTGACAAAACAATAATCCTTGTCAAGGATGTAAATCAGATCATCAATCCTGAATGGCAGATAGAGCGGTTGGGAAAACACGTCAAATCTCTTGGCCTGCATGAAGGAATTTGAGAATATGTACTTGTTATAGATGTAATTGGGCGGACTCCACTCGCCCCATTTTTTGCCGGTGCTTGATTCTGAGCGCAGTCTCATCGTGATCTTTTCAGAATCGCAAGTATAATTTATCTGTACAGTCTGGGGCATGTCAATCGTCTTTGCCAGGCTTACCTTTCCGATGCCTCCGACAGACGCGAACGGATTGAGCAGAACATCAAAATTCTTGACAAGCTCTGTCTCTGAAAGATAGCGCTGCGTTCCAATAAGCCTGCTTGCAAAAAATATTGCCAAAAACAGGATTACAGCGCCTACAATCAGCGCGAAAAGCCAGTTGAATTCAATCTGCGCCTTTTTTGAAACTTTCATCACTTTAACATTCCTTTTATAGATTTAATAAACTCTTTGACGTCTTTTTTGATATCTTCTGTGATTGCATGAAAGACTATTTCATCGTCAACGCTCCCATATTCATGGGCAATTATATTTCTCATCCCTTTTGCGTCTTTAAATTTTTCAGCCAGTTCTTCAGAGATAACTTTTTCCCTTGAAAGAATATCAAATGCTTCCTTGTCTTCTTCTGGAATTCTGAATCCTTTATCCTTGATTATTAAGAAAGCCAGGTCAACAACTGCCTCAACAATTTTTTCAAAATATCTTTCGCATGCAGCCCTTGTTTTAATTTCTTTATACTGCTCAAAACTTTGTGGCATTACCTCTGCCAGCTCATAAAGATAATCCTCTATTTCTTTTATTTTGTCTTTTATCCTCATTTTTTATAGATTATTTTTCCTTTAAGCTCTATCTCGCTTATAATTTTTTTAGGTAGAAAATTATATGCCTGCACATCTACTCTTTGATTAATCTTTCCGGAAACTCTCTTTCTAAAAAGCGTCGCTTCTTTCAGGCCTATGTCTGAAAACTCCACTGCAAGGTCTATATCGGAGCCCAGTGTCATCTTTTTCTCTGCTGCAGATCCATAAAGGATTATTCTTTTAATCCTGCTGAAAAGAATATCGTTTAATATAATCTCTTCCGCTTCTTCAATCATCTTTTTTATCTCTGCTCCTTTTTTTAGTTCAAATTCATGCGAAAAAGTTGCTGCCCCCCTTATAAATTCAAATTTCTTTCTGATATCCCTCGAAAGCCTGTTTTTTTCGGATTGAGTCAGATTTACTCCCTGAAGCTGTTTCTCAATTATTTTCAGCTCTCTTTCTCCAAATATCTTCCTTGTATTCCTATTTGACTTTAAGAATTGTAATATGCCCATTTCAATAAATAACTATCATTTAGGTTATTATAACCATAATCAAGGTTATATTTAAATCTTTTGCTGTTCCTTATCTGGCCTGTTTTTTCGCGACCTTCACAATTTTCCCTTCTTTGACTAATTTTCCCCTACTTCTTCACAACCTTTACAACCTTGCCCTCTTTTATAAGATCAATCTTTAAGATGCCCTTTTCAACATTAATGCAGTACGGATTAGGCAGCTCTGACAAATCCAGGCAATCAATTTTCGTGACATCGCCGCAGTCAATCTTGTATGTCACAGGAACCTGCAGGCCCACAATAAAAGAAGAGGGTGCAAGGAAAAGATTATTCTGCTGCGATTTCGAAAGCTTTTTGAATTCTGTGAATAAGGAGGCCAGAGAACTATTGGTTACAGGCGGCAAGAAAAAATCAACAAAACATGCCTTCTCGACTTTCGAAGGCAGGTCATATGAATACGAGCGAGTTGCAGCTGTCGCCTGCCATAATGTGTTGACATCTGCCCTGAAATCATTCACAAAGCCTGCAACTTTAAGCCTGTCAGCATTTTCCAAAAATCCCTTTATTACCACGAAGCCGACATAAATAGATAGTGCAATCAGGATAATTGAAAAAATCATCATGAAAGGCATGCTCATAACTTGTGCCTTCTTGCCTTTTACTGTTTTCATTCTGACCTCTTTTTATCTTCTTATTTTACTAATCTTATTAATTTTTCTATTATTGTTTTAATTTTTGATTCTTTATTGAGCAAGAAAGTCTTTTAAACTCTTTCCCCATAATACACAATATTATTTCTTAATTTTCTGAGCTCATCCATTAAAAAGAGCTCATCTTTTGCAAAAGAATTGCGATGATTGCTTTCCAAGTAAGATATCAGTGCTCTGTGGCTTAGAGTTTTGAAGCCATCTAGATACATAACCGCAGTTGCAAGCTCTTTTATTATCTCGTAATATTGTTCTATAATCTTGTATGTTTTTTCCTCTTTTTTCAGATCATCCAGTCTTTCAAGCGCCATCTCTCTCAGCGCTTCCGCTCTTGCAGGGCTTTTTGAAATTTTAAATGTCTCATCCATTTTATTTATATCTACTTTAAATAGCCGTACAGAACAATGCCGTTGCTTATGTCGGTTCTCAGCTCAGGCCTTACATCCTTTAATGAGCTTTCCATAATTATGTGAACATGCCGGTTTAAAAAGGGCTCGAATTTTTCAACAGAAAGGGCTTTTTTGGCTTTTGTCAGCATGAAGATGTCTATGTCGCTTGTTTCGACATCTTCCCCTCTGAAATATGAGCCGAAGAGGACCATCGCCTCTGGATAAATTGAATTTATCAAGAAATCCAGAAGGCCGGATTCCTTTATCTTAATCATGTTGTCCATTCTTTTGTAGAAGATGAATTCTCCGCTGTCTCTGTTTGCCATGAATCCGAAAAATCTTTCACCTTTTGTTTTTAATATCAGATTTTGCTTTGATAAATGGCTCAAATGCTTTTTAACAGAAGTAGGCGCAAGAGTTATCTTCCTTGATATCTCCTTTATATAATGGATTTTAAGAGGTTCGCTAAAGAAAACTCCCAGAACCCTCCATAGGCTACATTTTTGTATCATTATAAACATAAATGTTCCTTAGGGTATTTAAATGTTTCTATGAAAACTCGCATTCTGGTTTTTAATCTTTTCACTTTTCGAGCGAAAGATTTATAAATATCTTACCATTATTTATGTGTATGAAAATTGGCAAGGAAGAAATCCTGAGAATAAATAAGGCATTCGGAGGAAGTCTGAGGAGCGATTCAAGCCTTGATTTCGCAATGCAGATGCAGGAAAATAAGAGATTCGGGCCTTACAAGAAACTTGCCTATCTTTTAAGAGCGATTCTCGTGGACCATCCATTTTCAGACGGAAACAAAAGGACAGCGGCGTTTATTTCGCTGGCTTTTGCAGAAGAGCAGAAAAAACAAGTTGACAGAGAATTGCTTTTGCATCATATTGTATCAATTGCAAAACAGAACACAACAGATATAAGAGATATAGAAAGGAGAATTAAAAATGCAATTCGTTAGAAAAAGAATATTGAGAAAGTACAAAGATATATTTGAAGCTCTTGAAACCTATGACCGGACAAGAGAGTTGCCATTCCAGAGAAAAAGGATAGATATAACCTTGTCATTAAGAGCCATAAATAAGCTTAAGAAAATCAAACAAGAAACTGGAAAACCCATTTCTCGGATAATCGAAGAAAGAATCTAAGAATCAGTCAGATAATATGGTTAATGAAGCATGATTTGAGGTGCAGTTTGACGTCATTTGATAAATCTTCAATTTCCCCTTACTGATTTCTGACGTTAATCAGTCTCAGCGAGCGACCGGAGGGAGCGAGCGCGTGGAAGTTTATGTTGGTGCGCAAAAAACATGCTCAATATGAAAAAATCAGGCAAGAACTTCTTTCTCAATAGCTTTTCCTGTTACAAGATTCCAATCTAGTTTCAAAAGATTTTGAACAAAAGAATGCTGCAGATTCAATTTGTAATAATCAGATTTACCAATTCTTCTCGTCTTGATAACGATTCCAGATTTGATGAACTGCGGAAAGAAGAGTTTAATAGAGTTATAGCTGACATTAGCGCCTCTTGCTATCTCTGTCATGGGAAAATCAAAGAAATGATTATCTATCAAAAAATCAAGCACTCTAAGTTGGGGGGTGTCTCCAAACTGCATTAAAAACAGAGATTTATTTTCTTTAACCTTCATCTTCCTTTCCTTCTTTCTTATTATATCTTAGAGTCATGGACTTTTAAATCTTTCTATCTGCTAAAAGAAAATTTCAAAAATAGAAACATTTAAAAGTTTTAAAAACATAGACTTTGTATGCTAGAAGTCAGTGATTTGGAAAAGGCCCAGATTATATTCAAACTAGCAAGAAAAGATAATTGGGGGGCTCGCTATGACAGAATAGAGCATTTCAAAAGATTTCCAAATCTTGAGAGAGCAATAAAAGAACTTGCAAAAGCTGGCTGGATTCTAATTCATGGCAAAGCAAAGTTTACTGGAATTTCCTTGAATACTCGATACAAAAGGGAAATTATTGAATTCGTCGAACGGGAAATGCCTTATATTAAAGGTATGCTAAAATAATTTTCGCGAGGAGCGAGCGATGATGTTGTTAATGTGACATGTATTTTAATTGGTTTTTTATCATGGATCTTTAATGATTTATTGACATTTCATTCGTCTCAGCGAGCGACGCGAGGAGCGAGCGTTTGTCTTTTCCTCTTACTTGCTTATCTTGACGTCAAGAAGTTTCAGCGAGGCCGCGTCAGCGGCCGAGCGCGTTGGTTCGTGGCTTTATATTGTTCCTGCTTCAAGAGGCTTGATTGTGAGCTGGGAGCCTGCAATTATTATTCCTCTCTTTCTTCGAGCTCTCTCTTTTCTTCTTCCATCCGTGCTATTTCTTTTTTCCAATAATCATTAGTAGTATCTTTTCTTCCAGCGATTGTTCTTATCTTTTTTCTGTGCTTCTCTATCTGATTTTTTAGCCCTTCGATTCTCTTTTCAATTTGTTTTCTTTCTCTCTTGTTCATATTTTTTGCTCTTTTATCTTTTTGGTTATATAGTCTTGGATTTTTTTAGCTTCTTTTGTATTTATTTGTTCATTGCTTTTTTCTTTATTATTCTTTACATTCAGATATAATCTGTATGTTTTGTCAGATCCGGTCAATTTCTTTATAAGGGAAACAAACTCTTTTATTGTGGCTATTTTTTTATACTTCAAGCAATCTACAATATAAACTTCTCTTAATCTTAAAACCAAAGAATAAATAATGTTCTCGGATAATCCCCTGCCCTCAAGTTCAGCCAGTTCAATTGATTTATCTATAACTTCCAATGCAGAGTTGGTTGTTTCTATATGAAATTTGGTGTTTTCCCGAGTAAATTTAATGTCTTTATAGTCATCAAGAGCTATGGAATTTAATAGGGGTCTGGCTTCTCTAATCATCGGAAGCAGAGGAAGTATGTTTTTTTCAAGCTCCTTTTTTAGATTTTTAGCACTTATCAGCATCAATTCATATTTGCCACTTTTCATTCTTTTGTTGATATCCTTGGTAATTGCTAGTATATCTACATCGCTTTGCCCTGTCTGCTCTTCTCTCGCATAGCTGCCCACTAAATAAATTCCAATTATATCTTCAAGATAATCATCAAGAATTTCAAAAACATCTTTTTTTATGTCGATTGGCTTCTCAAACAGCTCAACCCTAGCCTTTCCATTTAGCCATTCTCTAGGCAACAGGACTCCTGCGCTATTGCCTACTCTTACAATTGGTTTAATAAGCTCTTGCTTCATAGTTATAACATTGTTATAACACTATTTAAATCTTTCTAGCTTCTTCTCATGAGAAGCGATTGTTGAGAAGTCGAAGCGAGCGAACGGATGTGAAAAAATTTAGGCCTTGTTATATTTGTTATATACTTCTATTGTAAGGCATAAATTTTTTGAGCGAGCGCGTGGAAGTTTGGAAGTAAGCATGATTTTGAGAAGGCTGAAGTCTGATCACTTAACTGTTAATTGACGTTCAATCGTCTCAGCGAGGCCGCGTCAGCGGCCGAGCGTTATGCTTTTCTCTTCATCCTCTTATTGATTTCTGACGTTAATCAGTCTCAGCGAGCGACGCGAGGAGCGAACGCTCGTTTTGACGTCATTACTTTTTACCTTACTTAGTAATTTGTGATATTAAGAAGTCTTAGCGAGGCCGCGTCAGCGGCCGAGCGCGTTGGTTCGTGGCTTTTAATCTTTTCACTTTTTGATTTGAAAATAGAAATCCAAAATAATTATTATATTGTTCCTGCTTCGAGAGGCTTGATTGTGAAGCATGTCTCTGCATTCCATTCATTCCTGCATCTTATGTAGAAGACAACATCTGAACGCCAGACTGTTTCATGTGCTGTTGTCATGTCAGTAGGCATGGCTGTTCCTGCCTCGAATTTGAAATTGCAGTTTGTGTTGTCATAGTTACATACTGAAGGTTTGTCAGTCGCGATGTGCAGAAGGCCATTTAGATTATATGCTCTTATTATGTTTGCGGCTACATTATCTGCTCGCACTTCAAAAGTTATTGACTTACTGTTTATTGTTCCTGCAATGTCCCTGCATTCTACTGACAGCGAATATTTCTTTGGTTCTAAGGCTTCTGAATGCTGGACTGAATGAAAATTATTGAGTATTGAAGTTTCTCCTGTGAAATTATATCCTACTGAATCAAGCTTATAAGTGCAAGTTGTTTGCCTGCTTGTATTCACGCTGATTATCGGTCTTTTGACTTTTATTATTTCTCCATCTTTTATAGAGGTTATGTTCATGTTGAATAGTGTGCCCTTCATCAAGCTTAGATTAGCATACGCCATATTCCCTCTGGTGTCTTTACAATAGATGTATAGATCATAAATTTTCGTGCCTTTTAAGTCATTCAAGATGGAAAGTGCATCTGCTCCCATTGTTGCCAGAATTGAATCAGCTACAGTTAAATTACGATATTTTACATCTGCAAGAGGAATATTTTGAGTGAAGTAATTGCAGGCGTTTTCCTGCGTTCTGCCTACGATGCATCTTGTTTTAGGTTTTGGATCTATATTTATGTTAATGTTGCTACTATTGAAGCTATATTTGCATTCATTTACCTCATTGTTGTCATAGGCCAGGATTTTCAGATTAATGCTGGTTGCATCATAAGGAATGACTGTAAATGGGTCTATGTTTTGTATCTCAGGTGGTATACTGTCTGGAGGAGGCGCCAGCTTAAATTTTATGGAATTTTCATCTCCTACTGCTTTATTGCCAACCACATCCTGGCATTTTACATAAAGTGTGTATGTGGAATCTGTTTTACTTAATGTGCTTATGTCAAGATTTTTTATGGTGTGCGTGGTGGGATAGCTGCTTTCAGGAGGGCTGTCAAAATTTTTTAGCATATTTGCATATTTAATTCCTGGGGCATCTACAACTCTGCAATACGCATTCTCATCAGTTGTAACATTAATGTCCACGTATCTTGTTGCATAAGGATATTTTATTTCAGTAAAGTCAGTGGTGAAGTCAACAGCAGTTCCAGTCTTAGGAGAAGCAACTGCACTTTGGTCAGACTTTCGAAGTGTAACTGTCATGCTGCTTATGACCGGCGGCGTTGTGTCTTTAGATTTTTTAGTATAGCAGATTCCATCATTTGGACTTGCGCTATCCATTTTTTGAGCCCAGAAACAATCGCTTCCAAGTATGCTGCATCTTTCTTTAGTGCACCACCATTGTCCTTCTCCTAGTCCGCATTTATCACAGATTAAATCGGCGTCAATTCCATATGTTTCATTTAGATATTCTTTAGTGCCCACTTCATCCTTGGCTCCTCGAGTATAAGGCGATTCTAGCTCGCATGATCCGGCATTCAGGGCGCGGCCTGCGCTCCAGAAACTGATTAATGCAGCAACTACATTTAATATATAACTTACATATTTGGTCCATTGCGCACCTACTTTCCCGAATTTTGTTGGATCTTTTAAAGTCACTGTAGCTTGTTTTGTTGCGGGATCAAATGCTACGCTGACTGACCCCTCCCCTAATGCTGGTACCTGTTCAATAGCTTTAACGGCTTCCTTAAATGCTGCATCTTGTACTTTTGCTGTAACTGCTGCCTCTGCAGCCTCTGCTGCTTTTGTTACTTGTTCAAGTTGTTGTGGAGTCATCTTCAAAACAGATATCCCTACTTCTCCGGTTTCTAGTTCAATTATTCCGATTGCTTGTTTATATGCTGTTTCCCACGCTTCTTCAGCCAATTTTTCAATTGCTGCTTTTTTAGCTGCTTCCTCCATTGCCTTTTCTACAATATTGTTTACAAATCTTTGACCGATTTGCTGAGGCGTGAGGCCCATCCATTTTACAAATTCATTAATTGAAATATGCCAAGAGGTAGGGGTGCCTCCTACAGCTAAAACACTGACTGCTGGCCCAATTAAACCTGATAATGCAGAGTCCCAGAATCTATTGATCGATGTTGCCTGCACTATGACCGTGCCAAGCTGTTTCTTTTCTACACCATTGACTACAATTTTTGGATATTGCTGGTCTTCTATTCTCGCACCTGCACCTCCAAGAGCGCTTATTGTTATGCCGGTTCCAAGGCCTATGGCAAGAAGCACAACCCAAGAAGTTGCAACGGGTGGACTTGAAGCAAGTCCATAACATAAAGCTTCTGATGCAGGGCATGTGAATGGTAAAAGAGCACATAAACCTAATGCACCGGCGCATAATCCTAACGAGATTCCAGCGCCTGCTATTATACTTTGCCCTATATTTCCTGGCTTGAACTGGCAGTCGCCCATGTGCTCGCATTCCTCTTCTGTGCAGATATTGGTTATAGTGTCTCCCCCACCTCCGCATTTTTTGCATGTATCTTCTTCGCTTCTAGTATTGCTTAAACCTCTCCCAGGAGGATAAAGCGGATTGCAGCTTCCTATCGTAGCCCATAGGTCAGCATCATAGCTTCCAACTCTTCCACTCGCTTTTCCGCCATACACATCATAATTAGTACTATTAGAAAATCTTCCGCACATTACAAAATGCTTTTTTCCATCAAAATTATCACTATCAGTTATTTCATAAGGAAGATCTTCAGCAAGAACAGCTCCTTTTTTAGAGCAGTCTTCTCCAGGATAAAAACCATCACTGCATATTCCTCCTCCTGTCAAGCCGCTAGACAGCAGAGGGCCAACTAATGGAACATATCCAAAGGCATCTGCAATTCCTCCAGTCCAGTCACTTCCGCATTTCAGGCATTCTTGCCAGGTATTATTAAGCCAGTGCGTTTGCCATAATCCACTGCTAGCGTTTGTTCCTTCAACACATATTTTATCTCTTAGTGCATTTTGGTCATCTGAATTATCGGGAATTATAGCCCCACTCTGGCAACTCAGGACATAGCTTTGTAGATAGCTGCTTCTTTCATCTGGATTGAAATGGCCTGGAAGTATATTTAGGCATGTGGATTCACCGCTTCTCAATTGTGCAGGCCATGTAACTTCATTCACATCAACGCAGGTTGTGTTTTTGCATGTTCCTTGGTAACAGAATTGCTCATCTCCGCAAGATTCAATTAGATTTTCTCTATGGTGTGTGCTATCGAAACAGTAACAGTCGCTTTTGTTAACCAGCCCTGGCTTTCTGTATTCCTCAACTGTTGTGCAGTTTGTTATATGCGCGGCAGGAATGCTGCTGCAATAAACCTCCTTTCCAAAGAAGTTATCTCCGGCTGCTGCGCAATTTGACACAACATCATTTATCCATACCCCCGTTGCTTTATGACAGCATCCATAATCTCCTCCACATCTATTGACACATCTACCTATATCCTTCTCACCCTCATCTCTAGTTCCTCCTTTATTTACACATACTTTTTTTTCCTCTAATGTGCAGTCTCTGTTTCCTACATTGCAACAGGCTTCAACACAATCCGGCACATCATCCTTGGAAGAAGCGCTATTGAAATCGCCATTCTCACCATAAGTGCATTCAATTTTCCTCATGTTTCCTGTACAATATCCGCTTTCAGGAATGCAAACTCCTCTTTCACATTCACCAAGGCTAGAACATGAACTTCCAGTTCTATACCATCCTTGCTCGCATTGATTTTCTGCAATTTCGACACAAAAATCAACTCCTCCTGTTTTAACTAAACAGCAGCTTCCTTGAGCTGCGACGTTTGGCAAGATATCGAGATTAAATAAGGATGAAAATGAGAAAGGGTTTTCCTTTGAATTGACGTCATTCAATTCATCTGACATCATTGATGCCTGCTGTTCTTGAAGCTCTTTCTGCAGTTCTTCCCAGGTTTTTTCTTTGGGAATATTTAGAGAATCTGCAGCTGCGAATGTCATCGATGTAAGCAGTGCTATGCAAAAGCATGCGAAGATTTTTTCTGTGATGTATCTATTTTTCATTTTTATCGTTTGATGCCGAAATGGAAGTTGCATACATCAATGCCTGTTGTCGGAGGAATTGTCTCAAGATAATAAAAAATCCCTTCTGGAAGTCCTTGCCTTGCTATATAAATGTACATTGGATTCTGTCTTGTGTATGTGTCAATATTAAAGTTCTGAGTACTTACTTCTGAATTTATTATTTCTGTTGCGGTCTTGTATGCCTGTCCAAGACATGCTGAAAAAGAAAAGGGCATTTTGTCAACGCTTGTCTCGGCGCCTGAACGTTTCAAAAGCAGAGGATAGTTTACATCAACTGTAATTGAGTATTCCTGAATCGAAGAGGTTGCAAATGTCAGCTCTTCTTCTTCAATGTCAATTATCTTTTTGAATTCCTTAAAATCATCAAGGCATGTTTCGATTTCCTGCACATTTGCCATTGTGCATTCATCAATGTTCCTGCCAATTGTCGCCAAAAGCGGCAGATTATTTACCCATGCATTTCCTTCTTTATAAACCAGATATGGAACAGAATAATTTCCTGCTTGTATCTTTCTTATAGGATTATAATAGCCGCCCTGATAACCTATCAGAATGACGCATTTTTTAAATGTCTTTTCAACGCAGTCAGTCACATATTTTTTAATCGGCTCTACCTGCGCGGCAAGAAGCTTCTGGGCTTCTTCAGTTGAAATAGCAGGCTTTGTGATTTTTGGCAGTATGAGAAGGTAGAAAAGGACTGCAGCAACTAGAACAATCGCGATGATTATGAAAAGCGTGACCTGGCCTCTTTTACTCAGCATGCTTAAAAATCCTCCAGATTTTTGGCATGCTCAAAATTTTTGAAATTTTGTCGCATTTTATGTCGATTTTACACTCTTTTTTCTTTTAATTTTAAGGAGAGAGATATTTATAAATTCTTCTTTGGCAAGAATAAAACAATCTAATCTTCTTCAGTCTCGACTCTTGGCGCGAGAATGAAAAGCATTTCAAGCTCAGGGCTTTTAAAGTCTATGCGGAGAGGATAGTCCTTAGAAAACTGGATATTGACCTTTTCTGAAAATTTGGATGCCTTGATGAACTTCTGCAGAAACTGCAGTGAATATTTTGCCTTCGCGTCGCTAAGCTGCATATTTGCCTCTTCAGATGAAAATTCTGTCCTTGCATTGTTCAGTGTGCCTTTTGCGTCTATCACAAATGAGCCGTCTTTCTGAAGTGTCTCGAATTTGCATGAGTCGCTTACAATCAGGCTGTCATTTATTGCATCCGAGAACAAGTCTGAATTCAGCTCAATCTTGTTTGTAAACTCAAGCTCAGGAACTTTCTTTTCCTCCTGGTCCAAAGTGATTAGGGCCAGTGAGAATGAACGCTTTTTGTCCTCTGTGCTT
>Ga0315289_10008886_pt1 | contig 14503 bp, 20 predicted proteins | sample YL17G11_40_MG_FD_203452 | JGI IMG/M metagenome (GOLD analysis project Ga0315289, IMG submission 203452) | Sediment microbial communities from Yellowstone Lake, YNP, Wyoming, USA - YL17G11_40 | ecosystem: Environmental > Aquatic > Freshwater > Lake > Sediment | place: USA: Wyoming | collected...
TACCGTGGGAACTAGACATACAACATTCTATGTGTCTAGACCCGTAGAGACTAGATACCGGGATACCTAAACCAAGTACAAAAGAATTTATGTACTAGGCAAGGTAAAGATATAGTCCACCCCTTTTGGAAACATTAGGATTAAGTGTAAGCACTAGGTTGTAGGTTCGAATCCTACCGCCGGAGCAAAAACAATTCCCCGAAAGGGGATTTTGTTTTTGCTCTGTATGGTGTGGTGAGAACCTACTTCCCTTAAGCCTTCCTCCTCCGCCTTTCAGGCTACGGAAGGACACAGTCGGGCAACTCTTCGAATCCTTTGGCCGTCCGTAGTCCCGCTAAAGCGGGACGGAGGAGGCCTACCGCCGGAGCCCATTGGGCAAGCCCCGATTTCCGCCTATTTATTTGGGCGGTTTTTTGGTAGGATGAGTCTATGAATAAATTAGTTTTATTTGATATAGACGGAACTTTAATCAAGGGTGACAATAAAAAACATAGACTTTCTTTTTGTTATGTATTTAAAAAAGTTTATGGAGTAGATGCAACTATAGATGTTATTGACCATCCCGGAAAAACCGACACACAGATAATCTTGGAAGTTTTAAAGAAAAAGGGATTAGACGAACAATTTATAAGGTCAAAAATTAATGAGGCAATAAAGGAAATGGCTGCTTATTTTAAAAAAAGCATCTCTGAGGATAAATTCGTTTTATTTGAAGGGGCCAATGCAATGTTAGAAGAGTTAAATAAAAATAATATTCTATTAGGATTAGTTACTGGAAATTTAGAGCCTATTGCTAGGGCAAAACTAAAGAATGCTAACGTAAATGATTATTTCAAGCTCGGAGGATTTGGCAGCGACGATGATAATAGAGCTAATTTAGTGCGGATAGCCATAAAAAGAGCCGAAGACAGTTTTGGTTTTAAATTTAATAATAATGTATTTCTTATCGGAGATACGCCAAGAGATATTAAGGCTGGAAAGGAAGCAGGGGTTAAAATTATCGCTATTTCAACGGGGCCATACTCATGGCAGGAATTAAAAGATAAAAATCCAGACTTTTTGTTTAAGAGTTTAACCTTTAAGGAAGAGATACTTAACGTAATTTTGTCCTAAACAGGTTCTAACATCGTCCAGTCGGGGGAGCAAAATTTTTCACAAAACTACCTTTATATTTAGGTGGTTTTTTAGTAGGATAAAAATATGAAAATTAAAAATGCGCTTTATGTAACCAATAGAAAAAAATGGCGGAATTGGTTGGCAAAAAACCATAAAAACAAAAAAGAAATTTGGCTTGTCTATTACCGCAAAGAAATTGGAAAGCCTCGTATTTCATATGACGATGCAGTTCTGGAAGCTCTTTGCTATGGGTGGATTGATAGCACCGTTAAAAAGGTTGATAGAGAGCGTTTCGCACAGCGATTTTCACCTCGTAGTCAAAAAAGTGGGCTTTCGCAAATGAATAAAGAGCGTATTCGTGAGCTTATAAAGGAAAAGAAAATAACAAAATGGGGGCTTAAAGCTGTCGCACACGTATTTAATCCTAAAACAGACGAGCCTGATAATTTTGTAATTCCCTCAGAGATTATAAAAGCGTTGAGGGCGAAGAAAGACGCCTGGAAGCATTTTCAAAAAATGCCTTCTTCATATCAACGCATTAGGATTGCATACATCGAGGGTTATAGGTTACATAATATTGATATATATAAAAAAACTTTAGCTTACTTTATAAAAATGACAGCAAAGAATAAGCGCATAGGATTCGTGCGGGAAAGAAGAGATACTGTTACATGAAATTTGGTAGGTCAAAAGATTTTTGTTTTAAGCAAAGCTTAATTTCGTTTAATTTCTCCTTCATTATTGCTATATAATCTCTGTTTTCTAGAATTATAATAAGCTTTGAACTGGGGAGCCCCGATTTCCGCCTATTTATTTGGGCGGTTTTTTGGTAGATGCCCGCCATTGATAAATTGATATTTTTTATGGCATAATATATAAGTATTAAGATAGCTCTTTGAATTTTTGGTTCAGAACTATGAGACGAGCTGTTTGTCCCTAAGAAACAGGGGGGGATAAACCGCTCGTCTCATTCCGAGATAAGCCGTATGTCCGAACGAAGAGGGCAAAAAAAGGAGGTGTGCCATGAAAAAAAGCATGGTAAGCCAAAGCCGCACCCTATCGGTGCACAAGGAACATGAGTTACTAATGAAACTGGAGATCGCAGGTCTCACAAACGAACTTGCCCAGAGAGTCATTGACTCAGGGGGCAACGAACTCGCCATGAAGGTGGTGAAGTTCATTCAGAGCAGTGGATTTGAACCGACAATCAGCCAGAAGCGTGCTCGTGAAATAATGGGACGCAACTTCTTCGGTATCGAGGAAGCAATCAAGCACTTCGGGGTCAATCCGACCCGCCAGCAACTTGCCGTTCTTTCAGAGATTCCGTTCTCTGAAGCAGTGCTCGAGGATTTGAAGGACACCCACGTCCTCGTAGCAGTATTTCCGCTCTCGGTGCTCGAGATTTATGGCATGGTAGGTTCTAATTTGCTTCGCAAGTTGTTCTCTGACCCATCGTGGTATAACACACAGTCATTTGCCAAAGAGTGTGGCAAAGTGAACTGGCAACTGGTTCGTAAAACCCCGGTAGCCAACTCGGGCTTGAAGATCTGGAAAGAACAGCTGGCATTGCTTGGAAAGGACGACGAAGTGCCAATAGCCCAAGTGATGGTCTATACCATTATCGGACACCATCTTGTTACTGGCGAACGTCTGTTCGAAGATACGTATGTCCGCACATCGTCTATGACTTCGGATTTCGACCGTGTCTGTGTCGGCCGTTTCGACTTGGGGGGTCTCGGCATCCGTGCCTGGAGTGGATTTGATGTTTGCCGTGACTACTTGAAACTCCCCTCCGCTCGAAGGAAATTCTGAACCATTAAGGACCTGAGAATTTGATTCTCTTGAGTCCTTGGGCCTTCGGTGAAACCTCTTGTCTAACAACAAGTAGATTAACCGAAGGCTCTTTCATTTCCAAATTTGTACCCTCAAACAGACCCGTTATCTTAAGTCAGGCAGCTTACCAATAATTCTTTTATCTGCCCCAAAGCCATCTCAGGACACTTAAACACCTCCTCCCATCTTAAAGTTCTAAAATCGTCCGCTAGGGTAAACCCCGATTTCTCGCCTATTTATTTGGGCGGTTTTTTGGTCCTCCTTTGCTTGCGAGCTTCGGATGGACGCAGTAGAATAATTTAATATGCAACTAATAACTCAAGGTAAAACTAATTGGAAGTTTCTCATGATTTTAGTTGTCTTAGCCGCCATTGTTGGCGGCGGGATTTTGTGGTGGCAAAAAAATATTCCTCAGCCAGAAGGGATAATGATATCATCTCAAAACGAAACTGCTGGCTGGCAAACATACACAAGTTCAAAAATGGGTTTTTCAGTTAGCTTTCCCTCGGACTGGAGCATTGGTGAAGAAACGATTTTATCCACGGGGGTAGAGATAAACATTCGGAAAAATAATGATGTCCGTATACTAATACGGACAGGTGTTCGTTATAATCAAGATTTAGGCAGAAATTATTATTTGGGCGAATGGATTGAGGGTGAAAGAGATACTATAATAAGTTTTTACGGCCCGTATTATACGGAAAAAATATTTGAGTTTGCAGGGCAGGAGGCAACAGAATTTATTTATGAAGACAGCATATCTTCGCCGCCATATTTATATCGTGAAATCTATACAGGGAGAAATGATAAGGTAGATACAATATTCGAAATTGTGACAGACTTTAATTCTACTAAGGATAATGTTTATGACCCGATAATAGACCAAATGCTTTCCACTTTTAGGTTTATTGAAGAAAAAGAGAGGGCAGTTGATTGGACCGAGATTACAACCAACTCAGAATTTAGAGAGTATTTTGAGGAAATAATAAAGACTAACCCAGGATTGGAAGAAATTAAAAAATTTAGTAAAAGCGAGGCAACGACAATAAGAGCTCGAGAGGTAGGTTATCCTTCTCCACCGAAAAGCAAAGATGAACCAGAGTGGGTATTTTCACCAGATGAAACTAAAGCAGTTTCTATTTTCGCTTATTTCGGCGAACCCGATTCTAGCTTAGATATTTATAATCGGAAAAATGACGGGAAAGTAGAACGGCTTCAAGATTGTGGCACCCCCTGTGGTCTCGGGATAGTTTTTTGGTTAAATAATGAACAATTTATTTTTGTCCAACGGCTGAATGAATATATTTATTCTGGTGGGAGTGACTCATATGTTTTAAACATTATTCTTTATGACCTCGCCAAGGATACAGAGGCTTCTTATATATCTCAAGAATTAGAAGAATATCCCGTTCGTCCCAGTTGGCCCGAATGGGACGATAAATATTACAAGCCAGTTTGTGCAAAGCTGTTTGGAGAAGAGAATTGTCAGGTTGCTCCAAGGTAAATACAGGTTCTAACATCGTCCAGTCGGGGGAGCCCTTCTTCGCACTTTATGCTCATCAGGGCCTTCGGCCCGAATATAAATAAGAAAGAAGAAGGCACTGAGCACAGCAGTGCGAATGTGCTAGTAAAATTCCGCCTATTTATTTGGGCGGTTTTTTGGTAGGATGGGGTAATATAAAAATATTTTTTCGCAGGCGCTCTATAAAAATTTAGAGATAAAAAAACTAAAGGTCGATTAAAAAATTAATTTTAATATTATCTATGATAATAAAAGATTGGATAAAAAATCATAAAGCTGCAATTGTCTGGATTATAATCGGAATAGTCATAGTTGTTTTTTTAGGGTCTATAATGCTTGTTTCTTTGAGCGGAGCCAGGCCTAGGGCCAGAGACGCTGCAGAGATTGCATATCAAAAAGCTCAACCCTTAGCCGTTGAATCTCCATTAGGTCTTGGCTATAAGACAGAGGTAAGAACGCCTTCTGAATACGGAGAAGAGATAGAAGTTAAAGAGGGGTCAATGGCGATAGAATCCGAAGATGCAGAGAAAGATTTTACTGAAATAAAATCTATAACAGAGAATTACCAAGGATATGTAGAAAGAAGCAGTAAGTCAATCACTAATTTGTATGTCCAGCTTAATTTAACCCTGAGAGTTCCTTCGGAAAATTTTGCCGACCTAGTTGATAAATTAAAAGAGAAACTTGAAGTAGAATCCTATAATGTAAAAAACTACCGAATTGCAATCGGCAGAGAATTGGACGAAATCCAAATCTTAAACGAAAGCTTAGCCGACTACCAAAAAATAAGGGGAGAAATTAACGAAATGATAGTGAGCAAAAACAAGATAGATTTATTAATGGAAGTGACCGATAAAGAATTGTTATTAAAACAAAAAGAAAGGAACTATCAGGGCATAGTATCTTCCAAAGAAAAACAGGGAGAATACGCCACTCTGAGTGTTAATCTGAGGGAGAAAAAGTCCCCGACTATCTGGCCGGAAAATGTTTTAAACCAGTTCAAAGACCGCTTGAGAATAGCCTTTGATAATACGGTAAAGATATTGAAAGAACTGATTGGTGGCTCAATCGAAATATTTTTCAGGGCTATTCAGGTTGCAGTATATATTTTTATTGTGGGGATAGTTTTAGCTGGATTTTATTGTTTAGGCAGAAGATTATTCAGGTTGATTATTAGAAAAAAAGAACCAGCAGAAAAAATATAGAGTAAAAAGAGAATTATTTTAAAAGCGAAAGTAAATTCGGCCGCTTTCTCAATCCGCCTTCTGGCGGAGGCGGTTTTTTGGTAGGATAAAGTTATGATATTTGATATTACTATTAATCTAAAATTAATCTTTGCCATTGTAGCTACCATTACGATAATCGGGGGCTCCTTCTTGCCTTATTTGAGAGATATTTTTCGTGGAAAAACAAAGCCACATGCTTATACTTGGTTAATTTGGACGATAACCCAAGGAACCGCAGTAGCAGGATTAATAAAGGGGAAAGGAGGGTGGGGAAGTCTTTCTTTAATAATTGGAGTCGCCCTATGCTTTTTTATCTTTTTACTTTCTTTAAAATATGGAACACGAAATATTACCAAAAGTGACACCATTGTTCTTATCGCTGCACTATCAGCAATTGTAGTTTGGTGGCAGCTAGAAAACCCATTACTCGCAGTTTTTATGGTTTCCGTAATAGATGTTTTAGGCTATATACCCAGCTTTAGAAAGACATTTGAAGATCCTTGGACCGAAACCGTTATTTCCTGGGTATTTTTCTCTATCGCTAATATTCTGACCATATTTGCACTTAGTGAATATAATTTACTAACCCTTACTTATTTAGTTACGATAACTTTTGCCAATCTCATTCTACTTGCTATTTGTTTGATAAGAAGGCGGATTATTCCTGAAAAATCTCACTGAAACAGGCTCTAACATCGTCCAGTCGGGGGAGCTGATAAGTTTATATTATAAAAAAATTAAAAAACCCGCTTAAGTCGGGCTTTTTAATTTAGCTTTGCCCAATTATTTATTGCAGCCGCAGGGGCAATCAGATGGGCAAGTACATTTTTTTCCTTCTTTGCATTTACATCCGCAGCTGCAAGTTTTGCCTTTTTTATTTTTCTCCATGTTTATTTTATTTTTTAATTATTATTTTTTCGGCCTTTTAATTTATTTCTGCTTTAAATGTTTTAAATATTCCCAAAGAAACTATTTCTTCCCGCGATATTTCATCGGGGTTATATTGTATTTCAAAATTATTAGGCATTCTGAATTCTACAGAACCTACGCCAGCTTCTTTCTTAAGTTCATCAATTATTAAAGGAGCATGCCCAGAACATGGTATTTGGACAGTTATGGATAAATTAGCCTGATATTTTTCTTGGTCTATGACGCCTGAATTTATGTTGGCTAAAGCAGGAAGAATAACGAAGAGCATTGATAAATTAACTAAAATCGTTGTTGAATATAGGGTGATTATGTATTTCCACCTCTTTTTTATATCTGAAAAGCATATACATCCGGTTTTTCTCAAATAAATTACAGAAGAAATAGTAGCCAATAGCAAAGAAATAAATATCAGAGATTGAAAAAAATAAGGAGTTATTAGGATTTTTTTCAGAAATGTGGTAGCTGTTACGGTCCCGATAACCGACAATAAAATAAAAGCAATACAAAAAGTATGGGGGATAAGGCCATATAAAATACCTGACAGCGCCCCTTTATTTTTTTTATAATTCGTTTCTTTACAGCAAACCGTTTCTTTTTGTTCCATATTATTTATTGAATAAATTAGTTACTTTCAAAATTTCTTCTATCATTCTTTGTTTCTTTTTTTCGTTTTTAGCGGCCATCGCTGATTTAAAGCAGGTATTCAAATGATTAGCCATAAGCGTTTCATGTGCAGATCTTAAAAGTCCGATAACGGCTAAATTCTGCTGCATTACATCAATGCAGTAATGATCTTTCTCCACCATATCTATTATTTTCAAAAGCAAGCTGGAAGCCTTTTTAAAGCCGATAAGAGTTTTTCTTTTTTTGTTTTTTATTTTCATAATTTTTATATATATAATTATACCTGGGGGGTAGGTATTACTATATTAACAAACCAAGAGACCCTGTCAAGTGCCCCCATAGAGCAAGTAAAAATCGCCATTCAGGCCTCGCTCGTAAGCTATGGCTGAGAGCGGTTTTTTGGTAGAATGAAAAAATATGAAGACAAATTGGTTTTTTTCAGTTTTTTCTGATATTAGAAAAAAATATTCAGGTTTTCTTAATATTTTAGTCTCTATTAGTAGCGTCTTTTTCATCTTGTGGTTGTTGATAGTATTTTTCGTTAGAGGAGAAAAATCTTTTACTCTTATATTCCTACTAGCTGTGTTTATAGCAACCATGCTTTTATATAGCGAACAAGAAGAAAAGGAAAGGAATGACTTACTTTTATATAATCCACAAAAATCTGAAAACATTAAAAAAATTAATGATTATTTAAGGGCTTTAGGAAGTATTATTTTTTTGTTTCTTTTTATAAATTTATATTTAAGAATATCTGATTTTCTAAGTCAGCAGTTTCTTAGTATTTGGAAAAACATTGAATTAATTCTAAATCTATTCGGATTTATTTTTTTATTTGTTGCTACATTCTTTTTAATGTTTCTTGTGGGGTTTGTTTTTTGGCTCAACTTTACCTCATTTATTATCAAAGATAAAGAAAAAATGAAAAAAACAGGGCGATCCCTGGTGTTCTTCTATCTTGTTTTTTCTTATTTCGTTCTTCCTTATTTAATGTTTAGGTTTTCACTTGTCTTTTATGAAGAGATTGGCTTGGTTTTTGGTTTTTCTTTACTCTTCCTCCATTTAAATTATTTGATGAAACGGTTAATAGTTTTATTTGATAGAGAATCAGACCTGTTATCTTAAGTCAAGTAGTTGCTATTTCCCGCCGCTTTCTCAAGAAGGCGGTTTTTATTTCCCCATAGCTATCACTTCCTCAAACTCTATTGGTAGATATGTGCGTAGGGGAGTATCGATAGACTTTTCAGTATTATGAGGAGGCGTTTTGGACAAGAAGGCGGTTTTTTGGTAAAATTATAGAATATGTTTTCAAAACAAGTGTTCAAAGACATTATTGAAAAATATAAACCTAAGCAGATAGAGTTTTTTCAGGAAGAGAACGTAGGCCTAAGGGCAATTATTTGCATTCACAGCACTGCTTTGGGGCCGGCTTTGGGGGGTGTAAGGATGTTTCCTTATCAATCTGAAAAAGATGCTGTGGTTGATGTTTTAAGATTGGCGAAAGCCATGACTTACAAAGCAGCTGCTGCTGAATTAAACCTGGGCGGAGGAAAGGCAGTTATTATCGGCGATTCCTCTAAAGATAAAAATGAAGCCCTGCTGAGAGCTTTTGGTAAATTTGTAGACAGCCTTAAGGGAGAATACATTGGTGGTGAAGATGTCGGCACTAGCACCGAAGACATAGAAGTTATCTTGCAGGAGACAAAACATGTGGTTGGTATATCAGAAAAGTTGGGGGGAAGCGGTGATCCCTCTCCGATGACTGCCCACGGAGTTTTCTATGGTATGAAAGCTTGTCTCAGAGAGGTTTTTGGGTCTGATTCTTTTTCTGACAAAAAAATAGCCATCCAGGGCATTGCTGGTAAAGTTGGCAGTCATTTAGCTGGATTACTCAGCCGAGAAGGAGCCGTTCTCTTTGGAAGCGAGATGAACCAGGAAGCGGCGGAGCATCTAAAGAGGAAAATAGATTTTAAATTAGTGCCGTTAGATAAGATTTATGACGTTGAAGCCGATGTTTTTTCTCCATGTGCTATGGGCGGCATTCTAAACAATAATACTATTCCTAAACTTAAGGCCAAGATTGTGGCTGGTTCAGCAAATAACCAGCTTTTAGAACTTGAGCATGGAAACATTCTTCATCAAATGGGGATAATTTATGCTCCAGATTATATTATCAATGCCGGAGGACTGATTAATATTGCCTATGAGAGAAATCCCCAAGGTTATTCAAAAGAGAGAGCCCTGATTGATACTGAGAGAATTTACGAGCGGCTAAAGAGTATTATTAATATTTCCAAAAAGGATAATATTCCCACTTATTTGGTCGCAGATAAAATAGCTGAAAAAAGAATTGGTAGCTAAAACTTAATCAAATTAAGTTTATCGCCAAACAGGTTCTAACATCGTCCATCCGCCTCCGCCAGTTGGCGGATGGCGGAGGGGGACGACCTGCCGAAAACAGAAAGCCGCTTTCTCAAGAAGGCGGTTTTTTGGTAGAGGGATTGACTTCCTAAATTAGTTGAGTAATATCTAAACTGAGGAGGGAAAGCTCCTTAATTTTATTATCGGAGGGAATAAATGGAAAAAACTATAGAAAAGCAGGTAGAGAGAAAACCGCATTGGATTATGAGTATACGAGACATGCCAACTGAGCAGGGCCCTTCCTATCCAGTTTTCGAATGGAGTTATGGGTTTGAAGATGGCATCCGGGGCGGTGAACTCCATGCCTGGCCATCACACGGTGGTTCGCTTGTCTTCCAGAGTCGTCGGGAGGATTATTCTCAGAAGTTCCAATCGGTCAAAGAAGCCCTAAAAGGGATTGAAGAATACGGATGGGGGAAGCCGCCGCATATTGATGAAGTTTTCCAGGATATTATTGAACTACAAAAGAAGATTCCCGCAGATACTATAGAGGAAGCTGAAAGGATATTCAAGGAACTTCGTCGAAAATGGGAAAGTTTAGCCACTTCGTAATCAAATTGAATTTAGGCATAAGTCAAGTAGTGGCGACCCATAGTTGGGCCGCCTTTTTATTTACTAAAACAGGTTCGGATCCCTCCTTCGCTAAAAGCTACGGACGGGCAATGCGTCCAGTCGGGGGAGCGAAATTTGACACTATTTTTCAAGAATATATAATAGAATTGCATAAGGATTACGAAATGCGATTTATGTAAAAAGAGTATCAGAGGTGAGGCGATAACGGCTGGAATTGGATTTTTCCCAAAGGCAGAACTATGTGAAAAATGCGGTTTGTCCATTCTGAAATTTTTAAAGAAAAATAAGCTTTTAGAAACAAATAAGAAATTAAATAAAAAATATGCTTGACGATAAAGATATACAGAAACTTATTGAGGTTTTTGCCACGAGAGATGAGGTTGCCACCAAGCAGGATATCGAAGAATTGAAAAAAGATTTTGTTAATCTTCAGACTTCGGTTGACTCATATGCTAAGAAAGCCGACACTTATTTCCAAGAGATGGTTATGCTGGCTCATAAAGTTGATAAACTGGAGAAGTGGATTCATCAAATAGCTGAAAAAGTTGGAATAAAACTAGAACAATAAGCAATATTTGGTCCCCCGGTTTTAGAATCGAGAATTCCGCCTATTTATTTGGGCGGTTTTTTGGTAGAATATGAAAATATGGAAGAAACTACTCAAAAAAATATTCAAAAACCACCTTTTCCGATAAAAACAAAAATTTTTGCTTGGTGGACGATAATATTGGGAGGAATTTTATTGATTCTAATAGCTAGAATAGCTAGAATAGCTAGAAGCGGAAGCGCATGGGATTATTACTTTGATTTTTTTGCGGAAAGCTTATTTACCGCAATATTGATTTTTGTTCCAAGTATTTTTATTCTTTTTAGGAAAAAATCTGCTTGGTGGGTATCAAGAATATACTTATGGATAGTATTAATAATAGGAGTATTATCATTTATTAATCGTTTTATTCACATCCCAATAGATACTACCACCATAGAAGGTGTTACTTCGTATGCTATTACTGATATTTATATGTTTTTTATACCAGTAACACTATACCTTAAAATACCAATAACGACACTACATATTATCCCTTTGCTAATAATTTTTATTCCGATTATTTTTCTTGAATTAGACCGTAAAAATTTTAATAATATTGTCAAAAACACTTCTTTGCCAATCAAAGCAGAAATTGCTTATTTACTAATTGGAATAGATTTATTTATTTTATTTATTTATGCTTTATTCAATCAGCTTGTTCTTCCAGAACGTGAAGAAGTATTGAAGTATCTGATATTTTTTATAATTACTTCAACTATTTTTCTACCATTATTAAAAAGAAAATGGTGGGCTTGGAAAACCTCAGTTACAATTATTAGTTTATTATTATGTCTATATCTTGCTGTATTGATAGGAAGCAGTATCAGCAGTAATAGTTTTGTATATTTCATTGATATTCTGTGTCTATTCTTATTGACTTTCCTCTCACTTATTCTTATTATTTTAGACCGCAAAAACTTCTTCAAAATTGTCTCATAAAACAGGTTCTAACATCCCTCCTTCGCTAAAAGCTACGGACGGGCAAGCGTCCAATCCCCGGAGCTATGATATTGACAAATACCAAATTATATGGTATTTTTTACTACAACATAATAAAAGGAGGAGAGAATGAATCCGTTTGATTGGTTTAAGAAAATGATTGGTAGAAAAGATAATTCTGGCAATCAGTTGATCAATAAAATTAACGAATTGTCAGACTCGGCAGAAGAGCAAATAGAAGGTCACCCCGCTGTTACCCTTGTTGGACCTGATGGTTCTTTGGCAACCCAAAAGCAAATGAAGACCCGGGCAGTAGAGGTAGCCATTGAAAACATTGATAGCGATTGGATGGACGAGGAAACCCTTAAGGAAATATATTCACCGACAAATCTCATGGTAGACAATGAGGTAAAGGAAATTATGGCTGAATATATTTCCGGAAAGGCCAATAAAGAGGAAACCAAGTCTAAATTGGAAAACCTTTTATAGCTATCAGGGTCGTTCGGTATTAGCCCCGACAGAAAGCCCAAAGCTTCTCAATCTGTCCGGGGCTTTTCTGTTAAATAGGTTCTAACATCGTCCAGTCGGGGGAGCAAAGCATGTTGTCAACAAAGAATCGCCTAAGAGGCGGTTTTTTGGTAAGGGCTTGATTTTATTTTTTAATTGAGTAATATCTAAGCTGAGGAGGGAATGCTCCTTAATTTTATTTATTTTGGATAGGAGGATAAAAGTGACAAAAATAGACGAGCTCAAGACAAAGGAATTAGAAGAAAAGATAAATGAGAGAATGGCACACATCAAAAAAATCGTGGACTTCATCGAGACGCTTGTGGGAGAGATCGGCAGACAGACCCATTATGACCAGGGAAGTTCTCATACCCACATCATTCGGCAGGCCGAACTCGGGGATTTTACTTTCGTCGCCGATACTGGCCACAATATGATGGGAGGAAACGATTTCAGCGTTTGGTATCATCCCGGCAAGAAAGAAATCAACATAGAGGAAGTCGATCCGGTATTTTCCGTTTATTCTCAGGGAAGTATAGAAGAGATCGAAGAAGTCAAGGTTTCTTCTTTTGAGCCGAGTGGAGAATGGCTTACCGCTTTATATGAAACAATCAGGAGAAAGGATGAAGTCTTAGCTAAACTGAAAAAAGAAAAAAAGAATGCAGAAAAACGCTCTAAACTTACGGAGGTAGAGGAGGAGAGGAGGAAAGGGCTGATAGAGTTCGCTAAAAAGCTAATGCTATAAAGGACAAAGTCATTTCTTCCGGGCAAGATGGCCTCGATTTTTTCGAGGCTTTTTTATTTAAGACTGGTTCTAACCCTAGTAGTACACTTCGACGAGCTCAGTGACTACGGGGCTTCGCATCCCTCCTTCGTCTCCTACTTCGCTGAAGCTACGAAGGACAAAGAAAACTACGGACGGGTGAGCGTCCAGTAGGCGAAGCCGTTTCGCCCCGAGAGTTTTTCTCTGGGGCTTGTTTTTTAAAAAGAAAGGGTGTATGATGAAAATAGAGATTCTGAGAGTTCGGACCTACAAATAGGTTACCCCGTTGTTATTGTCAGATAGATTTAAAAACTATTTGCAACTCATAGTTATAAGGAGTTGCTTTTTATTTTAGTCAAAGAGGATAAATCCTCTTTTCCATCTGCGTTTTTTATTTCATAAAAAACTTGCTATATGATTCCAAGATTCAAAAAAGTTCCAAAAGTTATAAACCAACACTTTAACAAAGAGCAGTTTTTAGAGGAGCATAATAGATTATCTCCCATAAACTTGAAAGCTACTATTCCTTTACTTTCTCGTTTTAGAATAGAAAAAGCCTCGCTTTTTAAGGATGATAATTGGTCTATAGATAAACTCAGGAGACCATTTGTTTTATGGCTTACTTCTTTGTCTTTGGGAAAAGGAAACTATAAATCTAGCTAAATAGATTATGAGAAATAAAAAGAGTAAAAATTACGGCAGAAACAAAACAAGACACAAACGATTTTTAAAAAGACATCGGTAAATATGCCTTAGGAGAGAAAATTTCCGCCGCCTCGCCCAAGAGGCGGTTTTTAAGATTTGAAAATTAGGAAATATTTTGCTATAATTAATCCATGATTATTAAAGAAAAAACTTCTCTTTCTTCTTTTGACCCTGTTTTTATTAAAGTAGTGATAGATATAAAACGTGAAATTATTTCGGCTGGTTGCGAACTCCATTCTGATTGCGTTGAAGAACTTGTATTACAAGGTTCTTCATATGCTGATTTGTGGGGAGCAAACATTTATCCAGCGGATAAAAAAATTGATTTCATTTCTTTGATAAATATCCGGCCGGCAGACAACAATCGTTCAATGGATATTAAAGACCAAAATATCAGGAAAAAAGTTGAAGATATTATTAAAAAACTACTTTTCTAATGGATTTAAATCGTTGGCAAAATTTTACAAAGCGACAGCAACTTTTGATGATAGGTTCCGAAATTATAAGAGCTAAAACCTGGCAGGGTCAAGACCGAGAAAAATTTCTTTTAGCTCTCGAAAGGGCCCTAGAATTAATTGATCTTACGCTTTCTGACGAAAAATGGAAAAACAATCTTCAAATGATTTTAGGGCTAAGAGAAGAAATAGCTAAGTTTTATACTGCTCAACGCACAGATAACATTTCTTTACTTTACAACGCTCTCTAATTTATCAATTACAAATTTCCGCTTCCTCGCCCAAGAGGCGGTTTTTTGA
>Ga0315289_10008888_pt1 | contig 14501 bp, 11 predicted proteins | sample YL17G11_40_MG_FD_203452 | JGI IMG/M metagenome (GOLD analysis project Ga0315289, IMG submission 203452) | Sediment microbial communities from Yellowstone Lake, YNP, Wyoming, USA - YL17G11_40 | ecosystem: Environmental > Aquatic > Freshwater > Lake > Sediment | place: USA: Wyoming | collected...
AATGAAGTCGAGCAGGGCAGAGAATTCGGCCTCTCCCTCCCCCGGAAATCCCACCAGCACCGTCGTTCGCAGGCTCAACTGGGGGATGGAGAATCTTAACCCCTTGATCAGACGGCGGATCTGGTCCGAGGTTACGCCGCGATGCATCCCCTTGAGGATCTGGTCGTCGATGTGCTGAAGGGGAAGATCCAGGTAGGGACAGATCTTGGGCTCTGACGCCATGGCGAGAGACAGCTCCTCCGGGACATGGGCCGGGTGCATGTAGAGCAACCGGATCCATTCCAGGCCTTCTATTCGGCAAAGCCCCTCCAACAGCCTAACCAGCGGCACCTGCGGGTTCAGGTCCCTCCCGTAGTTTCCCAGGTCCTGGGCCACCAGAATGAGCTCCTGGACGCCTTTTTCGGCCAATTCCTCCGCCTCGGCCAGGAGGACAGACAGGGGCTGGCTTCGCAAGTCTCCCCGAAGGGAGGGGATGACACAATAGGCACAGTGGTTCCTGCATCCCTCGGCGATCTTCAGATAGGCATAGTGGGAAGGCGTGCAGAGCAGGCGGGGAAAGGGCTCGGCCGGATCCGCGCCCCAGGAGGTGAAGGGTTGCCTGTCGGATCCACCCTCTTTAGCCAGTACCGCCTTGCAGGCCTCAAAGGCCTTCGCCACCTGGTTGGCTCCTGCCCAAGCATCCACCTCCGGCAGCTGGGCCGCCAGTTCCGGACCGAAGCGCTGAGGCAGGCAGCCAAAAACGACCAGGGCCTTGCAGCGGCCATCTTCCTTGTAGCGCGCCATCTCCAAGATGGCCTCGATGGATTCCTCCTGGGCAGATTGGATAAAGGCGCAGGTATTGACCAGCAGCAGGTCGGCCTCTTCGGCATGGGGGGTAATGGTATGCCCAGCCCTCCCCAACAGGCCCAGCAACCTCTCCGTGTCCACCAGATTCTTGGGGCAACCCAGGCTGACCACCCCCACCTTCATAGCCGCACCTCTTGGCCTCCCTCCTCTCAATTTCCCTTGATGAGATACCGGTAATGCTTCATGCCCAGGGGGGGATGCCAGCGGAAATTCTCCTCGCCATTCAGACCCATCAATCCAATCTCGATGATCTGGGGCGTCATCTTGCGATCTTCGGCGTCATAGGGCTGGACGATAATCGTCACATTGCCCCGATGCCAGCTGCTGATGTTCTTGATCTTTCCCCAACAGGTGGGCTCCCAAGGGCTGTAGGTGTCGGTGACGATGAAGTAATCCTCATAATCCTTGAGGATCACCTCGGCCGCCCTGCCCGCTTGCGGGATCACGAAAAGGAGGACCAGTAAAATGACCAGGCCCGGCCCAGTCTTTGTTACCCCCCTCTTCATGGCAACCCCCCTCTCCCTGGGCCGAATCTACCCCTCGCTCTTCAGTTCCCGTTTGAGCACTTTTCCCGTCGGCGTCATGGGGAGCGAATCCCGAAACTCCACCACCCGGGGCACCTTGTACCGGGCCAGTCGCTCCATGCAGTAACGCTTGATCTCCTTCTCGTCCGCGGTCATGCCCTCCTTGAGCACGATGTAGGCCTTGGGAACCTCTCCGCGATAGCGATCCGTCATCCCGATCACCGCCGCCTCGGCCACCTTGGAATGAGAATAGAGCACCTCCTCCACCTCCCGGGGGTAGACGTTGCATCCGCGCACGATGAGCATGTCTTTCTTGCGGTCCACGATGTAGATGTATCCCTCCTCATCGATCCTGGCCATATCCCCGGTGAAGAGCCATTTCCCCCGAATCGCCTGGGCCGTCGCCTCTGGCTGATTGTAGTAGCCGGACATCACATTGTCTCCGCGCACGATGAGCTCTCCCACCTCCCCCGGGCCAAGCTCTCGTTCCTCTCCATTGATCACCTTCACCTCCACCCCCGGCACGGCCATGCCCACCGAGCCTGCCTTCCTGGGCCGGTCGAGGGGATTCACCGAGACCACGGGTGATGCCTCGGAGAGGCCATAGCCCTCCAGCAGGGGACGGCGGTAAATCCTTTCCATCTTGCCCAGGACCTCCATGCTGAGGGGGGCACCCCCGGAGACATAGATCCGCACCGGGTTCAGCCAGCGGGCCAGAAATGAGAGCTTCGCCTGGGCCATCACATTGTAGAGGGCAGGGACGGCGACAAAGAGGCTCACGCGGTAGCGGGTAAGGGCATGCCGGATATCCTTGCGGTTCACCGCCTCCAGGAGCACGACGAGACACCCCATGTAGATGGGCAGGAGCATGCAGACGGTGGCGGTGAAGGAGTGGAAGAGGGGCAGGAAGAGGATGAATCGGTCCTTGGGGAAGATCTCCAATACCTTCATGCAGGAGACGACATTGCAGATGAGATTCTTGTTGCTCAGCATGGCCCCCTTGGGCCATCCGGTCGTCCCCGAGGTATAGATGATCACCGCCAGATCGGAAGGGGAGGCATTCCGTTCCTTCTCAGGTGAGAGGGGGACCTCCTCCAGGGAGGAGAAGGGCACCGCGGCCTCCTTCAGATTCTCATCCACCTCTCCCACTAATACGATATGCTTCAGGTCTTTCAGGTCCCCCCGATGTGGGAGGATGGAGTGGGCAGAGGTGGAGGTGGTGATCAGGGTGTGGACCTGACAATCGGCGAGGATATAGCTGACCTCCGCCCCCTTCAAGAAGTTGTTGATCGGCACCACCACGCCACCGATGCGATTGATGGCATAATAGGAATAGATATATTCAGGACAATTGGGCAACAAGATGCCCACCCGATCTCCCGGCTTAATCCCCAGGTCAGCAAGACCCCTTCCCACCTGCTTGACTCGCTCCCAGAGGGTGGAAAAGGAGATCTTCTCCTTCTTCCAGATCAAGGCGGGGCGATAGGGAAGCCGCTTCGCCGTCCTCTCCAGGCTCTCTGCCAGCGTGATCTCATCATTATGTCTCTGATTTGGGCTCAAGGCTGCTCCTTTCCCTCGGCTACTTCAGGGCCTCTTCGTCCCCGGGAAGCCTTTGATGACCTCCGTCCCGGGGGGAGGCACAAAGGTAAAGAGGCTATCATCGAGGCCGGTGTTGGTCTTCACCTTTTTGAAGCCCAGGGCGGTGATATTGGCATAGGCGTCCTTCAGCACCATCCGCTCCACCATGAAGGTTTCAGGATGAACCTCCAGCAAGATCTGCTCGAAGTGGCCCTGGGATTTGATCGGTTTCAACTCCAATAACAGGTTGCCTTTGCGGACTTTCCCCTCCGCCTTTCCCCATTGAATCTGGAAATCCTCCCGGAGTCTGCCCATCCCGGTGAGGAGATTGATCGCGGAAGAGCTGAAGGCCTGCGATACCTCCTGGAGGATGACCTGACGATCGGCCGGGGTATAGAGGTAGAGGACCTTGCCGTCAGAGACGATCAATCTCGATTCCGGGCTCTTGTATTCCCAGCGCATCCTTCCCGGCCTTTTCATCAGGAGCAATCCGCTGCTCTCCTCCTTACCTCCAGAGGATTTGAGTGAGGAGATCTGATGAAACCGGGCCGATAAGTCCTGAATCCCATCATAGGTGGCCTGGATGCGAGAGATCACTTCCTCCAGGTCGGGAGGGCCTGCCTGGACATCCGGCACCAAGAGGAGGGGGAGCAAGGCCCAGAGACAGTTCAGGCTCCACCTGGCCTTGCCACTCCCGAGGCCACGCTGCCAGCGGCGGGAATTGCGTTCGGGATCCATCTTCAGCCCCGTTCTGGCCATAGCCTCTCTCCTCTCTCTCTCAATACCTCTCTCGGCTTGCCCGATTCCATGGGAGAGACGATGCCCTCCTCCTCCATCTGCTCAATCATCCGGGCCGCTCGATTATATCCCACCCTCAGCCTCCTCTGGATCATCGAAATGGATGCCTGCCGGGTTGTGACCACCAGGTCCACGGCCTGGCGGTAGAGTTCATCCACTTCCTCCCCGGAGAGCTCCCGGGCCCCCTCCTCCCTTTCAAAGAGGGCCAACCTCCTCCAAGGCCCAATATCGTGGGTCAAGTGGCTGACCACCCCCTCGATCTCCCCCTCGGAGATGTAGCATCCATGGATGCGCACCGGCTTGGAGCTCCCCGCCGGCAGATAGAGCATATCCCCGTTCCCCAGGAGCTGCTCGGCCCCGTTCATATCGAGGATGGTACGAGAGTCGGTCTTGGAGGAGACCTGGAAGGAGATGCGAGCAGGGAAGTTGGCCTTGATGAGGCCGGTAATGACATCTACCGAGGGCCTCTGGGTCGCGAGAATCAAATGGATTCCCACCCCCCGGGCCATTTGGGCCAGGCGGGTGACCGCGGTCTCCACCTCGGCGGACGCGGTCATCATCAGATCGGCCAGCTCATCGATGATCACCACCAGAAAAGGCAAAGGACAAGGCGCGGCGCCCTCGATCCCCTGGGCCTCAGCCTCCTCCTCCGCCAGGCGGTTGTAGGCGGTAATATTCCTCACCCCCTTGGCCGCCAGGAGGCGATATCTCTCCTCCATGTGCGACACTAGCTGCACCAGCTTCTTGGAGGCCTCTTTGGAATCGCTGATGACACGATCGGCCAGATGAGGAAGGCCGTTATAGGCCGAGAGCTCTACCATCTTGGGATCAATCAGCAACAACTTGACCTGATCGGGCGAGGCCTTGCACACCATGCTGACAATCAGGGAATTGATGCAGACGCTCTTCCCTGCGCCGGTCGCCCCGGCGATGAGCAGATGGGGCATCTGCGCCAGATCCACCACGTAGGGGAATCCCGCAATATCCTTGCCCAGGGCCAGGGTAAGGAAAGAAGGGGAGTTTTGAAATTGGGAGGAGACGAGGACCTCTTTGATATAGACGATGGCCCGATTCTGGTTGGGGATCTCCACCCCCACCACCGCCTTGCCCGGGATGGGGGCGATCACCCTGACGCTGAGGGCCTTGAGGGCCAATGCCAGATCGTCTGCCAGATTGACGATCCGGTTCACCTTGATCCCCGGGGCCGGCTCCAGCTCATAGCGGGTGATGACCGGGCCCGGGTGCACCTCGGTGACCTTGCCCTCCACCCCGAAGTCCAATAGCTTCTGTTCCAGGATGGCGGAATTGGAAGAAAGCTCTTCCGGGGTGGTGGTGGGCTCTCCCAAGGGAGGATCCTGAAACAGGGGCAAGGGAGGGGGCCGATAACCGAAGGCCGGGGCATGGATTGGTCCCTCCACCCCTGCCTCCTCCAATTCCGGATCCGGGGGCGATGGGCCGTCTGGCTCTGCCTTCGCCGAAGGCTGCGGTGCTTCTATCCTAGCAGATTCTCTAAAAGTTTTCCACTCTCTGAATTGCTCAGACGCCTCTTCTTTCCTTCCTCCAACCCTCTTCCAGATCTCGGCCAGCCTTCCCCTCAGCCTGCCGGTCGTCCCCAGGATGGAGGTGGTCAACTGCGGGAGGGATTGCTGCGAAAGGAGGATGAGGGCAATGAGCATTCCCGTCAGGGTACAGAGGTAGAGTCCAAACTTCCCCAGAGAGGGCAACAGGAGACCTGCGAACCCCTGGCCCAACAGCCCTCCTGTCCGTTCCAGGCGGAATCCATCAAGGTGGACCGAGGCCCAGAGCAGGTTGCTCAATAGGCTGAGGCAAACCAGAAAGAGGACCAGGCCGGCCAGCTTCAGCCCCCAGAGGGCAACGCGCTCGCGCCGGAAGACAATCCAGCCTAAAGAGAAGAGGGCAAGGGGGAGGAGTATGGAGCAGAGCCCGATCAGCTCCAAGAGATCCCCGGCCAGATGAGAGCCCAACCTCCCGCCCAGGTTCTTCACCGGGGTCAGGGAATCTCCTCGGAAATGAAAGAAGGAGGGGTCTGAGGCATCGAAGGAGACCAGGCTGGCCATCAGGAGGATGGCTAAGGCCATGAGCAGGATGCCAAAGACCTCTTTGGACTTGGGGTGCCCCAGGAATTTCAGCAAGGCTTCCCTAAAATCCACGGATAGATCACACCTCCATGATAACTGGCAGGATCATGGGCCGTCTTTTTATCTCACGATACAAAAATTTTCGCAATACATTCCGGATCCGGGGTTTGATGAACTCCATCTCACTCTTCTCTTCCTGGCTGCAGCCCTCCAGCACCGTGAGGACCAGCTGCTTGGCCGCTTCCAGCAATTCATCCGACTCCTTGTGATAAACGAAGCCACGGGAGACGATCTCCGGCCCGGAGACCACCGCCCCGGTTTGCTTGTCAAAGCCCACGATCACGATCACGATCCCATCCTGGGAGAGATGCTGGCGGTCTCGCAGCACCGTTTCCCCCACATCGCCGATCCCTTTCCCGTCCACCAACACCCTGCCTGCCGTCACCTTGCCAGCGAAGCGACCGAATTCGGGTCCGAACTCCATGACATCCCCATTCTCCGGGAGGAAGATGTGATCCCGTGGAATCCCCACCTCCTCCGCCAGGTCCGCATGGAAGTGAAGGTGGCGATATTCACCGTGGATCGGAACGAAGAAGCGGGGGCGCACCAGATTGAGCATCAGCTTCAGCTCCTCCCTCGCCGGATGGCCGGAGACATGAATGGAGGCTATCTCCTGGTAGATGACCTCCGCCCCGCGCTTGAAGAGGTGGTTGATAGTGCGGGCAATGGATTTCTCGTTTCCCGGGATGACCTTGGCCGAGATGATGACCGTATCCCCCTCTTGGACCTGGATCTGCTTGTGCTCCCCCATGGCCATGCGGGAGATGGCGGACAAGGGCTCTCCTTGGCTGCCGGTGGTCAGGATCAGCACCCTGTCCGGGGGGAGATCCCTGATCTCCTCCAACCTCACCAGCGATCCATCAGGAATGTGCAGATACCCCAATTCCGAGGCGATCCGCACATTGGCCACCATGCTCTTTCCATTGACTGCCACCTTCTTTCCCAGCCGGGCGGCTACATTGAAGACCTGCTGGATGCGGTGGATGTTAGAAGCGAAGCAGGCGAGGATGATCCTCCGCTTCGCGTGGCGAAAGATATTCTCGAAGGCCTCTCCCACCACTCTCTCGGAGGGGGTAGCGCCCTCCTGATCGGCATTGGTGGAATCGGAAAGCAGCACCAGGACGCCCTGCTCCCCCAGATCCGCGAAGCGAGGCAGATCGGTCACTTCCCCATCCACCGGGGTCTGATCGAGCTTGAAATCCCCGGTGTGCACCACCAGGCCGGCCGGGGTTTGGATCGCCAGTCCCACCCCATCCGCGATGCTGTGAGAGACCCGAATGAACTCCACCACCATGCTGCCCAGGGTGATGTGGTTCCGGGGCCTGATGCGGCGCAGATCGACCCTCTCCAATTGGCCTGCCTCCTGTAGCTTCTCCCCCAGCAGGCCCAGGGTGAGGGCCGTCCCATAGATGGGGGCCTGGATCTCCCTCACGATGAAGGGCACAGCCCCGGTGTGGTCCTCATGTCCGTGGGTGAGGATGATGCCCCGAATATGCTCCCGGTTCTCCAGCAGATAGCTGATATCAGGGATCACCAGATCGATCCCCAGCATCTGCTCTTCCGGGAACATGAGGCCGGCATCGATGAGCAGGAGGTCCTGGCCCGACCCCACGACCGTCATGTTCAACCCGATCTCCCCCACCCCTCCCAAGGGGATGATGGAGATGGAATCTGATTTATCGGCAGCAAGATCGCTCAAGCCCGAGCCTCCTCCAACTTCCGGGGCAATCGCAGCGCCCGATCCTCCTTCTCTCCCCCCCCGCGCAGCGGAAAATGGGCTACCAGGGCGGCCTTCAAGACCTGGTCCATCCCCTCTACCAGGATGAAATTCATGCCCCGCTTCACCTGGGTCGGCATCTCCTTGATATCCTTGTCGTTCTTGAGGGGGAGGATTACCCGGCGGATGCCCGCCCGGCGAGCCGCCAGCACCTTCTCCTTGATCCCCCCCACCGGCAAGACCTTTCCGCGCAGGGTCACCTCACCGGTCATCGCCACATCCCTTCTCACCCGATGGCGGGTGAGGGCGGAGATGAGGGAGGTAGCCATGGTGACCCCCGCCGATGGACCATCCTTGGGGACTGCCCCGGCCGGGACATGGATATGGATGTCGGTCTTGGCGAAGGCCTCCTCCTTGATTCCCCATTCCGTCGCCATGGCGCGCGCATAGCTGAGGGCGGCCTGGGCCGATTCCTTCATCACCTCTCCCAGGTGGCCGGTGAGGCTCAAATTCCCCTTTCCCTTCATCAGGGTCGCCTCCACATAGATCACATCCCCCCCGGCCTCGGTCCAGGCGAGGCCGGTGGCGACCCCCACCTCGTCCTCCTTCTGCTCCAACTCGGAGAGGAACCTGGGGGCGCCAAGATAGCGATGGATATTGGAGGCGATCAGCCGGGTCTGTCCTCCCGCCCCCTCCGCCACCTTCTTCGCCACCTTGCGGCAGATCGCGGCGATCTCCCGCTCCAGGTTGCGCAGGCCCGCCTCCCGGGTGTATTCGGTGATGATCTTCAGTAGGGCCTTATCGGAAAAGGTCAGATGACGGGCCTTGATCCCGTGCTCTCTCAACTGTCTTGGAATGATGAACCGCCGGACGATGGCCAGCTTCTCCTCCTCGGTGTACCCTGGGATATGGATGATCTCCATCCGGTCCTTGAGGGCCGAGGGGATGGGATCGGTGATATTGCCGGTGGTGATGAACATCACATGGGAGAGGTCGAAGGACACGCCCAGGTAATGATCGGTGAAGGACCCGTTCTGCTCGGGATCCAGGACCTCCAGCAGGGCCGCGGCCGGGTCCCCGCGGAAATCCATGCCGATCTTGTCCACCTCATCGATCATGAAGACCGGATTGTTGGATTTGGCCTGCTTGATCCCCAGGATGATCTTTCCCGGGAGGGCCCCGATATAGGTCCGCCGATGGCCGCGGATCTCCGCCTCGTCGCGAACCCCTCCCAGGGAGATGCGCACGAACTTCCTGCCCAGGGCCCGTGCGATCGATCTTCCCAGGGAGGTCTTTCCCACCCCGGGGGGGCCAACGAAGCAGAGGATGGGGCCCTTCATCCGCTTCTTCAGCTTCCGCACCGCGAGGAATTCCAGGATCCGCTCTTTCACCTTCTCCAGGTCGTAGTGATCCTGGTTCAAGATGCGAGAGGCCCGCCCGATATGGAGGCGATCCTTTGTTTGCTGGGACCAGGGCAGCTCGGTGAGCCATTCTAAATAGTTGCGCACCACCGAGGCCTCGGCGCTCTCCGGGTGCATCTTGCCCAGACGATCCAGTTGCTTCTTGGCCTCCAATTCCACATCCGGGGTCATCTTCGCCTGGGCGATCTTCTCGGCGAATTCCTGAACCTCCTGGCCCCGCTCATCCATGCCCCCTAATTCCTTCTGAATGGCCTTGAGCTGCTCGCGGAGGTAGTACTCCCTATGGGTCTTGTCCATCTCCTCCTTCGCCTGGCTCTGGATCTGCTGCTGGACCTTCAAGACCTCCAGCTCCTTGCCGAGGAAATCGGAGAGCCGGCGCAGCCGTAGCGATGGATCGACAATCCCCAAGATCTCCTGGGCCTGCTCCACCTTCAGGTCCAGGTTGGACGCGACCAGATCCGCCAGCCGACCCGGATCGTCCAGGCTATTCATGATCGCCAGGACATCGGGGGAGAGGGTCTTGCCCATGGTGCTGGTCTTGGCCACCTGCTCCTTCACCGAGCGCAGCAGGGCCTCTACCTCCAGGGAAGGATGCTCGATCTCCGGCTCCGGGATTTCCGAGATCCTCACCTCGAAATAGGGCTCGGCCTTCAGGAATTCCAACACCTGGGCCCGACCAATCCCCTGCACCAGCACCTTGATCCGCCCATCGGGCATCTTTAAGATCCGCATGATGACGGCCACGGTCCCTAAGGAAAAGATCCCCTCGGAATTTGGCTCCTCTGCCTCCGCATCCTTCTGCGCCACCAGCAGGATCAGCCGATCTCGAGCCAGGGCCTCCTCCACCGCACGGATGGATTTTTCTCTCCCCACAAACAAGGGCAAAATCATGTAGGGAAAGATGACCACATCCCGCACTGGCAAGAGGGGGATAATGTTGGGGACCTTCTTCTGCTGCAGATCGTCCACCCCGCTCCGCAGGCTGTCTGCAGCTTCGACCTTACTGTTCCTTGTCTTTCTCATAGCCACTCAGTCACTCATTCTCGAGGCGCCTACTTCTTCTTGCGGAAAGGTCCGCCGCGTCCCCTCCTGAATGAAGCTCCTTCCTCCCGTTCGGGAAGTTTCTTCTTCCTGATCTTCTGGTGTTTCTCCTCTTCCTCCCACTCCCATCCCTCAGCTTCAACTTCCGGATCGTCCGGGACGAGCGGATCCAACATCCCATCGAACGGCTCGCCCATTTTATCCTTGCCGACCAACTTCCAACCTCCTTTCGTGCGGGTCCCCACTCCTCAATGGGGATCGGACCCCGCTTCAAAGATCTTCAAAGATCTAAGGTACTCTGAAAATTCCTTCGCCAAATCCGGCCTCTTGAGGGCGAATTCCACCGTGGCCTTGAGAAATCCCAATTTGTTGCCGGCATCGTACCTCTTGCCCTCGAACTGATAGCCATAGACTGGGCGGTGCTTCAGCAGGGCGCGCAGGGCATTGGTGAGCTGGATCTCTCCCCCGGCGTCAGGGGGCGTCTCTTCGAGGAGGGCGAAGATAGAGGGGGGGAGAATATAGCGGCCGATGATCGCCAGATTGGAGGGCGCCTCCTCTGGATTCGGCTTTTCCACCATGTCCTTGATCTCGAAGACCCGGTCGCTCACCTTGACCCCGTCGATCACCCCATAGTGCCTGACCTCCGGCCGGGGGACCTCCTGCACCGCAATAACCGCATCCCCGTACTGTTCGAAGACCTGCATCATCTGGGCCATGCACGGCACCTGGGAATCGATGATATCATCCCCCAAGAAGACGGCAAAGGGCTCATCTCCCACCAGATTCCGGGTGACCAGGATGGCGTGGCCAAGCCCCAAGGGCTCCTTTTGGCGAATGTAGCAGACGGAGACGAGGGAGGAGATCTCCTGGATTTGATCCACCAGATCGGTCTTGCCCTTTTCCATCAGGGCCGCCTCCAGCTCCAGCGAGCGATCGAAGTGGTCTTCGATCGCATTCTTGCCCCGCCCGGTGACGATGATCACATCCTGGATGCCGGATTGGACCGCCTCCTCCACCACATATTGGATGATCGGCTTATCCACGATGGGCAGCATCTCTTTCGGTTGGGCCTTGGTCGCCGGAAGGAATCGGGTGCCCAGGCCGGCTGCAGGAAAAACTGCCTTACGAACGCGCATTACGCCTCTCCTTGATAATGATGGAACCCAATGATGACCGGTCCTGATCTCTTGAGCACAGAAGTTCTATCAGATGAGGGCTATCCCCCGCAACCTGGCCTGGCCATGGAAAAAAGGGAAGGGGGAACAAGGGGGAGCAAGAGGGTAGGCATATCCGCCAAAAAGGTGCTCTATTTGGAAGCCATTGGCTCCTGATTGGGGCTTAACTCAGTCCATGAGTGGTAAAAGGAAGCAAGGGATTTCCACCGCAGACCACGTAAAGGTCCTTCGGCTCCAACCACGAAAAAATGCTATCCCAAAAAATGGGGGAAGTCAACCTTTAATCTCGGTGACCGCGCCCCCTCGCCTCTCACCGAGAAATCCGCTGCTTTACCATCCATTATGATGGATGCGATCCTCCTGAAATCGATCCTGGGAGAAAGGCTGCTGGGCAGGGTGGCCGATCACGATAAAGGCCAGAGGGATGACCCCCTCGGGCAGGTGCAGAAGCTCGCGGAAGCCCTTTACCCGCTCCTCCCTCGGATAGACGCCCGTCCACACGGCCCCCAGGCCCTTTTCATGGGCCGCCAGCAAGAGGTTCTGGGTGGCGGCGGCGCAATCCTGGATCCAGAATCCGGGATGCTTCTCGGAGCGGGTATCCCCGCACACTAAGATAGAGACCGGGGACTCCCGGCACATCCCCGCATAGGGACTGAAGCTGGGAACCTGATTGAGGAGGCTGCGGTCATCCATGACCACAAAGCACCAGGGCTGCTGATTGCCTGCAGAGGGCGCGCTCATGGCGGCGGCCAGCAGTTCCTTGATAATCTCCGGGGCGACCGACTGCTCGGTGTACTTGCGGATGCTCCTACGCGTCTTGATGGCTTCGATGGTGTTCATCTTGGGCTCCTTGGATTTCAGCTGTGGTTTATCTGTGGCCAGCAATGCGAGGGCGGGCATGACCGCACTCGCATCCTAAACCAGCCGATACCGGCCTCACCAGCGCTCATAGCGCACCAGCTGCAGCAATGGCTTTCGTCTCTTCTCCCTCGGCTGATCGGCAGGATATCCTAAGGGCGTGAAGGCAATGGGCTCAATATCATCAGGCAGCCCCAAGACCTGAAGCGCAGCGGCCGGATCAAAGGCGGCGATCCAGCAGGTCCCCAGACCCAGGTTGGCTGCGGACAGGATGAGATGATCCATGGCGATGGTGGCATCTACCTCCGCGTAGTTCTTCTTGTCGATCCGCGACCAGGCCTGGGAGGAGACTGCACAGACACAGATCACCAGAGGGGGTTGTACAAACCAGTCCGGATTGTAGATCCGCCGAAGCTCCGCCTCTCTGCCCTTGGTGTGAATCACGAGGAATTGGAAGGGCTGCCGGTTGGCCGCGGTGGGCGCCAGCCGCGCCGCCTCCAGCACCTGCTCCAGCTTCTCCTCCTCCACCGGATCCGCCTTATAAGCACGAACACTGTATCTCTTTTTGATTAATTCGTTGAAGTCCATGGATTACCTCCTGATGATTACATTGGGGGTAGGGCATGAATTCCATTATGGCAAATAGTAATACATTGCTCCCATAATCTCAAGGCACAAATTGCTTCTTCCGAACTCGCATCAACCAAGCTGGTGCTAAAGCCCACTCAAGGACCGATCACCTGAAACGCCGGGTTCTTCCGAGAGAGGGTGAGGGTGTCTATCTGCAAACTGAGATGGGGAACGGTGGCTTATGCGGCTCACTTGTTTGGGGAGAGAATTAGAGGCGGGAATCTGGGGTGAGGTCCACCCAATTCAAGAATAAGGATTCGACCCCTTTCCTGACCCAATGGCTCTGGCAATCCTCGGCATGGAAGGAGATTGGCGGCGCATCGGGTGGTTGTCAAGAAAAATGGGATGTGTCCCTTTTTCCCCGTCAAAATAGGGAAGTGTCCCTAATTCTACCCTAATTCCACCGATAATCTTTAAAGGCCCGCCATTGAGGGCTAGATTTTTGGGGAAGGTCCTGCTATTTTTCCCTTGACAGAGAGTTCCGTTCAGGGATAATAGGACTACCGGGGAATGAAATTCGGCTTCATGCCGTGTGAGCCCCAGGTTCAGACCGAAGGCTCCTATATCCCCGGCCGATTCTCAATAGCCGCTAATGTTAGCGGCTTTTTTCGTGTGTAGTACTACTCTCCGTAGCGGCGGTCTCTCGTGTCATCCAGGTCCCGCACCAGACAAAAAGCCGGCCAGAGCAACCTTATATATCTATCTTCCTTCCGTTCATAGAATCGTTGCAAACTCCAAAGAAAGTAGTCAGCAGCCTGCAGGCCCGCCATCCCACTAGGTATGCCCGCGACAACCTTGATAGGCGCCATGCCTGCGATTCCCCACTTCTCCCTAAACCTGCCTCGGGCAGCATGCAAAGCAGCATATAGCGCCTTGGTACGATCTGACTTGCCTCTTTTGGCAAAACAGATGCCGTAAGCATCATCCTTGTGAAGGCGATCGCGGAACAAGTGGCGCACCAAGTAGTCATACAGTTCATTGGGATGATATCTGTAGCCTGCGCCCACCTCATTTTTCTGCCGCACGTATTCCAGCAGTTTTCCTTTATCCCGAACCACGGCAAAGAAACGCAGTTCATGCTGCATCAGCAGAGAAAAGACGTCCCGGCGAACCTCGGGCAGATCGTCCTTGGCGTGGAAAGCCAAAGTAGTCTTCTTTGCTTCGGGCTTCATGGACGGCACGCCTTCAAAATAGGGATCGCTCAGGAGCTTTTCACGAAGGGTCTTCATGTCCCTTTCCAGGAGCACGGGATCCAGAACGTCCAACAAACCCAGGATGAAAAAAGATGAACACCCCTCATTCCCGATGATGACGCGGCCCTTCCTGTCGAAGAGGGTCCCGTCACCCGCCTCATCTACGAAGTAGTAGCGAACATTCTGCTTGTTCGATTCATCCATGGGTTATCTGACAGGGAGTAGTGGCTTGAGACCGATTGACCGAGACTCGATGAGGAACAGATCTCTTGGGATCAAGATGCGTTCTAGTGGTTCTGATAGATGGGCCACGGAGGCAATCATCAACCTTTCTGCCAGTCGGCACGTGGGGAGTATAGGATGTCCCCCTCCTCGCCCCCAAAGCAATTTCTGCACGAACGTCCCGTTCATCTTCCCAACGTCCCGTTCATCTTCCCTGGCCTGGATCACCCAGTGGGGGGCCCGACTGATGCTCCAGGTAGCCTTGGAAGAGGAGGTGATGGCGTTCCTGCAGCGGGACTGGTATGAACGCCGACCGGGAGATTCCTCGTGGCGCAATGG
>Ga0315289_10008889_pt1 | contig 14501 bp, 16 predicted proteins | sample YL17G11_40_MG_FD_203452 | JGI IMG/M metagenome (GOLD analysis project Ga0315289, IMG submission 203452) | Sediment microbial communities from Yellowstone Lake, YNP, Wyoming, USA - YL17G11_40 | ecosystem: Environmental > Aquatic > Freshwater > Lake > Sediment | place: USA: Wyoming | collected...
TTTCGCTTGCCTCCACAGAATCCCTCGCTCACCATTGAGAATCTCACATATACTTCACAGGTGGACTTAGGATAACACTAAGTATCAATTAAATGCAACACTTTTTTATTTAGCCGAAAGTCATATAGTATGATTCATCGGTCCCGTTTGAGCCATCTGAATAACGCCTGCCTTGACCATTCGTATATCGTCTGTAGTTGAGACCGGTGAACCGCCAAAATACCTGTCAAATTTTATTCTTCCGTTTGAACGCCGCTCGATTTCGTCGAGGACCCAGTTGGCCGACTTGCTGACTAATATTCCTTCAGGACAATAAGCAGCATATTTCCACCTAATAGGTTTTGTCTCCGGAGTCACTGTTTGCGTCGCAGTAATTGTTGGAGTTGCGCTTGGGCTTGTCCCGCTACAACCAGCGACTGCACCAATTATGAGACATATAACCACAGCAAATACACATAGCAACCATAGCCTTTTCATAGATATCCTCCTTAATTTTAACACCGTACCGATATATCTCACCATTAAGCGTAAATCATAATTTCCTCCCTCAATATATAATATTCCAACAAATGATTGCGCGAGAATACCGAAACAATTTTCTTGCACCCAAATCAGCAAGTATTTTACCGCAGACAATGCCATCCTCATCTGCTAAATCAAGAACCCGAATCCCGCTAAGTGCACTTCTATCATTGCTCATAACCCACTCATTTCTCCTCAACTAAATCGCCACATAACTTGATAATATATTTTTTCTTCTTTCCGGTCCTGCCGCTTTATCAAAGCTAACTTGCAGAGTCAGACATCAACTGTTCAGCCTATTATTTCATTTTCAGTGTAAGGGAACCACAATATTCAATTCTTTTCTCTTAAGGGAATACTTTACCTACTATAGATGGCTCATGTGAAGTAATCAGGGATTCAGGATTTTTAACCAATGCCTGTACTTTGGCAACAGAGTCGTACCACGTGTATAAGTCCTGTATGAACGAAGATGGTATTGCCGGCCCCAAGCCCTTTGGAGCCGGTGTGATTTTAATAATCCTTCCATCCATCCCCATCATCTCATGCATACTAGGAAAGGCATTATGCTTGAAATTGAAGATATCGCCGGTTATATAATACTCTCCCTTTGTAGTCATAACCGCGAATGTTTGACTACCTAAGGTGTGCCCGGGTGTTTTTATTAGCCCTATACCCTCTGTAAGATTCAAGTCCCCATCTATTCGAATAAGATTGAGATTCTCCATAGTCTTGATTAGCCTTTGATCGTATACACCCCCAAACTTAGTGGCAGGTAAAGGATCCAAGAATTCCTTCCATTCAGCCTTCTGAACTATATGTTTTGCTTTAGGAAACAAGTCACAGTTACCGTTGTGATCAAGGTGCAGGTGAGTATATATGACAATAGAGATATCCTCTGGAGTAATTTTCTCCCTTGCTAATTCTCTCTCGACGAAAGATTTACCTCCTTCACAGGGGAAACCACACACTTTACCATCAACGATTGAATCTGCAGAGATTCCCGTATCGACCAAGATATTTTCCCGGCCATTTTGAAGTAAGAATCCTAGAAAGGGAAAGGTTATTATAACGTCTTCATCAAACCCTGCAGTTACAACGGATTTTGGCTCAGTCATATTTCCAAATAGAAGCACTTTAATCGTCCAATTCCTCATTACAATAACTCCCTGGCAGATATGACAAATAATTAGGTAGCGTAATTCTTTAATATATTATTTTTAAGCAATTTAGTTAGCGAATCCTTTAAGTCGAAAAGGAGGATACAGCCATATAGGAATATGCCCACAGGCAGTACAAACCTAATGGGCCATATTATAATGATTCTTCCCGTAGCTACCGTAGTCTCACTGTGGTCATAACCGTACATAGCTATTGACCAGCTTGCCCAAAGCAGTATAGCCATGTAAAAAAGGCTGATTATGCAGATAAAGACCTCAAGGATCTTTTTCCAATTATTCGAGAAGCGATCGAATACAAATTCAGCTGCGACATGGCCTTTGTTAATCTGAGTCCAGCTTAGGCCCAAGAAAGTGATAATGACCAGACCAAACTCGGCAATATTGATAGAAGCGATAACTTCAGAACCAGTTACGTGTCGCATCCCCACACTGAAAGTGGTAATGAATGCCACGAGCAACAGAGAGAGCATTCCAAGAATAGTAAAGAACCGGCTTAGTTTGTATGCATATGATCGTAATTTAGTCAATTATATGTACCTCACCCTAAATACTTAAAACCTTGTTCGCATTATATTATAGCAATGCATCCATTCCATAGTTGGGAGAAGTGGTCTATCGAAAATGCTATCGGGCTGATCCGGCGCTTCTTCCCCAAGAAGACTGATTTTGATTTGGTTATCAAAGAACAGGTCAAATGCGTTGAAACGTTCCTTAACACGAAACCACGAAAATGCCCCAATTACCGAACGAACAATGAAGCTTTACGCTCAGGTGTTGCTCTTCGCTGCGGATCATTAAATCTTCCTCCCTTTTCATGTATTTTTAAAAACAATCTTTGGATCAAAAATCTAAGAGTTCCATACCGCAGCAATCTCCAAGGCTGATGAAGTATGATTTGTAAGGACTTTTTATTATCATTCCACATTCATGACATCGGAATAGGAATTTATGAGAATTGGTTTGAATTTTTACACGCATCTTTGAAAAAGAATCAGTGAATCTATGCTCTTAATCAGCGAATCTTTTCTTATGCCAACCTTCTTCGTAGGGCGTCCTGAAACAGCGTGTCAACTTCACTTCTGATATTAGCCATTCTCCATCAACTTTCACATACATGTCATCCTCATAGCCGGCTACCCATATAGCGCTGCCATCACCTTTCGTAGCTGGGAGCCACATATACCATCGCCCCTGCGCTTTTTCGCCCTCAACTTTGATATCTGGCAATACAAAATAGTGGATTGAAAATGGCTGGAATTCAGGAATCTTCCTGAAAAATTCCTTAATTGCTTGTCTCCCTTTTAAAATGTCTCTTGGGGTAAAATCCAAAACTGCATCTTCTGTAAAAAGCTTTTCTATGTCTTGATTTAGAAACCCATCTACAACTTGGGCATAACGGGCTTTTAATTGCCTGATTGCCTCCAAATCCCCTAAAACCTGGATCTGCCTTTTTAATTCTTCAAACGGCATCTCTTCCTCCTTTCCCCTCAATTATTAAACTGCGGGCTTTTCTGAAAATCCGTAGGTTATGATGGCAAAACTGGCTATCACCACATAGTTTTTCTACAGGTATAAGCCCACACTATACACTTTAAAAAGGACGATATATCCCAAGATTACTTCACTTCGCTCACAATGGCAACCCCTTAAAATATTTATAGATTCGAGTCATTGCGAGAAACGATAACTATAGAGCAATCTCTGTTTCAAGACTTCAACAGAATCAATATGCTATTCTGGGTTAGTTTTTTTTCCCATTTCAAACATATCTCTCGTCCTGCAGTAGAAGTCTCCCCCGAGCCGTCCGATAACCTTCAATTTATAAATATCTATCTTATCAACAGCCCACAACTCATCCTTAATATGGACTAGCATCACCTCTCCGATGATCAGATGACCTCCTGTGGAAACTTCTCCAAATTCCCATATTCTTACCAGCTTGCACTCCATGTTCACGGGTGATTCAGCCACCCTGGGGGCTTTAAATAGGTCGCTTTTGAGAGCTGTCAGCCCGACTTCCTTAAATTCATCCACATCACTGGGATATTCAGTAGAGGCTTCGTGCATGGCTTTGGCTAAGGTTTCATCAACAACGTTGACCACAAAATCCTTAGAGAACTCAATGTTTTTTAGGGTATCCTTCTTCTGTCCATCCCTCTTCCAACCAATCTGCAAGCAGACCAGAGCTGGTTTGATGCCCGCCGGAGCAAAGCAACTGAAAGGAGCAACATTGAATACCCCATCCTCACCAACAGTGGAAACAAGCGCAATGGGTCGTGGCAAGATGGCGCTCAGCAGCAGCTCGTGTGACTCCCTTTTGTTCAAATCTGCAAGGATAATCTTCATTTCCCGACGCCCTCTTTCGTTAATTTCTGATATCTCTTAAGGAGCCAAAGATCTTCCACCTTGCACTCCACAGAGATAGTGTTGGCTAACGTTCAAAGCCACATCAAGTCCGAACCATTTCGATGTGTTTTTGTTCTCACCCTTTTTCAGATTCAGGAGATATAGGTATATAATTTAGTCTAGACTATGCCCTTATATGCAGAGGGTCTTCTATCGCGAAGAACAGGATAAGTCTTTCTCCGGTCGAACAGCGCGGTTGCCTCTATCTCCACCACAATAATGTCCTCTTCTCCAACCTTACCTCTCGCTAGAATCTCACCATCTGGGGCCACGATCATTGCGCCACCAAAAAAAGAAACATTACCCCATTGTGGACCCACAGCGTTGGAAAATAAGTAAAAGATCGTATTTTCCCTTCCCCGCATTTGGTTAATTAAGGTCCAGCCTTTCTCTGTTCCCTCAGGCCCTGCAGATAACGTAATAAGAAGGTCCGCCCCATTTATCGCCATTACTCTTGCCGGCTCAGGAAAGCTTGCATCATAACAGATTAGCATCCCAATATTCCAATTCTGTTTTATCTTAAATACTGTGAACTTATCTCCCGGAGTGAAACCATAGGTTATCTCCTTAAAAGGAGGGAAATTCGGTAGGTGAACTTTTCGATGAACGTGAAGGATCCCTTCCGGCCCAAGAAACACAGCAGAGTTATGGATAAGTCCGGGGTAATCTTGATTTGCTTCCACAAGACCGACGGCAATATAAACATTATAATTTTGGGCGTGCTTGGCTAAGACTTCTGTGGAAGGCCCAGGGATGGGTTCCGCAAGGTCAAAAAATTTACCCTCTACCTCCCCACACGTATAGCCTGTTATGTAGGTTTCGGGGAAAACAACAACCTCAGCACCCCTCTCGGTAGCTATTGCAATAACCTCCGCGGCCTTCTTAAGGTTTGCTTCAGGACCAGCCATTTCACTTGTTAGGGAAGTAGCCGCGACACTTAATGTGGGGGCCATCCCCGATCTTACCACTCTCATGACCTTTTGTTCCCTCTCTTCTTACGTAAGTCTGCAAGCTTAACTTAACTGTTGGAAATAAAAAATATTTCCGACTTTGAAGATAAGATATCTATCAAATATAAAAGCGTGCCTTATTCATAATCATATATACCTTTCTTGAAGGCGGCCTCAACCGTATCCCTTGGTAAATCCTTTAAATACTTATCGATTAGGAATCCCGGCATAATTATACACATTTTTTTATAGGGGCCTGAAGGATCGACCTTGAACTGCATCATAGCTCCTTTTGGAATAACGTATACGTCCCCTACCTCTGCAGTGAAACTTTTTTCTTCCAAATAGAGAGGAGCTAGTCTATAAGTAATCTCAGCCTTGCCAGCTAAGATATAATGAACCTCCGTATAATCGAAGAACCAATTTACTATGCTTCCGGCAGCAAAGTCCTCACGAGATACAGAGGCTTCAGGGGTACGTATAACTGGCCCAGCCCAGTAAAGTTTGGTTGTATCTTTCAACCTCCCCCCTGAAACCGTCAGCATCCTGTCCACATTAACATTCGGATCTATCTTTATCTTCCTTATTTCATCCACTGTTCGGTACAATTCTTCAACCATTTTCCCCTCCTTAGTTTTTGTTTTCTTGCCCTTAAGTGCTGACGAATGACTTCCTGAAGAAACTCTTTATCATAGCAAGTTTCTCTATCCAACCAATTACCCTAATTCCTCACATCCTGTAGTATTTTGCTAAGATCCTGTCAAGTAATCAAGAACAGCTTGTGCCCACTCTCGGGGCATCAGACGTAAAATATGGGCAGTGCCCCCCTTAATAATTTTAATTGTTTTGTTAGGAACCAAATTTTTAACATGATCCATATGATTGTATACCACATCCTTATCCCCACAAAGTAGTGACGTCGGATGGCTAATAAGGGGTAGTGTATAGTAGGTGTCGTAGGTCCATATGGCCCTAAAGGCTTCCACGGATCTTTTCCCCAGACCAGTCTCAAGAAAATCCATAACAAAGGCCTGTGCGAGTTCTAAGGCAGCCTCAGGAAACCTCTCCTTTGCTAACGCCCAGACCCTCATTAGGTGCCCCCCGTCTTTCTCGAGTTCTATTGGTGGGAACTTGTCCCTCATCCAAACTTGCGTTTTTTCCACATCGAAACACGGGTAAGCGGAAAGAATTAGCTTATTCACTCGCTCTGGAAATTTGGCGGCTAAATCGGCCGCTATGACCGCACCCGTATGATGACCCACTACAATAAGTCTACTTATCCTAAGAACATCAAGAAAGCTGACTACACTGCGAGCGTATTCCTCAATACGGTACTGGCGAGGAGGCTTGTCAGAATGTCCGTAACCCAGTGTGTCCATAGCTATGACATGATAATTCTGGGCTAAGATAGGGATAACCAGCATATACTCGCTTGATGACATCGGTGTCTGGTGCAAAAGAAGAATAGGCTCTCCTGTCCCTTCAGTACGAAAGTGCACTTGACCCTCAGAAATATCAACAAATGCACGTTTCACAACTCTCCTTCCTTCTGTTATGATATTTTTCGCTTAATCGACAGATTACGAGGGAGATTGACTTATCGAGTTGAAGCTAATTTCACTCAATTGACCTTGCATATCCCTTCTATAGTATAACTACGACTTAATACCGGCCTATGAAAAATAAAGAACTCAATCCGATAACGTTAACATCCTCTTGTATTGCGGCTGAAACAACCTGTTCTGGAGTTTGGCGAATGCCTGTATAGATTACTTCCATCCCCGCATCCTTTAATGCTCACGCAATCACCTTAGCTCCTCTGTCATGACCATCTAAGCCTGTTTTTCCAATTAAAATCCTAATTCTTTCGCTCATAAGCAATCTCCTAGTGAAGCTGTATTACTAGTACGAATTTGATCAATAGATTAATTTTTAGATTATCTTTAAGTCCATTGAAATCTCTGCTTCATTCCTTATTGAAATTTTAGCTAATAGATAGCTGAATAAAGTCAAGCAAGATCTATATTGCTAGAGTCCAGGATATTGTTTTAAGAAATTAACTAATACCTCCTTTACGTGAAACACATGTTGAACCATTGCCCTGCCTGCTCCCTTTGCATTCTTCTTAGAAATAGCTTCGAGTATCTCTTCATGAGCACGAATGTATTCTTCAATATGGCCAGGGATAGTGATAGCGATGAATCGATACCGATAAATTCTCCTTCTTAGAAGATTGATTATATTTATCAGATGGGGGTTTCCACTCATTTGAGGGAAATATCCGTGAAATAAAGAATTTATTTCTAACCATTCTTTATAATTCTTTCTTTGCCCAACTTTTTTAAGGTCCTTATGTAAGGATCTCAATTTTTTATTATCCGATGCTTTTATAGACATTGTAACTAATTCTGTAGAAAAGCCCTCTAACACACCAATAATATCATAAATTTGCTGCACATCCTGGATAGAGATTATATTGATAACAGCACCCTTCTCTGGATAGATATCTATAAATCCTTCCATTTGAAGTTGGCGAAAAGCTTCACGGACAGGAGTTCTCCCAATATTAAATGTCTTGCAAATTACTGTCTCGACTAACCTTTCACCTGGTTTTAAATCACCATAGGTGATTGCATCACGAATTTTATTATAAGCTTCCTGTGTTCTGGATATTAACATATATATTTTTTAATATACATATTTAATGTACTTTGTCAACAAAAAAATTGAGACTTTCCCGAATTTTCGGCTAAAGGAGGTAAAGGACTCCGAGAGTTGATTTGGTAGAGTTCCTCCCAAAGGGGGGCTCTCCATGGATAGGAAGCGCGATAAGCTTGGGATTCAGATCCTTAGATCCTCTATTCCGAAACGGTGTATCTGTCCAAGTTGTGGAATGGAACAACGGTTTGTAAAAGACCGTGAACATCTGATCAGAGTCAAGGACCTGAGCTTGGATCAACCGACCTTGTTGTTGGTTCGGAGAATCAGTGCGAAATGTTTGAATCCTATTTGCTCAAGAAAGAGTTTCGTACTTCCTACTCCCGGGATCGAAAAATATCAGAGAGTAACCCAGAGAGCTAAAGATGAGGCTTTGGATAAAAATGTTCTCGATAATATTCCCTATCATCGCACAGCTTGTAGTCTGAGTCGACTGAACACCTCTGGCACTAAATCCAGTCTGGATCGCTGGAAGCGAAAGGAAGCCCATCGATATGACTTCAAGCAGATTATCGACCAGATGGGATTTTCAGGAATTCTTACCATCGATGAATACAAACCCAAGAAAGCCCAACATTATGACCTCATGGCCGCAGATGCTATGAAGTGGCGTATTCTCTACCTCGAAAGCATGTTGTCTTCTCCGACGCGAGCCGGTACTCTCTCCCGAGGTAGTATTGAGCAGTTCTGCTGGCATCTGAAGGCATTCGGAGTGAATCCTTGGGCCATTATCTTTGATCTCTTAGCGGCCTATCCTAAACAGGTCAAGAAGGTTTGGCCTAAAATCGTGATCCAATATGACTACTTTCATGTCATGCAGCAGATCCACAAATACCTTAAAAACGCCTTACTTCATTTTAGGAGACAGTTAAAGGGTGAACTCCTAGAGCCCTTTCGTCAACAGTTATGGGAAAACAAATGGCGTCTTCTGAAGAATATGGAGAACTGGACGGTTAAAGACCATCGGATCATCCCTGAGCTCATCGAGTACTACCGGGACACTCCGGTCGAAACGATTCTAATGTTTAAAGAACAACTCCATCAGCTCTTCAATACCTGCGACACGAAGGCAGAGGCCTACGCTAAAAGGGATAGTCTATCTAAAGAAAAATGGTGGCAGGATTCTTGGCATCTCAGCAAGATCATGCAGTTTCTTATGAGTTCGAGATTCGAATATATGATTACCTACCTGGGCGATAGACGAATCCCCCGTTCTGGGAACATGGAAAACCTTATTGCAATCTGGCGACAGATGGAAAAAGTACGTCGAGGTTTCAAAACTGAGCAGGGCAGGCAAAATCATCTCAAGCTCTATCAGGTCAAGCACTACCTAAGAAACATTTCAGCCGAAAACTCGGGAAAGTTGACAACTTCTTGATTCTCAAAAGCAAGAGACCTCTTCCAGCCGAAAATTCGGGAAAGTCTCAAAAATTAGGTCTTTCCCGCTTTACCTGCTAGATATAGGAAGATGGAAGTAGCGGGTAACTTGAAAGAGCTTCAGATGATTATGGCCTCCTTGATGGGTTTTAAATCCTCAGCGTACTGTTTCGATTTGTCTCCGGACATTGATAAGGGTTTGATAAGGGTTTCGGAATGGCCCAGAAGAACCTTCTCTACAGGAGTTCCTCGGATGATTTGGATCATCTCGGGAATGAGGAGATGTTCTCTTTCGATCCATCGGTCCATGTGCTTCAAGAGCCTTCTTCCCAATATCCTCTACATCCTTACCCTGTTCCAAAACTCAATGCCGCCTCTCCTTCTCCCCCAAACCTAAATCCTTTTACCCTCCTCTCGGACGATCCCGTTGAATCTTATGACGACTCGCCTCTCACCCTGGAATTACAAAAATAAGGGAAACTCTTTGTAGAGAAGTTTTCCTTATTTTTCAATGCTATTTCTTTTTGGCACGTTCTTCCCAACTGGGCACCGGACACCATGGTTTTACGGTTGCCATTTTAGGGGGCCATACAGTGACCATCTTACCATTTTGGTACTGGGTTATAACTGCATAGGAACGTTCATTCTGCCCTTGTTGAGGATGGCCAAGCGGGTAAAATTTGAAACCGTGCGCTAATGTCGTTCCTCCCTTCTGGAATGTCGGTGGTGTGGGCTCAACAGGCCAACGAACCACCAATCAATTATGAGCCTTTCGTCTCCTGCAAGCATTTGTACTCATCATCCTCCTCAGTGAGAAATGTGTGAAGGCGTTCATACTTCGATTTGTATTCATAGTCCAGATGCACACGAACAGGGTATGCATATATGGTATCTTGAGTATCCTGCAATCCTTGAACCAAAAGCTCAAATTTATTTGCCGGAATTGTGAAAGCAATTTCATGGTCTTGGTCATGAGCAATCCTAAGTGGCCCATTCCCGAGCAAAACAACCTGACATTCGTCGCTTTGCACAGTATCGGTAACCATCGCTGCACATGTTCCTCCAAGACAGGCACGGAACATAAGCAACCCACCGGTATTAAACAGCCTTGCTTGCACCATTTTTTCTATCTGAGCCGGGGAACCATACATAAGAACGAAATCAGGCTTAAACGCAGCTCTATGTATAGGTGCAACCAGTATGCTCATATACTTTTTGTATTCGAGCATTCTTATCGCTTGCGAATAGCGCGCATTGGCTTCTTTTGAACGTAACACAGACCAGTGAAAGCTACCATCGAGGAATGCTTTTTTCGGTGGCAAAAAACCTAAGATAAGGTTACCAAGAGCGCATTGTTGGTCCTCCAAACAGAGCGCCATAACGTACCCTAAGCGGCGTGCCATGGAAAATACCTGACAAACAGGCATCCGTTTTCCAAAGTCACGCTTCGGCCTTTTAGCATCATCAGGCACTTCGTGTGACGAGGTACACAATTTCACTGCTAATGGGTAGGTCTGAGGGCGGACGCATTTGACCAATGCATCCTCAAGATCTTTAAGATTGACCATTTTCACCTCCAACATCGAGAACTTAAACTTTTCAACAATACCACATTACCCTGTAATCCAAAGGAAATCTAGTCTCGCTGCTTTTAGCCTCATGATGTCAGAGGAGAAATCCAACGAAGCTGTGTCGTGGGGCAGGGCAATGACAATTTAAGACCCTCTTGTTTGGCTCTCTCCACTAAAGTATTTCCAGTGTCTGTTCCCCAATCGCCCTGCTCAAACCCCACGCCAATGCGTAGGTCTTTGGGATCTTTTTTTGAGAGCGTGGGTAACGAGGTTTATAAGGTAGTCTACGGGAGGTCTTGCCTTGTCGGACGACCGATTAAAAGAGCGAAAAACATAGTCGAGGTTTCGACCTGTAATCCTTTCTGCTTCTGCTGAAACCTCCCAGTAGGTTTTCTTATAGCGATTTGCGACTTCTGAGGCAGGCACCGCACGAGGGCTCGAAACGGTCGCTATGATGAGTGGAAGATTCTCATAAGTGATTAGGCGGGTGACTTCTGTGACAGCAGCCTTTGGATCCACTGCATCGCCTTTGACCAGTTCTTTCTTCTTCCCTCCGAAGAGCCCTCCCCTATCGTTGATTATTTCCGACGCAATCAGCACGCTCTGGTGGCACCAGTTTCCATACAACGCAATGGGTCCAGAAAAGGGGAACAAACTTCCGATACGTAGGTTTTGGGCCATTACTGCCTTATGAGGAATTACGATGCTCATTGTGATGAGCAAACAGAAAAGCAAAATAACCGCCTTTTTCATAAAACACCTTCTTAGAAATAGTAACCTGCCGCCTAAGAGTCGACTTTGCCAACCCTCATGATCGAGTCTCTTAAAAAGCCTTTGCTGCCGCCCTGAACTCGTTTCAGGGCCTTCACCACCCCCCCTTTTTCCCCTCGCGCCTTCGCTCATATGAATGTTTTTCAAAACTCTCTAAAGGTTAAACAACTTTTTTGCATTTTCCCCTTTTACCTTCTTCTTCTCCTCTTTCGTGAATTGCTTCATCCCCATGTCCAGGAAACCCTTTGACAACTCCATCTTCTTTAACAGATCGATCCAGCCTTGATGCGTGGGGTTCGGAGGGTTCTTGACAAAAGGCCAATCGCTTCCTACGGCAACCGCATCCGGAGCACGATCGAGCATATAGCGCATCCGCATCAGGAAATGCCAAGGGCTGGCCACGTATTCGTACTACATAGCTGAAAGATCGACCCAGATCCTGTTAGGCCGCCAAATAACCATCTCCATCAGCAGGTCTTCATACCCCCCCTGCTATCACCGGTTAAAGATGGACCCGCCCCCCACCGAAATGCGGACCCATTAATTGGTTTTTGACGGACGGAAGGATCACCGGAATAAGGACCCACCCCTAATCCTATTGGCACCGATTCTTTTTTTACAGCCCAGTAACCCTTTCCTGGTTATTCTTGCCGATTATCTTCTATGCTTTTCCATATTGACCGGTGTGGAGGAGATATGGAGAAGAGGTGCGAGTGCTGCAAGAGACGATTTATTCCCCATCCTGCTGTGCGTCATCAGGAGTATTGTAGCGATCCTGAATGTCAAAAAGCACGCAAGAGGAAATGGCAGAAGGAGAAGCTGGCAAGCGACAGTGACTACCGAGCGAACCAGGCAGAGGCTCAGAGGCAGTGGCGGAGCCGGAATAGGGATTACTGGAGGCGGTACCGCAGGAGGAATCCAACCTATACCGAGGGGAATCGTATACGTCAGAGGGAGCGCAACCGGCGGAGGCGATTGGGGTCAGGGATTGCAAAGATGGACGAGCTAAGTGGAAAAAACGTCATAACATCGGGCCGTTACCGGCTTGTGCCTCTTTGCAACTCAGGGATTGCAAAGATGGACGAGCTGATCGTGGAACTGGGTGTTATTTCAAGAGGTTGCGCTATAGGGGAACAGGGGTCGTGATTGCAAAGAGAGGACTTGCTGGTCATTAGGTCAGGACCGTTATAAGCTATCTGAGGATGAAAGAGCACCTTTGCATAGAAGAGATCGGGGTCTCTGAGATCGCAGAAAGATACGGGGTGTTTCGGATCGTGAACCCCCGGGCAGATGCGGCCATGGTCAAATCGATTCAGAAATATGGGCAGATCTCACCGGTGGTGTGTGTGAGAGCTGAGGGCGGTTACCAGATGATCGACGGATTCAAACGGCTTAGGGCCTGCCGGAGACTGGACAAGACGACGTTAAGGGCAAAGACGATGGAAGTCAGTGGGAGGGTGTGCAAGGCGGCCATCATCCAGTTGAACCTGTCAGGCAGATCGATCAGCGAGATGGAAGAGGCGTTGGTGCTTCAATCCCTATATCGGGAGGACGGATTAACGCAGGTCGAGATAGCGGCCTTATTAGGCAGGGATAAGAGTTGGGTGAGCCGAAGGATATCGCTGATTGAGAGATTAAGCGAGGAGGTGCAGGAGGATATCCAGCTGGGGTTGATCTCGGTCATGACGGGCAGAGATCTGGCGAAGTTGCCGCGCGGCAACCAGAAGGAGGCTGCGGATGCCATCTTAAAGCGCCACTACAGCACACGAGAGGCGGCGAAATTGATCGGGTATCTGCTATCCCGTCCGAGATGGGATTATTCGGCGATTCTGGCCCGTCCGTGGGAGGTGGTGGAGCCGAGAGAGCCCTGGCCCCGGGGGTTTGGGGCCAAACTCATCTCGTTTCGAGAGGTTTGCCAAACCGTTTTGGAGGGGTTTAACCAGTCGAGCCCCGAAAGAAGAACGAGTCTTTACACCCTCATCCATCTGGCGATTGGCTCTGCCGAAGAGGTGGCCAAGACCCTGAGGGCAGAGTCATGAAGTTTATACACAACCGTCAAGAACTTGAACAGACCTTGATCCTGATGCATCAGGAAGGGCGATCGATCCGTGAGCTGAGCAGACAGTTTCAGTTCGGGCGCAACACCGTCAGGAGAATTCTCCGGGCCCATGCCCAGAGGCGGGACAGCGGTCATGATGTGTTGATACCGCTCAGAGCGGGACTGAAGCGATCGAGCAAGCTTGACGGATTCGACCCGGAGATCAAGAAGCTGCTGAACAAATACCCCAAGATCAAGGGCCTGCGGATCTACGAGGAGTTGAAGGAAGCGGGTTATCCCGGGGGGATCAGCATTCTGAGGCAACGGCTCAAGAAACTGAGGACGCCTGATCGAGAGCCGGTGATACGGTTTGAGACGGAACCCGGGCGACAGGGTCAGATGGATTGGAGTCCCTATACGATCCCCTTCACCCGTAGCGGCAAGTGCACGGTGCAGTGTTTCTCCTATATCCTGGGCTTCTCCAGGCGTCAATACATCGACTTTACGACCCACCGTGACTTCTACAGCCTAATCCGAAGACATCAGGATGCCTTCCAGTATTACGGTGGGGTACCCAAGGAATGTCTTTACGATAGTGAAAAGACCGTGGTGCTCCGATGGGAATGCGGCAGGCCGGTCTTCAATCCCGCGTTCACCGCCTTTATCACGCATTATCAGTGCAAGCCCATTGCGTGCCGACGGGGCCGGCCAGAAACCAAAGGGAAAATTGAAGCGCCATTTCAATACGTAGAAGGCAACCTGCTTGGCGGAAGAGACTTCCAGGACCTCGAAGACCTCCAGGTCCGAGCCCGGTGGTGGCTCAAAGAGAAATCCGATCTGCATATCCACGATACGACCCGGCATGCTCCCCTGGAGCTCTTTGCCCAGGAAACGCTTCAGCCCCTGCCCCTTCATCCCTATGACAGCTCCGAAGTGGCGCTTCGGGTCTGCGGCCCAGACGGTTATA
>Ga0315289_10008891_pt1 | contig 14500 bp, 17 predicted proteins | sample YL17G11_40_MG_FD_203452 | JGI IMG/M metagenome (GOLD analysis project Ga0315289, IMG submission 203452) | Sediment microbial communities from Yellowstone Lake, YNP, Wyoming, USA - YL17G11_40 | ecosystem: Environmental > Aquatic > Freshwater > Lake > Sediment | place: USA: Wyoming | collected...
TTAATCCGGTGGTACCCAATCCTGCTGGTCCAGTTAATCCCTGTAATCCAGTTGGACCCATTAATCCAGTGAAACCTAATCCTGCTGATCCAGTTAATCCCTGTAATCCAGTTGGTCCAGATAATCCTGTTTGACCCATTAATCCAGTGAAACCTAATCCTGCTGGCCCAGTTAATCCTTGCAAGCCTGTTGGTCCAGATAATCCTGTATATCCAGATAATCCTGTTTGACCTGTTAATCCGGTGGTACCCAATCCTGCTGGTCCAGTTAATCCTTGCAAGCCTGTAGATCCTGTTAGTCCAGTAGTACCTAATCCTGCTAGCCCTGTTAGTCCACGAAGTCCTGTTAAGCCTACTGATCCAGTTAATCCAGCTAATCCAGTTATTCCTTGCAAGCCTGTTTGACCAAATAATCCGGTTAATCCCTGCAAGCCTGTTTGCCCTTGCAAGCCCGTAGCTCCTGTTAAACTACCTAAACCACCACCACCAGACCCACCATCACCCCAACTTAAATGCTTGTTTCCATCTGTCTTAAGGAATTGCCCATCTGTACCGTCTACGCTAGGAAGATCCCATACAGTATTATTTGATGGTGCTTGTATTAAATCTTTAACTTTTAAAGACGGCACTCCAAGTTTTTTACCAGAAGTGTATCCAAATTTTATTTCGGACATAACATTTCCCTTTTATAGAGTGTTTGATCAATCACCAGCAATATAATAAACACCTTTGATTGGAACTGATGTTGGGTTGGATGCTGATAAGCCTATTAAAGAAACATGCATAATAGAAATACGATTAGCCGCAAATACCAAATCTTGACTAGTTCCATTACTATTTATAAGATTTAACGTAATTTCTGAATCCGGCTTTACAACTAAAACTTTAATTTCATTTAAAGTTCCAATGCTAAGTGGAATGGTAGTAGAATTAGCGGGTATAGAAAATCTATGAGTTAAATTTTCATTCCATTCCGTAATCTGAGTAGTTTCTGCTGGGTTTATTTCAAAATCTTTTTGAATAATCTGACCGGCATTATCGGGAGTTCTTCCAGATTTAATAGATATACTTTGCGTATAGGATACAGTTCCCATATTAGTCACCTTACCTTTAGTTTAAGCCTTTAAAATATGTTCTACATCTTTCATCCTAGATGGATCTAATTTATTTTGTTTTTTTAATTCTTTAGCTATGTCTTTTGCTTTATTAATAGAGCTAGGAGTACCAGATGTATATGTCATAACCATTTCGTGATAAAGATCATATGTAGTAGAATCTATATCTGTAGAACCTTCGCTTACACTAGCACTAGATTCCATAGATTCTTCAACCTGATCAATTAATGTTTCTAATAGTTCATCTACTTTTGTGTCAGGTGTAACAGAAGATGATCCCCAGAATCCCTTATGGTTTTGATCATAATCCGAGGAACCAAGGTGTACTTGCCATTGATCATCATGCCATTGAAGCCTAATATCAATAGAAGGATCATCTGAGCCTACTTCAGTGTAATCTTCAGGGGATTTTTCCATATCTTTTTTTAGTTCAGAAACCAATTCTGTTAGATATGATTTAATCTCATTCCTAGCTAATAATGCTATTTCTTTATCCTTATCATCACTGATAGAACCCTCTGCTAGACCTTCATGCTCTTCTATCTGCTCAATAAGATCTTCAACAGATCCTGTATATTTTCTTTCGTCAGGTTGATCATGATTGTAAACATCTACAATGTTTTCAGCTACTTGATTAATACTGTGGGGTTTTTTCTTTAAGGATTGGAGATCATGATAAAGCATCGTAACATTATTTGCGTAATCATATAAATCTTCTGCGCTAGGTGCCCATTTATTAGCAAATATTTTAATTTGTGATTTCTTGATAAAATTATTATTAACTACTTCAATACCTAGTTTTTGTAATTTTCTTTTAAGAAGATGTTTGCTCATAATTATATGCTCTCTATTTAATTATAAAAAGGGTGGCCTACTTAATTGTTCTTTTTGAATAACAGTCTATTTTCCTTTGAGATTATTTTCCATTTTAGAAATGTCAAAGGTCATATAGCCGTAAGCCGACCATTCAAATTCACCGTCTGGAAACGAATCAGTGAAATATGCTGAACCCTTCGGCAGATTATCTAAAGCCTTGTGAAAAGATGTTCTATCACTAAAGGATTCGTTATCTAAATCGGCTGGCTTACCTTTACCGTGACCCCATAATACCTGATCTAGCATCTTTTCATTTTTAACCGTTTTTAATAGAGATTTAACTCGCTTCTCATCCTCAGTATGAGATGCAGAAAAGTGTCCTGCTCGCCATGAATCCCAATAAGAGAAATCTTCAAAAATGCCGTTTTCCCAATCAGATGAATCCCCATATTCTTCCTCTAACTCCTCTAATTCTTTAGATAATTTTCTATGCTTAAGATCCTTAATATCGATTACAGGGCCAGCCGAGATTTTTTCAAGATCCGATTTTTTCACATAATTCCCCTCAACCTTGACACCCAATGCCTGTAGCTGCTTTTTCAACTCGACCTTGCTGATGAACCCCATATTTTAACTCCTCATGATAATTATAATTCGTACAACATTAATAAATTAACTAAATTTTACTTTTTTAAATTTGGTAATTTAAAAACATTGGGTAACATAGTTAAATCTAAATTAGATAGTATTTATTTAGGGTAGTCTCTGAGGAGGGTTGAAGCCTCTCCCTGTGCGTCCACTCGACAGGGAGTTCACATTCATTTATTTCAGGTCGCCAATCTAGTTCCTCAAACTCCTTTAAAGAATTGCTCAACTTCGTCTACAACGATCTTAACCATCGCACTACTCATTTGAGAATATATAGGTAGTCGAATAAGGCGAGAGGCCACGTTGCTGGTTACTGGAAGTGAACCTACTGACCTAGAATATTTCATTCCAGTCGAGGAGTCATGTAAGGGCACATAGTGGGATGTAGAGGCAATCGACTTACTTTTAAGGTGTGCAATTAGACCGTCGCGTAATTCACTGCTTGGTAGAATTAGATAGAATATATGAGCATTATGCTCACAGTAGGGGGGAATACTAGGCAGTCTCAATTCATACTTTTCTGAGAACGGTCGAAACCCCACTTCATACTCTTTAAAAATCTTAAGCCGGTTGGCTGTTGTCTCCTTCGCCTCGATCTGGCTATATAGAACAGCAGCGAGGATATCGGATAGGACATAAGACGATCCTAGATCACACCAGGAGTACCTATCGATTTCTCCCCGTAGAAATTTACTACGATCTGTTCCCTTTTCTCTAATTATTTCTGCACGTTCAGTATACTGGGGGTCGTTAATAAAGAGCGCTCCCCCTTCACCACACCCCACATTTTTGGTTTGGTGGAAACTTATCATACCTAAATCACCGATAGACCCTAATGAGCGACCCTTGTAACTCGCTCCGTAGCAGTGAGCTGCGTCTTCCAATACGAAAAGCCCCCGCTCTTTAGCAAAAGCCATAATCGTATCCATCTCACAGGATACCCCAGCATAATGGACGGGGATTATTCCTCGTGTTTTCTTAGTAACGGCCTCATCTAAAGCTCGCTCATCCAAATTAAGGGTATCCGGTCGAATATCAACGAAAACGGGTGTCGCACCTCTTAGGATGACTGCATTTGCCGTTGAGACGAATGTGAATGAAGGCATTATTACTTCATCGCCCTGTTTAATGTCAAAGAGTATTGCTGCTAACTCCAAAGCTGCGGTGCCAGAGCAGGTCAATAATGCTCGCTGTATTTTAAATTCCTGCTCTAGCCGCCTCTCACACTTCTTTCCAAAAGGGCCGTCTCCATGCTGATGGCTGCTCTTGAATACCTGCTCTATATATTCCAATTGTACACTGTCCAAATAAGACCCCCATTCTCAATAGAACTTTCAAGCAAGCTCGGACTCGTTGTAATAATAACAATATCCAAACCGACCTTTTTAATCGCGTCAAGATAGTGAATAACCACCGGATCAATATGGCCACAAATATCGAAGTGGGCAAATAGACATATGCGATTGCTCGTCGGGGTGTGCTTAAACGTAATGCGCTTTAGCATTAACCCTCTCCATAAAATTCTTGGGTGCATGTTTCTATAAATTTTAATATGCTAGCATCATGCGTTTTTTGTAAAGAGTATAAGTATTCTCTCAAAAGAAGCTTAGTTTTTTCAGCATGTTCTAAATCGTCAAACCCGTAAGCAATTCCGTAGCTATACATCGGAGCATTCCGTCTCCAACTTTCTTTGTCTATGCTCTCTTCTGGAATTACTATAGAGCGACACCCCGTCAACGCCGCCATCACGGAGTAATACGTAGAAAAATCGTATGATATAAATTCCTCATGCTCATTAAAAATCCTTTGTAACTCCTCTTTTGTTTCATCACTAGTTATTAATCTTGCGGAGGGGTCATGCTTATCTTGCTCTTTATAAGAACCTTTTCTAACAATATAGCACTGACCTGATCGCGGAAGAGAGAGGTCTTTAAATGTGTTTAAATCCTCTTCAAAAGTTAAAACGCACAACTCTCCTCTCACTAATTCTGTGCGTGGATTTGTGTACAATTCACACCATTTAAAAACTAGGTCACTAGATGCCCAAGTTGAATCATTATTTGTTGTGAATAGTAACCAGCGTACTACATTTTTGGCACCTAAGGGATTCCCCAACATTACTTCTGGATAAATCACGATATGCCTATCATCTAGTAGCTCTTTTGGCCCCTCTAATACTTCAACAGGGTATGGACATGTCGCTTCTTCTGGTGGGCAGGGCCATCCTGCTGTACAGCAGTAACATTGATAACCAAAACTTTTAATTTTTTCAGAAAGTTTATATAAGACAACACACCCACCACTGGTAGGGTAGTAGCTTGGGGTACTCACAACAAAAATAGGACGCTTAATCAAAATGTTCTCCATTATGGAAATTAAGATCTAAGTAATTACAACTCCAAAGATGCCAGCCAAGGGGATCTTCGCTGGGAATCCATTCGGTCGAAAAGGTAGATGCTACATCAATAGATGGGATCTTTACATCGGGGTAGATGGATAGTGCGCGGGAGAAGTAGACATCCTCGGACATCTGGCCGCCGAGGTAGTGGAAGTCCAAAGGCCGACCTATCTTCCCTGCATCCTCTTGCGACACTTCATCCAAAGCTCTCACCATTTTATCAACGCTGCGAAGCGAAAAACCTCCGTTACCTACCTCAGACGGGCTGAGATCCATTTGCTCAGTCCACGGAGCACCGATATAGTCATAATCTAGAAACTCATCCACCCTATCTTTGAGTAAAAACCCATCCTCTTGGAAAACTAAAACCTTCTCTGTCTCCAGCCCAGTCCAGAATTCTCTACTCAGCATTAGCCTGTTATAGTCGCCCAAAGTTTTAATACTAGACTGTAGTACCTTAACCCCTATATTGCAATCCATTTTAGCTACTATGTCATTAACATACTCGGCATTTTCAGTCCCACAATAGACTCGAACTGCCCAAGAGCCGTTTAAGTGGAAGCACTGCTTACGCAAGACGTACTCTAGGTGGGGTAACGCTCGGGTCTCAACAATGACAGATGTCTTGCTGGACACGGTCTTAAATTGAGGAAGCCGGAGAGGGGCTTGCAGAGTAGCTGCAAACCTCCCCCAAGCCTTTTTGGCAGTGGGCATTAGACGGCCTGTATAGCCACAAGTTCACCCGCAACATTCTGGCACACCGAGCCAGTGATTGTAGAGTACGGCACGTAGTTAACCCCGCTGTAAGCCGCTGTAGTGGACTTCAAGTAGTAGCCAGAGGCTACCCCGTTAAGATACAGCGCAGTCTGTGTTCCAGCGTAGAATGTTGCTAAAGAGAAAGTACCCGAAGCCAAACGTGTAATAATATAATCGTACACGGTAGGAGAGCCGGAGGATGTGGTATAGGTGGCTATCGATTGGGTGTACTGAGAGCGTACAAAAGCACGGATAGTAAGTGTCTGAGTGCCAGTCCTACCGTAGGTGTCTGCAACCTGTACTGTTACTGGATAACTCGCTGAACTAATAATACTCATTGTACCGGAGATAGTCCCGTCGGAGCTTATGGAGAGGCCGTCTGGGAGACTTCCTGAAGTGATCGAATATATCAGAGCTGGGTTGGCTGCTATCCACTGCGGGGACATATTCGAGGATAGAGTGAAAGGGGTAACAGGCCCGCTATCTGGTATTACCCAACTAGAGGCAGAGCTAATAGACAGCGTACCAACGTGTATAGTAAAGACCTGTTCCACAGTTCTCCCGAAGTAGTCTGTGAGGCGCATAGTGATGGGATAATCTGCATCTGCGCTTATATCCATAGCACCAGAGATAGTGTTGCCGCTAAATGTTAGCCCGTTAGGGAGACTACCCGATACTAAATCGATGGTTACTGCGGCGGCGGGATCTCCTACATACTTTGCACCCATAGAAGTAGTAAACGTATAGTTAAAGACACCTATATCGGATATTACTATTGGATTAACTGAGGTAAAGGCCAAAAATCCGTAAATGGGGGTTACAAAATCTACCCACTTTAGCCCTTTAGCCCCGTCAGTACAGAGGGCTTGACCTGAGGTGCCATCCACTGAAGGTAGCGTCCAGACGCACTCCACAGTAACTTCGCCGTCGGGGGCTTTAAAGCCAACCATGGTACCACCTGATGTACCTTCTTCTAATTTAATTTGTCCACCTGTAGTCATGATAATTCTCCTAAAAATTGTGTTTTAAAACCTAAACTAAATCCTTATCTATAATTCGTACAACATTAATAAATTAACTAAATTTTACTTTTTTAAATTTGGTAATTTAAAAACATTGGGTAACATAGTTAAATCTAAATTAGATAGCATTTATTAGGAGCCATGTATGGACTTATTTAGCAAAGTATTAAATAGACCCACAACCCCAAGCGGAAAACATTTTGTAAAGGGTAGTGTAGTCAAGCCTGAGTACAGATTAGAAACTTACAGAAATATGGAAGTATTGAAATCTGGTAATAAGAAGAAAACTATAATCCATGCAACAAACTACCCTAAACTAGAATTAGATTTAGAATTTTTACCAGCGGCATCAGAATCATATTGTATCTCACCAAACCCTGAAGACTATATTGTTGTGTCATTACCTATCGTATCAGTTGGTATACCTAACAGAAATTTGCAATGTTTTCCTTTAGAAGAAGTTTCGCACTTCGACCCACTATACGGAATGATGGTATATGAGACATTTAAAAGGAAGTGTACTTTTGTAGATCACGTTAATAACGATCCAACTAAAGCTAAAGGCGTTCACGCTGACGCTAGTATGCAATACATTCCTAAATACGATATTTGGAAAATTAGTGTTCTGACCTTATGGGACCGTAGCAAAGATCCTAAACTAGTCGAAGATATTTTAAACCGTAAACGTAACGGTTATTCAATGGGAGCTACTGTTAATAATTTTGTGTGCTCTGTTTGCGGTAAAATAGATAACATGGATATGCACAGTTGTGATCACATGAAAGCATTAGGTAGTGTTTGGGGTGAGAAGAAAAGATTAGCTATGCAGCTTTGTACAGGTGTGTGTTATTTCGAAACTAGCAATTTAGAAAACGAACCAGCAGATCCTACAGCGTATAGCGATGATGTGTACGTTTAGATTTTGTAATCTAAAAAATATTCTCATTTCTAATTAAACGCTCTTTTACTTTCAACCAAGTTAAGTCTGCTAGGTTATTGAGTTGAGTAAATGCACCCACATAATTTGGGAGTTGTGTTATTTTCCTTGCTTTTGCTTCATCCCTTTTTTGTTGAGAGAATTTACGGACTTTTTCGATAGATTCTTGAAATGTTTTTTCATGCTCAAGTAACTCGGAAAATATAGCGACTAGCTCTGTTTTATTTCTTTTCTTTTTAAGTTTAAGGCATTTTAAGCATAATTCCGCATACTCAACAGATGTATTTGTAAACTCTGAATTAATTTCATCGATATACCTTACAAGATCGTCTAAAAAATCTTTATTATTTTTTTCGAGAATCCTATCTGTCAAGTCTATAACAACAGCAGCGGATATTTCGAATGTATGTGCCTTATATACATCTACAATTTCGCTCAAATTGTGTGCCATATTTTTTATCAGCCTAGCAAACGCAGATTCAACAGTTTCAAAATCTAAAGTATTAAGATCATTTAGAGCAGAAACAACTCGTTTTAAAAAAGGTTTATTATCTAAGTAAGAAACTGACATTGTTAACCCCTTTATTAGTCTTACTTTATATATAGCAAATAGTATGCCAAAAAGACACTAAGGTAATTTAAGATATTACACTATAACTTTTAGATAATGTCAAATCCATGTGTAGTTACCTATAAAACCTTTAGACAGTATTATTTCAAATCATGAGTAACAGGATCAACCTCTTCTGTAAAAAAATCTGTTAAATCCTTCTCAGAGTTAAAGTTATCCTCAACTTCCTGCGCTGTTAATTTGCTTTTAATTTCATCCATTTCAAAGTTAGGCATATAATATTCCCTTCTAATTAAGTACCTTTTCGGAAATATTCTGAAAAAACTTTAATTAAATTCAAGGATATTTTTAGAATTGTAAATATATTTAAATACTTACAGATTGTTCCAATTGAGTGCATGATCTTAACTAAAAGTAATTTGAGCATTATTACTAATTACTTTTGGTGTACTAATAATTGAGATTACTAAAATATCATCTTTTTTTAATTTTAAATTAAAATCTTGTACTTCAGCGTTTATCATATTACCAACGGCTTTTACTGAAATCGCCTTGAAAAGACTTGCAGGTGGTAGTGTTGGTAACATACCCAAAGAAACTAAATTAAAACAAAATGCAGTTTCCCCTTGATCACCACTGTCTGCCAAACAAATAGAAATAGTATTTAATTCCATATCCAAAAGGGAGTGGAATGCTACATATACGCCACGGGATAAACCTTCTGGTTTACTTAGAAACCAGTTTGGAAAATATTTAACGGCACCAGAAATGCCAGTACAGCCTTGATCGCCTTTATCTCCTTTAGGTCCTATTATACTAAGTCCTGTACACCCTTGGTCTCCCGAAGATCCTGTCACACCACAAGATCCAGCTATACCTTCAAGACCTCTTTCACCACGTAAACCAGTAAATCCCATTATTCCAGTTACGCCCTGAGTACCTTGACATCCTGTGTGTCCTTGGCTACCACGTTCTCCTTTTACGCCATTAAGGCCAATTGGTCCTGGTAAACCCGTAGCACCTTTTTCACCCTTTTCACCCGAAGATCCTGTACATCCAATAAGACCATCAAAACCACGCTCGCCTCTATCACCCTTCAATCCTATTAAACCTGTACACCCTTGAACACCTCTGTCGCCTTTACCACCAATACCTGTGTGACCGGTAATCCCTCTACATCCTGTGGCACCTTGATCGCCTTTATCACCAGAAATACCAGTACACCCTTGGTCGCCTTTTTCACCCTTCTCACCTACTAACCCTTGATCGCCTTGATCGCCTTTAGTGCCTTGATCGCCTGTTAATCCTTGATCTCCTTTATCACCTTTAAGACCTTGCTTGCCTATTGATCCTGCTAAACCTGTTGCTCCCATAGGACCGACCATTCCGATTAAACCTGTCTCTCCTTTTTCACCAACTACTCCGGTATTTCCTGCAAACCCACGCAAACCTTGTGCGCCTTTAGTTCCTGTGCAGCCTTGCAAACCAGTAGCACCAATATTCCCTATGTCACCTTGTATTCCTTGTAACCCCCTTGGTCCTCTTTCACCGACAGATCCAGTGCATCCTTTTTCACCAATAGGTCCAATAGATCCTGCTAAACCTGTTGCTCCCATTTCTCCAGATAAACCAGTGTGCCCTACTAACCCACGATCACCTTTTTCACCTTTTTCACCCTTTTCACCTTTTTCACCACAAGGACCGATTTCACCTTGAGGTCCATCTACCCCACGTAATCCACGTAAACCAGTAGCACCTAAACCGATAGCACCAGTACAGCCTTGTTCACCTTTATCACCGGTAAACCCTTGCTCACCACGATCACCTTTTTCCCCACGATCACCTTTTTGACCTTGCAGTCCCATTAAGCCCTGTAAACCTGTAAAACCAATTGGTCCTCTATCGCCTTTAATACCAGGTAAACCGGTACAACCTTGCTCACCATCATTGCCATCTATACCATCTTTACCAGAAAGACCTGTATGACCTTGAATACCACAATCCCCAGAAACTCCAGTTTCGCCTTTTAATGATAATCCGGTTTCACCTTGAGGACCTAAACCACCTTGAGAACCTATGTCGCCTTTTAAACCAATAGGACCTACTAAACCATGCACACCTGTAGAGCCTTGAATCCCTGAAAGACCTGTATCGCCCTTAGATCCCTGACTACCCCTTGGACCTGCATCACCTTTTAAGCCACGAATTCCGGTAGAGCCTGTAATTCCGGTAGACCCTTGCTGACCAAATCCTTGCAAACCCGTACAACCTTGGATTCCAGTTTCACCTATGTTTTCTGAATTTAAATTAATTTGAGAATACTTTTCATATTTTTCAAACTTTTCGTTTTCTATTTCAAGTTTTTTTAAAAAATTTGTATTAATGGCGGCTACTGCAAGATCCAATGAAGAATTGTGAGGTATGTTTATAAATTTATGATTAATTGCCTCACCTAGTATACCTGACCCTAATGTTGGTTGTGCAGGTATTCCAGTATCGTCCCACACTAGATCCAAAATTAAAGGGTTATGTGTGATGACATTATCAACTTTATACCTATTAAAACCTGCATCAATTATAATATTATTTTTAGAAATAGATGTATGGTCAAAAATACCACGGGAGTCTATAAACGTACATTTGATTTGGTACGGAGAAATAGGCTTTATAACGGCCTCGATTATAAGGCTACCGGATAGTTTTCCCATATCAATTAACCCTTGTGTTTAAAATACTGAATTCTTTTTTCCTGGGATTTAACTTCATCTTCACTTGGTTTATTTTTACCAAACCAATACAAAATCCTTCTCTTGCCTGTTTTTTTGTCAGGTTTTTTAGAAACTAAAGCCCATTCTTTTCTTTTTGTATCTTCACGATATCTTTGTGTAACAATACCTACAACAATTAAATTGGATAATACTTTAATTAATTTTTCGTTAAGGTGGGATACTGCATTTTCTTTTACTTTATCTAAATCAACTACCACTAGTGCAGGTATATGTTTAATTCCTAGATAAGATAATGCTACCCATCGATGTACTCCCTCAAGGATATAGGGACCTTGATCATCGATAACTACAATAAGAGGATCTATATATTTATTTTCTTTTATTTCAGAAGAGAGATCTTTACTTCGTTTCCAATCATTTGCTGCATAAAAAGCATGCTTTGGATCTCCTAGATCAGTAAGGGGAATTTCCCTAATACCTTTAAGTATCTTATAATTATATAAGGAAGCGGATATCGAGCCTGTATTTGGGACGTTATTAGTAACTTCAATACCTTCAATATTTGTTTTTGCTAACGGGTATTTTTTATAGTTCATAAACCCTCATCAGATTATATTTCTATTGAAGTTAATTTAATGATGTTTAGAGATTATTGTCGGGGGGGGTAATGACAATGGAAAGAGAAATGTACAAAATCATAAACACTGAGCATGACGATTACCCAATTATCGTGGTGTCAATGTCTATTGATAGAGTGTACAGTTTTCGTAACGAAATAGCAGATTCTTTGAGAAAGTTGAATTACGCTGGAGTCATATTATTCGATCAAATTGGATGTAACGGTGACAACAAGAGCCGTTTTCAAACAATAACTTTTAATGGTCTTGATTTTGAAAAGCAAGGTAAACGCATTCTTAGAAATCAGATTCCAGAATCTATAGAGTGTATCGGCAAAGTGAATTATCTTGCCTATAAATAATTGTCTCTCACTCACTTATTCGCTTATTAAAAAAGCTAAACCAAAACCAACAATTAAACCAATAACAAATCCAATAACAAATCCAGTCATTTTTTATCCCTACTTACATAATTAGCATCCACACCATACTAATATATACGATGTTGTGTGCCAGTTGATCAGCACCTAACGCTATCCAAAATTTAGCATCTTGCGGCTTCCACCTTCCACCTAACTTTGGACTTGCTTTAATTCGATCTATAACGAAGTGTGTAATGAAATCAAAAAGCGACCAAACAAAAACAAATCTAGGAGCAAATACAAGAGCAATCACCGCAGATCCAATTGCATGAACTGCGGAGTGTGAGGCTAAAGGTAAGATGAATTCAGGCCAATTTTTAAATTTCCCTAACATCCACCTTCCTTGAAGAGGAAAGTCACAAATGAAATGCTTTATTTGAAAGGCAAGTATTAAGAATAATAAAGTTTTCATTAGTTATCCCCCATCATGTATTAGCAAGGATCACCTTCATACTGACCTGTACAAGGTTTTTGTGTAGGTACAGGGGTTGGTGTTACGGTTACCGTTACTGTTGGAACGGGAACAGGAACAGGTGGACAGGGTGGCACCGTTGGTTGCACTGGAGGACAAGGTACTTGTGTCGGAGGACAAGGTTGTGCTGGTTGTGGACACGGTACTGGCTGACAAGGTTGTGATGGTTGTTGCGGACAAGGTTGTGCCGGTGGTGGACAAGGCTGTGGACAAGGTTGTACCGGTGGACAAGGTTGTGCTGGTTGTTGTGGGCAAGGCGGTTGTACTGGACAAGGAATAGGTGTTGCGGTTCCTGTTGGAACAGGTACAGGAGTTGGTGTCACTGTCACAGTTACCGTAGGTACAGGAGTTGGCACAGGAGTTGGTGGTGGTGGTGGTACTGGCGGCATTGGCGGTCTCGGTTTAATACAATTAAACTCTTTATTCCCTGAAACATAACCTAATCCATTAGTATCAACTTTTTGTTTGATTGTAATAGTGTTTGCTTTTTCATTTGCAGGTACACTTGTCACTGATTCATTTACTTGTGGATCTTCATCTTTAGACGCACCACAACCAATTAAACTTAAAAATAAAACATAATAAAATATTTTCATATTAATACCCTTTTTCTATTTAAAATTAAAAACTATAACCTAGGCCGAACATACCAGTTTCATTAGAGATAGCTTCGCCTGAAATATCCCAATCTTCATTTAATCTTCGTGTATATCTGATACCAATAAGTGCATCGTTATACTTATCTACTTGCATACCATCAGGTCTATCAGTTGTTTTGAGACCATGTTGCCCGTAACCAACTAGCAAAGAAAAAGTATTCTTTTTATAAACTTCTTTTTCTACGTGTACTGGTGAAGGACATGTTGTACATTCACATTTCTTTTCAACTGGTTTTGGTTGTGGTTTGGGTTGTGGTTTAGCTTTTGGTTTAGGCTTTGGCTTATTGCAATCAGGTTTGGTTGTAGCTGGCTTATCACCGGTACATTCTGCTGATGTTGGTACAACCTTATATTTATCACCATCATATTTTTCCTTAACAACAATTTCTTTTTGCTGTGCAAAGGATAATGAACTCATTAAACAACATGAAAAAAGAGGAATTAAAAACTTCATAAAAATCTCCTTAAAATTATCGTTTTTTACAAGGACCAATACTTACTACTTGATACTTACCTGCATTAATGTCTTCTAGTAATGCACGAGTCGTTACTAACTTATTATTTACACAAGCACATACAACAACCTCAGTAATTGTTTTTTTAATGGATGCCGTTGTTTTACCACACTCGAAAATTAAATCATCTCCGTTATCAATAACAACACAACTATCCCCAGCATCACCTTTATCACCTTTAGAGCCTGTGTCGCCTTTAGAACCTGTATCACCAAGGTCACCCTTTTCACCTTTGTCACCTTTATTACCTGTAGCACCGAAGTTACCAGTAGATCCTTGATCACCTTTGTGACCCCTTACACCTACAACACGATCTATTCCACCACAGCTAATACAGAGAAAAAATAATGCGGATAAATAAAGAATAAATTTAGATTTCATACACACCTCAATTAATTATTTTGATGCTCCCAAAAAACGTATATCTGAACAACTAAGCCAAATTTAATGAAAAGTAAATATTGAAAAAGTAAATAAACGGAATGTGCCATAAGTGCATATTTATATTTTTTGTTGTTTTGTTACAAAAAATAGAGTAGTGAAACCTTACAAACTCAGGATGTGACAAAATCCCCGTTAACCCCCGTCCCAATATTCTTCAATTTTTTATTCAAATTATACCTATCAAAAAAAGTTTGACCTCGTTACATCCAACTTATTTTAAAGTATGCCATTACGGTATATGGTAAATATGACACATTGTTTTTATCAAACAATTACTTGTGAAGCCTCCCCTCCCTGAAGGGAGGGGAGGCTTCACTTAAAAAGTAAGGTCTCTTTGTTCCGAAACAAATCCCAAAATTAGTCTCGAACAAAAAAGGTCG
>Ga0315289_10008892_pt1 | contig 14499 bp, 16 predicted proteins | sample YL17G11_40_MG_FD_203452 | JGI IMG/M metagenome (GOLD analysis project Ga0315289, IMG submission 203452) | Sediment microbial communities from Yellowstone Lake, YNP, Wyoming, USA - YL17G11_40 | ecosystem: Environmental > Aquatic > Freshwater > Lake > Sediment | place: USA: Wyoming | collected...
TGGCCAATGCAGAGAAGTCATCCCTCCTCAATGAACAGAATGCCTTCATTCTGGAGACGGAGGATCGGCTGAAAATCCTCCTGATCCAGATTGCGGGTTTCGTGGCGAGGAGGATCGTCTGCTATGCCAAGGCAGGCGATACCTTGAGGATGGGAGAAATTTTTGGTATGATCCGTTTTGGATCGAGAATCGACCTCTACCTCCCCACCGGGGTAAAACCCACTGTCAGGGTTGGACAGCATGTCAAGGGAGGGGAGTCAATCATCGGGTATCGACTATGAAAAAGAGAAAACCACGAATCAAAATGAGGAGGGGAGTCTATATTCTTCCCAATCTCTTTACCACTGGAAACCTCTATTGTGGATTTTGGGCCATCATCTCCGTCTTTCAAGAGAGATTTTTCTATGCGGCCATCGCCATCCTTCTGGCAGCAGTCTTCGATGTTTTAGATGGGAAGGTGGCCCGGCTTTCTGGAGCCACGAGCAAATTTGGAGTCCAGTACGATTCCCTGGCTGACCTCGTCTCCTTTGGAATTGCTCCGGCCCTTCTTGCCTTTAGCTGGGCCCTCAGGCCTTACGGACGATTTGGTTGGCTGGCTGCCTTTCTTTTCTTTGTCTGTGGGGCCTTGAGATTGGCCAGGTTCAATGTCCAGACTTCCTCTGGAGAGGTCAAATATTTTAAAGGCCTTCCCATCCCTGCTGCGGCATCGATGATCGCACTGACGATCCTCCTCTACCTTCGATTGATCGAGACGGGATGGGTTAAAGACATCATCATTCTGATAATGATCTGGGTTTTGGCTTTCCTAATGGTATCAAACATCCGGTACTTCAGTTTTAAAGAATTCAATCTGGCTAAAAGAAAACCCTTCAGCTTCTTTATCTTCGTTGTCCTTTCGATGATTGTGATCGTCATGGAGCCCATCATTGTGCTCTTCGGTTTTGTACTCTTATATGTCTTCTCAGGTCCGGTCAACATGCTTATTGCATGGCATAAGAAGAAGGCCTTGAGGAAGATGGAACCTGTTCCCGAAGAGGATTTTCTGATCCGTGGCTGAGGCAATTTCCCTTGCCATCACTGAATTTTTTTTATAGACTGATAGATATTGAATAACTTGAAAATAACCAAGCTCCAAGCATCAATAATCAAATGATTATGTTATTAGGTCAATAAGTCATTAGTCATTGAATGACTTAATTACATAGTGACTTAATGACAAAAAAGATTTTGGGATATTGGGATTTGGTTATTGGAATTTGATTAATTTAGATTCCCCGGTAGCTCAACCGGTAGTAGTCCCGCCGTAGGCGGGATTAACCACTAGGTTGCAACACCCATTAACCCTGCTTCGGGAGGCTATAGTCTTTAAGATAGGTTCACTGGATTCTTGGGCAAAAAGACACCCAGTTATTATTTGAGAGTTTTTTTGTATAATAAACTTATATTCCCCGGTAGCTCAACCGGTAGTAGCGGGTGGCTGTTAACCACTAGGTTGCAGGTTCGAGTCCTGCCCGGGGAGCCAGATAATTCGAGGCCAGGAAAACCCGGCCTTTTTATTATGAAGGTGTGGGTATACATCCTGCAAAGTGAGAGCACGGGTCGCTACTATTGTGGCCAGACGACCCACCTTGAAAGGCGACTTCAACAGCATAATGATCCCGCTTACCATCTCTCCAAAACCACAAAGAGGTTTGAAGGCCCTTGGGGACTTGTCTGGTCTGGTGAATGTGCAGACCGAAGCAGCGCCACAATATTGGAAAAACGAGTCAAAAACAGGGGAATTTCCCGGTTTCTGAAAGAAGCTCAACTGGTAGTAGTCCCGCCGTAGGCGGGATTAATCCCGCCTGAAGCGGGATTGTCCCGCTCGGAGCGGGATCCTGCCCGGGGAGCCATTTCGACGCGAAGAGGGCATGTTCAATTAGGACATGCCCTCTTCTTGCCTTTCGGCTAGCTCAAGGTCCTGAGTTCAATCGAAGGACTCAAGGTCTCCGACCGGGCACAAGAAGCGCGGAGAAATGGTCTCGAGCTTGTCGAGAGGCCAGAAATCAGCGAATTATGCCTGCATGGTTTTATATCCTTAAACTTCAATCCGGCTCACTCTACATCGGTGCCACAACTGATTTGGAAAAGCGTTACCAGGAGCACTGTTCCGGTAAAGCATGTAGAACAACCATCCTTGATCCTCCCGCTGGCATTGTTTACTCAGAGGAATTTGATACATTTTCGGAAGCACGCCAACGAGAAGCACAAGTCAAGCGATGGTCCCGTGCCAAAAAACAAGCCCTTGTCTCAGGCAACCTTGCCACATTGCAGATTCTCGCAAAATCAAAATAAATAATGTGCTGCGTCAGGAATCCGAAGGGGAGGTTACGCAGGGAGAAACGAAGGGTTTCGACCGTAGTGACCGAGTCCTGCCAGGCCCCTTTCCTTTCCTTTTCTTTTCTTGTATTTAACGGTTGACGTTAAACGTTAATTGTGGTATGTTGATAACATGATACGGTCCTTTAAGGATAAAGAGGCCGAAAAGATATTTAAAAGGCAGAGGTCCTCAAAGCTTCCCGAAACGATGCAGCGAGTGGCTTTGAGAAAGTTGAGAATGTTAAATCGTGCTGAAAACTTGAATGATCTGAGGGTTCCGCCAGCTAACAGACTGGAGAAGCTCAAGGGAGACAGGCTTGGGCATCATAGTATAAGAATCAACGACCAATGGAGAATTTGCTTCAAATGGCACGACAGTGATGCTTTTCAAGTGGAAATTGTTGATACTTCGACGGCGTCAAACTCCGCCCTTTAGGGCGGAGATGAAAGCGCCGCTCAGTATCAACCCTGAGCAAACCCCAGGCTTTAGCCTGGGGAAAGTCGAAGGGTTGATTATCACTAAATAGGAGAAGAAAATGGCAACAAAGAAACTTGATCCGGTTCATCCCGGGGAAATCCTGCAAAAAGAGTTTTTGGAGCCGATGGATCTCAGCCAGAACAGGCTTGCCCTGGCATTAGGAGTCCCCGCAAGGCGAATCAATGAGATCGTCTTGGGGAAGCGAGGTGTTACTGCTGATACTGCCTTGAGACTTGCCCGGTATTTCAAAATGTCCCCGCAATTCTGGCTTGGTTTGCAGATGGACTACGAATTGGATGTGGCAGAGGACATGCTTGAAGGCAGACTCGAAAAAGAAGTCACTCCCATGTTCGCTACCGGACGATGAGGGCTGGGCTACCCTTTTTCCCAAAGCTGTAGAAGGATTTGAGTAAGCAAAAAAAGAAATACTTTATTACGATTGCCTGACCCTCCTGTTTAATACCCTCTGACCTCCTTTGCCCTTCGGTATCACTACTGCCCGTACCGGCGGAGGGACATAACTGCCTGACGACATCCGATTCCAAATCTTATACAAATTCCCCTTCAGATCCTTCTCAAAATCCGCAATCGATTCCGCATCTACTCCCGCAGCTCCTTTGTTTGCTCTTACACGTTGGTACGCCTCCCACACCACCTTCTTAGAAATGTTAAACGGCTTCTCCTTATTCACTGATTCCTCCCATCTCTGGTTGACCAATCAATAAGGCTGAACAATGTAACCCCTTCGCTCCATCTCCATTACGAGACTTCATCGCTAATACGGGTTACTCCGCCCCTGTGCCCCGCCTCGGTACTCTCACCCTCGTGGGTCCTCCACTTGGGTTTCTCCCTTACCATCGGAACGACAGGTTCCCACGTTCCACACATGAGCCTGATTCAGGTTCGCGCTACCTTTATGCCGGACGCCGCCCAGGCAGTATGCAGGTTTCTCCTGGACTTATCCTGGTGTCCCGTAAGCTACCAGTTTTGACATCGTCTAATTTCATTTCGACACCTCATCAGTAGTTCGCTTGCGCTCGCCTCCCTGAACCTCACCTGACACCTTTCACAGTGCCTTTTCCTTAACGCTCACCACCCTGGCATTTGACCAGAGCAGCTTAAGGTGGTTTGGAGCCTGTCCCTGTAAACCGGCTCCGAGGGGTCTACCCTCATCTCTTGTGCAACTTCGTGGCGCACTTACGAGTTGAAAGTGAACATAACGTCTGCCATCAGGCGCGCCATTTGGCGTCGCCTGCATGGCATGGTTGGCCTCTCTGTCTTTCTGAAGTTCCGTGATCAGGCATCGGACTTCGTCACGAATTGTGGTATGCACACGTTTGAACCCCTGTCTCCCCGAAAAGCCCACCGAGGTGGCACCGTCCGCCATTGCCTGTCCATCAAGGGACACGACCATGTTGACCGTATGGGTGAGGCGGACACCTCACCATGCTTTCTGTCAAGGGGTCCTTCTCGGTTGCTTCGCTAGCTTCCCTTTTGCCTTTTGTTCCTGTTTGTTTGTCTTCTGTTTCCGACCCTTGTCCTTATCCTTCTTGCCTTTGTCTCCCATTGCGTATCTCCTTTCCCCGTTGTCCCTCATCTTCTCGCCGCGAGGGTGCCGCTGCGTCGTCATTTCTGTCTTTGCGTACTTTCATTGTCCTGGAGGCCAACAACAATTATGCTGTTGCAACAATTTATAGATATTTGGGTCCCTGGCAATGTAAACTGACAATTTATTTTCAAGAAAACTTCCCAAAATGGAATTATGCAGTATAAGATTCAGATAAATATTATTATACCGAATATCTAATAAACGATGTTTTAGTTATTTTATGACCAACCTCCGGCGAAAGTCAATTGTTCATTTCTGAAAGAAATCTACACCTTTTGGCGAGACCTATCAATCGAGGAATTTTAGCCTGTCGAGGAATTTTAGCCAATTATTTTAAAAAATTAAGCCTCTATTTTGCGCTGTCCCTTCCTTTCTGGTATTGGTATCTTAATAACAAAAATGGTTAGTTTGAACGCCTGGTCATTCTGTACTTTTATGTCTCCGTTATAAGCTTTAATTGTCGCCAAGGCGGTAGCTAAACCCAAACCGGTACCCGCTACTTTAGTAGTGAAAAAAGGATTGAATATCTCTTGGAGAATTTCCTCATCAATGCACCCACCCGTATTGGTAATAGAAACCTTGATCTCGTTTCCTTCTTTTTTGCTTTTAATGAGTATCTCTCCCTCTGCCTCGACCGACTCAACCGCGTTGCGCAAAATTGAAGAAAACACATCTTCGATCTCAGTGGGATCAACAAGAACGGCTGGAATCCCTGAGTCTAATTGGAGACTAACCCTAATATTTTTCGCACCAATTAACTCCGGAATTAATTTCTCAACCTCTTTTATAACCTCATTAATTTTGGTTTCGGTAAGCTGAACTATTTTAGGCGCAGAAAACCTCAGCAATCCCATGATTACGGCGTCCATCTTATCGGCCCCTTCGATAATGCGCGAAGCATAATCTTGGCACAGAGGATCTTTCAATTTTGCCAATCTTCGAGCAAAACCACCAATCACTACCAGAGGATTGCGCAGTCGGTGGACAGCTTCAGCAGCTGCCCCCCCCAAAAACATTAAAGTCTTCTCCTCCTCTCTTTCTTTATGAATTAAATCTCTTTCTAAAATTACGCCGACCAAATTGCTCAAAACCACACAGAAGTATATCTCTTTCTCGGTAAAAGTTTTTCTCTCGCCCGTCGCATCAATGACAATCACGCCAATTACTTCATCTTGCGCCAATATGGGGACAAACAAAATCACATTAATGCCTCGATGGTAGATCAATTCTCGACTGTGCCAGGTGCGTTTATCCTGCCAGGAGTCCCCTGAGGGACGTAGGTGAAAATTGACACTTTTCAGAAGGGATCAGGGGGTCAATTCTTCAATCGTTACATTTTTCAAGAAACCCTTTGAATAAATCCTGAGCATTTCGATCATCGCTCAGCCGATCCCTCAATCTCCTTCGCTCCTGGCTCACCGATCTGTAACCCGCTCGGAAAAGCTCTCCTATCTCCAGCCTCTTAATCCTACTGCCCGCAAAAGTAACTCCATACCCGTCTGACGAAGAACCCCTTTCTCCTCCGAAGCGGTCTTGCCATTTCAGGGATTTAGCACATTCTTACACTGCTTATCAACGATGAAGAACTGACCCCATTTCTCTCTCTCAAATACTTTATTACGATTGCCTGACCCCAGCCGACCCCAGCCCTTTAGAAATTGCCCTGAGGGACGTAGGTGAAAATTGACACTTTTCATGACGAGTGACTTTCCACAGACGAAATGAACCCAAGAACCGCTGCCCTATTGGCACCGGCTCCCAAGAATAATTCAATACCAAGTTGTTCTAAAAGTCAAACACATTTCTTATGAATGGGTTGATCTTCGGAGGGGTAGATCACGCTGGTTTAGATGTTTTGATTTCCCCCTTCTTCCGCCCCAAGAAAACCATGTCCGTGTCCCTGCCTACCGCCAGGCAGGCGTGACTCGTGTTCGTAATTCTTCAACTCTATCACCCCCACCCTCACCCTCCCCCGTCCAGTTGTAGGGGGAAATTGTTAGAATATCCTTAAACTGGCCCATTTTAGCTAACCTATCCCCTTTGACAATTAACGGTTCGTATCCACAGCAGGCTTGAAGAGGCCTGGGTTGGTTAGCCCCTTGATGAGGCTCCTATTATATCGATATCGGATCAGGACCCAGGGTGGTTTCTCGGTATCAATGATTAACACAAAATAGAAGTCTTTGCCCCTGGTTGGAGGTAGAGGGAATGGTAGAAAGAAAAAGAAGATTACGGGTGCAGCGAATATTCGGTGGGACTCAGGATAAGCTTATTCTTTCTTCATCCAGATCGACGACAGACGAAATTACCCCGAAATCACTGTCTACATGCAAAATACGGGCTTTTTTATAGGCTGCTGCGGCGATGAACAAATCAGTAGTGGAAACAGACTTGCCTTTCCTATCTAATAGGAACCCCCATTGGGAAGCTCTTTCGATAACCCCATCATCTATTGGAATTTGTGGAAGGGATGTAAGCGAATCATGCAAAGACTGAAATTCCTTCTCGTTTTTAGCGCCCCTCAGTATCTCCACAACGACGATACCACAGGAAACCGCTTCTTCCTTCTGAAGGATTTCTCTAACCCTTTCTTTGACTTTCTTGGACCCCTTCGGCCGGAGATATTCAATCCATGCAGAGCTATCGACGAGGAACATCCCTTTTCCTTCTCCCAATGAATTCTTCAAGTGTGAAGGAGAGATCTATTTTCCCTTCAAGATCAAGCAACTTTTTTGCCTTTCTTCTACGGACGAACTCTTCGAGGGCCTTCTCTACTGCATCTTTCTTTGTCTTTGCTCCTGATAGGGCCTTAACCTCCTCGATGAGTTCTTCTCTTATGGCTAATGTCGTTCTCATTGATGCCTCCAGAATCATCTTTCAAAATCATATTATAATATGCTTAATAAGATGTCAAGTATGGGCATACATGGCTATCAAAAATGTGGCAGAGGGTCACATTTTCAAAGTACCCTGAAATTGTATGGGGGTTCATTGTACGGAGGGTCAGGCAATCGTAATAAAGTATTCTCCTTATTTACCCTGTTATATGTAGTCTGAACGACTCGGAAAAAAGGTAGGTCATCGTGGCATTTTCCCAGAAAGAAAATGAGAATTCATTGCCTTTTGGGCGTGTTCGAGCTGCTTCAACCTTTTGACCTGCTTCATCTTCAGGCCGAGCCCTGAAACAAGAGGTTTAAAAAGCTCCAAGACCTCCTCTCTTTTCACCCAGATCTCCAGCGGCAGAAGAGTCATCTCCTCAATCACGTTAAGCATCTGGTTTTGGAATTCGGGCCCGTGCCGATCCCTACTCTCCAAATGACCTTTGAGAACGAATCCAGAAGCATGATCTACAATCAAAAGTGAAAGTGGAAAAAAAGGCCGGTTACCCTCTTGTATGGGCACGGGGACATGACAGAAATCAATCTCCCAGATGCCCGCCTGTCTGACCCCCCTTTTCTTAATGCGCTGCAAACGAAGCTCGTCAGGAACTGGCACCTCACGTTTTGCTCTTTCCAGAGGAGCAGGCGCTAACCATTCGTCCCTCCAGTGAAAAACCGACCCGCTCTGCTCCGGGATTCGGACCAGAAATCGGCCTTTTCCCGAATCCGTGAGGAGATTCCTACTCTGCTTGATTCGGAGGGTGACATCTGCGGCCTGCCTAAAAGCATGCGTGAGGAAACGGGCTTGTCGCTGGTTGATATACCACGGATAGTATCCCGGCTCGTAACTCCGAAACAAAGGCCATGATTTCGGCCCCCTGAATCTTAGCCCGAGTCCTTTGATCACTTCAAGATCCGGTTTTTGCAAAGACTTACGATCCTCGAAAGAGGCTGTCAAGCATTTTCCCGTGCTGAGCACGTCCTCCTCGGGAGATTCACTCGTCTGGATTTTCAGGTATGATTCTAAACCTTCTGTACCCAAATAGACCACTAAGCCCAAAAATTCCCCAAGGGCTCCAACAACACAGCAATAACCGATTTCGCCATCCTCCGGATTTTTCACCCCGAAGAGATCGGTATCATTTACCCATTGCCAGGGTTGAATCTGCCAAAAGTCAATAGCTGCACGGTAAAGGCTCCGCCACTCTTGAATTGAGGGTTGAAGGTCTTGCATGATGTCCTCCTCCTTTGACTCTATGCTTCCCATAAATTGTGAGAAAATTCAATGAAATTGTGGTACGTAGGGGAAAATGCAACTTGATGGAATTTGACATGGGTAGAATGGATCAGAAGCGGAGGTTCCGAAATGTCCCCGCGTAATCTCTAAGATCTTTCTGAGCTGCTTCCATGACAACCATCCTATCCCTCTCGATAACACGTTTTCAATATCCAGTGAGGGCTTAAAGAATCCTGGGTTGGTCAACCCTTTAATAAGATTAGTGTTATTCCGATAGCGGGTCAGAATCCAGGGTGGCTTCTCAATATCAATAATGAGAATAAAATAGAACTCCTTGATCTTATTCAGGTGGTTGAGGTAGTGGTATGCGGCCAGATCAAGATATCGAATGATCTGATTTCTTCGAGTAGGATCATTCATGGGGACGTTCGAAGGGAATGAGATAAAAGGGAGAGAGGGAAAGTTGGTGACTATCCCGCCCAAATTACCCTGCCTCAAAATATTCAGTGATAATCTGAGGAACTCCCAGATAATGCTTGTCGGTGGTCAAGACCTTTAACCCATGCTGCATGGCAGAAGCGGCGATCCACAAGTCATTGGTCGGGATCGGTGTGCCTTTCATCCGGAGCGATTGCACAATCACAGCGTATCTTTCTGAAGTCTCTTCATCAATCTCGGCAATGATGACCCTTGGGGAACTGAGAAAGTCCTTGAGGATAGCTCTATTCCTCTTTTCATTCCTTCCCATCAAAAAACCAGCCTTCAATTCACCCAGCACCACAGGATTGAAAACGATCTCATCTGCCTGCTGCACTGCCTCCTTGACTCCGGGACTGCCCCTCAGGAATGCCGCATAGGCGGAAGTATCCATCATGACTTTGCGTTTTTCCATAAGCCCTCATCTATCGTTCTCTGAAACGCAACGTTTTTCATGAACTCTTCTGCCTCTCTTTTTGTCCAGATTCCGCAAAGATGATCCAAGTCATGGTGTAGGGACTTCCTCTTCTGCGCCTTTTCCTTTGTGCCCGTGGTCTTTTCAAGAAGAGAAATAAAGGCTTTGTTTAGGCTCAACCCCTTGCTTTCCGCCTCTCTTTTTATCATCCTTTCAATCTCAACAGGAATTCCTCTCAGAGTAATTTGTTTCAAGTGAATCACCTCCATGTGAATCGATAGTGAGTCTCCATGAGTCAATTATTGCATCATTTAGAGATCCTGTCAACTGAAAGAAGGGGTAATGAAGACCTCACTCTTTGGGTCTAAGAAATTTTCTCAATAGAACTAAGAATTTGGATAGCCTCAAAAGTAGCATGGATTTCATCTGGCGGTGAGATTATAAGAGTTCGAAATGAGTATACCAAGAGGAGGTTACGCAGGGAGAATATGTGGCGACAATTTTGAACGACTATGATTAGTGCATGTTCGTCAATCACGCTCTACACTGACGTCCCCTAAGTTCTGTCCCTTTTCTCCGGTAATTTACTTCAAAAACAATGATAGGAAGATTAATCAATATTGTTGTAACCCAGCGGTATTTAAGATGATTCATAGAACCGTCCTCGGTTCTTTAGGGATTAAGAAAAGTGACTCCGTGAATAGGGTAGGTTCGACGCCAACGCCTTCGAGATTGAGAACCAGCTTGCAATTTCAATAAAATGGCACAGGAATTGCGTGCAAGTTTTTAAGTATGATTCCGGTTGGAACAAACCTTACCAGAAAAAATTTCCCCTGGTCTACGATTAGCCTCCTCCTGGCGAATTGGGTCATCTATTTCTCTTTTCTTGAGAGTGACATTTATACAGAGTTCTGGATCTGGCGCTATTTCTATTCAACCCCAGGAGATCCATATCCCTGGCAGTTAATTACTTCCATGTTTCTCCACGCCAACTTCTGGCATCTTTTGGGGAATTCCATCTTTTTTTGGGTCTTTGGTATTTTTGTTGAAGATAAGCTTGGATGGAAAGTCTACCTCTATCTCTATTTTTTGACAGGAGTGGCTTCCAATCTGATTCATGGAGCCATGGTAGGAATTTTCATGAGAGAGGATCTTTTTATTCCATCTCTCGGAGCCTCCGGGGCTATCTCAGGAATTATGGGGATTTATCTTTACCGGTGCCACTATTCAAAAATCAAACTTCTGATCAGTTTTTGGCTGCCTATCCGGATTCAGGTGCCCGCCTTCATCATTTTGTCTCTATGGTTCCTCCGGGATTTTATGGGAGGCATCGATACCATTCGAGGTATTCATCATAATGTTGCTTTCTGGGCTCATGTTGGAGGCTTCTCAGCCGGATTAGGTACATGCAAATATCTTAACTATGAGATTCAAGCCAGAAAGGAGAAGCTGGAATTTGTTGCTGAGACGACATTGGAAAAGTCCGTAGGATATGGAGAAGGCATCACGGCTGCGGAAACCTTACTCAGAACAGACCCGGACAATCCAGAGATGCATCTCAAGCTTGCAAGAGTAAAATCGCGATTGAGAGCTTCTGCCGAGGGGAAGGATCACTATGAGAAATCAATCAAGCTCTTACTCGAGAAAGATCCTAAAAAGGCGATGGAGGCATTTATTGAGTTTTGGAATAAGTACTTCTCCGTCCTTGAACCGAAGTATCAGTTGAGATTGAGTAGGTTGTTGAATAAAAGCCTCTATTTTGACCTCTCTGCTCATACCCTCCAGGCCCTCATCGAAAGCAACCCATCCTTAGATCTGTACATGGAAGAAGCCTATCTCTACCTGGCAAAAATTTATGCAACCCAACTCGAGAGAAGAGACTTGGCTCGCTATGTTTATGACAAATTCCTGGAGAAGTTTCCAAAATCAAAACATAGAGAATTTGTGGAGAGGTTAATTCATCGAACCTCAACGGAGTGACACCTTGATCTGGAAAGCGATCCTTCAATACAAACAGATTATTTTCTCGAGATATACCCACCTGTTTTTGGGCCTCCTTGCCCTCTATGGGATATCCTCGATCATCACCTATACGACGCCTTTAGATAAGATTACAGAGAATCTGAAAAGATATTGCTATACAGGCTACGGGATGAAAATGCCCCTATTTTCCCAAAATATCCGGGAAATAGAATATTACCGGGAGAAATATAAAGAGCAGCTCGGTGTCCTTACAAAAGGACTTTTTAATTATGACAAGAAAGATGAGGCACAGGCCTACTTCGTGGCCAATGGATTTCTATACGATTCGTGGCAAGAGAATGAGAATCATTCCTATCTCCTGGCCAAGATTATTGAGAAGGGGGTCCATAAAAGGGAGAGTCCGGAAGAAGTACGTTTTGACTACCTTATACTCGGGGAAAAGAAGATTGTCCCTTTTTCGGAATACGTAAAAGGACCGGGAACAGGGGCCTTTGTTTCAGCAGGAGAAAAAGCGATCTATCTCTACAAGGATAGCCTGGAACCCCTTCTCCGGTGGTATTTTGAATCCCTGTGGGTCACAGAATCCAAAGCATCCTACCATTTTTATGGTGATCCACTGAGCTATTCTCTCTACCGGGACCTTCGGGAAATCTGTGAAGATATATTTATCAAGCGGCATTATATGAATAAGCAAAGTGCGCAGCAAACCTTTATAGAAGAAGGTTTTAGGGTCTTCTTGCCGACCTTGCTCAGCATGGGGGCAAGAATGGCAGTGGATCGAAATAGTAATTTTCCGTCCGATTATCAATATTTGAGGGCCTGCCTTACGGGCCTTTCCCTGAACCCAAACCATACGATGTTTTACTTATTAAAAACAGAAAGATTGTATACTTTTAGTCCGATGGCTAGGAAAGGATGGAAAGCATTTTCGCAACGTCTTGACCTAACCTCTCTCGATAAAATCACTCTGGAACAGATCTCCGAAATGTCCCAGTCTATTTTCAATAGCCTTGAGGATTCTCCCTAACCAAATAAGTTGTTTTTGAACCAATGTCCCGTTTGTCGTTTGTCTAACGACTCCACCGCTGTAACTGCTTCTGCCCCATGAGTATCTTCTCCTGTTCCATGGGGACATTTTAACTTAAGCAGTTAAAGGGGACATTTCTACTTTGCTAACACAGGGCGTCAATACTCTCTTGAAAAGAGGTTTTAGAAATGGTAAGGTGGCATAGCGGCTATTAGTAGGCAGATGATAAACCATACTCCGTTCATACCAGGGCATGAACCATACGAGATTCATGCAAGGAAGGGGAGGATTTTATGGCTGGAGTAAACAAAGTGATTCTCATCGGTAATTTGGGCGCAGATCCCGAGGTAAAGTATTTAAGCAGTGGCACCACGGTAGCTAATTTTCGTATGGCCACGACCGAAAATAGGGTGAACCGGTCTGGCGAGAAGACCACGGTTACAGAATGGCATAGGATCGTGGCCTTTGGCCGATTAGCTGAGATATGTGGCGAATTTTTGAACAAGGGAAAACAGGTCTATATTGAAGGCCGACTCCGAACCCGCTCATGGGAGGACAAGGATGGAAACCGGAAGTGGATGACTGAAGTTGTCGCAACACAGATGCAGATGTTGGGAGCACCAGGGGCACCCGTCGAGGCATCCGATTCCGAGAAGGAGGTGGGTTCCGAACAAGAAGTGATCCCCGGGCCAGAGGATGACGTACCCTTCTAATTGCTGATTTCGGAATGCGGAATTCGGAATAATTAATTTATCATTTAGCTTCTGATTTGAACTCCGCAATCATCATTCCGCAATCCGCATTCAAAAAAGATATCTTCTCATACTGACATTGAGGAGGAGACCTATTCCAATCAGGGTGGAAAAGAGGAAGGATCCTCCATAACTCAGCAAGGGAAGGGGAATTCCCACGACCGGCATCATGCCTAAAACCATTCCGATGTTGATGAAGATATGCCAGAAAAGCATGGCCACCACACCGAAGGAGAGGATGGCTCCAAACCGGTCCTTGGATTGGACGGCGATGCGAAGCCCCCACAGAATCAGCATAAAATAGAGTCCTACGATCATAAGAGAACCGATCAGACCCCATTCCTCTCCCAGAGCTGAGAAGATGAAATCGGTCTGCTGCTCTGGAAGAAAACCCAGTTTGCATTGAGTCCCCTTCATAAAACCTTTTCCAATAATTCCACCTGCCCCCACTGCAATCTTCGATTGAATGAGGTGATAGCCAGCGCCCAGTGGGTCCAATTCTGGGTTGAAGAAGGTGATGATTCGTCTCTTCTGGTATTCTTTGAGAAAACCCCAGGAGATGGGAAGGATGGCTGCTCCACCCAATCCTATGGTGAGGAGCGTTGACCATCGAATCTTCACAAAGATTAAAACAGAGAAGAAGATCAAGAGAAGGATGATGGACGTTCCCAGATCGGGTTGTTTAAGGATCAAACCCATCGGCAAAAGAAGGAGCAGAAACGGTAAGGTGAGATCCTTTAATGAATAGCCCTCTCGACTCGGAGGTCGTTGGAAAAACTTTGCCAGGGCCAAAATTAGAGAAATTTTGACAAATTCGGAAGGTTGAAACGAGATGGATCCAATCTTAATCCATCTCTGTGCGCCTGAGGTGATGATGCCGTATCCCGTGACCACCAAAAGAAAGAAGAAGGCAACCGTATAAACAATATAAGCGAAGTCTGAATAAAAACGGTATTCGGTGAAGGCGATGACCACCATCACCGACAATCCGATCAGCAACCAGAAGATCTGTTTAAGGTAGAGCGGGGTACCAGAAACCTCCCCTCCTAAAGTAGTGCTATAAAGGTTGAGGATGCCTATAGAGGCAATAAGGAGCACAATCCCTAACAAAGTCCAATCGAAGTGAGTGAAGAGGCGTCGGTCAATCATCGTATTTGGAATCCACCATTTTCCCCGCTATCTTAGAAGGGGACACGGATTCAAGGCTGAGATATTTTTCGATCACCTTCTTGGCAATGGGTAATGCTGCCGCCGCTCCGAAACCTCCATGTTCAACGAGGACGG
>Ga0315289_10008895_pt1 | contig 14498 bp, 39 predicted proteins | sample YL17G11_40_MG_FD_203452 | JGI IMG/M metagenome (GOLD analysis project Ga0315289, IMG submission 203452) | Sediment microbial communities from Yellowstone Lake, YNP, Wyoming, USA - YL17G11_40 | ecosystem: Environmental > Aquatic > Freshwater > Lake > Sediment | place: USA: Wyoming | collected...
AAACGGAAATTCTGTTTGGAAACAAGCAACAAATATATTATCGTGTTTGTGACGGAACAATCCGATCATAAAAAATGCGGTGGCTGTAATTGGGAAACTTCTATGTTTTATGGTCTTGGAGTTTCTAAGAGAGACGCTCAGAAAAGTTTCTCAAATATTGAGGGATATGGTAAGGGGTTATGTTCCGAATGTATGTGTGACTTGATTATGAAAGAGGGGATGTGGCTTAATGAAAACCTTTGAAGCAAGAATACATATTCGGGCAGAGTGTAAGGATGATGCGCAAGAGTTATTAGAATGCTTTGATGAAACTCACATTCATGTGCTTAGTATAAAGAAGGCAAAGCCTTGTAAGGGGTGTGATGAGTGAAGAAAAAAACAAAAAATGACGAAGTCTTGATTGGAATAAGTTGTGATGATTGCGGTGAAATTGCATATTTTGCAAGTCCGAGTGGTTTTGTAAGCGGGAAAATAGTTTGTGTGAAATGCTCAGTTGATTACCATAAGAAAATTGAAGGTGATTGAATTGCAGAAGAAAATCCATCATATTGTAATAGAGGGTCACAATGAGAATGAGGTGAGGGCTCTCTTTGAGGAAATTCAGAATAAATACGGCCTTTATGATAATTGCGTTCTCGAGACCAATCTTTCGCCAGAAGATACAATCATTGATAGAAATAGATATGAGGAGACTGGTAGACTTAGTATTGATAAAAAGCTTGTTAAGAAATATGGTGAACCTGAATGAAGAAGATGAAAATAACTTTGAATATTCCTGATGGAGAAGAGCTATTTTATTCCGAGGAAGTTGAGGACAGGCTTTCAATAATTCTTGGTATGCTCGGGTTCCACGGAAAGATTGAGAATGAAGTTACTGGAAACTCTACTGGCGTCATGGATAAGTTCGATCCTAAAAAACAGGAATGTTCGGAGTTTAGTTGGGTTGATGGCAACGTCAAAATCAAAAGGCAGATTTTTTCAGGTTCAGTAAATCGACCAGTAAAATTACATTGAGGTGTGGAAATGAGTAAAAAGAAAACTTGCACGAGTTGGATAATTAGGGCTGAGCTGTCAAATGGTAAAACCTACAATATGGATGTTCCTGATGACATTGCTCGGGCCGTGGATGACTTTTTTACGCTTGTAGAAAAGGAGCAGAATTGGGACGAATGGATTGTGGATGAGGTGTAAAATGAAAAAGAAAGAAGATTGGAAACAGATAGGTGTTGTCGGTGTTGATAGCGGGCAGCTTATGGTGTGTGATCCTTGTTATATTGATAGTCAATGGGAGAGCGAGGATTTCGAAATGCCAGAGGAAGAAATAATCTACCCTAACGGCAAAGTTGAGCCTATTGTGAGGTGCAGTAAGAAGTGGTTTGAATTGATTGATGACATCAATTCAGGGAAACTGAAGCTCAGGGAAGGTAAGCCAAAACCAGCTAAGCATAATTTTAGCTACAATGCTTGTGCTAAGAAGACGCTCGGTGAGTATAGCGATGGTCAGTTGAACTTTAAAATGGGGCACGCTGGAGTTGGCGTTGTCTTCCGTTCTGGTTTCGGAGATGGTACATATCCGGTCTATGCGAGAGAAGAGGATGGTCGCGTAGCTGAAGTTAGAATTGTTATGATTCCGCATCCAGTTATTGGGGATAAAGCTGGCTTTAAGAAGTGGTTGAACAACTGTGCTAAAAAAACGAGGAAATAGGATGACAAAGAAAAAGAAGATGGTGCTTGTGCCTGAGGAAGAGGTCGAAAGGAATATGGGGACTATACTTGAAGCATTAAATGACTATGTTCTCTGGTGGGATCAGAAGGGCGATGCGGAAACAAGGAATGCTGTGAAAAGGGCAATTAACTTTGCGAGTAAGCTTGAAGCAAACATATGGGGTGACGCATAATGGGAGATTTAATCGGTCGAAAGATAGTTGCTTTGAGGCAACTGACTAAGTGGGAGATGGATGATGAGGGCTGGGACGATCAGTATGCTGCTGAAGTAGTGGCTCTTGTCCTTGATGATGGCAGTCTTATTTATCCAAGTCGAGATGAAGAAGGCAACGGGCCTGGAGAGCTATTCACAAGGGAAAAGGACGGAAAGACAGGTATGTTGTTTGTTCAGCACAAGAAAGGGTGAATAAATGAAACATCCAAAAGTTAGTATAAAAATATACCAAAAAGCTGATAAGAATCATCAGGATTCTTTTTGGTATGATGGCGATATTGCTTTGCTTAAATACAAAAATAGGGAAATACTTGTGGTTGCTGCCGGTGATATACGAATCTATAATAAGGCGGGCGAACTTGTCTATGATGTTAAGCCACGTAATTCTGGATTTCCATTCAAGCTTGAGCAGGACAAGGACTTGAAGAAGATAGGGAATAATTATGATGATGACTTTCATTGGGAGAACAACAACTGGTTTGAGCTCTTCTATAAAGAGACTGATTGGTCTAACTGGGAAAGCATACTTGGTGATGTCTTCTATGAATATAATGAAGTGATAAAGCAGGCAAAAGAGTCGGTTAAAGATGATGCTTGGTGGCAGTCTACTTGGGGCAAGGTAATCTGTCTTGAGTGTAAAACAGAGTTCATTCAGGAAAGGGACATTCAGCTTTGTGATGGTTGCGTAAAAAAGTTTAATCTTGACAAGCTTTGGAAAGACCACGATAATAATAAAATTGATGCTCTTGACTTTAATGAGTCTTCAAAAATACGAGAAAAATATAGGGTGAAATAATGGGGGCGACTAATGGAAGTTTCACATGAGCAGCTTGCTATATTAATTGAGGAACATCGAAGGGCAGGGCTTCCGTTGTTCATTGACGGGGCAACAGGAATAGGTAAGTCAGAAGCAGGTATCTTAAGTAGTAAAAGATATTCGGAAAGAATCAATAGGCAGTGGGTTGCCTGGGTTGATCTTTCAAATGCAGATAGGCATAAGCTTCTTGATGATAAAGAGCTTGCGAAGATTCATTTGTTCGTAGATATAAGAACGGCCTTGCTTGAGCCGACAGACCTTCTTGGTTTGCCATTCAGGGATGAGAGGGGCTATGTTGCTTGGTTGCCAACTCTTCTTTTCAAGATTCTTAGTTCGTCTTCAGTGTCAGCCACGATTTTCTTTGACGAGTTCAATCTTGGAAGTTTAATGGTAATGAAATCTTGTCTGCCTGCTGGTTATTTGATGTCTGGGACGAATATTCCAATAGATGCTCTAAGTAAAGATACATTTGTGCTTGATGCATCTGGAAAACACACTTTAGTTAAAATTCCCATGAAGAGAAGTTTTGAAGGAGATTTATATTCAATAAGACCTATTGGTATGATGCCTATTGAATTTACTGGGGAGCATCCTATTTTGGTAATTGATAGATTACATTATGCATTGATTAAGAATATTAAGAATCCGAAGGGTTGGGGGAGGATAGCTAAATTTTCTGAGCCTCATTTTGTTATGGTTAAGAATCTAAATAAAAATCAATATGTTTTGATACCAAAAATAAAGTCAGATTTGGATGTTAATACATTAGATTTTAAAGCATATAAAAAGAGTGGATATGTTGGTGATATGAGTGTGCCTTTGAATGAAGAAATCGCCTTTTTACTTGGCGTATTTGTTGCTGAAGGTTGTAGTTCCATTAATGGTATAGCTTTTGGATTCAATGAAAATGAGAATGAGCTTATATCTAAGTGTAAGTCAATTATCGATAAATATTTTGGTTATAAAGCGAGTGTTCATTTTAAGAAAGAACAGCATTCGGCTATTTTGACTTTTGGTGGATGTGTTCTTGGAAGGGCTTTTACTGAATGGTTTGGTGGGACGCAGCCATATCGAAAAATTCCAGATTTTATTCTATTTAATAAGGATGTTGCTATTTTAAAAAGCTTTTTAATTGGCTATTTTGAAGGAGATGGTTGTATAAATAAGCAGAATGGTATTCTTATGACGACTGCTTCTAAAGTCTTGGCGCAACAGCTTCAATTAGCATTTGTTAAGTTTGGGATATATTTTAATATGAGTTTCTGGATTTCAAAACCAACTTTTATTCGAGGTAGGCTTGTAGATAATTCAAGGGGAGCTTTCACTATAAAGTCGAAAGTGAGTAGAGCATATGATTTCTTTGCGAGTTCGATTAAATCAAATGGGAAAAGAAAGGATAAAAAGAAACGTTGTATTGAATGGAGTAAGGATATTGGGGAATATCTTGCTGTTAAAATCTCAATAATTAATAAAAGGGCTTGGAAGGGGGATGTGTATAATTGTGAGACTGAAAGTCATACATATTGTGTGAATAATATTGCAGTGCATAATTGTTATCAGTTGATATTGGATAAGGCCATAGGGGAAGTTAAGCTTGGTAAGGATGTCACGATTTTGGCAGCTGGAAATAGGATTGAAGACCGTGCTCACGTTACAGAGTCCCCGGCTCCCTTGAACAATAGGTTTAGCCATTGCACACTTATATGCCCTACGCCAGATGAATGGATTAAGTATAATTTGAATTCAGATTATCCTGAGCCGAGGCTTGTGTCTTTCATTAAGTTCAGGCCGAAGTATATTTTTGACTTCAAGCCTAACCAGAAAGAGAAAGCCTTTCCTACTCCAAGAGCCAATCAGCAGTTGGCTATGTTGCTTAAAGGAAAAGATGAGATGGTTGATCTTGACAAGATGACTATGCTCGCTCAGGCAAAATGTGGGGATGCCTTTGGTGCAGAATTCCAATCCTTTTTGCGCCTCACGAGGAAGGTTAATGTTGATGAGATTCTCGAGAATCCTGAAAAGGTGCATGAATTCGAGAAGCAGCTTGACTTGAAGTATTCATTAATCTCTGGTGTTGCTGTAAGGGTTAAGCAGGACTTTGGGAAAATGGAGCAGGCTCTTAAGGTAATTGCAGAGCTTGAGGATGAGTATGGTGTCTTCTTGTTGCGAATGATTATTGATATTTGCGGGATGAAAGTATTGTCGTTCCTTGAGCATAGCCCGACTTGGGAAACTCTCTATGATAAGTTCAAGGATATATTAAGTACAAGGTTTGCGCAGGTGAGTTAAATGGATAAAGACAATCAGTATGCCTTGAAGATAAAGAGACGTTACGAGAAGGTGTGTAATAAGCTCGAGGTTCTAAATGCAGAAGCCTTTGAGCTTGAGCAGGAGATGATGAGGTGTCAAAAATGTTCAATCGTGAAATGAAGAGGATGCTCTATAAAGACGCAAGGAATAGGATTATTTTGAAGATTCTTCAGATGGTTGAAGATTCAAATAGTCTTGCTTGTTTGCATGATATTGAGGAAGTATTTAAGAAGCATAAGGTTCAATACGAGAACCTGGAGTGAGAAAATGTCGCATTTTGTAATGGGTGTTGTTGTGCCTGGAGATGAGCCGTTGACCTTTGTTGGTGACGCTCTTGCTCCTTTCGATGAGAACATCGAAGTAAAGCCTTATAAAAGGAAATGCTGGTGTATCGGTAAAGAGGCAGAAGCTGAAATCGCAAAGGACGCTGAGGGAATATATGGATCTTGGGACGATATGAGAACTAAGTTCCATGCGCAGGAGCAGATAAAGCAGGTAAAGAAAGAGCAGGAAAAACTTTATAATAAGCCAAAAGAAGCTAAGAGATATTCTGAAATCGAGGCTTCAATTCAGAAACAATGGGAAGCTTTCATCAAGCCGAAATTGGATTTCGAAAAAAAGTGTTTAAGAGATCATCCCGGTAAAAATGTTCCGATGAAGAGCTGCGAAGCCTGTAAAGGAACGGGCAAAGAAACCGTTACCTATAATCCTAAATCAAAATGGGATTGGTATGAGATTGGCGGTCGTTGGGATGGCTTTTTCGGTAAGGATAAAGCCAATACAATAACTGTCAAAGAACATCTCAAGCAGTTGAAAAAGTCCTTTGATGCGCATGTTTGTTTCGGTTATTTGGTTGACGGTAAGTGGATTGAGAAAGGCGATATGGGCTATTGGGGAATGGTTGCTAATGAGAAAAGTGAACAGGAAATCCGAAAGAAATTTCTTTCATTGCTTGAAGGGCTCAATCCAGATGATAGAATTGTGGCAGTTGATGTGCATATATGAGGTGAAAACTATGCCTAAATTGTTGTTGGTCTTGGAAGCTCCAATAAAAATTTACAAAGAAGGGAATGTCTTTCAGGTTTATAGAGTCTGGAAGAATGGTATGCTCGCTAGATTTGGATATGGAAAAACCAGGAAAGAGGCAATAAAGGTTGCTAAGAAGCTGTTTGTTGAATCGAAAAGAGGCAAGGCAGTTTCTTGTAAGTATGTGGGGGAGTAAAATGAAATTGAGACGTGGGCTTTATGATGAGTCTTTGTGTCCTGATTGCGGGTTTCCAACGCATATTTTATATAAATTACGCGATTGGAAAATAGGTGTGTGCGCTCAGTGTATTGCGGACGAGCTGCTTGTGCGGGGCGATATAGAAGAATTTAAGTGGAGTAAGAAAAATGAGAATAATAGAATCAACAGGTGAGTTGACTGTATTTATCAATACGCCGAATTGCACTCAGCCTACGAGATTGTTTTGTTGCGACAAGGTTGAGCTTGCAGGTAATCATTTGTTCTTTTTTAACAAGGAGACTCTACTTATGAAAGTCTGGTTGCAAGGTATTGATGAGAACGGAATAAATTTTGTGCGTATAGACGACGCTTTGAAGAGTATAGGTATTATGGTAAATGATTTTGGTGAGAACATTGGGGACTAGAGGCTTAATTGGATTTAGATCGAAGGATAAAGACTACTTGACGTATAATCACTTCGATAGCTATCCTGAGTCTCTTGGCGTTTCTATTCTTGAAGAGCTTGAAGCAATGGACTTCGAGAAGCTGAGGAAGGCAGTCGAAAAGCTTACGTTGGTTAATGAAGATTCAAAGCCCACCTTTGAGCAGAGGCTTGATATTGCGAAAGAATTTTGGGATCTTTCGGTTGATGACCAAACGCCAGAGAGTTGGTATTGTCTGATGCGTAATGCTCAGGGTCAGCTGACGCCCTACTATTCTGGTGAGCTCAAATATATGGTTGACAGCCATAATTTCATTTTAGACAGTTTATTCTGTGAATGGGCATACATAGTTAATCTTGATACAATGAAGCTTGAGGTATGGCGTGGCTTCCAGAAGGCGCCTCAGGAAGGTAATCGTTATGTTAAAGGTAGTGTTGTGCCAAAAGAAAGGGCGGGGGATGAAATCAAAATTACTACAATGTCATCAATGGAATATTATCCTTGTGCTCTGATTAAGGAATATCCTTTGGGAAAATTGCCTTCTGAAAAAAGGTTCTTGAAAGACTTGGAGGAAAAAGAAGATGACTGATGCTTTAATCGGTGTGTTGTGTGATGGTTGCGGTGAAATAGCCTATTTTGCTGACCCAAAGGGCTTTATCACTGGTAAAGTCGTTTGCGTAAAGTGTTCAGTGGATTACCATAAGGTGGAAGAATGAAATGTCCAAAATGTAAGCATAAGCTGACACGAGTGAATGTTATTTCAGAGTGTTGGCAGAAGGCCTGGGTTGATGCTAAAGGAAAGATAACAGAATATGGTTCTGTTGAGAAAGTCACAGATACTCTTTTTATAGAGTGTCCTGATTGCTTTGTAAAGCTTGATAAGGTGGTTCGAGAATGATAGATATATATAAATTTACGGCTGCTCCTTATGGGGAAGCGGGAAGCTTGACTTGGTGTATTGCAATGGCAATACCTCTGATAATTGGAATTGTTTTTTTAATTAGAGTTGTTAAGGAGAAGCACGATGAACAAAATAAAAAACAAGAAGAAAAAAATCAATGAGCGGGGATATAGGAGGAATCAATATGAATTTTGGATTGTTGAAGGTAAAAAATGTTTACAGCCGAAAGTTTTTGGTAAAAAGGGTTTTCTTTTTGGAATTAGAGGGTATCTTTCCGTCGAGGAAGCTGAATCTCAAAAAGAGATTCTTGAAGCCATATATAAGTGTAAATTTAAAATAATAAGGGTGCCTAAATGGTAGATGAAAACACTCTGAAGAGCATTAAGCGTTGTAAGATTGCCTTGCAGAGGGACTTTCCCTTTTTTTCAGATTTGCTTTTCTTCATCACCTTGCATGAAGCCAATGAAAGAGTTCCGACAGCCTCGATTGATATTCACGGCGATTTGAATTATAATTCTAAGTTTATGTTTGGTCTTAATGATGACGAAAAGAAACTCGTGCTCTGTCATGAAACACTTCATGCAGGTCTTTTGCATTTGGCAAGAGGTCATAGTATTGTTCAGTCGCCAGAGTATTGGGAAATCTACAATATCGCTGCGGACGCAGTGACTAATTTTATTCTTTCTGAGAATGGCTTTATTGTTTCGAAGAAGGTTTCTTCGATTGTGCCTGATGTTTATGGTAATAATGTTGCCATAAAGACAGAGGGTGGAGCTACGCTTTATACTATCGAAAAGATTAAGGAAAAAACTGTTGAGAAGGTATTTCACGAATTGTGCAAAAATCTCCCAATTACTTATATTAAGATTCACATGGTTGGGGCTAAAGACGGAAGCAAAGATGGCATTAAGAGATTTGATATTCATGGTTTTGGCGAAGGCAAGGAGGTCGCTCAAAAAGCAGAGAAGGAATGGAAGCAGAGGCTTATTAATGCAGTCAATCGCGCGAAGAGTATAGGTAAGCTTCCTTCTGGTGTGGATAGGTATGTTGATGAGATTCTTGAGCCAAAAATCCATTGGCAGGATGTCCTTTATAGATTCATTACAGATCAGCTTCCCCATGACTTCACATACAGGCGGCCTCATAAGCGTTCGGATATTCTTGGATACTATATGCCAAGTTATGTCAAGGAATGTCTTAAGGTCGCTTCTTTCATAGATACTTCAGGTTCTATTTCACAAAAAGCCATTGCTGAGTTTAAGGCAGAGAATATTGGGATAGCTCGTGCCTTTGAATCTGTTCAGATTCATATTGGTTATATCGATGTGCAGGTTCACAATGTTCTTGAAATTACTAATGGCAATACAGATACGATTATTGATTTTGTGCCGAAGGGCGGCGGCGGGACAGATATGCGTAATGTGTTCACGTGGCTTGATAGGAATTTGCCTGATGCTGAACTTGTTATTATATTCACAGATGGATTTACTCCGTTTGTAACTGCGAAGGATAAAGGGCGTAGGAAAATTTTGTGGGTAATAAGTGAAGATGGTATTAAAAAGGCTCCATCCGAAGCAATCGGAGAATTTATATATATGGATTGATTTCCATCTGTTAAAATGAAAAAATTAAAATCGAGATGGGATGATGAAGTTTGGAAGAGAAATTATCATCGTTTAGCTGTGCGAAAGTATAGGGCTAAGTTATTGAGGGAGAAGAGATGTTTGAAATGTGGGCTTAAGTTAAAAGGAAGATTGAAATATTGTCGGGCTTGTTTAAGAAAAGAGAGAAGGAGAAATAAAATACATAGAACCAAAAATTGGAAAAAAGAGAGGGAGCGAGGTAGGAGCAAACATTATTATTATAAGTTAAATGCCATGAGGATAGTGTCAAAGTTGGAACGGTCAGAATGTATTAAATGTGGTGTTCCAGATATACGAGTATTAACATTGCATCATAAGAATGGGCGTTCAGTGAAGGAAAGGAATAGAAAATTTACTGATTATATCGGTATCGTCACAGGTAGAGTATCTGCAAAAGGTTTGGAAGTTAGGTGTTTTAATTGTAATATTTTGTCTGAATACGAACGGGGTAGATTTAAATTGCCAAAAGAATTCGGGAATCGGTGAGGTGATTCGATATGACAGTGAACAGCCTTGATGAATTAAGGAAGCATATAGGTCATGCAATTAGAGTTGTTGGCTATGGTTTGAGGGGCAAGTCTCCTTGGAAAAGTGTTTGTGTTGAGTGCGAAACCTGTCAAGAGGTTTTGGTGGAGATGAAGAAATGAGTAAGTTTCAGCCAGGCGATGTGATTATTGGGCTTCCATCTTCAGACTTTGAATACCATAAGACAAATAGCCACTCTCTTTTGAAGGTCGAGTTTATTCCTTTAACTAGCAGTAATGATGAGAAGGAAAGGAATAAAATATTCGTTTCTATTGTTATGTTTGAGAATAGTGAGCCATTAGGAGAGGAAAAGAAAACTCATTATCCTGTTGATTCTTCATTTTTCCGTCTTGCGACTAAGGCAGATAGGGCACGATTCTTAATCAGTCAGCTTGTAAGTTCAGAAAGACGGGGGCGGGTTAATAGTAAATATGGGGTGTTGTTTGGATGAAGGTAGGAAAACTTGAGAATGTCAGTAAAGGGGATTTCTTGAAAATCATTTGGCTCGGCCTTGATGAGAAAGTTGGTCCAGGCAAGAAGTCCAGGCAGATGAGCTCCTTTTATATTATAGGGCAGGTTCTCGATATTCAGAATAAGATTGCCCGTCGGTCAGCCAGCGTTCATTTAATTCCCATGCTTTCATTTGAGATTCTTTTTTCAAGCTATGGTTATGTTAAGAAAGGCGATAAGGTCGAGATGAATATCTTGAAGATAAATCGTGATTTGATGCTTCAGCCGATTAGGAGGATTAAGAATCTTACCGGTAGATTTCCCGAGTGGAGATTTTATTATACTGGTGTCGAGCCAATTTCAAAGGAGCAGGCTCTGATTTATGAGTTATAAACCGAAACATTTATATATGTTATAACATTTAACGAGGTGTTATGAGTGAAACTTGTAGTCGATTTGAAGAAATTAAATACATTTCAGAAAAGTTGCTTGGCGCAGTTTCTGGAATGCTATGAAATAGGAAGTGAGCTGGAATAATGGCGAAAATTTTGAAATCTAAAAAAACATTGTCAGAGGATGAGGCGAAAAAGTTCGTTCAGGATAATTTAAGTAAGATGTCTCAGGAAGAAGTATCTGGTCTTTTAGTTGATGACTTTAATGAGATATTTTCAAATTTCAGGGAATTTACCTGCGTTTGGTCTTTCTTTAATTTTCTTGTTGATGAGCATAAGAAAAAAGTCTTTGCTACCACAGAAGATTCTCTTGTCGGCAAGCACAAGGCTAATCTTGAGAAGCAGTATGGGATAAAAATTGTTTTCATAGAGGTAGATAAGAATGGAAATAAAAAAGAAGATAACCCTGAGCCTGACAAAAAGGAAAGGCCGTTTTATTGCTCATAGCGGTCTTGCTTTGTCAATGATGTTGGGCACTTCAGCAGCTGGTGGCAATCAGCACTTATATAGGGTAGAAAAGGTAAAACATGGCTGGGCTGTTCCAAAGGAAATTGTTCAGGAAAGGCTCCGCGAGCTTAGGCAAAGGCGTGATGAGCTCGATGATAAGATTGACATCATCGAGCAGATTTTGAAGGGTGAGTGAATTGGTTAAATTCAAAATCCTTTTTGAGGATGAAATTGAGGCAGAAACTGAGCCTGAGGCTTATGATAAGCTTCTTGCATATTTATCAGAATGTGTTTCAGTAGGTGATGTGACTGCATTTGAGTTCATTCCTCCAGGGGATGAAGAAAACAAATGAGGTGAGAAATGATGAATGGAACTAATATTTTGGTGCTGATTGCTTTGATGATTGCAGTGTTGGCTCTATGTAATCCTCATTTCGAGAAACAAAGGATTTCAGTCACGAAAACTTTGGAAGCAGGAGAATATTTGTGTGTGTCTGAATGGTGTTCGAGAATAGCCTATAGATATGAAATAGAGTCTTTTGATTGTGTTCAGCATTCTGTGGTTGGATATTATTATGATCCTTTAATTCCTAAATACTGTTCTTCTTATTGGGAGAAACAGCATAGTGGCTATTCTCCCAAATACGATCCGACAATGGGTTGTAATTATGTTAAGCAGTTTAAAGTAGAATCTGGGGTGTGTGTTGTTAACGCTTATAGAAATTCATATAAGTTAAAGTGGTTTTAATTATGGAGGTAAAAAAATGGGATTGATTAAGCAGCTTGATGAGTTGAACAAAGTCAAGAAAGACATTGAGGACAAATGGCTTGATAATGTTAAGGAAGATTCCGAGAAGCTGAAAAAGCTGAAGGAAAAAGCTAGCGACAAAGCTACGGAAGTAATCATTAAGGTGATAAAATGAATGGGCTGACTTTGCAGAAGGTTGAGCAAATGGCGATGGAGTGCCTTGAGAAGACTGGGAAACATTCGCCTCAGATAATAGTGGAAACACCGCATGGCGTGGTAATGGTTGTTCTCTGTTTTCGTAACCAGGATGAGAAGAAGAAGATGCATGAACAAATTAGGGGGCTGATTCAAAAAAGTAAAGTGAATAATTATTTTTATGTGGCTGAAGCATGGATGTCGGAACAGAAAAAGGATAATCCGGCTATACTTCCATCGAGGGATATTGATAGGAAAGAGGTCTTAATTGTTTCTGAATTCAGGAAAGACGGCTTCGGTGAAAGTATAATGAATGAGTTTGAGCGAAAGGGCGATTCTATTATTTGGAAAGCTAGGAATCTTCAAAAGAGCAACGAAGCTTCGTCGCTTTTGGATTTCTTTTCTGATCGGGATGCCGTTCGTAGTAAGATTGATAAGGGTGTCTTTCAGCATAATAAGGATTATATGGACGCTTTTTCAAGAAAACTCGCTAAAAAATATGGCCGGGATTTTGAGCTTTGCGCCGAAACAAAGGATGAGGTGAGGTTCAAGGAAGTGATGGCGAAGATCCTTGGTGAAATGGATGATGAGATGAAAAGGGTTAATTTGAGGGTCTTGGAGGATCCGGAGGAAAACCAGGATGATGAAAACTAAAGTCGAGATTGATGGAGTAATTTTAACTAATAGAAAGGACATTAAGAAGTGGTTCGAAGCAATCGAGCAGACTGGTGTGCGTATTAATTACTCGGCGGTTGCCAGAAAGCTTAAAAAAGCCGTGGGGTAACTTTGAGGATAGGAATCAGATTGAGGTCTTAATTAAGATAAAAGGCGCATTTGTGAAATGAAGGTGAAGCTTATGGAAAAATGCCATATTTGTGCGGAAAGGAAGAAGCTTGTAAGGGAACTTATTGATCAAGGGAAAAAAACGCCTGCTGAAAGGCATAATGCTGGTTTGGACGCATATGATTCGCAGAAAGGCTGTTTGGTTCCAGGATCTGGCGTAAGGAGCCAGCTTAAGGAGTGCTGTGGTGGTATAATTGGTAGTGTATCAGATCATTTCCTTGGCGATCACGAAAAGAGGCACCACCATGTTTGCGCTAAGTGTGGAAAACGCTTCCCGGAGAAAGAAAGCTACGGTGGTGATTTTGTGAACGATAATTTGATGGGTGAAGGAGGATAAGATGAAGGATAAGACGGAGCGTCGTTCTGAAAGAGCTTTCGCAAAGAATGTTCTTTATGGAATACGAAAAGCGCTCGGCTTAATCACTAAAGGAGATTTTTAAAATGAAATTTCAAGTGACTTTTTTGGACGAGATAGAAGCAGAAAATGAAGAGGCGGCTTATGATGTTTTCTTAGGCTATTTAGCTGAATGTGTGAATATGAAAGATGTTATGGCATTTGATTTTAAGGAGGTAAAAAATGATAAAGTGTAATTTGCCCAGGTTGCCGAGAGGCGTTCAGATAATAGAAGTCGAGAGTATGAGTTTAGTTGAAAAGGATATTATTTTTATCAGGAATTTCGAGGACTTTAAGTTCTTGCTTGGGGACAGCATGACGATATTTAAGCTGAATAACTTGCTTTATGCAATGACGGCTCATGTTGCGTATGTGTTCGATTGCTCGATGAAAGTGAAAGTAAAGGAGGAATAAAATGAGGATCCAAATGTTGAATGCAATTGTGAAGCCATTTTCGCAGATACCCACAGAAGCTTTTCGCCAAACAGCACTTGATAGGACGAGCAGGTGCAATTCCTGTTAGTATAAGAAAACCCCATCATTTAAAACAACCAAACTCTCGCTCTGTGGTGAGCTGAAAGGCAAAACTCCCAGATGAACGATTTGGTTGGCTGGGCGAGAAAACAAAGGAGAAGATGAAATAACGCCTTCCCATCCACATTAAATGTGGGGGTATTCAAAAAGGATAAACGGAGGAAAGAACTATGGTTAAATTGAAAATTCAAACACCGGAAAATATACTCGGTGTCCCAAAGCCCAAGTTATTGTGGCATTATGGAACTTGTGATTGTTGTAAAAAGAAGTTCGTTTTAGTTTTACATTTCGGTTATGATACGCAACCTAAACGAGATTATAGAATTTGCGGTGTTTGTTTGGGAGATAATATTTTAGTATTGTTTAGATTACAAAACCAATCAAGAAAGAAATCCTCAATTCCTCCCACAACTGTGGGTATCCTTGAGGCGACTTTATGAAGAAGGATGTTCCTAAGTTTAATTCATTGAAAGATTTTCTTTATCATTGTTCTCTCACCCCAGACGAGAAGGATGAGAAGGTGAAATGAGATAATGGTTGAGCAAAAGGTTATTTGGACTTGTGAAGTGTGTAAGGAAGTGTATATTGCTGATGAAGGCATCTGCCTTTGTGGCGGAACGATAAGCCCTGTT
>Ga0315289_10008896_pt1 | contig 14498 bp, 11 predicted proteins | sample YL17G11_40_MG_FD_203452 | JGI IMG/M metagenome (GOLD analysis project Ga0315289, IMG submission 203452) | Sediment microbial communities from Yellowstone Lake, YNP, Wyoming, USA - YL17G11_40 | ecosystem: Environmental > Aquatic > Freshwater > Lake > Sediment | place: USA: Wyoming | collected...
ATTCCCGCCGCGGGAAAATCATCGCTATCGCTAGCGAGGGAGATAAAGAGATCAAGGAGCTGACCAAAGAAGTCATCTATATCCCTAGGACCGAGGAATTTTTCTCACCATTAATCGTTGCGCTTCCCTTACAGTTATTGGCGTACCATATCGCGGTCAAGCGCGGTTGTGACGTCGATCAGCCGCGTAATCTTGCCAAGTCCGTAACCGTCGAGTAATGCTCTATATTGTCGCCACCCCCATCGGCAATCTTAAAGATATGACTTTGCGCGCCGTCGATGTGCTTAAGTCCGTCGACCTCGTCGCCTGCGAAGATACGCGCCACACTAAAATCCTCCTTGACCATTACGGGATTAAAACGCCCACTACCAGTTTTTTCCAGCATAATAGATTCACCAAGGGCGAATATTTAATCGGTCTTTTGAAAGAAGGCAAGCATGTCGCGCTTGTCTCTGACGCGGGCACACCCGGTATACTTGATCCCGGATACAATCTGATCAACGCCGCTATAAAAAATAAAATTGAGATCACCGCGATCCCCGGAGCGGCCGCGTTCATCAATGCGCTTGTACTTTCCGGAAAGCCAGCGCACGAATTTTATTTCGCCGGGTTTTTGCCCAATAAAAGAATCGCGCGCAAAAACAGGCTGCGCGGACTCGCCAAAATAAGATCTACAATAATTTTTTATGAATCCTGCCACAGGATCGTTTCTTGCCTGGAGGATCTCCAAGAGATATTCCCGCAGAAAGAAATTGTTTTGGCCCGCGAGCTCACCAAAAAATTCGAAGAGATTATCCGCGCCACCCCTACCTCCCTTTTAGCCAGGTTTAAAAGCTCCAAGCCCCGCGGAGAATTTGTAATTGTAATTTAATGTCCAATTTCCATTACCATATGTAATCCAAAACCTTATCAATGTCCAATCTTAGGGACACCCATCAAGCCAAAGCAAAGGGTGTCCCCATGAGGGGACACCCTGCCGATTAGTTTGCTGGGTGTCCCTTATTTGGTAACGCTTTCCCAAACTCCCCTATATAGCATTGAAACACCCTACCTAATATAGCATACTTAACTCAAGGCTGATAAACCAAAACTCCACCAGAAATAAAAATGCCACGGAAGGTAGTAAAATTATTTTCTCTATTACTCTGCTTTTGTTTTTTCTTTCAGCAGACCGGATTTGCGCAGGTAGCTGGTGAACTGAATATCGCAGGCTACATCGGCAGCCTGCGTAATTCCATCATTCAGGACAAATTCCGGCCGTTGCACTTACGCTATATCTCCTATAATCCCCAGGAAAATAATTTTAGATTATTGCTGGATAAAGGAAATTTAAAAAATCCAAAAAATTCCGAAATCGAGGATGCCTCAAAAATACTTTTAAATTATTTTTTAGTCGGAGTAACCCTCCCTAACGATTCCTTCTGGGTCAACCTGCGCCCGGATTCACCGGACAATATCATAGATGACGAACTTGCCCGGACCGATGTCGGGAAGATCCTCTTAGAGAGCGACTTGCAGCTAAAGAAAGACACCGCTAAATTCACTTCACCTGAAACTCCTGAAGGAAGAGAATACTGGAATAAGCTTTACGCTAAGGCAGGAGAGCTCCTTGGCTCAAGCAACATCTCTATCCCCACCCTCACAAGGCCTTGGATCGTCCCCGGTGAAATCATTATCCGCGAAACAGATACTTCAGCCTATATCTACAAAGCCTCCCTTGAAGTCATGCTAGAACAGGATTATCTGAAAAATTCAGCGGTGTACAACTTTTCAGATGAAAGGCTAAAAACGCTCAATGAATATTCATCCGAGCTTATCCGCGAACTCATCATCCCGAAGCTTACCCAGGAGATCAATACCTCAAAAAGATACGCGCCTCTTCGGCAAGTTTACTATTCTTTGATCATGGCGCAGTGGTTCAAGGCCAGGTTCAGGGGCAAGGCCGGAGGCTACGCCTCGCTCATCGATACATATAACTTAAATGGCCTCAATAGCTTAACGCCCTGCTTAAAAGAAACCTACTTTAAGGAATACCAGAAGTCTTTCAAAGACGGCGAATACAGCATCAAAGAACCTATTCAAACGCCCTTTGGCCAGAGCATACGAAGCTATTTTAGCGGAGGCGTGGACTTAAATATTATACCCGGAAATTTGCCACCTACCCAGCGAGGGCTGGTAAATATTACTTCGCCTTCACCTTCAGGCGAGCCCATTACTGTATTTAGAGGCGGCGAGAAAACAGCGGATGAAATAGCGGGCAAAAACGGCTTAAAAGTCGACATTGATGCTTCCGGAGCGGCCACTGTCACACAATCCTCCGCCGAAAAATCCGCCCCCGCTGCCGGCCAGGCAGTTGTTTTTAAGACCAGGCAAGACGCTTGGCGGTGGCTCAGGGAGCAGGCAAAGCCCCAGGATATAATTAAGATGTTGTCTTCTTTGCACCACGAGGACAGCTGGCAAGGCAGTTTTGCAGACTTCTTGGATAGATACTCTGTTTCAGATCAAGCCCAAACCGGCCGGCCGCTCATGGTCTCATATAAAGAAGAAAATGGGGCTAATAAATTTTTTGTTTTAGAAAGCGAAGTTCCGGAAACAGCTCCTGCTTTATTCGGTGGGCAAGAAGAGGCGATTTTCTACCATGCGGTTTCTCAAGAGACAGCAAGCGAGATCTTAGGAAAAGGGTTTTATTTTATCCCCGGCCGCGTTAATTTTGTAGGTAAGCCGGAAATCTCAGTAGGAATCGCCAAAAGCGTAATTAGCAATCCGGTAATTATAGCATTTCGTATCCCCAGAAGCAGGGTAGTGCAGAGGCCGGATATTGCTAATCCGGAACAAGGTTGGTCAGCCATGCGATTTTCTAAGGAGGAAACCGGAAAGTCCTTTGATGAAGATACAAGGCGGAAACTTATAAACCTAAGAGATTCATTCCCTGGCTTAACGGGAGGCCCGGATGCGGTGCGGGCTGCCCGTATGCTCCTTGAGACAGAAGAGGCCGGATTCTTGGGGCATCTAAGTTCTGATGCCATAGATCTCCAAGAAACAAGAAGGGTTAACCAGCAGCTTGGAGGTTCTGCCGTAGCGTGGGCGGGAACAAATTTACCTGTCGTCGCCACAGCCGCCGGGGAGAATAATGGCGGCTTAAGCCCTACGTTGCGGGAGGCCATGCAAAGAGAAGGGTATCAGGTTATTGAATTTGCCGGGGAAGGGGAAAATGGCGTTGTTTATAAGGTAGCGGACCGAGAAGGAATAACGAGGGCGCTTAAAATATTCGCCCGTCAGGACCAGTCCGAAATCAATAAGCAGTTCCAAAGGGAAACGGATTTTCTTAACAAGCTCAATCCTCCGGGTATGCCTAAGCCATCTTCTATCCCTACAATTCTTGATTCAGGCGAATTAGTCGATGGTCCGGGAGAACATTTTGACTACTTCGTGACGGAATATTTCGAAGGAAATAATCTCAAAGATATGCGCCGCAAACACGGAGCATCCAACGCGCTTTTTGATCTTTTCGCGTGGAATGAAGAACATGGATATGAGGGGGCACTGCTTCTAGTCGCAGCGATGCGCCAGATTATTGATGGCAATGTATATATGACCGAGCGGGGGATTCTGCACGGCAATTTGCCGCGCAATATAATCTTAGATATTAGGGATCCCGCTACTGGTAAGCGATCGGTTCACGTGGCGTTAGTGGATTTCGGCGATGCCCGCGATTCTAGGGAATACAGTGAGGCTCCTGGTGAGGGCAAACTGAATTATAAGGTAGGCATTGGTCTGCGGGCGCTGGTAAATGATCCCAATACTACGCCTGGGCCGTATGATAAGCCGGTTATTTTAGAGACCTTTTCTGGCTCTGGGATAGACGACCAGTTTATGGAGATAATCGAAGGCGCGGATAAGCTCCTAGTAAAAGACCTTAGCCTTAAACTGGATACACTGGAACAAAAAATCAAGAGCATTATTGACGAAAAAGGTGTTTCTGCCGCCGCTGGCACGCAATCCGGCGAAAACCTCCATGCCCTATCTCCATTTATGTTCTTTAGCCTTACTGCTGTGCCTGCGCTTGCCGTTATCGGCTTGTGCGCGTGGCTTATCTGGCGCTTTGCGCTGCGCGATAAAATCGCCAATTTCAAGATAATCGCGGACCTGACAAAGATGGCCGAGCAGGTGGAAAAAGAAAACAGCGATTTTGTATCTTCTATAGAAATGGATCTCTCGAACCGGCCAAACATCGCCTGGCTCGTAAGCTACAAGGTCGGCAAAGAAAAAGAAGACGAGCTTATTGACCAGCCTGTTGGGCCCGGATACATTGAAAGGATAGGCGGTAAGCTGCAAAAGATGATTGAGCAAAGGAAGCAAGAGTTTGAAGGGCCTTCTGAGGCAGGGGAAGAGCTGCCGGCCGACATAAGTGAGGCTATATCCAAAATAAAGGAGGAAAATCCCGAAGTAAGTGAGGTCTCTTTTAACGGAAAATCTAGATGGACAATAAGCTTTATAACGGGGGCGGAAAGAAGTTATATCAACCTAACCTCGGAGCGCGTGCCTTTTGAGGGGATAGGGGCGCTGATTCAATATGAAAGTCCAAAAATAGCCGAGGCAAGGGAAAGGCAGAAAAAGTGGGATGCGGAGGCAGAAAAAATAATGAATTTAGAGAAACTTGTCTATGGACACCCCAGCGGGAAAAATGTCATCAGCATTACGCCTGTGCCGGATAAAAAGAATGCCTATACGATACATTTCCACGATGACCGCAGCAGAAAAGAGCGCGAAGAGGGAGTTGAAAGAAAGATCGAGGTCACGGCAGATCCCGAAGAAGTAAAGGCGGCATTAGAGGGTAAGATCCCGGCCAATGAAGTCGCTGCTATCCGGGCGATTGAAGACTGGGTCAAGGAGGATGAAGCCAAAAAGTCCGAACCTGTTGACGGCACAGCTATTTCCGGGGAAGCGGTGCGGGTAGAAATTCTCGACGAGCAACGCGCGCATCAGTTAGCCGATGCTATTAATACTAAATTAGGCGGCACGGACCTACAAAGTTCTTCTCTGGACACAGTAGAAGTGGCGGGTGGGAAATACAAAGTCGAGAGAAGCGCTTCCCAAGACGGAGAGGTCAGGCTGCTGCGCCTGGGCCCCTTGGTCTTTGTGGTGCTTGAAAAGCCCGAGGGAGCGGCTGATTTAGCAGAGGGGTTAAGAGCGCTGAAAAACAAGCTTAACGGTCTGGAATTATATCGGCAAAACGCCGCTAATGTTTTCTTGGTTACCCCTACTTATTATCACCGGGAGAACTCAATAAGCCCTTATGCTCTTTCGGTAATCGCAGCGATGCTTGCCAATGCCGAGCGTTTTAACGGCGCAGTGGTATTTGATGCGGGCGCCGGCGACGGCCTTCTGGCAAGGGTAGCCTTACGCTTAGGCGCGCATCGTACGGTGCTCATTGAGAAAGATCCTGCGAGCTTAGAGCGGGCGCGTTTACTCTTGGCAGAAGATGATTGGGCCAGGGATGCGCAAAAAGCGCAGCGCCTGGTAATCCTGCCTAAAGATTTAGCCGACCCCAGCCTAAAAGAGCTGCTGGAAGGCTACCAGTCAGGAGGCAAAACCTCTATCGCTTTGGTAAATATCGGGTCGCATTACGATCAGCCAGGGAAAAGTCCTAATAAAAATGCCCTTAGGCTGGTTACGGAGTTGCCGGAAGTCAGTTTGGTGATAAACGGCGGACACTTCAAGGCAGTTGATGAAGAACTTGAACTTGAGCGGGGCGACGAAGATGCTCTTGCGTATCAGAAAGCCAGGGACCAGGCCAAGGAAATTTTCTGGGGAGACGATCCTGTTCATCCGAAGTTTACTGTTACCGGCGATAGCGGCAAATGGCATGAAATCGTCTATATCACTTTGATCGCAACGCGAACTACTGCCGCCGGCTCAACTGATATGAGCGGTAAGGGCGGTATTGATTTCCGCAGTCTGCCGGTTGTTACACAGCCCTTAAACCAGGGACTGTTACCGGCAACGCTATCACCTAATCTATCAAGGGGGACTGTTCCTATTGAACTTGATAGGGAATGGAGCGAAATCGAGAATATGCTTAACGGCGGGATCATTCCTTCCATCGACCGTATTAAAGAGTATCTCGCGTTTTCCTGCACTAGCGAAGATTGCAAAGCCAGGATCGATAAGGCCTTAAGCTGTGTCGCGGAAATATTAAGGACGGAAGAAGAGCGCTGTGCGCCGACAGAATTGGCGCTAAAACAATTGCTCGTCCTTCTTGAGTCCGATAAGCCGGTAAAAGATTTTCGGGCCGCGCTGGTCAATATTGAAGTTGCGCCAAAAGAGCCAGTGCTGGTTGCACCGTAAAAATTTGGATTTAACAAAAAGGGGCGTTCTCTCCTGAAAGGGTTTATCAGCCAATAAACTTCCTCTTCAGGCGCCCCTTTTTTCTTACCCATTTTCCCTTGACAATCCCCCGATTCAATGGTATATTTACCATGATAATTTAACCTTTAAGCCAGCCCTTGTGAGGCTGGTAAGGTGAGGAAAATGAAAGCGCCATATACCAAAAATACAGGCCCTTAGCATAAAAAGCTAAGGGCTTTTTTTGCCGCAGAAAGCGGCACACCCGCCCCTCCCTTAAGGCGGGGTGTAAGGTAATTCTATGCACGAAAAAGCCAAAATACTCGATAAAGAAAACATCAGCCGCGCGATCATCCGTATTGCCCATGAGATTTTAGAGAAGAACAAGGGCACGGAAAACCTGTGCCTGGTCGGTATCAGGAACCGCGGAGTCCACCTTGCTAAACGGTTAGCCGAAAATATCAAACAGATCGAAAATAAGGATGTAGTGGTAGGTGTGCTGGACATCACTCTTTATCGCGATGACCTTACCCTGATTTCCGCCCAGCCGGTGGTGCATAAGACTGAGATAGATTTCGATATCAATGATAAAAACCTTGTTCTCGTCGACGATGTTTTGTACACGGGAAGGACGATTCGGGCTGCGCTGGATGCATTGATCGATTTCGGCCGGCCAAAGTCAATTCAGCTTGCGGTGCTTGTGGACCGCGGCCATCGCGAACTGCCTATCCGCGCGGATTACGCAGGAAAGAATATCCCCACCTCACAGAAGGAAACTGTGGAAGTTCGTTTAGAAGAGTGCGACGGTAAGGATGAAGTGATAATTGTGGAAAAGGATTAAATGGTCTGGCATAGGAAAGATCTGTTAGGGTTAGAAGAGCTTAGCAAGGAAGAATTAGAATTAATCCTTAACACCGCGGATTCCTTCAAGGAAGTCTCCACGCGCGAAATCAAGAAAGTCCCTGCCTTACGCGGCAAGACCGTGGTCAATCTGTTTTATGAGCCCTCTACGCGGACCCGCGTCTCTTTTGAAGTCGCCGCCAAAAGATTGTCCGCCGACGTCATCAATATCGCCACAGAGGCTTCCAGCGTCAAAAAAGGCGAGACCTTGATCGACACCGGCATGAACATCCAGGCCCTGAAGGCGGATATCATCGTGGTGCGGCATAATTCTTCGGGCGCGGCGGCAATGCTGGCGCGGCACCTGGCGATCAGCGTGGTCAACGCCGGCGATGGCTGGCATGAGCACCCGACACAGGCGCTCCTCGACATTTTTACCCTTAAAGAAAAATTAGGTAAAATCGAAGGTTTGAATGTGAGCATCGTAGGAGACATCGCGCATTCGCGGGTGGCGCGCTCCAATATCTGGGGCCTGACAAAACTGGGCGCTAAAGTCACTGTTTGCGCCCCCAAGATCCTTATTCCGGAAGGCATCGAGAAGATGGGCGCGCATGTCACTTATGATATTGATGAAGCGCTTCGTAACGCGGATGCGGTGAACGTCCTGCGCATGCAGTTCGAGCGCGATGAATCGGCAGCCTTCCCGCAGCAGCTGGAATACTTTAAGAATTTCGGAATCACCGGGGAGCGGCTTGAAAAGGCAAAGAAGAATATCGTAGTCATGCATCCCGGGCCCATTAATAGGGGCATTGAGATGTCCAGCGAAGTCGCCGATGGCGCTAATTCCGTGATCCTTGAGCAGGTGACCAACGGCATCGCCGTAAGAATGGCAGTTTTATTTTTAGTGGCGCAGGCGCGCGACAGCAACCATGAAACTACTCATTAAAGGCGGACGGGTGATCGACCCGGCAAATAATCTGGATGAAGTGGCGGATATTTTGGTCGATAACGGAAAAATATCCAAGGTAGCCAGAAATATCCGAAACGGCGTTGATGAGACAATCGATGCCGGCGGGAAAATTGTCATACCCGGGCTGGTGGATATGCACGTGCATTTGCGCGAGCCGGGAAGGGAAGACAAGGAAACTGTGGCTACAGGCACAAGAGCGGCGGTGCATGGCGGAGTGACCAGTATTTTAGCCATGCCTAACACTACGCCTGCCATGGATAGTGCTGAAACCGTCTTATGTTTAGTAAAGATCATCAAGAAAGATGCCGGGAACAATGTCTTTATCTGCGGCGCAATCACCAAGGGGCGCCAGGGGAAGGAATTGACGGATATCGCGAAATTAAAGAAGGCCGGGATCGTAGCTATTTCCGACGATGGCGCGTCAGTCGATGACGATAGCATCATGCTTGACGCCCTGAGGCACGCAAAGAAGCTGGATATAGCGGCGATCTGTCATTGCGAGGATAAATCGCTTTCCAATAACGGCGTGGTGAATGCCGGCTTTACGGCGACGCGCCTTGGCTTAAGAGGTGTTTCCAAAGAATCGGAATATAAGCGGGTCGCGCGGGATATCGGGCTTGCCGAGAAAGCCAGGGCCCGCGTGCACATCGCGCATGTAAGCTGCAAGGAGTCGGTGGAGATCATCAGAAACGCCAGGAAAAAGGGCATTAAGGTGACAAGCGAAACCGCGCCGCATTATTTTGCTTTGAGTGAAGAAGCGCTGCTTAGCTACGACCCGAACATGAAGATGAATCCCCCTTTGCGCGGTGAGGCCGATGTCAAGGCGGTCAAAGCCGGCTTAAAAGATGGAACTATCGATGCCATCGCTTCAGACCACGCTCCGCACACGGAGAATGAAAAGGAAATCGAATTTGACCGCGCGGAATTCGGTGTAGTCGGGCTTGAGACGGAATTAGCGGCGAGCATTACAGAATTGATCGATACGGGTTTATTAAATTGGACAGAGTTAGTCAGGAAATTGGCCCTTAATCCGGCAAGGATCCTGGGAATAAACAAGGGGACTTTGGGCCCGGGCGCTGACGCGGATATGGTTATCCTTTCTCCCGACAAAGAATGGATGCCTGAGAAAAAAGACTTGCTTTCTAAATCCAGGAATTCGCCGTTTCTGGGCAGGAAACTAAAGGGAAGCGTGGAATATACTGTCTGCGGCGGCAAGATCGTATATAAAGAATGAAACTTCTGTTGACTAAAGAGCTGGGAAGGCTGGCGAAGTGGTTAAGGATCCTGGGGTTTGATGTCGAGTATTTTTCAGAAAATAAAGCCAGCTCCCTGATAATCCAGGCGCTGCGGGAAGACAGGGCGATCATCACCCGCAACCATCACCTGCCGAAGAGCCGCGGGGTGCGCATCATCACCATAGAAAGTGAGATCTTAAAAGAGCAGATCCCCGAGGTATTAAAGGGATTAAAAATCAAGCCGGACCAGGCCGCGATGTTTACCCGCTGTATCATCTGCAATGTCGAGCTGGCTGAGATCGAAAAAGAAAAAGTAAAAGATAAGGTCCCAGAATATGTGTTCAAGACGCAGGAAAATTTTATCACCTGCCCCAAATGCCAGCGCATCTACTGGGCGGGGACGCACTGGGGAAACGTACAACAAACGCTGGATGAGATAAAATAATGGAATTCATCGCCGATTTTCATATCCACTCCAAATATTCCCGCGCCACTTCGCGCGATATGGATGTCAGGCATCTTGCGGAATGGGCCAAGCTTAAAGGTATTACGCTGATGGGCACCGGTGATTTCACCCATCACCTCTGGCTTGAGGAGTTAAAGAATAATTTAGAAGATTGCGCAAACGGCCTCTTTAAATATCAGGACATAAACTTTATCCTGACAACCGAGATCAGTAGCATCTATTCCAAGAGGGGCAAGACCTACCGCGTGCACAACATGATCTTCAGCCCTTCCTTTAAGACCGTCGATAAAATAAACGATAAGCTCGGCCGCCTGGGAAATTTAGCCAGCGACGGACGCCCGATCCTCGGGCTGGACGCTCGGGAACTGGCGCGCATCGTTTTTGATATCGACGAAAACTGCATGGTCGTCCCGGGCCACATCTGGACCCCGTGGTTTTCTGTTTTCGGCTCGATGTCGGGATTCGATAAGATCGAGGATTGTTTTGAAAAAGAGACCGCAAAAATATTCGCTCTTGAAACAGGCCTTTCAAGCGACCCGGCAATGAACTGGCGCTTAAGCGCCCTGGATAAATTCACCTTGATCAGCAATTCTGACAGCCATTCACCCGCTAAAATAGGCCGCGAGGCGAATGTTTTTGATTGCGATATGGATTACAAGACCATCCGCGAAGTCTTAAAGACCAAAGATAACAAGAGATTCCTCTACACAGTAGAATTTTTTCCCGAAGAAGGAAAATATCATTATGACGGGCACCGGCTTTGCGGTATCCGCTGGTCACCGAAAGAGACGCGGCAGCATAATGGCAAGTGTATGAAGTGCGGTAAACCCGTGACCGTGGGGGTGATGAACCGCGTTGAACAGCTTGCGGATCGCCCCGAAGGCTTTAAGCCGGATAATGCTATACCGTTTAAGAGCCTTATCCCGCTCAATGAGATTATTGCTGACAGCAAAGGGGTCGCCAAGACTTCCGTGGCTGTGGAAAGGGAATACCGTGCTGTATTGGCGAAATTCGGCACGGAATTCGAGATTTTATTAAGGGCATCAAAGGAAGAGTTGCTTAAGGGCCTGCCGCCTAAGGTTGCCGACGGAGTTATGCGTGTGCGCGAGGGCAAGGTCAATATCAAGGCAGGATTTGACGGAGAATACGGGATTATTTCCATATTTGGAGAGGGCGGGGCCCAGGAAAAAAGCGAACAGCAACTGAGTTTGTTTTAGATCGCGAGCCCGAAGCCCAAGATCGATGAAAAGCATAATTATCTACTATTCTTATACTGGCAACACCAAGGCAGTGGCTGCGATTTTGGCTGGCGCGTTGCGTGAAAAGGGCGAGGTCGATACGATCGAGTTGAAGCCGCTGGATGAGACAAACTCGTTTCTTGGCCAGTGCCGCAGGGCTCTTAAAAAGGTACGGGCAAAATTAGAGGATGTTAATTTCGGTATATCGCAATATGATCTGATCTGTATCGGTACTCCTTTATGGGCATTTGCGCCTGCGCCCGCTGTAAATACGTACCTTGATAACTGTACAGGAATCGCCGGTAAAGAAGCGGTTATCTTTACCACCCGCGGCAGCGGGGCGGGCAACAAGCGCTGCCTGGATTATATGGAGGAGCTCCTTAAGAAAAAAGGAGCGGCAAGTGTAAAACGTTTTTCCATCCAGCAGCTTAAATGTAAAGACAGAGCTTTTGTGCTTGCGGAAATAGAGAAGATGTTTGGGTGAATTTACTGAAGTAAAATTGAAGAAATTCGCGCCTGCCCTTGCAGTTAAGCACTTCGTAAATTTCTTCGAAATTTACTCGTAACTGCAAGGACACGGCGCCTGAAGTAAAATTCAGCGCCTGTAGCCCAATGGATAGGGCACCAGCCTCCGGAGCTGGGTGTGGCAGTTCGATTCTGCCCAGGCGCATAGGATTTCGATCTATTAAAAAGTAGTAAATCCACCCCGCTGAATGCGCGAAAATTATCGAGGCCCCTTATTGGGGCCGAGAGAATTTTCGCAGCGCTTATGAAGCGGGGCAAAGGTGAAAAATGCAAAAGAAAATCGTCAGCGTAATTGGTGGAAGGCGGTGTACCCCTGAAGTGGAGCAAATTGCCCATAATTTGGGCAAAAAATTAGCTAAAGTGGCGGATATACTAGCTTCTGGCGGTCTAGGTGGAACAATGGGGGCGGTTTGCTCGGGTTTTAAGGCTGGAGGCGGCGTAACTCTAGGCATATTACCAAGTTACGACAAAAATGATGCTAATAAATTCGTAGATATCGCCATTCCTACGGGCATGGGCTTAGCAAGAAATGTACTGGTAGTCAAGGCAGCGGATGTGGTAGTAGCGCTTCCAGGCGAAGCAGGGACGCTTTCGGAGATCGCTTACTGTATACAATTTGGTATACCGGTAATCAGTCTTAATTCCTGGGATATACCGGGTGTAATAAAGGTAAAGACAGTTGATGAAGCGGTCAAGAAGGTTAAAAATATTATTAAAACACCTGGCTTTAAAGGATAAGCCAGTGTTCCGTCCTAAAAAGGACGCACCCAGCATACCTTTTAGCTGGGGTGTAGCTTTCTGCGGAAGGAGTAAAAGATGAAGGCAATTTTGATGCTGGAAGACGGGAAAACTTTTAGCGGCGAATCAATAGGGGCAGCTGCAGAAAAAATCGGTGAGGTGGTTTTTAACACCGCAGCAGTCGGATACCAGGAGATGATGACCGACCCGGCAAACGCAGGAAAGATCTTAGTGCTCACCTATCCCTTGATCGGGAATTACGGTTGCGCGCCCAAATTCAATGAATCGAAAAAAGTTTGGATTTCCGGACTGGTGATAAAAGAAAAATCGCGCATCTTTTCAAACTGGCAGGCAAAGCAGAGCTTTGACGATTTCCTGAAGGAACACAATGTATTGGCCACCGCCGGTATTGATACGCGGACACTGGCTGTGCACTTAAGGCAAAAAGGCTCAATGCAGGGGATTATCTCCACCAAAACTAGTGACGCGAAAGAGCTTTTATCTAAAATATCAGCCTTTCGGGTGAAACAAGCAGCGAGCTTATTGCCGGAGATCTCAGTGAAAAAGGGAGCGGAATTTGGGAGGAAAACTGCAAAGAAAAAAATCGCCATACTTGACCTGGGCGTAACGCACAGTTTGATCAAGCAGCTGGAGACGCTAGGTTTTCATATCATCGTCCTTCCATTTAAGGCTGGCGCGCAGGAAATATTAAAGCATAAGCCCAAAGGCTTGATCATCTCCGGAGGGCCTGAAGAAGATCCGGCATTAAAAGAAGTCGCCCTCAACATAAAGCCGCTTGTAGGAAGATTGCCGATATTGGGGATCTCCACGGGGCATCAGGTTTTAGCGCATGCAATAGGGGCAAAAGTCACTAAACTTAAACTTGGCCATCGGGGAGTGAATTATCCAGTGCAGAATCCCGCATCCTACAAAGGCGAAATAACCGTCCAGAATCACGGTTACGTCGTAGATACGGATTCGTTGAATAAAATAAAGGATGTAAAGATCACCGGTTTCAATCTGAATGACCGCACCGTCGAAGAGATGGAAAGCAAAAAAAGAAAATTCCTCGGCGTGCAGTATACGCCCGCATGCCCGGGATTTGATGAGGTGAGCCCCATATTGATCAAATTCTCTAAAATGTTAGGAAGGAGCAAATAATGCCAAAACGCAAAGATATCAAAAAAATTCTTATGATCGGTTCAGGCCCGATTGTCATCGGTCAGGCCTGCGAGTTTGATTATTCCGGATCCCAGGCCTGCAAGGCCTTGCGCGAGGAAGGTTATTACACCATTCTGGTTAATTCAAATCCGGCGACCATCATGACCGACCCCGGCATGGCGGATGTCACCTATATCGAACCCTTAAGCGTAGAGATGGTCACCAAGATTATCGCCAAAGAGCGGCCGGATGCGATTTTGCCGACGCTGGGCGGCCAGACCGGGCTTAACTTAGCCTTCTTTCTGATGAAAGAGGGAATTCTGAAAAAATACGGCGTTGAATCCATCGGCGCGTCTGTATCCGCGATATCCTGCGCAGAGGACCGCGAGCTTTTTAAAAAGGCGATGCAGGAGATCGGGGTGGATGTTCCAAAGAGCGGAATCGCCACCAGCGTCGAAGAAGGAATGAAGATCGGCTTAAGTATAGGCTTCCCCTTGATCCTTCGCCCGGCTTACTGCTTAGGCGGAAGCGGCGGGGCTATTGCGTATAATAAGGAAGAGTTGGAAAAATTCTTAGCCAAAGGTATTGAGACAAGCCCGGTGCATCAGATTCTGGTTGAGCAGTCAGTGCTGGGGTGGAAGGAGATCGAATTTGAGGTTATGCGCGACTGCGTGGACAACGTGATCATGATCACCTCCATGGAGAACGTGGATCCCATGGGCATACATACCGGCGACAGCATTGTCGTAGCGCCCAGCCAGACCCTGACCAAGGAAGAATACTCTAACTTTGTGAATCTTTCCAAGAAAATAATCCGCCGGATAGGGATTACAGGCGGCGGCGCCAATATCCAGTTCGGGCAGAATCCCGATAACGGGCATATCGTGATCATCGAGGTAAACCCGCGGCTTTCCCGTTCCTCAGCGCTTGCCTCCAAGGCCACAGGTTTTCCGATTGCCCGCGTGGCCACGAAATTAGCT
>Ga0315289_10008898_pt1 | contig 14493 bp, 6 predicted proteins | sample YL17G11_40_MG_FD_203452 | JGI IMG/M metagenome (GOLD analysis project Ga0315289, IMG submission 203452) | Sediment microbial communities from Yellowstone Lake, YNP, Wyoming, USA - YL17G11_40 | ecosystem: Environmental > Aquatic > Freshwater > Lake > Sediment | place: USA: Wyoming | collected...
AGGCTGGTCCGTTCCGCCGCTCATCCAAGTGAGATTGATGTAGTCTGTCGTCGTAGTGTTGTTCGGTAGCTCTGCTGGTTTGGTATTCTTTTTCATGTGATTTACTCCTTTTATGTTAATGAAAAATATCAGATCACTGATTCGTCGAATGAAGTGGTGATAACATCAGCTTCGAATCACTTCTCTTCTTCATACCCTCAGTAATCCATTGGTCGGTCTCTCGTCATTCATTCTCTCGTCTGCGGTCGCCAACAAAAAAAGCCGGATCGCTTGATCCAGCTTTGCAAACTCGTGAATTGCTTTCGGTCCGAAGACCTATCCATATTCATCTGTCCATCTAACATACTGGATCCGGCGATGTTCATCATTTGTCTTGTCCTTGAGTCTCTTAGTCGTTGTCGTTAATCTTTTTGTCGATAGTCGTTGAATGGCTCGTAGCCAGTTACAGTAGAGCCATTTTCTTTGGGAGGGGCATCCGGAACGGGTTTTACGCCGTCAGAGCACGAAATCCGTTTTTGTTCGCTGATTTCACTGAATATATCGTCTGTACATATAATATAACAAATTCTAATGCCTTTGTCAAGTCCAAAACCCGAAAAAATCCAAACAATCCCCCTTTAAATCGAAAATTCCCGTGTTCCAATGAAAGTATTTAGATTTTTCGTCTGTAACCTGCTAAAAAACAATTCATTACACGACAAAAATTTTCAGCCCTGGACCGCAAAATTTTTTCGGGGGTGGCTCCGGAATCGGGAGGGCTTGGAACCGGCCATTCCTAACATACTGTGTATTATGGCATTCCACGCCTTCCCGCCCGCCGAATTCGAATTCCGGATTTTCAATTTCAGTGCTGTCCGATGCTTACCAACTCGCGCCAAGTCCGAGATCCAAACCGTTTCGCCCGGAGATCGCCTCTCACAGATCAGATAATCTCCTATGGAATTGACATCCAGAATACTTTCAGGTCTCTTACGAACTGACAGCTCGAATACATTCAGGTTCATAGACTCCCGACTTGTTGACGAGAAGAGAGACAGGGTACATCTCCATTTCGTCAGCAGGGCAAGGTTATTCAGGACGGTCTACGCTACCGGAACAAAACCAAAGCCATCCCAAAACCAGAGAGTGAAACATTCGAGTCAACCTTGGGTAAGATGGCACTGGTCTTCCACTTTCCCTTGACCGCATTTCCAGACAATGGATTTGGTAGTACTCTCTCACTGAATTCGTCCCCGTTACTTACACTGTGCAATGGCATTTTTTTTGCGCTCAACAAAGAATGCAGAATGCTTTCTCTGCAATGCGAGGAAGGAGTCACAGGAAGTGATACTGGCGAAACAGCGGTGCAACGGGCGCTTTCAAGAATTGCATACATCTACCACCACATTTTTTTGTTGTCGTTTAATATCTACATTGTGGAATTAGAAAGCCAGAGCCGAGACGCGGATCAACAACTAACAGGAAATTCTTTCCAGAGGGGCAGTTCTACTCGATAGGAGATGAATATAGAATCTCCTATGAACACGGTTCAGTCAAGCTGTTTGAATCCCGACGGGAGTTTCCAAGAGGGAGGTCAGAGTGAACGAGGAGAAGGAAAATGAAACCTGAGAATCCAAATCGTGTGAGGATAGCGATGAACGCAATTCCGGTAGCCATTGCGCTTGCCGCACTCTACTGGCTTCTTGAATCTGCTATACGTGCTTACATGTTTCTCGACGGGGATCTTATTCAGCAACTGCTTGCCCCCGAATTGCACGAAATTTGGCCCCGTTCGCTGGCCGTGTTGCTCATCATGGCGTCCGGAATTTATGCCCAGATCCGGCTGACAGAGCGAAAGCCGGCGGTGAAGGAACGTGCAAAATATCGTGGGAACCTGAAGGAATTGGTGCAACAGTGCACCATGGATTTAGAAAAGGCCAGTCAACAACTTCAGCAGGACATCACCGAGCGCAAACGGATGGAAGAGATCCTCCGCGAGGATGAAGAGAAGTATCGCAGCCTTATTGAGGGATTGAACGAGGCCATATACCGCGCGTCGTTGCCTGATGGAGCGTGCGAATACATCAGTCCGGCGGCCTTGCCTGTCTTCGGTTATCATGCACAAGACTTCATCACCGATCCCTTATTCCTGTGGAAAATCATCCACCCGGATTTTCTTGACCATCTCAGGCAACAATGGGCAAACTGTGTGGAAGGCAGCACGCCACCAATCCACGAGTATAAGGTCATCGATTCCGAGGGAAACGAAAGGTGGATAAGGCAAACGAATAAGGCGATATTCGACAACCAGGGAAATATCGTCGGCATCGAAGGTCGTTGCAGGAACATCACGGAAGACAAGTGGACAGAGGAAGCGTTGCGGCAGGTGCGAGATCAGGCGAACCGCTATCTCGATTCCGCAGGTGTGATGTTCCTGGTGCTTGATACAAAGGGAAGGATCATCCTTCTGAACAACAAGGCCTGTAAGACTCTGGGATATGAGAAAGAAGAGCTCATCGGAGAGGACTGGGTTGAGACCTGTCTGCCCGATCGAATTCGAAAGGAGGTTTCTGCCATTTTCAAGATGTTGATTGCGGGTGAAACCGAGGCGGCCGAATACTATGAGAATTCAATCCTGACCAAGAGCGGAGAAGAGGGAATCATTGCATGGCACAATTCCATACTTCGAGCCGATAGTGGAGATACTATCGGGATATTGTCTACTGGATACGACGTTACCGAGAGCAGACGTCGAGAAGAGGCCCTGCGGGAAAGCGAAGACCGCTTCCGCAAATTGAGGGGAGCCGCCTTTGACGGTGCCATGATTCACGAAGACGGGTGCCTTATCGAGGTCAGTCAGGCATTGGCAAATATGCTGGGATACGAACGATCCGAAATAATGGGTATGCACATGTCCCAGCTTGTCACTGCCGAGTCTTGGGAGCTCGCGCAGAAAAACATTCATGAGCAGTTCGAGAAGCCCTACGAAGCGATTATGGTCCGCAAAGACGGCTCCACTGTGTCCATAGAAATGGTCGGGAGAGAGTCCCTCTACCAAGGTCGCCAGGTCCACATATCGGCCATCCGCGACATCACCCAGCGCAAGAAGGCGGAGGAGGCGCTTCGGCAGAGCGAGAAGCGATTCAGAGATTTGGCAGAGTTGTCTCCTCAACAACTATTCGAGATCGATGTGGAAGGCAATGTCATGTTTGCGAACCGGCAAGCACTGGATATCTATGGCTACGCGCGGGAGGATCTTGAGAGGGGATTGAATTATCTTCAACTATTCGTTCCCGAAGAGCGAGAGCGAATGAAAGCAGATATGCAAAGGATTCTCGCCGGCGACGAGGTCAGCGCTCTTGAATACACGGCGCTCAGAAGAGATCGCACCGCATTCCCCGTGCTAATCTATCCCAACCTGATTGTCCGTGAGGGCAAACCTGTCGGAATAAGAGGCATCGCCATTGACATCACGGAGCGCAAGCAGGCGGAGAACGCACTGCGGGAGAGCGTAGCGAACAACCGAGCTGTTTTGAATGCCATACCGGATCTGATGTTTCAAGTCAGCGCGGATGGCACCTTCGTGAATGTTCAAGCAGCCAATGAAAAGGATTTGGCGTTTCCTCCGGGCGCATTTTGGGGCAAAAGGGTGCATGATGTGTTCCCGGTGGAGCCGGCTAAACAAATCATAGACCGCATCGGGAAGGCACTCAAGGGTGACGAAGTTCCAGCTCTCGAGTACCGGATCCCTTTGCAAGCAGGCGAATTGCGCGATTTTGAAGCTCGATTTTCCGCGTGTGGAGAAAATGTGGTTCTCGTCATCACTCGCGATATCACGGAGCGCAAGCGTGCCGAGGAGGCACTCAGCGAGTCCGAAGCCCAATACCGGTCTCTGATCGATAACTCGGGCGACGCCATCTACCTTCTTGACGGGGACAAGTTAGAATTCAGCAACCACGCCTTCTCAGAAATATTTCAAGTCACGCCTGAGGAGGTGAGGGCACCTGGCTTCACTTTCCTACAGATGGTTGCGCCACGCAGCAAATCGTTCATAACGGAGCGGCAGCGAATGCGTGAAAAGGGAGAGACTCCCCCGGCTCAGTATGAATTCACTGGGTGGAACAAAGATGGAAATGAAATTGAGTTGGAATCATCTGAGTGTGAAATTCTGTATAGCGGACGGGCGCTAATTCAGGGTAGTCTGCGGGATATCACGGACAGAAAGAGATTGGAAGTCCAACGGCTCCAAGCGCAGAAGATGGAGGCTGTCGGCCAGCTTGCCACGGGTATTGCACACGAGATTAACGCGCCCACGCAATATGTAGGAGATCACACACGCTTTCTGAAAGATGCCTTCAGCGACATGACGGATCTCCTCACAAAATATGAGAGCCTGCTGAATGCCGTCAAAGGCGAGCGTCTGACAGATGATATCGTTCAGGAAGTCGAAGCGGCTGCGGAGAAGGCCGACTTCGCCTACCTTAAAGAGGAGATTCCCAAAGCGGCCGAGCAAACTTTGGAAGCGGTACAGCGTGTCGCTGAAATCGTCCGGACAATGAAGGAGTTTTCGCATCCCGACACGAAGGAAAAGGAGCCCGTTGACATCAATCGAGCGATTCAGTCCATGATCACCACAGCGCGAAACGAATGGAAGGGTGTCGCCAAGATGGTCACGGAGCTTGAACCATCCTTGCCGATGGTGCCTTGCCAGGCAGGAGAAATTCATCAGGTATTTTTGAATGTCATCCTGAACGCCGCTCAAGCCATCACCGGCGTTGTGGGTAAGGGGTCGAACAAGAAAGGGACGATCACAGTCAGTACTCATCGCGTCGGGGACTGGGCGGAGATTCGCATCGCGGATACGGGAACCGGCATCCCCGAGAACATTCGAAGCAAGATTTTCGATCCCTTCTTCACGACCAAAGGGGTCGGCAGAGGTGCGGGGCAGGGCCTCGCGATCACCCATTCCACAGTGGTGAACAGGCATGGCGGAACGATCACCTTCGAGACGACTGAAGGCAAAGGCACGACCTTCATCATTCGCCTCCCCATGAAGGAAGAGGTCCTTTGCGAGAGAACAAGATGAAGCGGCGGGTCGTCTGACTCCGTCAAAGATTGTGGAGATGGTCAATGCAGGATAAGAAGCGCATTCTGTTTGTCGATGACGAACCGAGGGTGCTTGCGGATCTCGGACTGATGCTTGAAAGCGTGTCCTACAAATGGGACGTGGCGCTTGCGGGCAGCGGCGAAGAGGCCCTCGAGGTTCTGAGGCAATCCCCCTTCGATGTGGTCGTCTCTGACCTGCGCATGCCCAACATGGATGGTGTCCAGCTCCTGGCCGAGATCGAGAAGCGGCATCCGAGGATCGCTCGCGTCATCCTCTCGGGTCAGTCTGACAAAGCCGCGGTTTCAACATCAATTGGATCAACACACCAGTTTTTGGCGAAGCCCTTCGATGTAGAGAGACTAATGAGTGCGGTGGGACGGGCCTGTGCGATGTGCAACCTCATGTCGAACAACGCAGTGAGACGGTTGGTATCGCAAATGGATGCGGTGCCCAGCCTTCCGCTGCTCTATCTCGAAATCCTCGACGAGTTGGAATCGCCCATGGCCTCGATGGCACGAGTTGGCAGCATTATCTCCAGAGATATTGGGATGACCGCAAAGATCTTGCACTTGGTGAACTCCGCGTTCTTCGGACTACCGCAACGTCTTTCCAGTCCGACACTGGCGGCCATGCTGTTGGGCGTGGATACGATCAGGGCGTTCCTGCTATCTGCCCACGTTTTCTCTGAAATTGAAACAGCCAAGCTGCGCGAGTTTCAATTAGACAGACTCTGGAACCACAGTATCAATACCGCCGTTTACGCCAGAGAGATCGCCAAAGTCGAGCGCCAGAACCGTAAACTGATCGATGAGGCTTTCGTCGCCGGTCTGCTGCACGATGTGGGCAAGCTTTCCTTGGTTACTAAGCTGCCATCGGATTACAGACAAGTGCTCGATCTGATCCTAAAAGAGAATGTAACCGCGTATGTAGCAGAATCGGAGGTCTTTGGCACCACCCACGCTGAAATCGGTGGATACGTACTGGGTCTTTGGGGTCTGTCCGACTCTGTCGTCGACGCGGTCCGCTCTCATCACTGTCCTATGGGTAATCAGAACCTCGAGTCCGTCCCATTGATGGCGGTGCATGTAGCGAATGTCCTGGAAGCACAAGCTCACGCGTCCGACATAGCAAGAGCAATCTCCCCGATTGACTCCAACTATCTGGCCGAAATCGGCAAGGCCGATCGCCTGTCCGTCTGGACAGAGATTTGCTGTCAGGTAAACCAGAGTGGAGAACAGAATGAATGAAAGAAAATCCTCGACGCAGCCGACAAGCTGATTGCCCCACGAAGCCTCACCACCCAAGTTTATTCCACTGAAGGTCCCCGCATCATTCTGTCGCGCCATCCAACTGCGCGGCATGAGTCAAGGAACAAATCATTCGCGTGAGTGGACCGGCCAAAATCGGTTTCAGCAGATAGCCTTCAAACCCGAGGGAGCGGTAATTCTCCGTGGAGATCTTTTCACAATAGCCGGTCATGAGAATCAGCGGAATATCAGCCCGGAGGCTCTTGATCTCGGATGCCAATTCGATGCCGGTCATTCGAGGCATGGTCTGGTTCGTCACGATGACATCGTAATCGTACGGTTTCGCGCGGAAAGTCTCCAGAGCTTCGATGCCGCTTGTGCAATCGGTTACGCGGAACCCCCATGAGGACAACATCTCGCATATCAACCGCACGATCTCCGGATCATCATCCACAACGAGTACTCGCTCTGTTCCAGTTACCGGCGACTCTTCGGCAAGAAGTTGATCGCACATTGGCCGGATATCAATGGGAAGATAGACGCAGAACTCCGTTCCCACGCCGAGCTCACTGTCAACGGTAATGGTGCCGCCATGGGCACTGACAATACCATGCGTAACGGATAGTCCGAGTCCGGTGCCCTGTCCATCCGTCTTCGTGGTGAAGAACGGCTCAAAGATCCTCGACAGAGTGTCGTTGTCCATGCCGCAACCCGTGTCGCGGATACTCAAACAGGCAAACGGTCCGTGCTGCAAGTCGATTCGTGCAATGGGATTCATCGCGACATGCTCGCATTCCTTCAGACTTATCGTCAGAGTCCCACCCTTGTCCCGCATGGCGTAATAGGCATTGGTGCACAGATTCATGAGCACTTGATACAATTGGGCCGGGTCGGCCTGAACCACACGACAATCCGGGTCGATGTCAGTTTCGATCTCAATGGTGGCTGGAAGGGAAGCCCGAAGCAGTATCAGCGTTTCCTTGATCAGTGGTTGCAGTTGAACCGAACCGAGTCGCTGTTCCGCCTGTCGACTGAACGCAAGAATCTGCTTCACCAAATCCTTCGCCCGCATCGCTCCCCGGAGTACGTGCTCGAGGTGACCGCGCGTGACGGGCGTTTCTCTCCATTCCTGGATTGCCAGCTCCGTGTAGCCCAGAATCGGGGTCAAGATATTGTTGAAATCATGGGCGATCCCCCCGGCGAGGGTCCCGACGGTCTGCAGCCTTTCCACATGGCGGAGCTGTGCTTCCAATCGATCGGTCTCGGCTCGCAGACACTTCTGCTCGGTCACATCCCGTGCGATCAGAATATGGTACGGTGCGCCATCAACGCTCGCTTCAAAGCCTCGCACCTCCGCATGGATCGCTCGATCCTGCGCGTTGGGAAAACTGATTTCAACGGATCGCGAGCCCATGCAGAGTGATTTATAATCAATGGGGCGGCCTGGGGATTTATCCTGGGCATTGAACAGCGGCAGAGTGTGATGAGGCTGGTGCAGGATGTCTTCGCGGCTGGTTCCCATCAGAGCTTCCGCTGCATAATTGGCATTGGAGACGATTCCGTCTTTGTCCAAGGTCAAAATGGCGTCGGGAGCGTTGTCGAACAGAATGCGCAGGCGTGTTTCACTGTCAATCAGACTCTGCTGCGAACGCAGGAGATGTTGGTGCGCCTGTCTCAAAGATCGGAACAGGTGCGCCGCGTACGCAATGCCAATTCCCATCAGGAACGACACATCCAGTGAAAGGAGCTCGGTTTCCAACTCGGGCGGACGAGTGATGTGTCCACAAACGATTTTCACCAGGGTGACAGATCGCGGAATGGTCATCAAGACTAACGCCGCGGCGATCGCCAGCCAGACTCGCCGTAGTTCCATGTCGCGGATCTGCAGAAGCGCAAAGATCGCCGCAGTGATCTGCAGAAGAATCGATGTCCCGATGATTAAGGTTGTATCCATCTCTCCCCATTTCTGCAAGACATGAGCCTTGCACAACGCCGTGCACGCGGAATCGTGCACAAAACATGCCACGGAGAACACGGTACTTTAGGTTTACCTCTGAACGATACAGACCAACTCGGATCGAAATGATCTTGTGGCTATTCGACAACCGCAACACAAGACGGTCATCGTCTCTTCTCGGTCAGTATCTCTGGCGCGAATGCATCAGAACCGCCAAAGTGGAGTCAGGGATGTGAGCGTTGTCAAACCACCCGACCCGTACAGCAAGCGATGTTCACTCACGCCGGCCACTTGCTGACCATCAGGAGTCTAACAAAGTGGCCGGGGTCGCCACGGATTCACAACAGGGTCATATGGGGCGGCTCACAAGTGGCGTGAAAAATTAAGAGCTCTTCAATCGAAGAGCCCCTCGTTTTGTCAGGAGTGGAGTCGCTGCGAACATGTTTTCGGCTCGCCGCAGGGTATGATGTCGTAGATACGATTGACAACATTCCGGACGTGATGGAGATCAAAAACTGGATGATGGTCGTGGGGTCGCTTTGACGCTGCTGTGGCCAAGCAAGTTATTGACCCGCGTAGATGTCCACTCCTTTTTCGGTCAGGTGACAGGCAAAGATTGACCGGAGGCAACGGAGGCGGCTCGCGCTTCGGTGGCTACAACGTGATAGATGTCGGGCCGAAGACTATTCGTTGGAATGTGATTGAACGGTAGACATCGTCAGAAGAGCCTAAACGCCATCAGCCCGGAAGTCTTGGTATTGAACGAGCTATGTGATCAACCCCGGGCTTATTAACGAGCAGAGAAACAGGGTACATCTCCATTTCCTCGGAAGGGTGCGGAACCAGACACGAGAGCAAGGACTCGACGTCCTGATTCCCTTCTGAAAGCCAAGGCTCAACACAACCACTCCCCAGAATCACAGGCATCCGATTGTCCACCTCGGCTACTGACTGATTGGGAATGGTTGGCGATGTGATCGCGGTGCCATCCTCTCGGTTTGTCCACACCTAAGACCTTGCCCCATGGGTCATTACTCCAACTTCATAATTTTCAATTGCCCAGCGGGCTAACACGAATTCCAACAACTTCCCTTTTCCCCTTGATTTTTGTCTCAGTCAAGCGTATATTGTATCGCCCTTCTCAAGCATCCACAACAACCTATCCAAAGTGGGGTCTTGTTACGAAATCATCTTTTCGATTGCCTGCGACTGTCGGGTGTTTTTCTGTATCAAGGCATAGAAACGCCGATGATTTTTCTGGAGAAACCGTCCCATCCGTCGGATTTGCTCCTTTCCCACATCCGTCAGCACTTCACGAACATAGATATTCCTCCATTTGTCAATAGGGGATCATTCCTGTATGCCCAGAAAAGCCAAGACCGAGAGAAAACAATCTCCTGCTAAAGTAACCCAATCCACCCTTGTATTGAACAGCGGCGCAAATCATCTCGACATATCTGCACTGGAAACCTGGCTTTGGGATGCGGCTTGTGCCATTCGTGGCGCAACGGATGCACCCAAGTTCAAAGACTTCATTCTGCCGCTGGTCTTTTACAAACGATTATCGGATGTTTTCAGTGATGAATTGGCGAAAGCTGCCACGAAGTTCGGCGGTGGAGCGAACGCACTGAAAATCATCGAACAGGATCATAAGGACGCCATGAAAAAGAACCGCAAGCCGATTGTGCGCTTCTTCATTCCGTCGGAATACCAGTGGGATGTACTCCGAAATCATGGCGCGGATGGAAAACTGGGCGAATTTGTGACGGAAGCTATGCGCAAAGTCGCGCAGTTGAATTCGGATCTTCAGGGCGTGCTGGACAGTAAGGATTTCAATGAACGCCAAAGTGGTCAGCGCACACTGGACGATGATAGACTGGACAAATTGATTGAGATTTTAAGCCGTCATCGGTTGGGTTTGAAAGATGCGGAACCGGATGTTCTGGGTCGTGCTTATGAATACCTGCTGCGTAAATTTGCCGAAGGTCAGGGGCAAAGCGCTGGCGAATTCTACACACCCAAGGAAGTCGGTTGGCTGATGGCGAACCTGATTTATCCGGAACCCTACGCGAATATCTACGATCCGGCATGCGGCAGTGGTGGATTATTGATTAAAGCGCGCTTGCTGTTTGAGCAGACCCATCCCGATCAAAGAAGTCAGGCGCCGCGCTTGCATGGTCAGGAACTAAATCCCACCACCTTCGCGATGGCCAAAATGAATATGTTCCTGCACGACTACACGGATTCGCTGTTCGCCATTGGGGACACCTTGCGCAATCCGAAGTTTTCAGCGGAAGCGGCAGGCTTGAAACAGTTCGACTATGTCGTGGCGAATCCCATGTGGAATCAGGACGGTTACGAAGAAAGCTTCTATGAAAATGATGCGTGGGGACGATTCAAGCTGGGCATGCCGCCGAAGTCATCGGCTGATTGGGGTTGGGCGCAGCATATGCTGATGTCGCTAAAGGAAAATGGTCGCGCGGCGATTGTGTTGGATACGGGTGCGGTGTCGCGTGGTTCCGGCAGCAAGTCGTCGAACAAGGAAAAGGAAGTGCGCAAGGCGTTCGTGGAACATGATTTCATCGAAGCGGTGATTTTGATGCCTGAAAACTTGTTTTACAACACGACCGCGCCGGGAATCATTCTGCTGCTGCATCGGAATAAGCCGAAGAAGCGCAAGGGTCAGATATTGCTGGTGAATGCTTCCAATTACTTTGTGAAAGAAAAGCCCAAGAACGCGCTGACCGATGACGGCATCAAAGCCATTGCCGATGTCTATCACAAGTGGAAGACAAAGGAAAAGCTAAGCCGCATTATCACGCTGGAAGAAGTGCGCGCGGCGGATTACAACCTAAGCCCATCGCAATTTGTGGAAGTGAATGATAGGGTGCAGCACCGACCTTTGCCTGATATTTTGGCCGATTTGGAAACCGCGCGAACGGAAAGGGAAGCGGCAGATAAGAAACTGAACCGGGTGTTGAAGAAATTGGGGTTTGTCGGATGACCAAACACACTTCAAACACCTGGCAAACAATGACACTCGGCAAACTCGAAGCCAACAGACTTGTGACGTTGCGAAATGGCTTTCCCTGTGGGAACAACAATGAATCCGGACGCGGCATCCCGCACATTCGGCCGATGAACATCACTGTAGACAGCCGGATCAGCTTGGGATCGGTCAAGTACATAGAAACTGACCGCGATATCTCAACATATCGCATTCTTCCAAATGACGTGATTTTCAACAATACCAATAGCCACGATTTGGTCGGGAAAACAGCACTTTGGGACTGCTCTTTGAATGATGCCGTGCCGTCGAACCACATGTCCATAATCCGGTTCGCAGACAATGCTTCCGTGGAACCCTATTATATAGCGCAATACCTTCATCTTCTATGGTTGCAACGATACTTCGAACGCATTCGGCGGCAGCATGTGAATCAAGCAAGCATCAGTCTCGAACGACTACGTGAAGTGACTATCCCCCTTCCCCCCTTACCAGAACAGCGTGCGATAGCGAAGGCGTTGCGGGCGGTGCAGGAAGCGAAGGATGCGCGGAAGAAAGAAATTGCTTTGGAACGCGAACGCAAAGCCGCGCTGATGGAATTCCTGTTCACCCACGGGACGAAAGGCGAACCGCGCAAACAAACCGACATCGGCGAAATCCCCCAAAGCTGGAATGTGGTGAAGTTGGGGAAAATGTGCAAAATTGTTCGTGGTGCATCACCTCGACCGAAAAGTGATCCTCGGTATTACAGGGGAACGATACCCCGATTGATGATAGCTGATATTACTCGCGATGGTATCTTCGTCACACCAAGAATAGACCACCTAACAGAAGAAGGCGCAGCCTTAAGTCGTCCTATGAAAAAAGGCGATTTGATCCTAAGTATTAGCGGAACTGTTGCCTTACCATGCTTTCTTGCTGTCGATGCTTGTATCCATGATGGTTTCATTGGCCTTAAGGATATTGATCCGAAAATCGATGCATTTTATCTTCTACATCAACTCTTTTTTTGGCGTGACCGACTGAATTTAATCGCTCCAATGGGTAGTATATTTAAAAATCTCACGACAGATATTGTCAAAAACTTTCCCATATATTTGCCGACTATTCAAGAACAATTGTTCATTGCAAACACACTGACTTCTTGTGATAAAAAAATGGCGGTTATTAGGACCGAAATAAATCTATTGGACGAACTGTTCCGCGGCATGCTTGAAGAACTGATGTCCGGTCGCTTGTCAGCGGTGCCATTGATTGGAAAGGAAACCCGCGCATGACCGAACGCACGGCGGTTCAACAACCGATGCTGAAATATGCACAGGATATCGGCTGGGACTATATTACCAGCGACGAAGCCGTGCAACTACGTGGTGGCATCGGCAGTATGTTCTTTTCTGACCTGCTGAAGGCGCAGCTCTGCAAATTGAATCCGAACATTGTCGATGAAGAGCGCGCTTCGGAAATTCTTCGACGACTGAACCTGCTTCGGTCAACGATCGAAGGCAACCGCGACGCCCTGTCGTGGTTTCGTGGGGAACAATCGGTTTTCGTATCCGAAGAAAAGCGCGAACGCAATGTGAAACTGATTGACTACGACCATCCCGATAACAACCTGTTCCATGTAACCGACGAATGGTGGCAGCAAGGCGCTGTGTTCCGCAATCGCGCCGATGTGGTCTTCTTAATCAACGGCATTCCGGTTGCGATTGCCGAAACAAAGAACGCGAACAAGCCGGGCGGCGCGATGGAAGGATTGGAACAGATTCGCCGCTATCATCGGGAAACTCCGGAAATGTTCACCGCCAGTCAGGTCTTTGAAGTGACCGAACTGGTGAACTTTCTCTACGGTGTCACATGGAACACCAGCCGCAAGAACATCTTCAACTGGAAACATGAACAGCCGGGCGATTATGAAGCGAAGGTAAAGGCGTTTTTTGACCGTGGACGATTCCTCAAGGTGCTACGGGATTACATTATCTTTCTGTCCAAAGACGATGACCTGACCAAGATTATCCTGCGCCAGCATCAGACACGCGCGGTAATGAAAGTCATGGACCGCGCACTTGATGCAAAGAAACGCCGCGGACTTATCTGGCATACGCAGGGCAGCGGCAAAACCCTGACGATGATCACCATTGCGTCCAAGCTTCTGCGGGAAACGCGCAAAGGCGAAAAACCGACGATTCTGATGATTGTGGACCGCAATGAACTGGAAGCGCAATTATACAAGAATGTCGAAGGCTACGGAATCGGCACGGTGAAAGTCGCCACCAGCAAACGCGATTTGCGAAAGATTCTGTCATCGGATTATCGCGGTCTGATTGTTTCCATGATCCACAAATTTGACGATATTCCTGCCAACATTAACACGCACGACAGGGTGATTGTTCTGGTGGACGAAGCCCATCGCTCCAGTGGCGGCGATCTGGGTAATTATCTGATGGGAGCCCTTCCAAATGCCACCTACATCGGCTTCACAGGAACTCCGATAGACAGACTTTCCAGTGGAAGAGGGACATTCAAAGTCTTTGGTTTGGATGATGAACGGGGTTATCTGGACAAATATTCCATTGCCGAATCCATCGAAGACGGCACGACTGTCGCATTAAACTACTCCCTTGCTCCCACGGATTTGCGTGTAGAAAGGGAACTATTGGAAAAGGAGTTTTTGGGTCTTGCCGAAGCAGAAGGTATCAGCGATGTGGACGAATTGAATGCCATTCTGGACAAGGCGGTTGTGCTGAAGGAAGCAATGAAATCTCCTGAACGGATGGACAGGATTGCGAAGTACGTGGCTGAACATTTCAGTGATAATGTGGAACCGATGGGATTCAAGGCGTTTTTAGTAGCGGTGGACCGGGAAGCGTGTGCATTGTACAAGAAAGCGCTGGACAAGTATCTTCCATCCGATTATTCGCAGGCGGTCTATTCACCGGCCCACAACGATAACGCATTGCTACGGGAATATCAGATCACTCCCGATACCGAAAAGCAGGTGCGCAAGAAGTTCCTTCTGAAAGAAGAAAAGCCGAAGATTCTAATCATCACATCAAAGCTGTTGACAGGATATGATGCGCCGATTCTTTATTGCATGTATCTTGACAAGCCCATGCGTGACCATGTGCTGTTGCAGGCGATTGCGCGCGTGAATCGGCCTTACGAATCGGATGACGGTCAGACCAAGCCTTACGGTTTT
>Ga0315289_10008899_pt1 | contig 14492 bp, 12 predicted proteins | sample YL17G11_40_MG_FD_203452 | JGI IMG/M metagenome (GOLD analysis project Ga0315289, IMG submission 203452) | Sediment microbial communities from Yellowstone Lake, YNP, Wyoming, USA - YL17G11_40 | ecosystem: Environmental > Aquatic > Freshwater > Lake > Sediment | place: USA: Wyoming | collected...
CTAAACGAAGATGCACTAACCCGCCCCTTGCGGCGAGCAATTGGTATGCCGTAAACCAGCAATTCAATCGGGACGCTTCCGCAATGCCAATTGGCGCAAGTAGATAGGCCCCTTGCTGCAGCGGGGCCCGAGTCGATAGAAGAGCCCGCTGCGGTCTGCTTTCCGACTATGCGTCAGAAATCGGACACCCATTCGGCAAACCTCATTCACCGCCAGGCGACTCGCCCTGGCTGTGCAGGCCGTACTTCTGCATTTTGGCATGCAGCGTCGGACGCGGCAGTCCGAGCAGCCTGGCGGCGTGGGTCTGGTTGCCCTTGGTTCGCCGCAAGGCTTCGCCCAGCAGCAGCTTCTCGACTTTCTCCAGCAAGCGCTCGTGAGCGTGGGCGCCGCCGTGTGAGGCCAGATAGTGTTCCACCAGTTCGGCCAACTTCGCGTCGTCGACATCCAAGACCCAATCGCACTTCTCCTCGCGGCCATCTTGGAGGAGCTTCGGCAGATCGGCCGCCTGAATGGGATAGCCGCGCGTGAAAATGACCACGCGCTGCAGGCAATGCTCCAGTTCTCGGACGTTGCCCGGCCAAGAGTAGTTCTGCAGCAACTGCAGCGCATCGGCCGCAATGGGCGGCTTGCCGATCTGCAGTTCCTGCGCGAAGCGGCGCAAGAAGTAATGCACCAGCCTGGGGATGCCCTCGCGCCGCTGGCGCAATGGCGGAACATGGATGGTGACGACGTTCAGACGGTGATAAAGATCGGCACGAAAAGCACCTTCGGCGATCGATTTTTCCAAGTTCCGGTTGGTGGCCGTTAGCAGGCGGACGTCGACCTGGATGGTCTTGTTGCCGCCCAGCCGCTCGAAACTCTTTTCCTGCAACACGCGGAGAATCTTCGCTTGAATGCCCGGCGGCATGTCGCCGATCTCGTCGAGGAAAATGGTGCCTGCACGGGCTTGCTCGAACTTGCCGATCCGCCGCGCGGTGGCCCCGGTGAAGGCGCCCTGTTCGTAGCCGAACAACTCGCTTTCCAAGAGCGTCTCGGGAATGGCCACGCAGTTGACCACCAACAAGGGCAATTCGCTGCGCCGGCTGTGTTGATAGATCGCCCGGGCTACCAGCTCTTTGCCCGTGCCCGATTCGCCGCGAATCAGCACCGTGGCATCGGTGGCGGCCACCCGGCCGATGGCCTTGTAGACTTCCTGCATGCCGGGACTTTGGCCGATGATCGCATCGGCGGCGGTCGCTGCGTCGTCCGTTCCCACGGCCACGCGGCCTTTCATCAGCCGCGCCCCTTCGAGGGCCTTCTCCACGGCCCGCATCATTTCGTCCGGGTCCGGGGGCTTCAACTGGTAGTCGAAGGCCCCGAGCTTGGTAGCCTCGACGGCGGTCTCCATGGTGCCCTGCCCGGTCATAATGATCACCGCCAACTTCGGCTGCCGGCGCTTGATCTGCCGCAGGGCATCCAGGCCGTTCAGGCCGGGCATGCAAATATCGAGAATCACCAGATCGAACGGCTCGTTCTCCAGCCGCCGCAGCGCCGCTTCGGCAGCGCGGGAGGTAACCACTTCGTGTCCGGCTGCCGAAAGCACCGCTTCGAATGCGGCCAGCACGCTCGGTTCGTCATCCACGACAAGGACTTTATCCATCATTTTCAGTTTCGGCCGCAGGAATCCAGACCGCAAACGACGTGTCCTGCTCGTTCGACCGTTCCAGCACGAGCCGCCCCTGGTGCCGTGCCATGATATGCGCGGCGATGCACAGACCCAATCCGGTGCCGTGTTCTTTCGTGCTGAAAAACGGCTCGAAGATTCGGCGGCGCACGTCATCAGGCATTCCGGGGCCGGTGTTTTCGATGCGGACCACGACCATGGGCTGCCCGTCCGCCTCGGTTGCCGCGGCGGTCGAAAGGCGAATCTGGCCCCCTTCACCCGTCGCCTCCGCGGCGTTACTGAGCAGATTCAGCCACACCTGGCGCAACTGTTCTGGGTCGACCATGACCAGCGGCAAATCGGCCGATTCTTCCCGCAGCAGGCGGATCGGCTTCCCTTCGATCCGCGGACCGAACAGCTCCAGCGTCTGGTCGATCAGCGGCGCAAGGGGCTGCGGCCGCGGCTTCAGCGCCGGCGGACGCGAAAACTCCAGGAAATTGCGGAGGATCGTTTCCAACCGGGTAATCTCCTCGGCGATGATGTGGAAGCGGCGATCCAGTTCGGGATCGTTCCCCACGGCCTTGCGCAGCGAAAACAGCCACATCTTCACCGCGGTGAGCGGATTGCGGATCTCATGGGCCACGCTGGCGGCGAGCTTTCCCACCGACGCCAGTTTTTCTGCGCTCAACAATTGCGTGCGGCTGCGCTCCAGCGTGGAACGCGTATCGGCCACGTCCGACATCAGCGTGCGCAGGTAGATACCGACGGCATCCAGCTCATCTGCGGGAAGACTCTCACCATCGGCCCGTCCCGGCCCTGCAAACGCGCGTGCCTCGGCAATCATCATGCGCAGCGGCAGCAGCACGCCTCGGAAGAACAACCCCAAAAGCAGAGCACCCAGACCGACCGTTAAGATGACCGAAATTCCCACCGTCCACGTGACCACCCGAACGCGACGCTGGGCATCGGCCGCCCTCACATCGGCGCGGCGCTCGTGGGCCGCAATCAGGTCTTCGCACAAATTGTAGGCCTGTTCGTAGAGACGCTCGTCGACCACCTGCAACAAGGCCGTCTTCGCCTTCTCGGTTTCTCCGCGCTCAAACAGGGAAAGCACCTCGTCGCGATTTGCGTCAAGTTCCCGATACACTTCTTCGACCTGCCCGAGAAGTTGCCGTTCTTCGTCGGTCTGCGCTGTGCGGCGCACATCGGCCGCGCGCTGTTGGAACGATTTTCTCCACGTTTGCAGCATGTCGAGCCAGCGGCGGTCGCCACCAGAAAGCATATAGGAGGAAACGAGTCCTTTCTGCTCCAACAGCGAGACCTCCATTTCTTCCGCATTGATGATGGCTAACTCGTCTGCCAGGGTATCCCGGATAAGTCCGCCGAACTGCCACATCGACAATAAGGTCACTACGCTGCTGAGCAAGGCCAACGCGATGACCCCTACGACCGCCGCCGAAAACTTCGTCGCCATGTTCAGACGCATTGCAACGCACCTCGCACTGGTAATTATAGAAGTTTCTTGGGTCCCGGGCGTGAAGCGGCCTTCAGGCAAGGCCGATCGGCGTGAGAATTCTGCTGCCCAACAGTAGCCCTTGCACGTCGCCAATCGCTCCACTGGCCTATGATGTCAAATATTCTAACACTTTATTATGCAACGACTTACCAAACGTCATCGGCATGGCGGAGGGAACCGACCGCCCCACTTGTGTGGTGGGCCGCCTCCCGCCGCGTCCGGACCGAAGATACATCTCTTGCCCAAATCGGCCCGCTCGGCTATTCGTAACACGATAGAAGAATGAGGGTTGTTCAAACAGTGCCCCTGATCCTATCACCCCGAACTCGCCAGCAACGATCGTGAGCCCTAGACACCGCAAAGATGACGACGATCGCCCTCCGGAAGGCTTGCCCGAGATCCCCCTGGTCGGCGACATCACCGAGCATGAAAGCGAACTGTGCGAAAAGCTGCTAGCAGTACCGCCGGGCGGAGAATGCATGCTGTACATCGACTCGCTGGGCGGCAGCCCCTACTGTGCGATGGCCCTGACTTCGCTGATCTTGCTGCGCGGACTGCGGGCGACGGGAGTGGTGACCGGCGAATGTTCCTCGGCCGCGCTGTGGCCCTTTGCCGCCTGCCATCGCCGCCTGGTCACGCGCTACAGCGTGCTGCTGTTTCATCCGATGAAGTGGCAGAGCGAAGAAAATGTGGGGCTCACCGAGGCGGCCGAATGGGCCCGCCACTTCGGACAGTTAGAGGAAGAAATGGATCAACTGCTGGCGCAACTGCTCGCGGCGCCGGGCGATCTCGTCCAGTCCTGGGTAAAGGCGGAACGCTACGTGACCGGCCCCGAGCTGGCCGAAGCCGGACTGGCGGAGCTGGTCGAAATGAAACCGTTGGAGTTCCTGAAGCCGGAAGGAATTAGGGATTAGGGATTGGGGATTGGGGATTAGACAACATCCAAAACAAGCGCAACCCGTTTAGCGGCCGACGGCACGTCGGCCCGTACTGAAAATGCCCCGGCCCGCTGAATCTCCCATCCGCTTCTCTAGCTTCACGCCGGCCGCGCGGTTTGGCTCCTTGGCGGCACAAGCATCAGTTCTGCTGCTTCTCATAGGCATGCTTGCCGGCGGTTGCACCAAGCGGCAGGCGCCCGACGCTCCTGCGCCTTCGAGCCTGGAGAAATACGCGGAGTTGCCCGGGCTGAAGTCCACGGCCAATGCCAGGTTACGCGACCAGTTGCTCCGCATTACCGAGGACGGCGGCACGCCCGAGCAACTCAGCCAGTCGTCCCTTGCCGAAGGCGACAACGTGGCCGTGGCGCTCGGCGAAGTATTGCCGCCCGCAAAGGTCAAGTCGCTGTGGGAAAGGTCCGAGAAGATCTGGCCGCCGCGCGGGTTTGAGTTCGACCCGATCCGGCTGCAAAAGGCAATCGATTTCTGCCGGGAGCACCAGGCGGAGCGGCGCAAGGTCCGCGAGCTGCTTACGCGACCACGCTGCCCGCTCGGCATCCGCTTTAGCGCCGGGTTCAGCGCGGATCTTCGAGTGATCGATCTCGTGCGGCTGGCCGCTCGCTGGGAGGCCTTTCAGGCGGCCCAGTCGCTGGCAGAAAACCATCTCGCCGCAGCCATCGACGCGTTTTCGCTCATGCTCCGCTTGGCAGCCTGCCTCGCGGCAGAGAGACATCCCGTCGCCCGGCTCGAGGCCGCAGCCGTACGCAGCGAGGCTTTTCGCGTCGCCGCGGCCGTGGTGCAGCACGAAAAAATCGCACGGCGCGAACTGGAACGCCTTCACGAGGCAGTGTGCGCCCATTGGGATGCATGGTCGAGTGATGCCGACGCCTGGATCGGCGACCGCGCGCTGGGCTTGCACACCTACGAGATGATTCGCGGCGGAGAACTTGCCCGCCTGCTCACCATGGCCGAATTGGAACGATTTGAGCACGAGGGGAACCTTCGAGAACTCGCTCCAGCGGCCTTGCGAACCGTGGACGAGGACGAGCTCTACTACTTGGAGGCGATGCAGAAGATCATCGACAGTTGCCGTCAATCGTACGCTGCCCGCACGGCGGTGCTGGAGACCATCGAAAGTGACTTGCGGCAAAAGCAAGACACGCCGGAGTTCCCGCTGGTGGCCGCTCGGCTGCTCTTGCCCGGCATCGGCCAGGGGCATCTAATTCAGGTGCAGGATCGCGCTAATTGTACCGCCTGGGCGTTGGCCCTGGCGATGGCCACGGGTCGCGACTGGTCCCGCTACCAACTCAATCCTTTGACGGGAAAGCCGTATCCCACATCGCAGCAGGGCCGCTGGATCGGAGTTGCCGCCGGAGAGGGCTGCTCGATCCAAGTGCCGGCCCCGGCCGAAAGCGAAGATCCGGGCCCATGAAACGCAAGAGCACCCGCCGCGATTTCTTGCGCGGCAAGGCAACCGTCGACGCACTGGCCGAGGCGGCCCAGTCGGCGCTGCCACAGCCGCCCGGTGCGCACAGCGGCAGCGGCGGTGGGGGTTATCTGATCCGCGTCGGCCGCCGCGCCATGGCGTGCGAGTTCGAGGTCTGCCTCAACGCCGGCCAGTACGAGCGCGGTACGCAGTTGGCGCTGGAAGCCCTCGACCTGGTCGAGATCCTGGAAGAACAGTTATCGTACTTCCGCGCCACCAGCCAGCTCAGCCGCATCAATCGCGACGCCGCCCGGGAGCCCGTCGAGGTTGCGCCGCGATTGTTCGAACTCATCGAGTTGGCGCTGCGCGTAGGCGCCGAGACGGGCGGCGCACTGGATATCACTTCTACTCCCCTCTGGGAGGCGTGGGGCTTTTCTCGCCGAGCCGGCTCGGTCCCCTCCGAGGAGAAGTTGGCCGAGGCGCTGCCGCACGTTGGCAGTGAACTGGTGGAATTAGATAATTTGCAGAGGACAGTTTATTTTCGTCGGGAAGGAGTTCAGCTCAATCTGGGTAGCATCGGCAAAGGCTACGCGCTGGACCGCTGCGCCGAATTGCTGCTAAAGGCCGGCGTCCGTAATTTTCTCCTTCACGGCGGCTACAGCAGCATGCTGGCACGAGGTGCGCAGGCGGTGTCCTGCGCCGGCGACACTTCTTCCCCCGAGTGGAGGGTAGCCATCCGCCATCCACTGGCACCCGAGCGGTCGCTGGCCGAACTTCGGCTTCGTGATCGGGCATTGTCGACTTCCGGCTCTGCGGCCCAATCGTTTCGGCATCAGGGGCGCCGTTACGGGCATATCGTTGACCCTCGAACCGGCCGGCCCGCGGAGGGGGTTCTTTCGGCCACGGTGGTTGCGCCGACCGCCACCTTGGCCGAGGCTTTTTCGACAGCGTTTTATGTCGTGGGGCCGGAGGCAGCCGAGCAGTACGGCCGGCAGCGAGCGGAACTGGCCGCAATAATCATCTCTCCTTCCCAGAATAACGATGGGATCGATACCCACTGTTTCGGATTCGCGGAGGGCGAACTGACGTTTCTGTGACGCGGGCGGCAGGCGGTAGCCCCCAGGATCCCCATAGACCCAGCTTCGCCGATACGAGTACAATGTTGAATCCTGCAAGTGAGTTGCGCCTCACTCCCCTGGGAAGATGACCGGTTCGATGATCGAATTCCTGCTGAGCCACGGATCTTACCTGTTGATCGTCGTCGTACTGATCCTGACCGGTTCAGGGCTGCCCTTGCCGGAAGAAGTTCCGATCGTCGCCGCAGGAATGCTGGCTGCGCACGAGGTCTTAGATCCCCTCCTAGCGGCGGCTTGCTGCCTGTTGGGGGCGATGGCGGGCGATTGCATGATGTACATGATTGGCTATCACTTCGGCCGCAACGTGTTGCAGGATCATCCGTGGTGGGTGCGCTTCGTCACGCCGCAGCGAGAAGCACAGGTAGAGCAGATGTTTAAGCGGCACGGGCTGAAAGTATTCTTTCTGGCCCGATTTCTGGTGGTCGTGCGCTCGCCGTTGTTGCTGGCGGCGGGGATCCTGAGGGTCTCGTTCCTCCGGTTCCTGCTGATCGACCTGTTTTCGGCCACGGTCGTGGTGGGGGCCTTCTTTGGTCTCAGCTACAGCTACGGGCGGGATATTACCTCGTGGATCCGGAAGACTGAAGTTTTGCTCACCGTGATCGTGGCGCTGAGCGTAGCCAGCGTGATCTTGTATTGGTGGCGGCGACACACTCGCAGGGTGGCCGTGACCCCGGCGGCGCCTGCCATCGACCCCCCCAAAACGTCGGACGGCTCCAAAAAAGCGCCTCAGCAACCGAAGGACAAGATCGAACAAGTGGCTTAGAATACCTTAGGGCTTATAATAGACGGCGGCGGGGAACGGGGAAGCCGGATCATGTGGGTGCGCACAAGTGGGATGGCCGTCGCGCTGGTGGGCCTGCTGCTCGGGGGACCACTATGGGCCGTGGCTCCCCGGTCGCTGTTGAGCGAACTGGCACACAACGGCTGCGTGCGTTTCAGCTTCGTGGCGGGCCGTGTCGCGTTGATCGAGGTCTCCGACAGCCGCATCAGTCTCAGTCCTTCCGACGGCAAGATTGCGGAAGACTTGAACATCGAGGTCAACCACGGCCAGGTGGAGATGACCTACGTTCGGACGACGCCCGACGAAGAGTTCTCCATGTCGATTGCCAGCGGGAACCGCTTGGGCATTCATCGCGCCGGCCGAGGCGATTCGCCGCTGGTTCCGGTGCACTTCGAGCAGGCGCCGCGCGAACCGGTCATGTTGGCGCTGGGACCCGAGGATCGGCAACAGGTTTTCCGTGCGGAGAGTATCTGGCACCTGGCGATCATCCGGCCGGAAGTCTGCCGGCAACACCTGGCGCCGTTGGTCGATCCCTTGCGGCCCAAGTGGAGCCTGACGAGCGCGGCTGCGGCAGTCGAGGCCGAGTTGCTGCGGCAGTCAGCCGCCGTGACGCCCCCGGATCGCAAGCACTGGGCGGCGATGGTCGGCCAGCTTGCCGACGACCGCTTCGGCAGGCGGCAGTCGGCCGACCGGGAGTTGCGGGCGGCGGGCCCGGCCGTGTTGAACTACTTGCAGGGGCTCGATCTGGGCCGGCTTCAAACCGAGCAACAGTTCCGCGTGCAGCGGATCATGACTGCCTTGTCGGCGCAAATCGAAGGGGACAACACCCAACAGATCGCCGTGTGGCTCCGCGGCGATCCGAGCGTGTGGCTTAGTCTGCTCTCTCGGCCGGAGCCCTCGACGCGCCGTCTGGCTTCTCGGCAGCTTTCGGCGCTGTGGGGCGAAGCGATTGCCATCGATCCGGAAGCCGAACCTTCGACCCAAAGCCTTCAGCTTCAGCAACTCCACCGCCGGATCGACGCGGAACACTTCGGCGCGAAGGATTAGCCGTGTTCGGGAAAAGGTGCCTGCCACCTTTTCCTGGGCCCGGATGGCGGCCGTCGGTCCTGACGCTGGCATGGCACGATGCGACTATTAATAACCAGAAGAGTACTCGCCGCCGCACTGCTGACGGCCCTGTGGAGCACGGCAGCCTTTGGGCAGGCCCCTTCAACGACGACGCTGTTGAACCAGGCGGTCCGCGGCAACTGGGTGAAGTTCCAGATTGTCGCCGGCCGCGTGCGGATTGCCGCCGCGCAGGTGGGCAACCTGAACACCAGCTCCGGCTCTCGTGGGCACTCCGAGCAGTTGAGCATTCTTCAATTCGACGGCAGCGGGCCGTCGCTCAGGTATGAGCTGGTCGGCTCCAAGGAAAAACTCTCGCTGGAGGCCAGCGGTGGCCGGTTCCGCTTGGCTTACAGCGGAAACTCCGAGGCGAAGTTGACCCCCGTGGAGTTCCGGCAGTCTCCCGGTGAACCCATCTGCCTGACGATCGGCGCCGAGGGGCAGCAGGAGGTGTTCCGGGCGCCAAGTCTCTGGCATCTGTGGATCCTGCAACCCGAGGCGTGCCGGCAGCGTCTGGCGCCGCTGTTGGAATTGCTCCGGCCCGACTGGAAACTGGAGAAGGTCGGGGCTGGCGTGGAAAATCAGTTGTTGCGGATGGCGTCCGGCGGCGCACTTTTGGACCGTGCCCGCTGGGCGGCCCTGGTCGAGCAACTTGGCGACAACGAGTTCCCCCGACGAGAAGCGGCCGATCGCCAACTGCGGGCGGCCAGTCCCGCCGTGCTCGGCTATCTCGAACAACTCGATTTCAGCCGGCTGGACGCGGAACAGCAGTTCCGCGTGCGGCGGATCATCAGCAGTCTCTCCCGAGGACTCACCGGCGAAATGGCCGACCAGATCGCCTCCTGGCTCAGCGGCGACGCCGGCGTTTGGCTGAGCCTGCTTTCCCGGCCCGACGCCTCCACGCGCCGGCTGGCCGCCCGGCAGCTTGCGGCCATGCTGGGTGAGCCGATCGCCTTCGACCCCGAGGCCGATGAAGCCGTCCGCACGCGCCAAATCGAAAAGCTTCGCGCTCGCGTCGAAAGCAGGAAAAGTGAGGCCGATAAGCACGACCAGTAGCTGTGGTTCGCGACAACTAAATGGACTTGCGTGGTGGTGGGAATGTTCCGGCGTGTGCCACTGCTTGCAAAGACTCGAAGAACAATTCCAGGCCAAGCGAGGCAGTGCTTGCCGGAAGCCGTCTACAACTGGAGAACCTGCAAGCAGTGCTGCCCGCCAACCGGCTAGAGCCGTGCCGGTCTCGTTCCCAAGCTCCGCTTGGGAACAAGGTGATCGTCTGGCGGCCGCGGGTCAGCGGATATCCAGCCGCCGGAGTCCTTCGGCCCGGGCGATCGCCAGCGCCTGGCGGTACTCGGCCGACGTGATGGGGCGATTGATCGCTGCGTATTGGGCGGCGTGGCCATCGGGATGATACTGCGGCATGATGTTGACGAAGGTGTCCGGGGAGATTTCGCGGGCCAGAAACCGCAGGATCTGCCGTGTTTCGTCCAGGCCGCCAGGCATGACCAGGTGACGAACCAACAATCCCCGCCGCGCTAAGCCGTGCTCATCGAGCACCAGGTCGCCCACTTGCCGGTGCATTTCGCGGATCGCCGCGCACGCGACCTGGGGGTAGTCGTCGGCGTGCAGCAGCAGCGCGGAGCGGGCGGGCTCCCAAAACTTCAGGTCGGGCATGTAGATGTCAATCACTCCGTCCAAGAGCCGCAGCGTATCGAGATGATCGTAGCCGCCGGTGTTGTAGACCAACGGGAGCCGCAAACCCCGGCCCGCGGCTACCAAAAGTGCCTCGAGAATCTGCGGCACCACGTGGGACGGCGTGACGAAATTGATGTTATGGCAGCCGCGGTCCTGCAGGCGCAGCATCATGGCGGCCAGTTCGTCGGCGTCGACGGGCCGGCCTTGACCTTCCCAGCTAATCTCGAAGTTCTGGCAAAAAACGCACCGCAGATTGCACCGCGCGAAAAAGATCGTACCGGAACCGTTCCAGCCCCGCAGGCAGTCCTCTTCGCCGTGATGGGCAAACGCGCTGCTGATGCCAGCGTAGCGCCCGGTGCGGCAAAACGACCGCGGCGGCGGCTCGTGCCGGCGATCGGCGTGACACTGCCGCCCACAAAGCGCGCAGTCGGCCAGCGAGTCGATGGCTTGCTGTGCCCGCCGGGCCAACTCGCCGCTGAAAAGCAAACCGAGATAGCTGGGGTAGTCGTCGGCCACGTGAAGGGCCAGGGGCCAGAGATCAGGGGTCAGGGGGCAGAGGTCAGGGGCGAGGGACGAGGGGGCAGCGCCTTGGGATTGGCAGGGGTGATACCGCATCACCCGTAGCGTCCGCGGATGTACATTTCCGTTTCCTTCTGCTTGGGCTTCAGAAATAATTCCAACGTCGTGGCGTGCTCGATGATCTCGCCCAGCAACATAAAGATGCATTCGTGGCTGGCGCGGCGGGCCTGGCCCATGTTGTGCGTCACGATAAGCACGGTATACTTCTCCCGCAGTTGGTCCAACAGTGCCTCGATGCGCTCGATTCCTTCCGCGTCCAGCGCGGAGCAGGGCTCGTCCATGAGAATCACCCGCGGCTTCAGCGGCAATAGCCTGGCGATGCAGAGCTTCTGCTGCTGTTCCAGGGTGAGGTACGTAGCCTTCTGCCGCAGCCGGTCCTTCACTTCATCCCACAGCTCCACGTCGCTGAGCGCCGCCTCGACCATGGCGTTGCGCTCGCCGCGGGTGAAGGCGCCGCGCCGGGTGTGCATGCGGATGCCAAACAACACATTCTCATAGATCGAGATCGGCAGCGGATTGGGCCGCTGGAACACCATGCCCACCGACTTGCGCAACTCGCTTAAGGAAACGTCGGCGTCGTAAATGTTCTTTCCGAGAATCTTCACTTCTCCCGTGGTGGTGACGTTCCCATAGCGCTCGTTGATGCGGTTAAAGCACCGCAAGAGCGTCGTCTTGCCGCAGCCGGAAGGTCCGATCAGCGCGGTGATCAGCCCGGGCTTGACGCTGATCGTCACGTTCCTCAGCGCCTGGAAATCGCCGTACCAGAGGCTCAGTTCGCGCGTCTGGATGCTCGATGGCGTCGAGGCTGGGGGCGGCGGGCTGTCCATTAGCCGAAATCTCCGGTAACGTACCGCTCGGTCAGCCGGTTCGTGGCCTGCGTGAAAATCGCCTCGGTCTCGCCGACTTCGATCAACTGCCCGCTGCTGAAGAACGCGGTGCGATCGGCCAACCGGCGGGCTTGCTGCACGAGGTTGGTCACCAGCACAATGGTCATCTGCTCCTTGAGTTCCCGCAAGATGTCTTCGATCCGCATGGTGGTCACCGGATCGATGGCGATGGAGAACTCGTCGAGGCAGAGGATTTCGGGCCGGTGCGAAAGCGCCCGAGCCAGCGTCAGCCGCTGCTGCTGACCGCCGGAGAGCTTCGTGCCGAGCATCTGCATACGGTCTTTCACCTCGTCCCAAAGCATGGCCTGCCGCAGGCACTTTTCGACCAGTTCGTCGAGCACGTAGCGGTCGTGCACGCCGGCCCGCCGCGGGGCGTAGGCCACGTTCTCATAGACCGACAGCGGCAGGCCCACCGGCAGCGGGAACACCATGCCGATCCGCCTGCGCAACTGGTAGACGTTCCTGAGGCGGTAGACGTTCTCGTCGCCTACGAACACTTCGCCGCGGACCCGGGCCGCAGGGACGAAGTCGATGGTGCGGTTGATGCACTTCAGCAGGGTCGTCTTGCCCGAATTGGCCGGCCCGATAATCCCAAGAATCTGTTTCTCCGGAATCTCCAGCGAGAGTTCCCGAAGCGCCGGCTTCGAGCCGTAGGTGACCGTGACGTTATTGAAGCGGATGTGGGCGCTCATCGGCGGTCTAAATAACGTTGCGTGATTCGGGGAGGAAAACCGGGGTGTGCCACTGCTTGCCGTGGAGAACGCGTTGCGGTGGTTGACGGGCAGCACTGCTTGCAGGCTGTCCAGCCAATGACGGTTTCCGGCAAGCAGTGCCTCGTTTCACCTGGAACCGTTCTCGGCGTCTCTGCAAGCAGTGGCACACGTTTTGTACTCTCCCGGAGCCACGCATGTCGATTTGCCACTACCATCGTTTTCGCGATCGCAAGTAAACCCGCAGTCCAATGGAAAGGCTGTTGACCACCAGCACCAGGGCGATCAGCACCACGGCCGTACCGTATTGAACGTCGTCCGGCACACCTTGCACTTGGGTCAACAGGGTAAACAGGTGCATGCTCAACGCCATGCAACTGTCCGAAAGTCCGTAAGGAAAAAACGACTCCCAGCCGTGATCGGCCACGTCGACGGAGAACACCACCCCGGTAAACAGGATGGGTGCCGTCTCGCCCGCCGCCCGGGAAACCTGGAGGATCACCCCGGTGAGGATGCCGCTGATGGAGTTGGGCAGCACGATGGTGCGGATCGTCTGCCAGCGGGTGGCGCCCATGTTCCAGCAGGCTTCGCGGAAGGTCATAGGCACGGCGGCCAGCGCTTCGCGGGTGCTGGTAATGATCACCGGCAGCGTCATCACGGCGAGTGTGCAGGAAGCGGCCAGCAGCGATTTCCCCATGCCGGCAAACAGCACGAACGCCCCCACGCCGAACAACGCGTGCACGATGCTCGGCACGCCGGCGAGGTTCACCACGGCCAAGTTGATGATCCGCGTGAGCCAGTTGTCACGGGCGTACTCGTTCAGATACACGCCCGCCAGAATGCCCACCGGCGCGGCCACCAGCAGCGAGATGAGCACCAGAGAAAACGTTCCCACCAGCGGCGCCCAGATGCCGCCGTTCTTGGGATTTTCGAGAATGAACCCCAGCGAAAGCGCCGGCCAGGCCTTGACGACGAGGTAAGCGAGGATCATCAGCACGGGGATCGCCAGCGCCAAGGTCATGGCCATCAAAACGAACTTGGCAATGGTTTCTTTCCATTTCTTGTGCTTTTCCAGGCCCGAGGGGGTAAATACTTCGCGCGGCGACAGGCGGATGCGTTGCCCCCTTTCCAGCTTCAGTTGGCCCTCGCCGCAGCGCCGCAGAAGCCCTTCGATGGCCGCCGGCACGCCCCACCAGGGCACCAATTCGGTTCCTTCGCCGCCCGCGCCGACGGCCTGGCTGCTGACGAAGAACTCGTAGCGCGGTTTCCGGCCGGGGACCAGCGTCGCGCCGCGCCGGTCGCAGGCAATCTCCATGGGCCGCGCGCTACCGCCGACCGTGCCGACGGGCATCGATTCGGGCGGCAAGCGGCGGATGGCCTCCACGGCTTCCTGCAGCGTGGCAAACGACTCCTGCGGGCCTGCCGCGGGCAGCAGGAAGTACTCGACGGCGTTGTTGCCCCGCTCACCCTTGGCCTTCACTGCGAACTCCCTTGACCACCAGATCGGCCGCGAGATTTACGGCGAAGGTCACGGCGAACAGCACTAGGCCAATCACAAACAGCACCCGATAGTGCATCTCGCCTTGGGGGGCCTCGCCCAGTTCCGAGGCGATCGTGGCCGTGAGCGTGCGGACCGGATCGAGCAGGCTGTGCGGAATCTGCACGGCATGGCCGGTGGCCATCAGCACGGCCATGGTCTCGCCGATCGCGCGGCCCACGCCCAAGAGCACCGCCGCCAGCAACCCGTTTTTGGCCGCGGGAAAGAGCACCCGGTACACGGTTTCCCAACGGCTGGCGCCCAGCGATAAGGCGGCCTCGCGATAGGAATCGGGCACGGCCTTCAAGGCGTCTTCGCCGACCGAAACGATGATCGGCACGCTCATCAGCGCCAGGATGATGCCGCCGTTGAGCAGATTCACGCCCACCGGCGCGCCGCTGCCCGCAATGATCAACGGGCTAATGACCATGTAGGCGATAAACCCCCAGACGATCGACGGGATCGCCGCCAGAAGCTCGATGAGAATCTTCAAGGTCTCCTTCAGTTTGCCGGTGCAGAATTCAGAAATGTAGACCGCGGCGCCCAG
>Ga0315289_10008900_pt1 | contig 14491 bp, 12 predicted proteins | sample YL17G11_40_MG_FD_203452 | JGI IMG/M metagenome (GOLD analysis project Ga0315289, IMG submission 203452) | Sediment microbial communities from Yellowstone Lake, YNP, Wyoming, USA - YL17G11_40 | ecosystem: Environmental > Aquatic > Freshwater > Lake > Sediment | place: USA: Wyoming | collected...
TTAAATCATCAATGAGCTTCAATGCATCCACATCATAGGTGATACCGAAGTCTCCCCGAATCCTACCCTTTTCAATATCGCCCGCATAGATACACAGAATAATATCTATCTTGTCTTTAAGAGTCTTTAGTAATTTTATTTTGATATTGGGCTCATACCCCGGCAGGACCCTGGCGGCGTGATAATCGTAAAGGAGTTTACCTCCGAATTCCAGATAAAGCCTACTACCGCATTTTTCAATTCTCTCTAAGATAGCCTGGCTTTGTTCCTTTAGATATTTTTCATTATCAAAACCAACCTTTTTTGCCATACTTTATGCTTAATTATTAGGCACTATTATAGTGGAGGAGCCCATATTTGTAAAGATATTTTGGATGAATTTAATTTTTGGCTTTACAAACCTTAACACATATTCCGCATATATACTGATCAACAATTTTTTGCCTTTGGAATTCCTTTAATTTTTCAAAGCAGGCAAGATGGTCGAAATTGAGCGGCTTTATCTTTATTGCGTTTGCCGGACAGACCTTAAGACAATCCATACACTTTCCGCAGCTTTCCTTAACAGGAGAATCAGTCTTTAAATCAAGATTGGTCAGGATGCTTACCAGCCTGAATTGACTGCCTAGGCGCTTGTTTACCAAAAGATTGTTTCTGCCAATCCAGCCCAGACCTGCAAGAAGCCCGATCTTTTTGTGCGAAAGATGCGCCTTTTGTCCTTGCCAATCCACAATCAAAGAAGCAGGCACGGGTAAAGCCAAAGCGCCTTTTGATTGAATAAAATTTGAAAGCCTAATTGCAAGCTGGTCAAGAAACATATTCAGACTACGGTAATGATGAAAATAAAGTTTTGTCGGCGCAATCGTTATCTCTTCTAAAATTGCCTCTTGTAATCTTACCCCCAAAGAAATAGCCTTGTTGAGTCTTTTTGTAACTTTAGATGAAATTACAAAATCTTTCTTAATATCCTGGATATCAGCAACGCCGAAAAGATCAGCACCATAGCCCAAAGATACTTCTTTTAGTTTTTTATAATCCAATTCTTTATTAGACTTTTGTCTGGGCATATTTCTTTAACCACACCATCAGGATTGAGATGGAAGCTGGTGTCACGCCTGAAATCCTGCCGGCCTGGCCTAAACTTATGGGCCTGGCCTTGGTTAATTTTTCTACTATCTCACGGGAGAGCCCTGAAATTTTAGAATATTCAAGATCAAGGGGTAACTTTATTTTTTCTAAATGCTTAAACCGCTCAATATTAGATAATTCTCTCTGGATAAAACCTTGGTACTTGACCTGAATCTCGACCTGCTGAATAACACTAGAGGGCAGTTCAATTTGTGAATGATTTAATTCCTTTAACATTGCATAGTTGACCTGCGGACGTTTAAGGAGCTCTTCTAAACTAACGGGCCGCGAAATGACAGCTGTATCCCAGCTTTTTAAGCTTGTATTTATCTCTTTGGAAGGCTTTAATTTAATTCTTTTTAACCTATCAAGCTCTGTTTCAATCATCTTCTTTTTTTCTTTGGTCTTTTCAAAATCATCGTGGCTTACTAAACCAACATTATAGCCTATCTGGCGCAAACGCAAATCTGCATTATCTTCTCTTAAGGTTAGACGATATTCTACTCTAGAGGTAAACATCCTATACGGCTCATTAGTGCCTTTAGTAACTAAGTCATCTATTAAGACGCCAATATAACTATTCGAACGGTCTAATATCAGGTGAGGCTCTCCTTTTACCTTTAAGGCTGCGTTAAGGCCTGCAACTAAGCCTTGGGCTGCAGCCTCTTCATAGCCAGTAGTTCCATTAATCTGACCAGCTAGGTATAAACCATCAATAGGCTTTGTCTCTAGGGTAGGATTTAGTTGTACAGGATCAACCACTGAATGCTCTATGCCATAACCTGGACGTATGATCAAGGCATGCTCTAAGCCCTCAATTGAGTTTATCATTTTTATCTGAACTTCTGTCGGCAGGCTGGTAGAAAGGCCATTCGGATAAATCTCAATAGCGTGTCTTGTCTCTGGTTCCAAAAATATCTGATGTCTGTCCCGCTCAGAAAATTTTACTACTTTGTCTTCGATAGATGGACAATACCTTACGCCCGTAGCTTTAATCTTACCGGTATAGAGCGGCGATTGACCGAGGTTAGAACGAATAATCTTATGCGTCTTTGAATTTGTATAAGTAATGAAACAGGGAACCTGATCTTTGATTTGTAATTCAGTTGAAAATGAAAATGGTATCGGCTCTTTATCAGGTTCTTGTATCTGTAATCTAGAAAATTCTATCGTCTTGGCATCTAAGCGCGCGCAGGTTCCGGTTTTAAATCTTAATAAGTTAAACCCTATTTGTTTTAAATTCTCACAAAGACTTATACTGGCTGCTTCGCCCAGGCGGCCACCTGAAAAAGATTTAAGACCAATATGAATAAGCCCATCCAAAAAAGTACCTGGCGTTATGACTAATGCAACACAGAAAAACTTTTCGCCGCTTGAGGTGATAATGCCTTCTACTTTCTTTTGTTTAATTAAAATTTTGCTAACCTCTGCCTGTCTTAAAATTAAATTATCTTGGCTTTCCAGAATTGATTTCATATACAGTCTATAAGCCTGCCTATCTGATTGACAACGGGAAGAACGCACTGCCTGGCCCTTAGAGGCATTGAGCATTCTAAATTGTAGGGCAGTCTCATCTGCAGCTTTAGCCATCTGTCCGCCAAGGGCGTCTATCTCTTTTACCAGCTGGCCCTTACCTACGCCACCGATAGCAGGATTACAGGACATCAGACCTATGGTATCCAAATTCATAGTGACGAGAAGAGTTTTAGTCCCAAGCCTGGCAGAAGCTAATGCAGCCTCAATACCAGCATGACCTGCTCCGACCACAATACAGTCGAATAATTCTCGCATTGGATATTAACTCCTTTTAAAGACGCTTTTTAAAGGTAAGTCTAAGACGGAGAGATTTGGGCGATTTCAAGGCATGAAACATTCGTTGCTCATTAATTCTAGACAAAATTAATTATTTAATTTAGTGGAGCCCCCCGGACTAAAGTCCGGGGCACCTTTCTTCTCTTTGAAGGAATATTCCCTGTAATTGCGCTGCTTATTTTCAAGGCTCCCTCCCGAGGCAGCATAGCATTCATCCCCGGGTTAAAACCCGCGGATTTCTGCCGAGGGATTAAAACGTGGGCCTAATAATTCTATTCTATAGACCCTTTTTGGCTATATATTCAATCAAGTCTACGACCCTTAGACTATATGCCCACTCATTATCATACCAGCCTAAGACCTTCACCAGCGTCCCATCTAATACCTTAGTCAGCTCAGCATCAAGTATACAGGAATAGGTGCTACCAACAAAATCCCTGGAAACCAGAGGTTCAGTCAAATATCTTAATATCCCTTTAAGCCTGGACTCGGATGCTTTTTTAAAGGCGGCATTTACTTCTTCAGCAGTAGTGGCCTTTTCCACGATACAGGTTAAATCTGTTAAAGAGACATCCGGAGTCGGCACCCTAATGGCCAAACCATCCATTTTTCCTTTTAACGCAGGTATGACACTGCCTATTGCCTTGGCTGCACCAGTACTCGTTGGTATCATCGAAAGCGCAGCAGCACGCGCCCTTCTTAAATCCTTATGCGGTAAGTCTAGAATTCTCTGGTCATTTGTATATGAGTGAATTGTAGTCATAATACCGGCCTTTATTCCAAAATTATCCAATATGACTTTTGCCATAGGCGCAAGACAGTTTGTAGTGCAAGAGGCATTAGAGATAATATGATGATTTTTGGGGTCATAATTTTGCTCATTTACGCCCAAGACAATCGTTATATCCTCGCCCTTTGCCGGAGCACTAATAATTATTTTCTTAGCCCCTCCGTTTGTAATATGGCCGATTGCCTTTTCTTTTTCTGTAAATACACCAGAGGATTCCACTACCATATCTATCTTATAATCCTTCCAGGGTATTTCTGCAGGAGATTTTGCGCTTAAAACTTTAAGTTCTTTACCGTCTACAACTATAGCATCATCCTTGGCTTTAACTTCTACGGGTAATTCTCCAAACGTCGAATCATATTTTAAAAGATGTGCTAATGTCTTTGTACCCACAGGCAAATCATTAATAGCTACAAATTCTATATTTTTATTTTTATAACCTGCACGATACACTAACCTACCAATGCGACCAAATCCATTAATGCCGACTCTTACTGCCATCTTGAAACCTCCATCAATGAGCGCACAACTTATGGAGTCCGTAGGACGACATAAGTTGTATGCGCGAATTGAACCCCCCACCACTTTTTGAAAATGCCTTCAAGATAAAATCAATGGTATATCTCGCTACCCACCACATATCTATAAATCCAGTACCTCTATAAAAAGTGGTGGGGGGTCAAATTCGGAAATATAAGTTATGTCGCATTGTCTTTTTCTAAAATGCTCCATAACTTATGTCCTTATTTGATTAAAATTTTGTCTCCCTTAAAAACTTTGCTGCCAATTCAGGGGGTGTAGAAACAATATAAAAGCCAGTGCCCCATTCAAAACCTGCGGTCCTTACCAGCTTAGGCATAATCTCCATATGCCAGTGATATCCGCCTTCTCTATCAGAATCACCTAATAGTGGTGAGGTATGGATGATAAAATTATATGCTGGGTCAGACAAAGATATCTTTATCCTTCCGAGAGTCTGTCTTAAAACTTTTGCCAAATCAATTATCTCTTCATTATTCACATGACAAAAATAAGGATTGTGCCTTTTAGGCACAATCCAGGTCTCAAAAGAAAATCTGGAAACAAATGGGCAGAAGACCAAAAAATGCTCTGATTCCAAGACCAAACGCTCTCTATCCTGAATTTCCTGGTGCATGATGTCGCAGAATATGCAACGTTCCCTAAAATCAAAATAATCCATAGAACCCTTTATCTCTTCAGCAACATTCTTTGGCACCATAGGCAGTGCAATGAGCTGTGTATGTGGATGTGAAAGTGATGCCCCGGCAGATGGACCATAATTTTTGAAGAGCAGTATATATTTAAAACGATTGTCTTTCGTAAGGTCAACTGCCCGACGGCAATACATACGTATAACATTTTCAACTTCCGAATCAAGTAGATCAGGAAGATTTTTATCATGATAAGGTGTCTCAATGATTACCTCATGCGCGCCAATGCCATTGGACATGTCAAAAATCCCTACCCCCCGTCTATTCAAGTCACCTTCTATCTGCAAAGCAGGAAATTTATTGGGCACGACTCGAATAGTCCAGCCAGGCGTATTTGGCTTCGTGCGAGGATCACGAATCGCTTCTATCTCTGGTGGCGTCAGTGACTCATTACCGTAACAGAAAGGACAATTATCCGATTTCCAAGAATGTTCTTCCTTTTCAAAATCCCCTGGAACCTTAGGATCATCAGTATCTACTATAACCCAACGTGCAACTATAGGATCCTTCCTCAACTCACCCACAGTAAAATCTCCGTTTTATAAGTTTAAACTTGCGTTTCCCTTAAAAACTTGGCTGCATTCTCAGGTGTAAGTGGACAGATGTAAAAACCAGTGCCCCATTCAAAACCTGCAACCCGCGTTAAACGCGGGGTTATCTCTAAATGCCAGTGATAATCAGCATCAATAGTTTTCCAATAACCAGCCTTCTGCCTTCTAAAAGGTGCGGTATGTAAGATGAAATTATAAGGCGGGTCATTTAAACATTTCTTTAATTTAAGCAGGACTAATTTCAACACGCGTGAAAGATCTAAGATCATCTGGGGCCTGATGGTCTGAAAATCAGGCGAATGTTCTTTGGGTAAAATCCACACCTCAAAAGGATAACGCGAGGCAAACGGTGCCACTGCGATAAATCCATCGATATCCAGAACCATCCTTTCCTTCATTTCTATTTCCTGTCTCATTAAATCACAAAATACGCAACGCTCGTGATATTCAAAATAACGCTGGCAGCCCCCTAATTCTTCCTTGACTCTGCGAGGAGTTACAGGTGTAGCAATTATCTGAGAACGGGCATGTTTTATTCTTCCAGCACCTGCTGCCCAGCCATAGTTCTTAAAAACCAAGACATATTTAAAACGTCTATCTTTCTCAAGATCAATTGTCCTTTCTCTACAACAATTTATTACTTTGCTAATCTGCTCAGGGGTTAAATCTGCCATATTACCTATATGTGAAGGCGTCTCGATGATTACCTCATGCGCGCCGATGCCATTCATGACATCAAATAATCCTTTCCCGCGCCTATCTAGACCACCTTCTATGCGTAATATTGGTTTGATACTAGGCACGATCCTAACCTCCCAGCCTGGAGCGTTTGGTTTTTTTATTGACGGCCGAACAGCTAAAATCTCAGGAGGGGTCTGAGACTCATGCCCTTCGCAAAAAGGACAATCGCCTTCAGCAGGTCCGGGATCCATGATACCAAACTGATCCGGCCGCTTTGACCTCTCTGTAGCAATTATAACCCAGCGACCAATTATAGGATCTTTTCTTAATTCAGGCATATTTTTTCTCGATATAAATCAACTTAACTTAAAAAATTATAACATATAAAAATGGCTATGCAAGTAAAATCTATCCCAGTTTTTCACCTACATTAATCTTATGACCGGCGATAAAACTCCTGCCATCCATTATTTTACCAGACTCTAATTGCAATTTTATGATCAGTAAAATACCTTGACCGGTCGTGACAAAAATCCCTTCATTTGACACCTTAACTATAGTTCCAGCAGATTTCTCCGGTTGAGCGATTACTGCTTCTACCTCAGCCTTATATACCTTTAATAATTTATTTTTATAATAAGTAAAACTACCTGGCCAAGGAAGTAGACCCCTGACCCTATTATGTATTTCGATGGCAGGCTTAGACCAATCTATCAGCCCATCCTGTTTTTTTAGTTTGGGGGCGAGGCTAGCTTCTGTATCAGTCTGTCTTACGAAAAAACGGTCTCCACTCTCAATCTTATCTAGGGCCTTAATCAGACAGCTCGCTGCTAAATTTGATAATTTTTCACGTAGACTAATAGAATCATCGCTAGCTAATATGACAATTTTTTCTCTTAAGATAATATCTCCTTTATCCATAAATTCACTCATCTTGATAATGGTAATACCGGTTTCTGCTTCATTATTAATAATTGCCCAATTTATGGGAGAAGCACCCCGGTATTTTGGCAGTAATGAGGCATGGGCATTTATGGCAAAGATTTTGGGTATCTGTAAAACTTGCTTTGTTAAAATCTGGCCGAAGTTGGTTACTATAAATAGGTCTGCATCTTGCGATTTTAAATATTTTATCGAATCAGAAGAATTTACATTTACGGGTTGGAATAAGGTTAGGTTTTTACTTAAGGCTAGTTCTTTAGTTGGTGACAGAATTAGGCGTAAATGCCTACCCATCTTTTTATCTGGCACAGTAACAACCGCAATAACCCTATGATTGGATTCTAATAACGCCTCTAAGATAGGAAGAGCAAATTTTCCGCTTCCAAAAAATATAATTTTCATCTTTTTAAAATTGCGGGTCTACATCAATTGTCAAGGTGATAGAACCTTTTCTGAATGATTGCATTGTCTTTTTTAATAGATTATTAATCGATTTTATGTCTTTAGTCTTAAGCAAAATTTGCATTCTGAAGTTCCCTCTTAACTGAAAAGGGATTGACGGGTGAGGATTAGATATATCCACATTATTTTTTTTCTTGGTCAATTCTTTAAATAACTCTAAAGAGGCCTCTCTAGTCTTTACTTCATCCTTTGACCGCAGATTAATAACCACCAGCTGACTAAACGGCGGAAAATTAAGTTCCTTACGGATTGCTAGCTCTTTTTTAAAAAAATATTCATAATCAGAATTTATCAGTGCTATAAAACAATAATGCTGGGGTTGAAATGTCTGAACAATAACCTTAGTCCTGGCAATGTTACTCAGGCGTGTCAACAAAGCGAATGTTTTCTCCGCTGCCCTAAAGTCTATTCTATTTAAAGAAGCATCTATAGAAATTATACCCAATAAATCAATCGGTGTATCTATTTTTTTTAGTATTATCTGAGTACAGACCAAGATGTCAAAAGATTCAGGCAAATCTGTGTCACTGTCGCAACGACTGATATTGACAGCAGGAAATAATCTGTTTAACTCACTCTCTATCTTCTCAGAGCCGATACCGCGAAAACCTATATAGGAACTCTTACACTGCGGGCAAATATCCGGGATATTTGTATTATAATTACAATAATGACAATTCAAAATTTTCTTTGCATAGTGATAGGTAAGGCTCAAATTACAACGCGGACAGCGTAGGCTAAAACCACAATTTCTGCAACTGGCAACGCTTCCAAACCCCCGGCGATTTAAAAAGAATGCAACCCTTGAACCTGAATCAATTGCTTTTTTTGTCTCTTCTAAAAGAGTTCTCGAGAATACAACCTTCTGTTTTTTTACTCCAGAAAATTCCCTGCGCATATCTACAACCTGAATCTGGGGTAGATTTATACTTTGCTCTTTTATTTCAACTAATTTAGCCTGTTTAGTTCTGGTTAAATAATAAGATTCTAGACTAGGACAGGCGCTTGCCAAAATTACAACGCAATTCTGGAGCCGCCCGCGCATTAGGGCGACATCACGGGCATTATAATGGGGAAGATTTTCTTGTTTATATACTGAATTATCCTCTTCGTCAATAATAATTACACCTAAATTCTTCAAAGGAGAAAATATGGCTTTTCGCGTTCCAATTATTAAATCTATTTCACCAGCCCTTGCCTTCAGCCAGATGTCTAAATCTTGGTGACTAGATAAACTGCTATGGGTAATACCGATATTTATAGAAAGTTTTGCTTTTATCTGTTGGGTAATTCTATTTGCATAATCTAAATCAGGGACTAATATAATTGCCTGTCTACCAAGTTCATGATTTTTCTTTACGATTTCTACAAAAATTTGCCAACGCAAATTCAATTGCCTATAATGTAATAGAAATAACTTAAATCTATTACTACTTAGTGCATTTATTATTGGTTTTAATTGAGAATCGAATTCATTATCCAAATTCTGTAAATCTCTATCATAAACTTTATGTGGTGTACTGGGAATTATTCTTCTACCTCTAACTAAATATTCTGGTAGCGCTGCTTCAATTGCCTGGCCCCAACTACACAAGTAATGCTCTGAAACATGCTTAGTTAGCCTTAATAAATGCCGGTCGATTATCGGGTCTTTATCAAGCACCTCTAAGATTGTCTTTATATTAACTATCTTGGAAATCTTATTTGTCCCAACTACGTATCCTGTTAATCTAGTATTCTTAAAAGGCACCTTTACCCGAAAACCTTTCTTTAAATTATCCTGCCAAAAAGTTGACGGAATATAGTAATCAAAGGGTCCTTCAATAGGTAGACCAACCACTACTTGAGCAAACTTAGCTTTTTGCATAATCTCTTGCCAAATTTAGAATATCATTAATGGCGTTCGGTTTACGTATAGATTCTATCGCGCTTTTAAATTCTTGTAGTACTTCTTTAGAATTTTTGTAGCTTAATATTAAATTATTTATCTTATTTAAATTATTGGCGACTACTCCCGCTTTATATCCGGATAAGACCCTGGCATTAAAATCCTCCTGTCCGGGAATAAGAGACAAAAATATCATAGGTAATCTAGCTACTAAGGCCTCAGAGATAGTTAGGCCTCCGGGCTTAGTGATCAAGATATCGGATACAGCCATTAATTCCTGGATATTATCTACCAGGCCGAATACTTTTAAGTTACTTGATTCTTTCTTCTTTAACTCATTAAATAAATTTTTATTCTTACCGCAAGCGATTAATATCTGGATATGATCTTTTAAAATATTAACCAAATCCTTTAATGGGCCCATGCCAATTGTTCCAGTTGCTATCAATACCGTAAAGATATCTTCTCTTATAAAAAATTTTTGTGATAAGCGGTGTCTATCAAGTTCACCTAAGAAAGCAGGATCTACCGGAATGCCCAAGACTTTGATTTTTTCATCTGCCACACCTTTAGTAAATAAATCATCTTTGGTCTTGTTGGTTGCTACAATATATTTATCTATACTGTCAGAAAACCAAAAACGATGGGCATTGAAGTCTGTGATGATGCTGATTAATCTAGAATTGATTTTATGTTTTTTTCTTAAACATTCAATAATGCCATTAGCGAAAAAATGGGTTGAGATGATTACGTCTGGGTTAAGGCTTACTAAAAAGTATTTTAGTCTGAATGAATTCAGGTTATTTATTAGAGTCTTCGGATAGGTAGTTAAGCGACTGAAAATTGCATTATTGGTAAGATAAAATAAAAATCCCCAAATGTGAGGTAAGCGGACGATTAAAAATTTATATCCGTGCGAGTAAAAATACTTAAACAAAAGATTTGTATAATCTAAGGCATCGATAAGATTGACTTCAATATCCTTTTTTTTGAGAAGTTCTTTATAAAGGGCTTCTGCTGCGCGTCTATGGCCTGTCCCTGCCGAGGCATAGACGATTAAAATTTTCATAGGATAAGGTTTCTAAGAAAGAATGAAGTCTACAGCTTCCCGGAGATCATTGAAGATATAATCAGGCTGATATGCCCATCTTTTTTTATTTTTAATATGCTCCCTACCTGATAGGACTAAGATTGTCTTTAAGTTTGCGTTTTTACCGGTTTTTACATCCCTAATACTATCACCAATAAAGTATATATTTTTAAGATCCTGCGCCTTGGGCTTGGCACCTAGACACCTGAAAGATTTATCTATAAGACCAGTTTTGGGTTTTCTGCAGGAACAGTTATCTTCTGTCGTATGGATACAGTAAAAAACATTTTTTATATTCCCTCCGTAACTTTTAATTTGGTTCAACATATTTCTGGTGATCAGGTCTAATCTTTCTTTTTTATAAAGACCCTGGGATACGCCAGCTTGATTTGAAACAACGAATATATTGTAACCTGCTTCAGTTAATCTCAAAATCGCATGTTTTGCCTTGGGTAAAAATTTAAAGTCACGCCATGAAGTAACAAATTTAGTATCTCCGGGATAGCGATTTATCACCCCGTCTCTATCCAAAAAAATGATCTTGCGCATCAAAAAATATCTTTATTGGCTTTGACCCACTCAAATAACCTGGTAATACCTTGATTAACAGAAATCTTTGGCTGCCAACCAAGAACTTTTTTTATCTTGCTAATATCTGATATATAAACCTTTTGATCCGAAGGTCGCCAGTGGCTAAATCTAACCTTAGGAGATTTACCAGTAATAGTCTTTAATTGCTCCAGAAACTCAAGTAGAGAAATGGTATTTGTTGGGCCACCGCCTGTATTAAAAAGGCCGTGTCTTAGGTTACTTGTTATAAACTTCTCAAATGCTCTCACCAAATCTTCTGCATACAAAAGATCCCTTACCTGTTTGCCATTACCATAGATAGTAATAGGCTTATTTTTTAATGTGGCAATGATAAACCAGGCAACCCAGCCCTGGTCCTCGAAACCAAATTGACGTGTGCCATACGTACACGACATACGAAACACCGCAGTTTTCATTTTATATATATAATTATACTCCTGGACGTATAAATCTCCGACCAATTTAGAAACGCCATAAGGGGTATGCCCGGTTAAATCTACAGACATAGATTCGGTTACACCTACTATACCCTCATAAACATATCTTTTCTTTAATTCTCTCAAGGGGATCTTATCCACATTTTCTCCGTAAACTTTGTTCGTTGAAGTATAAATAAAAATTGTATCTTTTGATTTTTTTCGCACTGCCTCTAAAACATTAAGTGTTCCATATGCATTAATACTAAAATCCTCTTTTGGCATACGAACACTGGAAGGAACTCCGGGTTGACCTGCGGTATGAATTACTACATCAACGCCTTTACCTATAGCCCTATTTACATCATTGGTATTTCTAACGTCGCCTTTAATATGTTTGATATTTTTATATCTTTTTAAATAGTTCCAATTATATTCTACAGATTTTTTGTCGTACCCAAAAATCTGCGAACGCATCAGATTATCAAGAATAATGACCTTATGGTTCTTTTTAGCAAAATACTCTGCGCAATGAGAACCAACTAAACCTGCGCCACCCGTAATAAGTATCTTCATAATTTATCCTTTCGTTTCATCTCATAGTATTTAGCAAAACTCATAATCTGATATAAACTGTCAAAAAGGGCAATCATAAACCCATAAAAACCATCTTTATATCCTTTTTTTCGAATATACCTTCTAAAAAAACGGTCAATTGTTCGCCAAAAAGCACGCGGCATAGACATACGGCGGCCTGTTGTATACCATTTTTCTGCCTCCAATGTTGTCTGAGAATTTAAACTGCTTAAAAAATGTCCAAAGTCAGGATAACCTTTATGAATAATATCAGAATGTAAATGACCACACTCTCCATCAATAAAAACCCTGGGATGAACTGAAACATCCTCATATCTAAATTTATCTTTCTTAAATAATCTTACCTTAGCCGCTGGATACCAACCTCCGAATCTAACCCAATAGTCACCTATGAAATTGCGTAGTGGTATTGAATAGGCAACAAATTCAGAATTTGTTAGCGCTTCTTTTATCTCTTCTTTTAATTCTTCAGTTATTCTCTCATCTGCATCTAAACTCAAAACCCATTCATTATTTGCATTACTATACGCCCAATTTCTGTGTCTGCCTTCGATATCCATCTTTCTAATGAGGATTTTGTTTGTATAATTTCTGGCGATATCAACGGTTCTGTCTTTGCTTTCGTCATCAACTACAATGATTTCGTCTACCCAGCCATAGACAGACTTAAGACATGATTCTATATTATCTTCTTCATCTTTGGTTATAATCACTACCGATAATTGTAATTTTTCACTTTGCATAAATATCCTTTAAAACATTCGAAACATATTCGATATCTTTTATTTTAAGGTGTGGAAACATTGGCAAAGATATAACTTCATTAGCTACTTTTTCTGATATAGGGAAATCACCTCTTCTATATCCTAAATTTTTATACACCGGTTGTAAATGTAAAGGTATTGGATAGTGAATAAGTACGCTTATTCCTTCTTGCTTTAGGCGGTCGCAAATTTCATTTCGATTCTTAGTTCTTATAGCATAGATATGATAAACATGTCTTAGATGTTCTTCCTCTTTAGGAATTACAAGACCAGGGCAATCTTTTAAATATTTATTATAAATCTTGGCGTTTTGTCTTCGCATGTTATTCCATTTGTCTAATTTTTGCAGTTTAAGGCGAAGTATTGCTGCCTGAACCGTATCTAAGCGAGAGTTATAGCCTAAAACTAAATGATTATAACGATCTCTTCTTCCATAGTTCCTTAGCATAAATAATCTTTTATAAATCTTTTTATTATTTGTTACGACCATCCCCCCGTCACCACAGGCGCCTAAATTCTTAGTAGGATAAAAACTAAAACAACCAATATCTCCAATTGAACCAACTTTTCTGGTTACTGGTTTCTGGTTACTGGTTTCTTGAAATCTATACTCAGCACCATGTGCCTGGGCACAATCTTCAATAATTCTTAAATTATGCCTCTTAGCAATTTGTAAAATGGGATGCATATCTGCTGGTTGTCCGTAAAGATGTACTGGTATAATTGCCTTTGTTTTTTTGGTAATTGCTTTTTCAATTTTATTTATATCAATATTATAAGTCTGCTCGTCAATATCAACAAACACAGGCCTTGCTCCTGTAAAAGATACTGCTAGCGCCGTTGCAATAAAAGTAAATGCTGGAACAATTACTTCATCGCCTTTTTCTACTCCTAAACTTAACAGACCTAAAAATAGCGCATCTGTCCCAGAATTTACACCCACTGCAAATTTTGCCCCAATGTAGTCAGCAAATTCTTTTTCAAAAGACCTCACTTCTTCGCCTAAAATAAAATCACTTTTTTCAATTACCCTCTTAATAGCTTGCTTTAATTCTTTTTTAATTTCTGCATGCTGAGCATTTAAGTCAACAAATGGTATTTTCATAATAATTTCCTCGCCGCTTCAAATACCTCTTCAATACTGATAGAATTTATACACTCTCTGTCTCGAAAACATCTCGGCATTCTAAATTTTTGATAACATGGCCTACACGACAAATCCTTTTTAATAATTATATGATTATCACTTGGAGGAAAAATACCGTAAACTTTATCATCTACCGGTCCAAATATTGACACTGTCTTTATCCCTAAGGCTACAGCCATATGTAAAGGCCCGCCGTCATTAGTAATAACTAGATTCATCCTGCTTAATAAAGCAGCAAATTGACCAAGATTAGTTTCTCCGCAAGCATCAATTGTTTCATAGTGCAGCGTATTAAGCATCGACTTGGCGACTTCTTTCTCAGACAAATCTCCCATTATTATAATCTTTGCCTTATAATTTTCAATTATTTTATCTGAAAGCGCAGCAAAATTTTCTATTG
>Ga0315289_10008901_pt1 | contig 14491 bp, 10 predicted proteins | sample YL17G11_40_MG_FD_203452 | JGI IMG/M metagenome (GOLD analysis project Ga0315289, IMG submission 203452) | Sediment microbial communities from Yellowstone Lake, YNP, Wyoming, USA - YL17G11_40 | ecosystem: Environmental > Aquatic > Freshwater > Lake > Sediment | place: USA: Wyoming | collected...
AGGAAAAACTCCCGCTGAAAGTTCTGGCGCGCGAAGGGCGCTACAGTCCGAGTCACTTCAGCCGGCTGTTCCGGGGGAGCACGGGGTATACGCCCGAGCGTTACCTGCTCCGCACGCGCCTGTTCCTTGCGCGGGAACTTCTTGAGACCAGCGGCCTCACCGTCAGCGAAATCGCCCACCGGGTGGGATTCTGCGACCACAGCCATCTGACGACGCAGTTCAAGAAGCTGTTCGACGAGACCCCGACGGCCTTTCGCCGCCGCTGCCGCCGTTAAACCAAAGAGATTCGCGTTTGGATGAAAGACACGCCGCCCCCTCCTGTGGTAAGCTCGGTTGTTTTGCCTCAATTCACGGTTTCCCAACCATCGCGTTTCGCCGCCACAACCCTGTCCCAGGAGTTCCCCATGTGCCAACAATCCAGTTCCATCCAGGTCGCGTTGCCGGCGGCTGATTACCGGGTGTATGCCTCCGCCGCGCGCCTGCTGACCCGTATCATGGGCCGGAAGGCCCCGGACGCGCTCGCCCTCATCCGCCACACGCTCGGAGGCCGGGACGCGACCGGCATCGCGGACGACTATCTCGATGCCATCTCCTGGCCGACCGCGGCGGGGCACGCCGCCTGGCTGCGGCGGCCGGCGCCACCGCCAACGCGAAACAAAGCGTCGGTCGCCACCCACCCGCAGACGGCGCTCACGCGGGAGCGCCGGGCGCTCGACCCGAGCCGCAACTAGCGGGCCTGACTACGGTCGGCTTCCTCCGCCGTGTAAACATTAGGGAGCGTCAAACCGGTGAAGGGCAGCTTGCGGAGCAACGGCCGGCCGCGCCGCCGGGGGTGTTTGATCACCGCCCGGCCCTCGGGCAGGGAAAGAAACGCGGTCGGCTTGAACCACGGTTCATCCACCGGCTGCCAGTTGCGCGAGGTATGCCCGCCGCTCACGCCGCCGCTGAACTTCCTCACCTCGCGCCCGCCCATCTTTTCCGAGAGGATCTTTGCGCCCTTTTCGTCGGCGGACCGGAAATGAATCTGCGTCCGGAGGTTCGCCATGAACACGTCCGCCTTGGTCGGTGTCTCGAAGGCGGCATAGAGCGAGAGGGGCGTCTGTGTCGCCGAGATCAGGCACACGCCCGCTTCGCGCAGTTCGTCCACGGTCGCATGGTCGGCGAAGCCGTCTTCCGAAACGAGGGTTGTCTTCTGGCCTTCGTCGAGCACGAGCACGATCACGTTGCGCCGGCGCATCTCCGCGGGCTCGAGATCGAACCGGCGGAAGGCGTGGAGAAAGAACAACTGCTTGCAGAGGAGATTCAAATACCGGCGCTCCACCTGGTAGGTCTGCGGAATCGAAAGGCAGACGAGCCGGCCGGCATCGACCTCGGCGAGCGTGAAGTTCGGTGTCACCGAACAAAAGACTTCGCGGATGTCCGGCGGCGTGTAGGGCCGGAGGTAATTGGCGACGGTGTAGACCGTGCCGCTCTTCTGCTCCGGCGGCTGCGCCGCGAAGTCGCTGAAATACTGCCGCTCGACCTCCGCGGCCGGGCTCGGATGCTCCGCCAGGCTGGCGAGGAGTTTCGCGGTCTCGGCGGAGATGCAGATGGCATCGTGGACGTTGGCGAGGGTCACCGGGTGATCGGCGAGTTCGAGCGCGTGCATCGCGTGGGTGATGACGTCGCGCGCCGTTTCCTTGAAGAACGTCTGGCCGCCGCGCTGGCCGGCCGCCGTGGCCGTGTCCACGACCAGCTTGGCGTAGGTGCTCCAGGGTATTTCCGCATCGGCGAGCAGGTTGAGCCGCAGCGGCGGCGTCCAGTCCGCCGGCGCGATGTGCGTCGGTCGGACGCGGATCAGCCGCAGGCTTGCCTCCTGGCCGAGTTCACGGGCCATCGCCGACAGCGGCTGCCACAGGGCACCCTTGGAATCGACGGCCAGGATGCCGGTGTCGGGCAGGGTTGAACGCAGGCCGTTGACGATCGGCACCACCGCGCGCGCGGTTTTTCCGGTCCCCGTGGCTCCCGTGATGAAGAAGTGACAGCAAGTCTCGTCCCGCGTCCAGGCCAGGCCCCACAGCCGCAGCACAACGGCATTCTTCATGCCGAACGAAGCCGACAGGGCACAGTGGGTGAGCCACACCCCGGCGCCGAGGGCGGCGACGGGCACCCAGTATCCGGCTGGCGCCGGCACGGCGAACCTCACCAGCGCGGCGCCCGCGAAGCACACCGCGACCAACGCGACCGGAAGGGCGTTCACGCGAGGAGCACGATCACGGCGGACAACATCCCCAGCGCCACACCGATCAGGAGGGCTGCAAGCAGCTGCCGGTGCTGCGCCGTCTGGAAGGTGCGCGTCAGGGGAGTCAGCGATTTCTCCAGCGCCTTGATTTGGGCGAGCGCGTTCGCCACCGGCTGGCGGAATTCCGCCTCAAACTGCTGGCCGAGCTGCGCCGGTTTCTGCTCCAGCGCGTCCTGCACGTCCGCGAGCGCGGCGTTGACGCCGGCCACGGTGTCGGCGGCATCGATCAGCGTCGCGATGCGCCCGTCAACCGCAGCTTTGAGTTCCACGAGGGCGGCGCGCACCCGGTCCTCGCACGCGTTCATGCGGTTCCAGTGCCAGGCGATCAGCAGGAACACCGGGTCCTCCGGGTGCAGCCGGTAGTGCGTGACGACCCATTGCAGGTCTTCCGGCAGCTTGGCCGGGTCGAGCAGTTCCTCGGGCTTCATGGCACCAGCAGTGCCCGCGCCCGGGCGAACTCCCCCGCCATTTTCTGGTGAAAGCGCAGACAGCGGGAACGGTCCAGCAGATGCAGTTGCTCCGCCTGGCGGCCGTGGCCCACCGTGAGATTGGCCGTCTGCAGGTGGTTGCGGGTGACCTCGACCAGACAGGGCACGTCGATTTCGACCGCGCCGAGTTCGGCGAGTCTTTTCCGGGCATTGCTCTGCGCGAACAGGCTCACGCTGTCGCTATCCCGCAGGTTGCGGGCGACCAGCCAGCTCACGCGCCCGCCGTGGGTGTCCAGCAGTTCGGCAATCTGGGAATTGGCGTCCTTGTCGTCGGTGGCGATGACGACGAAGACCAGGGTGCAATCGAAGTCGGCCTGCAGTTCGGGCAGGCTCGTTTCATCGAGGTAGGCGAGCACCTTGCTGCCACCGGAAGCCCGGTTGTCCACCAGCACCACGTCCGTCTCGGGCAGCACGTGGACGATGCGGTCGAGCACGCCGAGCTTGTCGGTGTCCACGTCCGTGTTGATGAATTCGGCCTCGGGCACGAGCCGGTTGAACGTCGAATTCGCATGGTCGAGGTCGAACGCCTTCACCCGCACGCCCTCGCCGGTCAGGAAGTCATGGAGCAAGGTGGCGACGAAGCTCTTGCCGATGCCGCCCTTGTCCTGGGGAAACAGGATGATGCGCTTGGTTGCAATCATGGTTCAGTAGTTGTCCCGGGCAATCTTGGGTCCGCGGCGGCCCGGCGGCACCGGGACCGGCCCCGGCGTCGCGACCGCGGAGAGCCCCGGAAAGCTCGGAGCGGTCGCGGCCGGCTCCTTGGGGGTGTCCAGTCCGAGCCGCTGCCGTTCCCGCAGGATCTCGCCCTTGGTGAAGGTCCGGCGGCAATAGCCGGCCACGCCCGGCCCCGACACCTTCAGGCCGTTGCGGGTAAAGGCGCCCGCGATCTGGTCGTAACTCATGAATTTGGCGCGCTGGAGCAGGATGACGTCGCGGAACGGGTCCAGCAGGCTCCGGCGGTGCGCATCCGGGCTGTAGCTGCGGGCGTCGTCGAGCAGGCGCGTGTGCAGGTCGGAGGAAGTCATTGGCCGGTAAAATACGAACGTATGGGATTAAGTAAAACAAAAACGACGCGAAGACCGGACAATTTGAGCAGCAGCAGAGCAGCAGCGAAGCAGTAACAAAGCAGTAGCGAAGCAACCGGGTCCTAACGGACGTTAGGGGTGGCGTGTTCTTCTTTGTATAGGTAGAGGGTGGCGGCGGATGCCGCTTGTTTGGTTCGGTGGCAATGATCGCTTGGACGACTGATTGAGGGTGGAGAATGGGTCGCTCGGGGTTGATTTTGGGCGTCATTTTGCGTGGGGCTGACAATTCTGACTCGCGTTCGTATGGGTGTATGGTATGGTGATGGCATGGTCAGATTCGACAAACCCTGTGTCCTGGTGAAAGGTGCCGTGGAGTATTTCCGCGAGCACATGGCCTTGGGTGATTACCTGACGCAGGAAGGTCAGACGGAGATGACGTGGGTGGGTGCGGGGGCGGAGCGGCTGGGTTTGACGGGGCATTGCCAGCTCCCCCACTTTGAAAACCTCTGCCGGGGACTGCACCCCGTGACCGGAGAAAAACTCATGGTCCGGGACAAAGGGGCGTTCCGCCGGGTCTGCTATTTCGGACAAATCTCCCCGCCCAAGGATGTGTCGGTGCTTTACCTGGTCGGGGGCGACCAGCGCATCGGCGGCTGGTGGCGCGAGGCGGTGACGGAGACCCTGCGGGAAATGGAAGGCGTCACGGCGACCCGCGTCCGGCGCGACGGTGAAAACACCGACCGCGTCACCGGCAACATGGTCGCCGCGATCGTGACCCACGATGCGAGCCGCGCCCTCGACCCGCAACTGCACACCCATGTGTGCATCATGAACCTGACCTACGATGCGGTGGAGGAACGCTGGAAGAGTGTCCAGCCGTCCGGGTATTACCGGCATCAGGGCTATCTGCGGGAGGTCTGTTACAACAAGCTTGCCGAACGAATGCTCGCCGCCGGCTACCAACTGGAGCCCGTCAGGCGCATCGGGTTCGAGGTCAAGGGCGTCCCGGCGGAGTTGCGGGAGCGGTTCAGCAAACGCCGTCGGGCGATTCTCGCCAAGGCCGCGAGCGTGGGCGCAGCGTCACAAGAGGCTTTGCACGCCATTGCCGGCAACACCCGCGCCACCAAAACCCACGCCACCGCGGTTGATCTGCGCGCGGGCTGGCTGAAGGAGGCCGGAGAAGAACTGCCGCAACTTCGCGCCGTCATCGCGGAAGCCGCCGGAACCTCCAAAGTGACATGTCCCATCACGGCTTCGGCTGCGGTTGCTTCGGCCACGGCACATGTTTTCGAGCGGAATTCGGTCGTGGATGACCGCCTCCTGCTCCGCGAGGCGCTGATTGCGGGCCGCGGGCAGGCGCCGCTCAACCAGCTCAAGCGGGCCGTAGCGGCGCGCGAAAAGACCGGCGAGTTGATCCGGTCGGGCGACGAAGTCGCCTCGCGCGACGGCCTGAACGCCGAGGAGGAGTTTGCCGGCTGGGCGAACAGCCAGTTGAAGGGCCACGGGCCGCTGGGCCGTCGGCCGGCGACCGCCAGCCTGGGTGAAGATCAGGCGAAGGCCGTCACGGACCTGCTGGGCACGCGGTCGGGGGTGGCGATCCTGCAGGGCGACGCCGGCACCGGTAAAACGACCTGTTTGAAGACCATTGTGGCGGGGATTGAGCAGGCCGGCGGCCGGGTCTTCGGCTGCGCGCCCTCGGCGGGCGCCGCCGACGTGCTGCGGCAGGAACTCACGGCGGATGCCGACACATTGCAGCAACTGCTGGTGAACGAGTCGTTGCAGCGGGCGACCCGCGGCCGGGTGTTGCTGGTGGACGAGGCGGGGCTCGTGTCGGTGCGGGAGATGCGCGACCTTTGCCGGCTCGCGGCCCGCAATGCGAACCGGCTCCTGCTCGTCGGCGACACGAAGCAGCACACTTCGGTCGAGGCGGGCGACGCGCTCCGGTGCTTGCAGGAGTTCGCCCGGGTGCCGGTGTTCCGCCTCACCGAAATCCGCCGGCAACGGGACCCCGGTTATCGGAAGGCCGTGGCCATGCTGGCGCGCGGCGACGCCTTCGGCGCGTTCAACCAGCTCAACCGTCTCGGCGCGGTGCGGGAAGTGGCCGTGGCGGACGGCCTGTGGCAGGCCGCAGCGGCGGACTATGTGAAAACCGTGCGCGCCGGGAAGAGTTGTTTGGCGATTTCGCCGGTGTGGGCCGAAATCCATGAATTCACCGCCGCAGTGCGCGAGCAGTTGAAGCTCGCCGGCCTCCTGGCCCGGGAGGAGCGCACGATCACGACCTTCAATCCCCTGAAGTGGACGCAGGAGGAGCGCCGCCGCGTCCAGAACTATCAGGCGGACGACGTGCTCACGTTTCACCATGCCTACGGCATTTTCCGAAAGTTCGACACGGTGGCGGTCGTCCGGCGCGAAGACCGGCGGCTGGTCGTGCGCGATGCGGACGGGAACGAACGCCGGCTCGACCCGCGTATTGCGAGCGGCTTCGAGGTAGGGCTCGCGAAGGAGATTCCGGTCGCGGCCGGCGACCGTCTGCTGCTGCGCGCGAACTTGAAGGCCGCGGGCCTGCGCAACGGTGACCTGGTCGAGGTCGCCGGGTTCGGCGAGGATGGGGGCATCGCGCTCAAGGACGGCCGCAGCCTGCCGGCGTGGTTCCGGCAGTTTTCGCACGGTTATGCGACGACCTCGCATGCCAGCCAGGGCAAGACCGTGGACCGGGGCATCCTGCTCATGGCCGACGACGGCATCCGGGCCGGCAACCTGAAACAGGCGTATGTCTCCAATTCGCGTTTCCGGGAGAGCCAGATGATCTACACGTCGGCCAGGTGGGCCGCGCGGGAAGCGATGATGCGGCCCGCCGACCGGATGCTCGCCCTCGAAATGGCCCGACCGGCCGTCCCCGACGACGAGGCACCCCGCGCGTCGCTCCGGTCGCGCCTCCGGTTCCAGCCGCGGGTCGCTCCGCCCGCTCCGGCGGTGGCCGGCTGATCCGCCATGAGCATCGAACAGCAACCGGGTAAAAAGCCGCTGGTGTCGCCGCCTCCTCCCACCTGGGGCGAACTGGCGCCGGAAGGCCACGCCGCCACCGTCGTGCGCTTCGTGCTGGAGGATCGCGTCGTGTCCTTTCCGGCCTCGGAATTGAAGCGGTGGGAGCACGTCGCCGGGGAACCGGAGATGCTGACGATCCGCGCCGGCAAGGAATCCATCGTGGTGGAAGGCCGGGAACTGCATGTCGTGCGGGCGGCCCTCGATCTCGCCCGCCTCTGCGAACTGCGGCCGAACGGCGAGCGGTCGAATGCCCGGCCCGGCCCGCGGGTGCGCCGGATAACGATTGAACCGGCATGACGCATGGCGCTAAAAACCCACCACGACGAACAGCTCGATTTTCTCGCGCAGCTTCAGCATGAGCGGACTCCTGGCATACGGACGGATGGCGGAAACCCACTGGCGGGAGCACTGCCCGCGGATGGTGCGGGAACTGGAAGCGACGGGAGGGTTGCAGGAGGCGCTGCTGGAAGCGCAGGAGCAGACGGTGGCGGAAATGGACCGGCTGATCCGGGAGTTTCGCCGGCAGGGCCTGACGCCGCAGCAGGCGCACGACCGGGCGTGGGAACTGGTGCGGGAGAGATACATACTCCTGCCGCCGGAGTCGGCGGAAACGGAGTAGAGCCTCCGCGCAACCGGAACAACTACCGCATCACCGACGTCGACCGGCTGGGCGAAGGGTCGCTGAAGCAGAAGTTCGAGCAAAACGTCGAGGCGATCCGCTTGCTGCGGGTCATCGAGGGCGAGTCACGGCCGCCTTTCGCGGAAGAAAAGGCGGTGCTGGTCAGATACACCGGTTGGGGCGGGCTGCCGCAGGTGTTCGCCGGGCCGGACGAAGCGCCCAAGTGGAGGGCGGAGCAAGCGAAGCTGAAAGAGTTCCTGCTGCCGGACGAATACCGGGCGGCGCGCGCCACGGTGCTCAACGCGCACTACACTGCGCCAGTCGTCATCCGCGCGATGTATGCGGCGGTGGGCCGGCTCGGCTTCACGCACGGCCGCGTCCTCGAACCCGCGTGCGGCCTCGGCCATTTCTTCGGGTTGATGCCCGACGAGATGCGCGTCCGTTCCGAGCTCACCGGCATCGAAATCGATCCCCTGACCGCCCGGCTGGCAAAGCTGCTTTATCCCGACGCCGACATCCGGGCGCAGCCGTTCGAGGAGGCCACGCTCCCGACGAACGGCTTCGACCTCGCCCTCTCCAACGTGCCCTTCGGCGACTACGCCCCGTTCGACACCAAGCTGAACCCGCGCAAATTTCACATTCACGACTACTTCTTCGTCGCGACGGCGGAGCGGGTGCGGCCGGGCGGACTGATCGCCTTCATCACGTCGCGCGGCACGCTCGACAAGCAATACCCCCACCTGCGGGAAGCCGTCGCCAAGACCTGCGACCTGGTCGGAGCCGTGCGGCTGCCCAACACCGCGTTCAAGAAGAACGCCAACACCGACGTCACCACCGACATTGTCATCCTGCGCAAGCGCGCTCTGGGCGAGAAGCCGGGCGGACCGGACTGGCGGGAGAGCCGGCCGATGGCCGCAGCCGAGCACCCGATCTTTCTCAACGAATACTACCACGCCCGCCCGGCGATGATGCTGGGCCGGATGGAACGGGCGGAGCACGGCATGTATGGTCGCGAGGAGGTGCGGCTCGTCAGCGACGGCCGCGAGTTGGGCGAGGCGCTCGCCGCCGCGGTCGCCACGCTGCCGGCCGGGGTCTATCGACCGCTCACGGCCGCGCAGGCCGCGGCGATGCGGCAGACGATTCCGGCTCCGCCGGGCGTCAAGCCCAACGCCTACGTTCTGACGGAGGCGGGCGGCGGCGGGATCGCGGTGCGCGAGGGCAACGAACTGCGCCTGCTCACGGAATTGCCCGCGCCGACGGCCCGACGCATCCGCCGCCTGATTCAGGTGCGGGATGCGGCGCGCGAGTGCCTGCGCACCCAGGTCGAGAACCGCGGCGACGACGAAATCGCCGCGGCGCGGTTCCGGCTCAATCAGGACTACGATTATTTCGTCGGCCAGTTCGGGCCGGTCTCGTCCCCGGTAAACGTCCGGGCCTTCGCGGGCGACCCCGACCTGCCGCTCCTCCTCTCGCTGGAAAACTACCACGACGACGAGAACACCGCGACCAAGACCGCGATCTTCCGCGAGCGCACGATCCAGCGCCGGATGCCGGTGGAGCACGCCGGCGGAGCCAAGGAGGCGCTGGTCATCACCCTCAGCGAGAAAGGCCGGGTCGATCTGGAGCACATGGGCCGGCTCCTCGGCAAGCCGCCGGAGGAGTTCCTGCCGGACCTCCAGGGCGCGCTGTTTGTTAACCCGGTGACCAAGCGCTGGGAAACGGATGACGAGTATCTGTCCGGCAATGTGCGCGAAAAACTCGCGCTTGCGGAGCGGGCGGCTCAGGACGACCCGCGGTATCGCCTCAATGTCGAGGCGTTGCAGGGGGTGCAGCCCGCCGATCTCAAGGCCACGGAAATCGAGGCCCGGCTGGGGGCGGGATGGATTCCCGCGGACGATGTCGCGGCATATGCGAAGGAGCTGCTGCGCATTCCGGCGCACAGCACGCACGACGTGCGGATCAATCACGCGCCGCAGCTCGGCCTCTGGACGGTCGAGGTCAGTTATTACGCAAAGACCGGCGTGGCCAACCGCAGCGAATGGGGCACGGCCCGGGTGCCGGCGCACGAGTTGATCGAGGATGCGCTGAACCTGCGCACGCCGACCGTCTACGATCTCGACGAGAAGAAGAACGCCAGGGTGAACCCGGTGGCGACGGAAGCCGCGCGCGAAAAGCAGCAGAAAATCAAAGACCGCTTTGCCGAATGGATCTGGCAGGACGACGCGCGCCGCGAGCGGCTCGTGGCGTTCTACAACCGCGAGTTCAATCACCTGCGGCTGCGCACGTTCAATGGCGACCATCTCACGCTGCCGGGCGCAAGCCCGGCGATCACGCTGGGTCCGCACCAGAAGGCGGGGGTGTGGCGCATCCTGCAAACGCCCAATACGCTGCTCGCCCATGTCGTCGGCGCGGGCAAGACCTACACGATGGCGGCGGCGGCGATGGAACTGAAGCGCCTCGGCCTCGCGCGGAAGCCGATGATCGTGGTGCCCAATCACATGTTGGGGCAGTTCAGCACCGAACTGCTCACGCTCTATCCCGGCGCGAACATTCTCGTCGCGGGCCGGGATGATTTCGCGAGCGCGCGGCGCCGCGAACTGATGGGCCGCATCGCGACCAACAACTGGGATGCCGTCATCGTCACGCATTCCGGTTTCGAGCGGCTGCCGATGTCGGTCAAGGCGCAGGAGGACTTCCTGCACGAACAGCTCGCGGAACTGGAGGACTGCATCCGGGAGCAGAAGGCGAAGAACATCTCGTCCTCCAACAGCCGGCTCGTGAAGGAGCTGGAGCGCGCCAAAAAGCGGCTGGAGTCCAGGATCAAGACCCTCGCGGCCGAGCACCGCAAGGACAACACCCTGACCTTCGAGGAGCTGGGCGTGGACCGCCTCTTCATCGATGAAGCGCAGGCGTTCAAGAACCTCTTCTACGTCACCAAAATGACGCGGGTCGCGGGATTGCCGCAGACCGCCTCGGAGCGCGCGTTCGACATGTTTTTGAAGGTGCAGCACGTCCAGCGGCAGAACGGCGGCGCCGGCGTCGTCTTCGCGACGGGGACCCCCGTGACGAACACAATGGCGGAAATGTTCACGATGCAGCGTTACCTGCAGATGGACGTGCTCCGCCGCCAGCGTCTCCAGCATTTCGACGCCTGGGCCGGCACCTTTGGCGAGACCGTCTCGGCGATGGAACTCGCGCCGGACGGCGCCGGCTACCGGCTCAACACCCGGTTCGCCCGCTTCGTGAACGTGCCGGAACTCATGCACCTTTTCCGCCAGATGGCGGACGTGCAGACCGCGGACATGCTCAAGCTGCCGGTGCCCGCGCTCGACGGCGGCAAACCCCGCATCGTCCGGGCGCCGTCCACGCCGGAACTCAAGGCGTTCGTCGCCTCGCTGGCGAGGCGCGCCGAAAAGCTCAAAACGACCACGGTCGATCCGCGCGACGACAACATGCTCAAGATCACGGGTGAAGGGCGCAAGGCCGCCCTCGACCTGCGGCTCGTGCGCGGCAATGCGCCGGACCACGCCGAGGGCAAGGTCAACCAGGCCGTGCGGGAAATCTTCTCCGTCTGGCAGGAGACCCGCGACCGGCGGCTCACGCAATTGGTCTTCTGCGACCTTTCGACCCCGCAGCCCGAGGGCCGCAGGTTCTCCGTCTATCAGGATCTCAAGGCGAAGCTGGTCGCGCGTGGCGTGCCGGCGGCCGAGATTCAGTTCATCCAGGACCACGATTCGGACGCCGCCAAGCTCGCGCTATTCAAAGACGTGCGTTCCGGCCGGGTCCGCATCCTCGTCGGCTCCACCCAGAAGATGGGCTCGGGCACGAACGTGCAGGCCAAACTGGTCGCGCTGCACCACCTTGACGCGCCGTGGCGCCCGGCCGACATCGAGCAGCGCGAGGGGCGGATTCGCCGGCAGGGCAACACCAACGCCGTCGTGCACGTGCTGCGCTACGTCACGGAAGGCAGCTTCGACGCCTACATGTGGCAGACGCTCGAAACCAAGGCCCGGTTCATCGCGCAAATCATGACCGGCGAATCGACCGCCCGGAAGATCGAGGATCTCGACTCGCCGGCACTAACCTATGCGGAAGTGAAGGCCATCGCGTCCGGCAATCCGCTGGTCATCGAAAAAGCCAAGGTGGACGCCGAGGTCATGCGGCTCTCCCGGCTGCGCGCCGAGCACAGCGAGGCGCAGTTCAGCAACCGCAGTCGGCTGCGCATGTTGGAGCAGGATGTCCTCCGACTGGATCGTCACATTGCGGCCATGGAGCAGGACCTGGCCGCGCGGCAGGACACGCACGGCGACAAATTCCAGATCGTGCTCAACGGCAGAAAATACACCGACCGGCCGGAAGCGGGTGCGGCCTTGATCTACCTGGTCGAGGATCACCGCAGAGACCATTTGCTCGGACGGAACACACCCGCGGTGCTCGGCGAGTTCGCCGGCTTCAGGATCGAATATCGCTCGACGTTGGCGGACAAGGTAACCCTCCGGGGTGTGTCAGAGTATGGCGCCAACGTCTCACCTTCCCCGGTCGGCGTCATCAGTTCTCTTGAACATGCCGTGCGCACCATCGAAGAGCAGACGGCGCGGTGCCGCAGCGATCTGGCGCAGACCAGGAAGAATCTGAGCGAATTATCCTCGCTGGCCGGCATCCTGTTCGAGCACGAGGAGCGTTACCGCGAGTTGGTGAACCGGCAGGCCGAACTTGTGCAGGCGCTCGACATCACGAAGAATCAAGCGTCGAGCCAGTTGGCGGCGGAATCCACCGGGGACGTTGAATCCATCGACGCCGCACCGCCGGAAACGGCAGGCGAGGGGGTCACGACCAAGCCGGCTCACGCACCGGCAACGCGCGAGGAACCAAAGTCCCCTGAATTGATGACGCCGAAGGAATACAAGGCGGCCGGACTTGGGCGGGCGAATGATGTCGAAGTCCTCCGCGCCGCGCGCAAGCGCCAGCCGGTTTCCGCTATCGCGGTGGACGAATACAACCTCAAATACTCGCTACCGAAGGGCTACACGCGCGAAGGCGACCGCTTCGTCTTCAAGGCGAACGCCGTCGCCGCGGGAAGTGAGGCGAAGCCAGAACCCACGGCCCAGCAAGCAAAGGCATCCGTCGCCACGGTGCGCGTCGCCCCGCGCAACACCGCAACGGCACGGATCGCGGTGTGAGGAAACAGGATGAGACCCGCCCCTCTCCAGCCTGATTCTCTGTCCGACGCGCAACGGCTTCGCCGCATCGCCGAGCTGTTGTGCAAGGCCATCGTGCTGACAGAAGCGAGCCGTGCCGTGCAGCCCCTGCCTCGTCCAGCCGATTCCGGCGAGTCGGTCGTTCCGCCTTCGTTCCTCGACGCGGCCGCGCCGTCGGAAGACGATCGTATCTCCAGCTACCTCGCATTTGTGGGCGGAGCATCACCGGCCGTGATTCGCAGCACGCTCGGAATGTCGCGCACGGGAACTTACCGAGCTTTGCACCGGCTGACAGCGGCGGGCAGCATCGTCGCATCCGGTCAAACGCGGGGGCTGGTCTATCGCCTGAATCAGGGCGAACCGCCGGCAGACAAGATCGGACTCAATTGAATCCATGCCGCCCCGGCGTCCATCCGACCATGCCATGCCAGTGCCGCAGGGGGTGCCCGTGGCCATCTACACCCGCGTTTCCACCGACAATCAGGTTGGCGGGCGCTTCGATTCGTGCGAATCCCAGGCCGCCGTTTGCCGCGAGGTAATTGAAAAACGCGCGGACGAGGGCTGGCACGAGGTCGCGTGCTACAAAGACGCGGCGTATTCCGGCGGAACGATGGACCGACCGGGGATGAAGGCGCTCAAGCGCCAGATCGAGGCCGGTGAGGTCAAGGTGGTGCTGATTTTCAAATTGGAGCGCGTCCTGCGCAGCACGGATGAATGGGTGCCGTTTCGCGCGTTCCTCCAGAAATATCAGTGCCGGTTGGAAAGTGCGACCGAGGATCTCTCCGAGAATACCCCCTCGGGCCGCCTCAAGAACAACCTGCTGATGAGCGTCGCCGAGTATGAACGGCTCAACACGGCTGAAAAGACCCGGACCAAGATGCTGCAACAGGCGAAGCGCGGTCTGTGGAACGGCGGGTTCGTGCCCTATGGCTATGCCTACGACAAAAACGCCCAGGCGTTGCAGCCGCACCCCGAGGAAGCGGCGGTGGTGCGCAAGGTTTTCGAGCAGGCGGCAAGATTGGTGTCGCTTACCGACATTGCGAACGAACTCAACGCCGCGGGTCTGCGCACCAAGGAGCGGGTATTGCAGCGGCGCGACGGAACGGCCGAGACCATCGGCGGGGGCAGGTTTCGCTCTGACGGCCTCCGTATGCTGATCCGAAATCCCATCTACCGCGGGGCCGTCAGATTCGACGGGCGGGAATATGCCGCGAAGCACCCGCCACTCGTTTCGCACGACATGTGGGACAAGGCAAACGCCGCAACCGCCGAGACGAAGCCGCTCCCAGGGTATTTGTTCCAAGAGCGAGACGCGCAGAACCATTTGCTGAAAGGACTGGCGTGGTGTGGCTCGTGCGGTCGTGCGCTGGTGCCCAACGACAGCGGCAAAAAGAGCCCGTCGGGCGTCAAGTATCGCTACTACACTTGCAGTCTGGTCATGCGGGAAACCGCCGCCGCGCCGTGCCCGGTGGGCAGGCTTTCGGCCGACGCGCTGGAAAAGGCGGTGATCGCGTTGATCGGTGAGGCCAGCAAGCACCCGACCGTAGTCGCGGAAATGGTCCAGGCTTCGCGGACCATGCGCAGAGGCGATAGGGATTCCCTGCGCGCCGAAGTCGAGAAAACCAAACAAGCGCTGGCGAACGTGGACAAGCAACTGACCAATTGCGCCGATGCCGTTGCGAACGGAGGGGCTGAAGCTTTGGGGGAGGTGCTGGTCCGCCGAGCAACCGAACTGCGCGCTGAACGGCAGCGGCTCCTTGTGGTTCAGGAACGTAAACGGCAGGAACTGGCCGCCTGTGAAGCGATCATTTTGGAGGAGCGGCTTATCACGGCGA
>Ga0315289_10008903_pt1 | contig 14491 bp, 20 predicted proteins | sample YL17G11_40_MG_FD_203452 | JGI IMG/M metagenome (GOLD analysis project Ga0315289, IMG submission 203452) | Sediment microbial communities from Yellowstone Lake, YNP, Wyoming, USA - YL17G11_40 | ecosystem: Environmental > Aquatic > Freshwater > Lake > Sediment | place: USA: Wyoming | collected...
AGGGCTTCATTCGTAACTACGAGATCATTCAGGACGGAGTGCAGCCGACGCTTCGCGTCTGGCTCAAGTACACCGAGCGCAAAGAGCCGGTTATCTCCGGGCTGGAACGGGTGAGTAGGCCGGGCAGGCGGGTCTACTCAGGGCGCCGTGAGCTGCCCAGGGTGATGAGTGGGCTGGGGACAGCGATTGTCTCCACGCCGCTAGGTGTCATGACCGACCAACCGGCGCGGCGCAGGCACGTCGGCGGCGAAGTCCTCTGTCGCATCTGGTAGCGGGCGTGCTGTCGGCCTCAAGGAGCAACTGAGATGTCGCGTATTGGTAAGAAGCCGATAGAAGTACCTGCCAACGTGCAGGTGGACATAGATGGGGCGCAGGTACGCGTCAAAGGCCCCCGCGGCCAGCTCGAGCGCTCCTTCAGCCCTGAGATGACGATATCCATGCAGGCGCGGGATGGGCGCAGCTTGGTGCTGGTCGAACGGCCCACAGACCAGCCGCGCCATCGGGCGCTGCACGGTCTGACGCGCGCCCTACTCGCCAACATGGTGACGGGCGTGCTGGACGGCTTTCGCCGGAGCCTGACGATCGAGGGGACGGGCTATCGTGCCGAGGTGCAGGGCGGCTCGCTCGTGTTGTTGGTCGGCTACTCGCACCCGGTGCGGTTCGAGCCGCCGGCCGACATCGCTTTCGCGGTCGACCGCTCCGGTCGCGTCGTAACCGTGGAGGGCGTGGACAAGGAACTGGTGGGCGAGCTGGCCGCACGCATTCGGCGCGTGCGGCCCCCCGAGCCGTATCTCGGCAAGGGTATCCGCTACTCCGACGAGCGGATCCGCCGTAAGGCGGGCAAGGCCGGCCGCTGAGATTGAGACGGGACCAGCTGCATGATTTGCCCATGCGTGAACAGCCGAGGAGTTAGATATGGTTGATGTGCGTCAGAAGAAGGAAGCACGCGAACGTCGTCATGCTCGGGTGCGCAAGCAAGTTCTCGGCACGGCAGAGAGGCCGCGCCTGAACGTGTATCGCAGCCTCAATCACATTTATGCGCAGGTGATCGACGACACCCAGGGCAGCACGCTTGCCGCTGCTTCCACCGTGGACCGCGAGATCAAAGACCAGCTCGCTGAGCTGAACAAGAGCCAGCAGGCGGAGTTGGTGGGCGAGGTCGTGGCCAGGCGCGCGATCGAGAAGGGCATAACCAGAGTTGTGTTCGACCGCGGCGGCTACGCCTACCACGGGCGCGTGCTGCAGCTCGCCGAGGGCGCCAGGAAGGGCGGTCTCGACTTCTAGGTCGGCAGAGAGTCCAGGAGGAAGAATGGCGTCCAGGGGCTATCCCGAGGCTGAGGAATACGAAGAGCGCGTAGTCGAGATCAACCGCGTGTCCAAGGTGCTCAGGGGCGGGCGTCGCTTCGGGTTCCGCACGGTGGTCATCATCGGCGACCGCAAAGGCAAGGTCGGGATGGGCATCGGCAAGGCGCGCGAAGTACCGTCGGCAGTGCGCAAGGGCATCGACCAGGCAAAGCGGCACATGGTCTACGTCCCGCTTTCTGGCGCGACGATCCCCTACCCAGTCATCGGACAGCACGGAGCGACCAAGGTGGTGCTTCGCCCGGCAGCGCCGGGCACCGGCGTAATCGCCGGCGGACCGGTGCGAGCCGTGGTCGAGGCGGCCGGAGTTCACGACATACTCTCCAAGGCACTGGGCAGCCGGAACGCGCTCAACGTCGTGTTGGCGACTTTTGACGCCCTGAGCAAGCTACGCGACCCGGCTCAGATCGCCGAGATGCGCGGCAAGCCGCTGGCGGAGATGAGGCCCTTCTGGGAGAGGAAGGCCGATGAGTGAGCAGAAGACGCTTCGCATCCGGCTGGTCCGAAGCCCCATCGGCTCCAAGGTGCCGCACAAGGCAACCGTGAGGGCGCTTGGCCTGCATCGCGTGGGCCAGGAAGTGACGAAAGAGGACAGCCCGGCGGTTCGCGGCATGGTACAGGCCGTGCGGCATCTCGTCGAGGTCGTCGAAGAGAGTAAGTGAGGTTACCTCAATGAAACTCCATGACCTGCGTCCAGCAAATGGCGCAAAGAAAGAGCGCAAACGAGTAGGCAGGGGCGTTGGCTCGGGTGCGGGCAAAACGGCCGGACGTGGCACGAAGGGCCAGAACTCTCGAAGCGGCGGCACCAAGCCGCCATACTTCGAAGGCGGGCAGCTACCTCTCGTGCGCCGTCTACCGTGGCGCCGTGGCTTCCGCAACGTGAACCGGATCGAATACACACCGGTCAACGTTGGTCGCCTCGATGTTTTTGACGCGGGGAGCGTCGTGACGCCCGAAGCCCTGGCCGAGCGCGGCATCGTCAAGCACGTGGCCGAGCCGATCAAGATCCTGGCTGAGGGTGACCTGACAAGGCCACTGACCGTGCGGGCGCAGAAGTTCTCGCGGGCGGCCCAGGAAAAGATCACCGCGGTCGGCGGCCACTTCGAGGTTATCGAGTAGGGGCGGGGTTACCCCGCCCCTACGGGCGGCAGAGGGACCAGGACGATGATAGAGGCGCTGCGAAACGCTCTACGGCTGCCTGATCTGAGGAAGAAGATCCTCTTCACATTTGCCGTGCTCGTCGTCTATCGGCTCGCTTCGCACGTGCCGGTGCCCGGCGTTGACCGGGAGGCCCTGCGCCAGGCCTTCAGCGGCGGCTCGCAGACCGGGCAGTTGCTGAACTTTCTGGACCTGCTCTCCGGTGGCGCGATGTCGAACTTCTCTGTCATGGCCTTGGGGGTATACCCCTTCATCACGGCGCAGATTGTGGTCACACTCCTGGCACCGCTTGTTCCGGCGCTGCAGGCGCTGCAGAAAGAGGGAGAGGCGGGTAGGCAGCGGCAGACGCTCTACCAGTACCTGTTGACCATTCCGCTTGCGGCGCTCCAAGGCATCGCCCAAGCGACGATCATGCGCCAAAGCCGCGTGTTGACGCACTTCGGCTTCGGCAGCGACACGCTGGTCACCGTCGCCATACTGGTGAGCCTGACGACGGGCACAATGCTCGCCGTCTGGCTGGGTGAGCTGATCACCCAGGAGGGCATCGGCAACGGTGTCTCGATCATCATCTTGGGTGGCATCGTGGCCGGGGTGCCGGGCCACATAGCGAACCTCATAATCGGTGACGTGGCGGGGCTGATCATATTCCTCGTCCTGACCGTCATCACTGTGGCCGCGATTGTCTTCGTCCAGGAGGGCGAGCGCCGCATCCCGGTGCAATACGGGCGGCGTGTGGTGGCCATGCGCGGCAACCGCCTGCGCGTGGCGGGTGGGCAGGCGACGCACGTGCCGATGAAGGTGAACTCGGCCGGCATGATCCCGCTCATCTTCGCCCAAGCGATACTCATTATCCCGAGCGCGATCGCTGGATACTTCATCTACTCCAGCACAACCTGGGTGCAGTCGATAGCCAGCGCCATCTACAGTTGGTTCAGGCCAAACAGCAGCCTCTACTGGCTACTCTACTTCGTAATGGTCGTCGGCTTCACCTACTTCTATACGGACGTCATCTTCCGCCAGCAGAACCTGGCCGAGACGCTGCAGCGCCAGGGCGGCTTCATCCCAGGCATTAGGCCGGGCAAGCGGACGGAAGGCTACCTGAACGGAGTGCTGCAGCGGATCACCTTCGTCGGCGCACTGTTCCTGGGAATAGTGGCGATACTCCCTTGGCTGGTCAGCGGTATCGCCGGGACACAGACGATGCTGATCACCAGTGCCGGCATGCTTATCGTCGTCGGCGTCGTGTTGGACACGATGCGCCAGCTCGAGGCGCAGCTCCTGATGCGTCGCTACGAAGGCTTCTTGCGGCGCTAAGGGCGGAGCGGTAGAATGAACTCTTTGCAGCAGACCTTCGTCGTACTCCTGGGCGCTCCCGGTGCGGGCAAGGGCACGCAAGCTGAGGCGCTTGCTGGCGAGTTGGGTCTGCCACACGTGGCGACGGGTGACTTGTTCCGCGAGGCTCTGAAGAACGAGACGCCGCTCGGGCTGCTTGCCAAGTCATACATGACCAAGGGGCAGCTCGTTCCCAGCGACGTCACGGTGCAAATGGTGCGCGAGCGTCTGGCCAAGCCGGACGTCGCTGCAGGCGCAATCCTGGATGGTTTCCCACGTACCGTCGAGCAGGCGCGAGCGCTGGACGTGCTCTTGAGCGAGCTGGGTGCGCGTCTCACGGCTGTGCCCTACATCAAAGCTAGTGCGGCCGTCCTGCTGGCGCGTCTGGCCGGTCGTTGGGTGTGCCGCGGTTGCGGCGCCACGTTCCACGTGCTGTACAAAGGGCCGGCGAAAGCCGGCGTGTGCGACGAGTGCGGCGGTGAGCTGTACCAGCGGGCCGATGACACGCCGGAAACGCAGAAACGCCGCATCGACGTGTACATGGCGGAAACGGCGCCGCTGATCGATTCCTACGCTGCCCGCGGGCTGCTGGTCGAGATCGACGGAGAGCAAGATATCGAGACGGTTCACCGGGGAGTGTTGGCGGCGGTTCGGAATGCGCTGGTCGCGCGGGCGTAAGCGCCCCTCGGCCGTAAGGCTCAAGACAGAGGGTGAGATCGAGGCCATGCGCGAGTCCGGCCGTCTCGTGGCGCAAGTGCTACAGGCGGTGAGCTCTGCCGTGGGGCCGTGCGTCACTACGATCGAGCTAGACCGCATGGCGGATGACCTGATCCGAGATGCGGGTGCCATCGCTTCCTTCCGGGGCGTGCGGGCCCCGGTGGCTGGGGTGCCTCCTTACCCGGCGGCGACGTGCATCTCCGTGAACGAGGAAGTGGTACACGGTGTGCCGGGCCCGCGGATACTGCGGGAGGGTGACATCGTCAGCCTGGATATCGGCGTCATCCTGAGTGGATGGCACGGAGACGCTACCGTGACGGTGGGTGTCGGCGGGCTGGGCGAGGAAGCAGCCCGATTGCTGAGCGCAACTCGCGAGTCGCTCATGGCGGGCATCGCCAGGGCGCGAGCCGGCGGCTGGCTAGGCGACATCTCGGCTGCGATTCAGGAGTATGCCGAGTCCCGCGGCTACTCGGTTGTGCGCGAGTACACGGGGCACGCTATCGGACGCGAGATGCACGAGGGCTTTCAGGTGCCGAACTTCGGTAGGGCAGGCAGCGGCCTTCGCTTACGCGAGGGCATGACTATGGCGATAGAGCCGATGGTGAACGTCGGCAGGTCTGACACCCTTGTCGAGGACAACGGCTGGACCGTGGTAACCGTCGATCGCAAGCTATCAGCCCATTTCGAGCACAGCATCGCGGTGACACGGGACGGCCCACTGATCCTGACAGAGCTGTAGAGAGGAACGGTAGGATGAAAGTCGCACCTTCAGTTGGAAAGCGATGCGAGAAGTGCAAGGTCATCCGTCGTCGCGGTGTTGTGAGGGTCATCTGCGTCAACCCGAAGCACAAGCAGCGTCAAGGCTAGACAGCTACTGGGGCAAAGGAGAGTAAGAGGATGCCACGCATTGCCGGCATTGACTTGCCGAGGGACAAGCGCATAGAGATCGGCTTGACCTACATCTACGGCATCGGCCGCGCCACGAGCAACAGTATCTTGGCCCAGGCCGGCGTCAGCCCTGACACGCGCGTGCGCGAGCTGACGGAGGGGGAGAGCAACCGCCTCCGCGAGCTTATCGAGCGCAACCATCGGGTGGAGGGCGATCTGCGTCGCCAGGTGGCGATGGATGTGCAGCGCCTGATAGAGATCGGTAGCTACCGTGGCCTGCGCCACCGGCGCAACCTGCCTGTGCGCGGCCAGCGGACGCGCACCAACGCGCGCACTCGCCGCGGCGCCCGCAAGACCGTCGCCGGTCGTCGTCGTGCTCGCGGCAAGAAGAAGTAGCCTCTTGGCCGCTGGCTTTGATCTACTAGCTGCCTGGTTTACTGGAGGGTAGATGGGCCGAAGAAGAGGAGCGCCGGTCCGCACGCGATCGCGTCGCGAGCGTCGGGCTGTACCGCTAGGGAAGGCTTTCATTAGCGCTACTTTCAACAACACTGTCATATCGCTCGCCGACACCGAGGGTCGCGTGCTGGGTTGGTCGAGCGCCGGAGCCGTGGGCTTCAAAGGCTCGCGCAAGAGCACGCCATACGCGGCGCAGCTCGCCGCGCAGGCTGTGCTGCGTCTGGCGTCCGAGCATGGCGTACGCGAGCTGGAGATATTCGTCAAGGGCCCGGGACCCGGCCGTGAGGCGGCCGTTCGTGCTTTCCAGGGCTCCGACATAACGGTGCGGTCGCTGTCCGACGTTACGCCCATTCCGCACAATGGATGCCGACCGCCGAAGAAGCGCCGCGTGTAGGCGCCGGTGACCACCACCGATCACTGGAGGGATGATGGGTAGATACACCGACCCAGTCTGCAAGCTATGCCGACGGGAAGGGCAGAAGCTTTTCCTCAAGGGCGAGCGCTGCTACACGAACAAGTGCGCCGTCGAGCGCCGGCCCTATCCGGCCGGCATGCACGGGCGCACCAAGCAGTTCCGTCGGCGCTCTGAGTCCGACTACGCCATTCAGATGCGCGAGAAGCAGAAGGCGCGGCGCATGTACGGGGTGCTCGAGGCGCAGTTCCGCCGCTACTTCCAGCTGGCATCGCGCCAGCCCGGCCGTACTGGCGAGAACCTGCTCTCACTGCTGGAACGGCGCCTGGACAACGTGCTCTACCGCTCCGGCATTGCGCGTTCCCGCCCTGAGGCGCGCCAGATAGTGCGGCACGGCCACTTCGCGGTCAACGGCAAGAAGACGGACATCCCCTCATTCATAGTCAAGCCCGGGGATGTGATCCGGGCCGAGCCCGGGGAAAGGGCGCGCCAAAGCCTCGAGCTAATCCGCGAGGGTGGCCCGCTGATGCAGACGCCTTCCTGGCTGGACGTCAGTCCGGAGGAGTTCACCATCCGCGTGAACGCGAAGCCGGCGCGGTCGGACGTCGAGGCTCCGCTGAACGAGCAGTTGATAGTTGAGTATTACAGCCGTTAGTGGTCCCGGTTTCCACGTGGCGCTGATGGCCCAGGAGGGTAGATCACTTGGTAGATAAGGTTTTCCCCAAGATCGAGGCCGCGGCCGTGTCCAAGCAGTATGGGCGGTTCGTGATCAGTCCCCTGGAGTCGGGCTACGGTGTGACGCTGGGCAATGCCCTGCGGCGCGTGCTGCTGTCATCGTTGCCGGGCGCTTCGGCGACCTCCATGCGCGTCGTGGGTGTGCAGCACGAGTTCTCACCGATACACAACGCCCGCGAAGACATGACGGCGCTGATGCTCAATGTCAAGCAGATCCGCTTTCGGCTGGAGGGCTCTGAGTCGGGGCGAGTGCACCTGCGGCTGCGCGGTCCGGCCGAGGTCACCGGCGGTGACCTGGACGCTCCGGCAAGCATCGAGATCGTCAATCCCGAGCAGCACCTGGTGACGCTCGACTCAAGCGATGGCGAGCTCGAACTTGAGCTCACCGTCTCCGCGGGGAAAGGCTACTCGCCTTCCGAAGAGCGCGGCCCGCTGCCGATAGGCGAGATACCTTTGGACGCGATATTCAGCCCGATCCGCAAGGCCAACTACACAGTGGAGCGCGAGCGAGTCGGTCCGACGACGGACTTCGACCGCCTGGTGATCGATATCTGGACGGACGGCACCCTGAGTCCCGAGAAGGGACTGGGCGAGGCAGCGCGCATGCTGGTAGAGCACTTCCAGTTGATCACCACGGCGGAGACGATAGAGGTGGCCGCCGGCGAGGAGCAACCCGTCACGGCGGCCGAGTCGCTAGCTGCCTCGTACGATATGCCGATCGAGGCTCTCAACCTCAACGTGCGCGCCTACAACTGCCTTAAGCGCGCCGGCATCAGCACGGTGGGGCAGGTTCTGGCCAAGCTAGTGGGCAACGAGAATGAGCTGCTCGAGATCCGCAATTTCGGGCGCAAGTCCCTAGAGGAGCTGAAAGAGAAGCTCACGGAGAAGGGGCTTTACCCGCCGCCCGATGGCTTCAAGGCAGATGACGTGGCCAAGCAGGAAGCCGGCAGAGAGACCGTCGCTCAGACGAGTTCCCCGGATCTGGAGTCATAGAGATGAGGCATAGGGAAAGCGGGCGCCACCTGAGCAGGGATAAAGACCAGCGCCGCGCGTTGTTCCGCATCTTAATCACTGAGTTGTTCCGTCACGAGCGGATCCGGACGACGGAAGCCAAAGCCAAAGCCATCCGCTCGCAAGCCGAGAAGGTGGTGACGCTGGCCAAACAAGGAGACCTTGCGGCGCGCCGACGGGTCTCGGCCGTTCTGACGGACGAGGAAGTAGCGAAGAAGCTCTTCCGTGACGGTGACTTCGCGCGAAGGTTCGCCCGGCGCGCCGGCGGCTACACGAGGATCATGCGGCTCGGCAAACGACCGGGCGACGCCGCCGAGATGGTGTTCATCGAGCTGGTGGACTGAGGACCCTCCGACGGAGTCGAATGCCGCGCTTCCTGGCAGTTCTGGAGTACGATGGCACCGACTTCCACGGGTCGCAGTTGCAGGCCGAAGGCCGAAGCGTGCAGGGCGAGCTGGAGCGATCGCTCGCTGCGCTGGCCGGTGGCAAGGTAGACTGCATACTGGCGGGTAGGACCGACAGCGGCGTGCACGCTGGCGGCCAGGTGGTAGCGTTCGATTTGGCTCGCGCGATTGGCGGCATTGAGGTCGTGCGGGCGCTGAACGGGCTGTTGCCACGGGATGCGTCGGTAAGAGAGGCCGCGGTTGCCCCTCCCGACTTCAACCCACGCTATTGGGCAAGGGCCCGCCGCTACCGCTACACGATCCTGGACCGCCCGACGCGGTCGGCGCTCTTGGACCGCTTCTCCTACCACGTGGCGGAGCCGTTGGACGCGGGGGCAATGCGGCAGGCGGCGGGCGGACTGTTGGGCAGGCACGACTTCGGAGCCTTCGGCAGGCCTCCCCAGGGCGACAACACGTGGCGCACGATTGGGCGCCTGGATGTAGGGCGCGAGGGCGAGTTGCTGACCGTGATCGTCGAGGCCGACGCTTTCTTGCGCCGGATGGTGCGCCTGATCGTGGGAGTGCTGATCGACGCCGGCAGAGGCAAGCTTCGGCCGGATTCCGTGGGCGACTTGCTGGCCGGAGACGGACGCCCGGGCAGTCCTGCGGCGCCGGCGAAGGGTCTGTCGCTCGAGGCGGTGGCCTACGAGCGGGAGCGCCTGGGCTGTGGGACGGGGCTATGGTGGAGCTGCGAGCCGCTCTCCACTGCCGTCTAAGTTGACTACGCCGTGAGGAGTTCGACTGTGAGGACCTTTACACCTACGCCACATGATATCGAGCGTAAGTGGCTCGTCATCGATGCCGAGGGCAAGACGCTCGGCCGGCTGGCCAGCCAGATCGCCATCGTACTCAGGGGTAAGAACAAGGTTATCTACGCACCCCACGCCGACACCGGCGACTTCGTCATCGTCATCAACGCCGAGAAGGTGGCAGTGACGGGCCGGAAGCTAGACCAGAAGATATACTATCGGCACACGCTCTACCCCGGCGGCTTGCGCAGCGTTAGCCTGCGCGAACAGCTTCGCACGCATCCGGAGCGCGTGATCCAGGCGGCGGTGAAGGGCATGCTGCCGAAGAAGACACTGGGCCGGCACCTGATGCGCAAGCTCAAGATCTACGCCGGCAACGCGCATCCGCACCGGGCACAGAAGCCCGAGAAGCTCGAGCTGCAGGCGAGGGCGTGACTAGAGAGGGAGGAGCATAGATGGCCAACGACGCATACAATTACGGGACAGGTAGGCGTAAGACCGCCACCGCCCGCGTGCGCCTCTACCCCGGTCAAGGCCGGGTCTTGGTAAACGACAAGCCGGTGCACGAATACTTTGGCCGCGAAGCCCAAGTGGCCGTGCTTATGGAGCCGTTGGTGACGACGGGCGTGCGTGACACTGTCGACGTTGTGGTCAAGGTGGCCGGCGGCGGCATCACGGGCCAGGTGGAGGCGATCCGCCACGGCGTCGCCCGCGCCTTGTTGGGGCTCAACCCGGAATTGCGCCAGGCGCTCAAGCGAGCTGGCTTCCTGACCCGCGACCCGCGTGAGAAGGAACGCAAGAAGCCGGGCCTGAAGCGCGCGCGTAAGGCGCCGCAGTACACCAAGCGCTGATTTCGTCAACGCGACGAACTGGGGAGGCGGAGACACCGGTTACGGTCTCCGCCTTCTTGCGTTAGTGCCCAAGGACTCGCACGCCTCGATGGAACGCTCCTATTGTGGTATTCTATTCGGGTCGTCACCATCTGGCGCTGGAGGGATAGAATGCGTCACCTCTTCTCGCCTCTCGGGCGCTTCGGGCGTTGGTTGCTCCTCGGCCTGGCGCTGCTCGCCGTCCTCGTCGGCGCTCTTGCGCTCTCCGGAGCCGCCCAGGCACAGGAGGACAAGCTCTTCCACTGGACGCGCTACGACTACGATGTGCGCATCCTCGACAACGGCGACATGGTCTTCGACGTCACCATGGGTTTCTCCTTCGACCGTGGCAGCTTCAGCCAGGGCTTCTACGCCTTCGACTTGGGCCGCGTGGAGGACGTGCGCGACGTCGAAGTCTGGGAGGGCGACCGGCAGTACGACCCGGTCCAGTCGGAGACGGTCGGCGGCTACACCTCCACCACCGGGGGAGCCAACAACCAGTTCGAGGTGCTCTGGTGGTTCCCGCGGAGTAGCGGGCGCGAGCGCACTTTCACGCTCAAGTTCCGCGTCGTCGGTGGTATGCGCATCTACGAGGGTGGCGACCAGTTCTACTGGAACTTCTACGCCGGCGACCGCTCCGGGCGCATAGAGCGCGGCGTCATCACCGTCCACCTGCCCGGCGCGGTGCCCGCCGACCAATTGCGGATGGCGGCCGACCCCGGCAGCGTGGCCATCACTCGTGTCGACGACCAGACGGTGCAGGCGGTGGTCGACCAGTTCCCGCCCAACACCACGGCGGTGCTGCGCGTACAGTTCCCGCACGGCATGATCAGGGCCAACGCTCCCGCCTGGCAAGCGGCGGATGACCGGCGCGCACAGTACAACGAGCGCTGGCGGCCGCTGATTGAGCTGAGCCTGCTCGGCTTGGGCGCGCTCGGGCTCTTTGGCGGCGTCGGCGGCGTGATCGCCCTCTGGTACAGTCGTGGACGCGACAAGCCGGTCGGGTTGGTAGCCGAGTACATCACCGAGCCACCGTCGGAGCTGGCTCCAGAGCTTGCAGGCACCCTGGTGGACGAGCGTGCCGACATCCGCGATGTTCTGGCTACGGTCGTCAACTTGGGTCGTAGAGGGGTGCTGCAGATCGAGGAGACCGAGGACAAGGGGCTTTTCGGTCTGGGCAAGAAGGACTTCGTCTACCGGCTATTGCGCCACGACGTGCCACTGGCGCGACACGAGACTGCACTCATTCACGAGCTGTTCGGAGGAAACAACGAACGGCGTCTCTCGGAGCTGAGGAACCGGTTCTACAAGGCGATCCCTCGCATCGGCAAGGAGATGTATATCGAGCTGACCGAGCAGGGGTATTTCGCGGCCAACCCCGAGCGAACGCGCAACAAGTATGTATCGATTGGCGTTACCGGGCTCTTCGCCGCCTTCGCGTTCTTCTGCCTGATGGCGACTGTGGTGCAGGCGTACGCGAGCACATTCTTCTGCTTACCGGCGGCGCTGATAGCCACGTTCCTTGTCGTGATCGTGATTGCCGGCTTCATGGCGAAGAAGACCGAGAAAGGTGCAACCGAAGCAGCGGGGTGGAACGCTTTCAAGCGCTATCTGAAGGACATTGACCGCTACGAGAACCTGCAGGAGAAAGCCGCTATCTTCGAACGCTACCTGCCGTACGCTATCGCCTTCGGCGTAGACAAAGAATACATCCGCAAGTTCTCGCGTGTGGATGCACCGGTGCCAGGCTGGTTCATGCCCTATCCGCCTATCATCTTGGGAGGAGCCGGCCGCTACGGCTCGGTGGGCGCCGGAGGGCTGGGGGGCGCGGGTGGCGCTGAAGTGCCATCTCTTCAGGGCATGAGCAACAGCATGGCTTCCTCGCTGCAGGGCATGAGCGACAGCCTTGTCTCCATGCTCAGCTCCGCTTCGCAGACGCTGACCAGTGCGCCACAGTCTTCCGGCGGCGGGGGCGGTGGCTGGAGCGGCGGCGGTGGCGGCTCCGGGGGCGGCGGGGGTGGCGGCGGCGGATCGGGAGCCCGCTAGCCAGCGAGGGGGGTGGCCAATGCGCAACAGCGGTAGGATCCTGGGACTGATTCTTCTCGTCGCGGGGCTGGCCCTTCTGTTCGTGGTCGTTCTCTGGGTTGGCGCCGGCGTGGCCAGCCACAAGTACGAGGACCTGGCGGCGCCGGTACTGGGCATAGGTGGCGCCTTCGTGTTCGGCACGCTGCCCCTGGCGGCGGTCGGAGTCTTCCTGCTGCTTAAGGGCCGTCAGGAAGAGGCGGGCATGGCCGAGGTGCAGAGGGAGCGCACGTTGCTCAACATGGTGCAGACACGCGGCCAAGTGGACATTCCCACAGCCGTCCTCGAACTGAAGGTGTCTCGAGAGACGATGAAGCGCTACGTCTACGACCTCGTTGGCAAGGGCCTATTCACGGGCTACGTCAACTGGGACAAGGGCATGCTCTACAGCCGGCAGGCGGAGGCCATGCCCTCTGACCGCTGCCCGAACTGCGGCGGCAAGCTGGAGCTGGCCGGTAAGGGCGTAGTGCAGTGCCCGTTCTGCGGCACCGAGATCTTCCTGCACGGCTAGAAGCTGGGAGGCGCTAGAATGGATATGCGCGATCGGATCGAGCGCGGTCTTGGTGGCTTCGAGCGAGCGGTCGGCAAGTTGCCAGGCTACCGCGGCTACAAGCAGAAGGAGATGGCGCGCGAAGCAGATGCCATGGTGCGCGACCAGATCAACCGCGGCATTGCTGTGGAGCTGGATCGACTGGCCGTCCTGCAGCAGAAGCTGATGTCAGGCGGCGGCTTGCGCTACCTTGACGACGTGGACGCCATCATGCGCCGCCTGCAAACATTGGGGACCACCGTACGCACTGCCAGCTATGGCTACGCGGGGCTTTTCGACGCCGTGAAGGTGAAGGAAGTGGAGCTGGACGCGCTCTACGAGCACGACGCCGCGCTCCTGGAAAGCCTCCCTTCGCTGACGGCGGCAGTGGCTGGGCTGGAGGCCGCTACAGGCGATCCGCAGGGCTTGGAGAAGGCAATCGGTGAGCTGGAGAAGGCGGCGAGCGAGCTAAGACGGCAGTGGGACCAGCGCCGCGAAGCGCTGCTGCGCGCCGGAGTCGCCGCTGATGTGGACGCGCCTGGAGAGCAGCAGTAGCGCCCAGCGGGGAGCAAGCAGGAGGGCAGAATGCCTCGCATCTTCGACGTTGTGGAGTTCGTTGACGAGACCGCGAACGAGATGGTGCATCGCATCCCGGAAGAGGGGTCGGGTGACTTCCGGTTGGGATCACAGCTTATCGTGCGTACCAGCCAGGCAGCGGTCTTCTTCCGCGATGGCAAGGCGCTCGACACCTTCGGCCCGGGTCGGCACACGCTCACCACGGGCAACGTGCCCTTGCTCACCGGGCTGATCGCGGCGCCCTTCGGCGGCCGCACGCCCTTCACGGCCGAGGTCTACTTCGTCAGCCTGCGGGACTTCGTGGACCTGAAATGGGGCACGGAGACTCCAATCGCTCTGCGCGATAAGGAGCTGGGTCTCGTTCGCCTGCGTGCCTTCGGCACCTACAGCGCGGCGATAGCCGACCCGCAACTCTTCGTGAACGTCTTGGTGGGCACGCAGGGGCTCTACACGACCAGGATGGTGACCGACTACCTGCGCGGCATAATCATCAACCGGATGACCGATGTGCTGGGCGAGCAGACGACGAGCGTCTTCGATCTGCCGGCACTATTCGACGAGATCGGCGCCGGCACGCGAGCGCGTCTGAACGATGACTTCCGCGCCCTCGGGCTTCAGCTTCGGGCCTTCTACACCACCTCCATCAGCCCCACTGAGGAGACGGCGAAGGCAATCGACGAGCGCGCCTCCATGGGCGCAATTGGCAACATGCAGGCCTACCTGCAGTTCAAGGCGGCGCGCGCCCTTGGCGACGCGGCACAGCAGGGAGGCGGAGGCGGCGGCCTGGCGGCCGCGGGCGTCGGCCTGGGCGCCGGCGTCGGGCTCGGCGCCACTATCGCGCGCGAGCTGGCGGACGCGATGCGCGGCGGTGGCGGGCAGCCACAAGCCGCACAGCAACCGGCACCCGCCGCGCCGGCGAGCACCGCCTGCCCGAAGTGCGCCACGCCCAACCTGGCGCAGGCGCGCTTCTGCAACAACTGCGGCCAGCCTCTGGGCAAGGTGAAATGCTCCAAGTGTGGCACGGAGAACGATCCACAGGCCAACTTCTGTAACGACTGCGGAACGAAACTGCAGGAGTAGACATCCGTCCAGAGTCGCCGCACTGTCCCCCGCATGACCGGTAGTCTAGGCCCTTGTGGCCGTCGTGCCTCTACGCACGCTGGGGGACGACG
>Ga0315289_10008905_pt1 | contig 14488 bp, 27 predicted proteins | sample YL17G11_40_MG_FD_203452 | JGI IMG/M metagenome (GOLD analysis project Ga0315289, IMG submission 203452) | Sediment microbial communities from Yellowstone Lake, YNP, Wyoming, USA - YL17G11_40 | ecosystem: Environmental > Aquatic > Freshwater > Lake > Sediment | place: USA: Wyoming | collected...
CCATAGGTATCACCTAGGGTTCAAGTGGAAACACAACATTTCAGGTGGTACACTATAAAACTAAAGCCTCAGCCAGCGCCTAGCCATGTTGTAGTCACATTGCCACCAGCCCACACCGCGTCTTCGTCAAGTTCGGTCAAAATCTTGAGATTGAGCACGTGGTCGGTTGGCGGGCAGTTGTGATCCGTGTGTATGCAAATACGTGCTACCTCGCGGCCATTGTCCCAAACAACTGTTCGGCGTTGGTCCCTAAAAATCTGGTACCTACGACCGCTAGGGCCCCTAACTACAATAAATCCATTGGTAGCGTACCCTCGCCAGTCTGCTTCTGAAAGCAGGTCTCTAAGCGTGTCTCTGGCCTTTTGTTCGGCCGGGGACACCGCAGCGTCGAGTGGTAGGTGCCGGGTTTTTCTGTGGGCCCGGCACCTTCTGGCGCGGTAGTCTATGACCGCAGGGGATAGCTTTACTGGCCCGCCGGCACTTTCCCAAACCGAGTCATAAAGAACAAACCCGTCAGAGGTAGTGACTCGATATTGGCTTCCAGCCGCTGTGGTGATGGTGTTTGTCCCAATCCATAACAACGATGGGCTGCTTAGAGTTATTGAGTCTCTGAAGAGTGAATCAAATGGACCACTAGTCGTCACCGCACTCGCAGCGTTGAGAAGACTAACCCCGCGAGAGGTTGTCGTTATATCCGTCGCTGCATCAAATGTGGAACAACCCCGGTAGGTTTGAATCAAGTTGATTACGTCTGGACTGATTATAACGTTCCCTGAACCTGAGGTGGTGATATGAATAGTTTGGTTCCGCAGTGACCCAAATGATAAATGTCTATCAAACATCCCCGGTGGTGTCACTCGAAATTATAGCCTCAGGCACAGGCACAGGCACAGATGCACATGGCATTTATTTCACCCCTTCCAGGTCTTGGGTAGGGCCTGCAGCGACCCGAACTCTTTGATAAACTGGGCCTTGGTTTTGCTGACTTTTCGGGATTCGTCCTTGGGGTCTACTAGGACAATTTCCTCAGCTAAAGCCGAAAACACCAGAACCCGGCGTTTGAGCAAGCCGTCTCGACTAATGGCATACCCCTTCCATCCTCGGGACAAATAGTCGGCGAAGATTCTGGCAGCTGCGTCGACTTCGCCCTGGTGCGTAGAATCCCAAATTATCGAGCGGTCGCCAGAGTCATCAATAATTCGGATGTGGACTTGGTTGTCGTTTAAAGAGGGAACCGCCCTAAACGCTGCAAGCGCCGGCCTAAATGAGGTGACTGGGTGGCCATCCAGGGTAACTATAGAGTCCCCCCTAGCGCGGGCCGCCTGGTACTGTCTTTTGGCTACCTCGACCTCACGCTTGTGGTCCGGGTCCCATTCAACCACCACCGGGCCCGCCGTAGGCTCCTCGGTGGATAACTGTGCTGCTGCGTTCATCATGGTGTCTTACGCCCCTGAATAATGCGCCGTTCAATGTCTTTGATTTCGTCTTTTCGGTCAGTCATGGGCCCAATATCAAGCACAAACCGTGCTTTATCGAGGGTGTGGTGGGCGGACGCCCATCCTTCACCCTCGAACCCAAACAGATGGGTCATGGCCTCGTCAATGCGGTAGCAGGCGTATGTCAGGCGTTCGGTGTCAGTCACCGACTCACCTGGTGGTGTGGCTTCTATAAAATTTGCGAGGCTTCTAAAGTCCTCTTCGGTGGAGCCTGCTAGAAAACGAAGTGACCGCTCACATTCTCCGACGAAGCTGTCAAAATCGGCCCTGGTAAATTCGCCGTCCTCAAAGGCGTCCGCGAAGTCTGGTTTGTCCTCTAGCATCGACTTAAAACTTGCAGACCTAGTCAGTAGATTAACAACGGCAGTCTTGCGTTCTTGACTAAGCATTAGTGTGACCCCATACTGTTAAATGCCGCCCACTTGAAAGATTCTGAGGAGACTTTTGGTTTAGTGTCAGATATGGCTACAGCGTCTGGGTAGTTCTCAGCAAGACTCTGGTCTCCCTGCGGCATGTGGCAGCCCTCGTCTTCACACATACTGATTTTCTCGCCAAGTTTGCTGGACAGGGCACAAATGAAAGGTGCTTTGTCAGGACCGCAGAATGGGCCAGGCCTGCATTTTTTCTTCATTTCGGCCTCCTCAGTGACCGCAGTTTAGGCTTCACCTCAGCCGCCTTGGGTGATTCTCTAAGTGTCGTAGGTAGACCCATTATGATGTCCAGCATAGGGGCTTTGTCGTTGCAGCGGTCACCAGTCACCAAGCCGGACCGAATAACCCGGTGGTGATGATGCTTGCATTTTTCATTGGGACACTCAACAGTATAGCTACCGGTCATGTTGCTGCGTAAATAAGTGTCGAAATAACTACGACACTCCCCACAGTAAAATTCCTCTCGCCTCCGGGACCACGCAGTTTGCATCCTTATCCCCCTTTTGCGGCCTTGTGGCGGCTGCCGCCAAAGCCATAGCGTATCGACCGCCACTCGACAATAGCTTCCCTAAGCTTGAATTTTCCGTCTCTGGTTTTTGGCATCGCCAACTCACAAACTCTGCGTGCCGCAACCAGTTCATTCAGGATGTCTGGAACAACCGGTTCATTAGTTGTTTGGGCATACTTTAGGAGTTCCCCATCGTCTATTCTGGGCACCTTTACCCCCGGAGCTTGGTGTAGTCGTCAGCCAGAAGAATAGCAGATTCAACATGATGGGCCATTGTCTGCAACATGGCCGCCGCCTTTAGGTTGTACGACTCGTCGCCCTTCTCGGCTTTGAACTCGGCCTGCTTGGTGATAATGAGTTCGTTGAGCTTTTCATGACAGGACGTTAAGTGGTCAAAGAAAGTCTTTGGCGTTGGCTCGCTGGCATCGGTGTCTTTGCTTCCCCTAATTTTCCTGGCCAGTTTCGATACAATCGAATCATCTTTGTCAGGCGTACTAGACTTCATTTCCTCTTTGACGGAACCCATTCTACTCTCCTAAAGGAAAAAGATTTCACCCTGCCCATCGGCAGCATAAACTTTGATTGATTGAGCATTCTCGAGAACTTTTGTGCCCCACTGCACTCCGACAATAGCTGGTATTTTTAATTCACGGGCGAGAATCATCGGATGGGACGTTCTGCTTCCATGGTCGCAAACGAGCACCGCCACCCGGTCTTTATATCTATCGATGACGGGGGAATCCTCAGGCCAGGTCTGGGGCAGAACTAGAGCCACCGGGTCTCCGGTTACGGACTCCAGATTTTTTTCAAGCTCAGTCCCCAACTGAGACACCAACACCGGAGCGATGGTGTTAACCCTGCCAACAGCATACCCGCGCAGCGAAGACACCAGACTGCGAACCTGAAAAATCCGCACTTCTCCAAGGTCGTTCACAGCCCATTCAATATCCGATGGGCCAAACGCCGCGTGAATCCGATTGAAGTAGCCCAGAACCGGGTTAACCCTGATGGGATAGTATCCACGAGCGGCACGAATCATCTGACTTGTGGGATAATAAAGAAACTCTTGAGCTTCAGCGCCAGAGGTGACGGCGTTAGCGTTTAGAGACCAGTTTACCACCATCCGGTTTTTCTCGGGTGCCTCTGGGTCGGAGGTAAAGCATACCCCTGATATCTCAGTCTTGACCATCTCTTGGACCAAGACGAACATTTTTGGTGCCGGGCTGACCCTTTGGGCAGATTTAGCTACCTGGTCGATGGCGTTGGGCAGATTTAGAAAGGACACGTCAAGAAGGCTCTCAAACTGGCCAGCCATCGACCTGCCTGGGGTGTCTTCACCTACCGCACAGGAGCGCACGGCAAAAGTTCCGGCTATGGCCGGGGACGTAAACAGTGGAAGTTCTCCGATGTCCAACCGCTTCGATGGGTCGACAACGTACCCTCTAGGAACCACCTCAGCCATCCCAGCTACAATAAGACGATTGAGGGACTTGGCTTTAGAGCCCATCTGTCGTACGGCTGGGTCAGTAAGCAATGTTTCGTTCATTGATTCTCCGCCTGGTGTTCGTGTCGGTTACACCCTAACACGTTGCGCTAAAACTGTCAAGACCTCACTTAGCTTGGATTCAAACGAAGGAGCCCCCAACATGAAACCCTACGCCCACTTAGACATAGAATGGCTCGCCAGCGAGCTGCATTCGGTTGATGAATTCGACGAGGAATGGGACTCCACTAGCCTCATCCTCGACTTTGGCGCGACTTGGGCCTACGTGGCATTGCGCTTCAAGCAGAGAGATGGCAAAATTGAAACAAACACAGTCTGCTCCAAGGGCCGCGACAATAAGACCAATGGGTACCCGGAAATTGAGGAGATTGCGGAAGGACTCGATGGCCTGGTCTACCCGGACAGCCCTGGAATAAACGAAAAAATTTTGTCTGACATCCGAAAAGAGCTGAAAAAACATGACTACGACGCCAGGCCTGCCTCAGTCACTCGAGTCGCCACGGCACTACTTGAACAGCGTCACAACAAAGAAACGGACCGTGAGGAATGGGCTTTAGTATCAAAGAAAAAGGCGGACTCCGGTAAGCACCGAGTGCTATACTGGTTCGGAACTCGAAAACCGTCTGATGACGCAGTAAAAAAACAAGAGCAAAGAATTCAATACTTTAAACACAAGAACGCTGCGGCGACGACTCAGACTTGAGTCGACTCTAGGGGGGACTTTTGCATGGTTGGTGTGGCTAAATATTCAGGCTCGATTAGTGACCCTGTTGACCGGGACAAAGCGAACCTAAGATATCAGCAAAGAAAGACATACGAAGCCTTGGCCCGCCTGCTACCGGTGTCCCTGCAGAACCTGTCCAAACCACATCGCCGGGCAATGGTCATTGTGGCCCGTGGTGGTGGGGTTGAGTGGTGTAGTGCGGGCTACTGGAGTTTTTCAGACAGAATGGCCAAAATCAAGGCACCAATTTTCGACGACCTGGTGCAGCTAGGTCTTGCCACCCCTGATGGAAAGGCCACCAGCCTGGGTGTCGAAAAATCTGCTGAGATTCTTAGCAAAGAGGACGGTTATGACCTACTAAGAATTTCCAAGACCGCTTGCCTCAAATGTGGTATTGCGCCTAAGGGCGGGTGGGCGTTCTAGACAGGAATTTTGAGGTACCCCGGTTCAATCTCAGGGATGACATACCTAGCCCGGCAGTCGCTGGCAATCAGAACGCCAGCGACCTTGGTTGGCTTGACTGAATTGATTAGGAACCTGCGCCCATCTTCAATGCGGTACAGAAGGTCAAAGTAGTTGAAATTCCGTATGCGCTTACCGTCAAAGAAAATCGAAATGTCCTCGACAAAATCATACTGACCCATCTCAATGAGCTGGGGGTTGGTTTCAGAGTTGGGGATGTCGCCCCAAATCCTGGGGTCGTGTTCGGTTCGGTACCTGAACAGGAAGTGAGTCATGATGGGCCGAACGTCCACAGCACTTAACTCTATTCTGATTTTGACTGTGGGGTGAGCCAGAAATGGTTGCAGGTCCTCGTCAATCCGTAGCTCTCTGGTGTACCCGAGGGGGTTGGTAGCAAAAACTCTGGTGCCACGGTTGTAGATTGGCTGGTATAGCATGAAGGTGTCAGGCACACCGGTGTTAGCCCGAATTGGAAACTCCGCTTCAGCATAACCCTTAGTGGCGCCGTCCGTGAGTCTCAGGTAAACTGGTCGGGTATCATCGTTTAGGTTTGGCTCGACATTGACCAGAACCAGATTTGGAGCGGTGTAATCAAGCACCTCAGTCTTGGTACCAAACTTCTCAAAACCGCCAACAATGCCCACACCATAGCAGATGGGGCACTGCTTTTCCGGGGACGTCTCAACTTCAAAGCAGCTGCATCTGCGACCGGTCTTTTTTCTTTGGAAGTAATAGAAATACCTGCGGTCTACCGTCACCGCATTGGCATTCATGGTTTGCATGCGTGGGGCCAAAACGTCACGCAGAAATTCGTGAGCTGCGTCAACCCTGGCGTCGGTGCGCGATGGCTCGCCACTTAGCACAGCCGGCTTGGTCGAGCTGGAATGCGCAGTCATTGGCGCGTCAAACGTTTTCTGGTTCCCGCTGTCACTTTCGGAACCCACATTAGCTGTGGACTGTCGACGCGCCGTGTGGGTGCTGACGCTTCTTACATCCCGGATGTTGCGAATGCTACTGCTCATCCCTCCAAAATAAAAACCCGTTGCCCAAAACCAACTCCAACTAACTAAGGACGACTCTATGCCAATAGTAGTTAAAGAATCTACCCCAGAAGACGAAGAAGCCCTTGACTTTCTACATGTGGCCATCCAATTAGCAAAAGGTTCGAGTCACCTGGCGGCCATCCTCGGGGTCAGTCAAACAGGGTTATCTAGGTGGGCAAGCACTGAAAGAGTACCTAAGAAATACTGGAGCGTTCTTAGGACTTATGTCACCGAACAGCGCAAGATTGTAGAAAGACCCCGGTCATGTCTGGATAGTATCCATTTGGAATCAAAACTGAGGATAAGGGATGCCGCTAGACTGCAAAATCTGCAGAGGAGGTGAGTCCCTCGGCTTAACTTGATACTGAGCAAGTATTCTGGTGAAAGTGTTGTACCCCTGGGGGCCGGTCTCATGATATCAATTCGCCTTGACCCAAGTGTATTCGCCCCAGGTGGGCCATTTCATAATGTGCCCCCAAGTAGGGCGGTGTTGATGTGTGGCGACAGTAGCTGGCGGACGTATTCCGGTAGGTCAAGAGTGGTGTACCCGCGTTCGGAAAGCGCACTGTATCAGCCAACCCAATATGCTATGAACATTAACGCTTACCCCCTCCAGTTTGAGAACACCAACTTTCAGTATATGATGTTGGCATTTAGTTCTTACTCTGGTCAGTTGGTGGACTTTTTAGCCAGAGGTCTTGTAATTGTGGAACAGGACGGCGTACCGCTAACTGTTCCCCAAATCCGCGATTACGCAGCCACACCCTGAGGTATTCACTGTGACTAAAAAAACTTCGTCTGAATCAGATTTCTTTAACGGTCCTAGCCTCGCCGACCTAGTCGCTGCTCGCAGCGTCAAGCGTGGAGATGGCGTACAGGCACATCTGGTCACTGGCGACCTAGCCCCAGTAGACGCGGAAGAGGTTGATAGTTTTGCTCAAGTTCAAATCCGCCGACGAGACAAACCGGTTTTTTAAGGAATGGGGCAGCTACCCCGAACTCACCCGCCTCCACACTCTTAAAGAACTCAAGGCAAACGGAACCCTGACCTTTGTCGGCAAACCGACAAAGGAACCCTTCAGGTGCCCACTGTACCATTTTCCACTGCTGGTACCCTGCAGTGTTGGGGGGTGCCCCTACCACGTAGGGTGTGCTGCATCTAAAAACTGCGTTATTAATTCAGTGGAGACGGCTAAGACTTCAAGGCTTTTTCCGCAGGAAATTGCAGCACTACTGGGGACCACTGTGAATCTGGTCAACACCACGCTTGACCAGGGTGCTAGAAAGATACAAGTGGCGCTGGTCCGCGACAAAATCGACCACATGATGGTGCCTAGATTCAAACTTCTAGCCGGCCACTGTGTGAGCTGTGGCGCCTATATTCTAGATGAGCTTGGAATGGACAGCCAGTTGTCCATTAATGATGAATATGGGTGGTGTTCCACAGGCTGCAAAGCCAGAAAGCCTGCTTGGGCTTTTAACATTGAGTTGGATTTTGGGTGCGACTTCCTCGACGTGGCCTCGGTGGCCTACAGCATGACAAAGAAAGCTGAACAGGTAGACCTAATTACTGGTTCACCAAGTGGAACTTGTAAGGCCAGGCTACGCGAAATCGAAAACAGGCTTCATGACCTGGCACCTTGAGTGGGCGCTAGGCCAGGGCATTTTAGACCACATTGGTATGTTAACTTAATGGCAAGTTGCTATATATCGGTGGGCCGCTTTGGGGTTAAAGAACATGATGAACACGAACAAGGTAGTGGCTTCTCTAGCAGACAAGATGACGGCCTCCATCGGCCACCGCGCAGACCTAGAAATAGGTGACGTGCGGAAAATCGATGGCAAAACCGCACATTTTCTGCTCGCTTTCGCCAGCGACCGTGCGCCGACGTCAGCCGACCTTAATGAGTTTTTTCTGAAGCGTTACAACGCCCAGGTAGTTCCTTACATCGCGACCGCCAAAGTGTGGAACGACCAGAAAGTGGTCACCGTAGTAGCGGGTATTCTAAACATCACCCGTGAATACGAAGACATCAGGCGCTCGAAGATGGTCCCAGTGATTGCTGGCTACAGCTACCTAGACGTCCCCATGCAGGAGACCTATGCGGTCCAAGAGCGTGGCGGCAAAAAGGTCCTGGTCAAAAAGGTGAAAGACGACATCATGGCTATCGTCTCGGCTCGCAAAGCCGCGATGCATGATGCCACGTTTTCGACGCCAGCAACCAAGACCTTCGCCCATCTGGCCAAGGCTTCAGGTCTGATGCGCTTCCTCGCCGAGCCTGAAAAAGGCGACATGGTGAGATGCATGAACGATGACAAAACCATGGAGGGCGAAGTGCTGTCGGCCTCAGAGGACGAAGTCAAAGTCAAGTCTTCGGACGGCGGCTCGCTAACTCTACCGAAACAGGCCGTTCTGGAGGTGCTCAAAAAGGGCTCCGACAGCCAAGCTGACCGCCTCAAGGCTCAGGAGGACTACTACTCGAAGGCTTACGGTAGCCCTGAGTATGGTAAGTCTCTGGTTCGCGGCAAATAGAGACATAGTTAGCTTGACTACTCCTGGTGCACTTTAGCACAGTGCACCAAGATTTTTTGTGTCCACCTCTGAAAGGGCCGCAAAAAAGGGCATCACCCAGATTTTCAAGCATGAGGGACCAGAAGGCCTCACCCTCTACTTTTTCGGCCCCATCGGTGAAGTGGTCAAGAGTATTGCGGACTTCGAAGATTGAGAGACCTATGGGTCTGGAGGTATCCGAAACTATGGTTTCCAGTGGTTTCCCGAAAATAAAGGCCAGACGCCTCAAGCTGTATCATGGCTCGGTCAAACCGGTCGCCTCTTTCAAGGCTGGAATTGGTGCCCCAGGTAGATACGGTGCGGGGCTTTATTTGTCACCTGACTTGGACATCGCCCGTTATCACGCCGAAGGCGGCAGGCAGGGTGGAGCCAGTCAAAAGCTAAACGCGCCTGGGTCCGGCCACGTCTACGAGTTCACGTTCTCCGGCACTGTTCTGGAGGTGATCGACGAGAACGAGGCAATGCGCGAGCTGGTAGGGGAATATAACCCCGCTGGGGAGGCCTTCCGCAACGTCGGCGACCTGGAGTCTCCAAAGGTGACTAAGCACTTTGGGGCATGGGCCAAAGAAGCATTTGATGCCCAAGCGGTGTGGATGAACGAAAAAGGCTCGGTCGGCAGCCCCCTAAACCAGGTGTTGGTGTTAGACTTTAATTGTCTCAGTAAGCCCAGAGAACTCAGGGAACTGGCGGAAAGCAAAATGAAAAACAAGGACGATGCGGCGAAGTTGTTAGCAGAGGCGGGCATCAAGGTCGTAGCAGGCAAAATTGCAATGGTCGACGCCAAAAGGGCCGTTGAAATGCTGGCGACTGCTGGTTCCCTCGAAGAACTTGAGAGGAAAATCAGGGGAGAGAGTGGGGGGAATGCATGGACAGACAGCCACCTTTTTGAAGATGTGGACAAGTACATCGTTGATAGCCTCATAGCTGGTGACCGTGAGGGTGCCAAGAAGGCATTGAAGCTGGTGGACCTACTCATGGGTGAGGACTCTGGGCAACCAGTCACCGATGCGGAATTGGACGAATACGTAGAGGCCGGTGGGCTCTTGAAATAGCCTTACTCTTCCTCGGAGTGGGCCCTTCTGACCTTAGCCCGAGCCAACTGCAACCCTGGCGCACCAAGAGCTACCAGGGCCTGACTCAGCGCCACAAGCCTGGCCATTCTTTCCGCTTCAAAAGCGTCTTTCTCGCCCGCCAGAGACTTTCGAATCTGGCCCAAAAAGCGAATAGCCTCCCAGAGCTGACCGTCAGCCGTGATACTTAGCATCGACAGCGCCCGCTCGGCCTCCCCAATCATCTGGTACACCCGGTCAAACGACTCCAGCGTCCGGGCATAGTGTATGCCCTCGGCTGTGCCTCGCACCAGCTTTTCTGCCTTGTCAACATTGGGCGAACTGGGCATAAATAGACCCGGCTAAGCAGTTGCCAGTCGAAATAGACACCCAGCCAGCAGGCCGGGTGCCAAAACAGAGTTGTGTGAGACTGGATGCTTTTAAGATAAGAGAGGGATGATGCACCGCGTCACTGTCAAGTGACGATAACGGCAACAGCGACGACGGGGTTAAGCGTCTTAGAGGGCTGGGCGGCCAGACTCTACTCTTGCTCTATTGAGGATAGCTGCGATTTTGGGTAGGTCGTGTTGCAGGTCTAAACCAAGTTCAGTTGCGATGTTGGCCAGCAAGTTTGAGAAATCCTCAAAATCAGCGGCCACTAATGCTTTAGGGGCATACGCTTCGATTTTGGCCGTGGTATCATCAGAAAACGGTGACGAGTCGCTAGGGGCAACCTGGGGCTCCACTGGAGAAAACTCAACCCCCTCGGGCAGGTCGCCCAGACCGGCTAGAACTTTGGCGACGGCCCGGGAAATTACGGCTGCGTGTAAACTATTCATTTGAGTCTTCCAAGAAGCCAGGTGACTAAGGCACCCACAATCACCGAGCCGAGGAAAGGGGTTAGGTATTTCTTAATGACGGCCAAAATGTCGTCCCAGCGGGTGATTTCTACATAACCAGCATCGTTCCACCATTCCAGCAGCTCGTCCAGGTCAGCGGACTCGGAATGGCCAGTTCTCAGATTTCTGTAAACCACCACGTTGCCAGCGAGTTCCGCCACCCGAAAGCGCTCCTCAGGGTTGTCCTTTTTACCGAAGAAGCGGCCCGGCCTGAGATTGTAGCGGTTTAGGTTTTTGTACGCTGCAGCCTCGACCACGTGCAGCACCTCAGGGCCTACACAGTCAACGAACTCAGCAAGGGCTTCATGGTCTCTTTCCAGCCCAGCCAACGCTGTGATTCTCGTCGGAAAATACCTGTCGTTAATTGCCGGCCGCAAGATATACTCCCCCAAGTGTTGTCGCATTAGGATTGCTAATGAGGATTTGGGTGATATCGGTAAAGTGCATAATCGACAGAGAATTGGCTCTAAACGTGATGACTTGGCTAGTGCCATTACCATTCACAAACTGGAGAGGCACGTCCAGTTCGTCGGTCTCGAGGACGAACACAGCGACTGAGGACAGTGTGCCAATGCAAAGGGGCATATTTACTGTATGAGGAGCGACAACGAAGCGGTTTGGTGATGTCTGTGTCAGGTTGTTGTAAATCACTGTGCTAGGAGGATTTTGGCGCTGAAAGTCGTTTTCAATAATGGCCTGGTTTTGCGGGTCAAAGGGGCCGCAGACAATGGTCACCTGCTGCCGAAAGCTTATGTAACTTGTGCTCATGTTATTAGCCTCAAGCAGAATGTGGACGTCGGCTGTTTTAAAGTAAAACAAACTACACTTGCTTGGAGGGACGACATGGGAAAGGCTAAGGCGGCAAAGGCAAAGTCTAAGGTGGCGAAATCTACGTCAAAGATAGAGGATACTCTCGCACTCCTCAAGGCCCAAGCTGAGGAGCTTCGCCAGAAAGGCTGGGCTGCTCTAGCTGAGAAAACGGAAAAAATCGCATCTGGTGTGGCAAAGCGGGCAGCAAAGCACGCCTCCAAGGCACAGCCAGATACGCCTGCCAACGGCTAAATTGGGAGGGGGTGGTCAGGGACGACCGCCCATTTCTCATTCGGGGAGCCAAGGTGAGAGTCATCTTTCTAGCGGATGCAACCGGGGACACCAGACACTTCGAGGCCGGCAACCGGTTTGGGCTATTAGACTCACTCTTCAAGGTGTGGCTATGGGGCCGGGGGTTCCTGTTCAATGATGTGGTCGATGCATCTGAGGCCTGTGCTACTCAAACTAGAAACCTTGCTAGGTGGCATTACTTCCAGCATGACGAGGTAAGAGTCTGTGTTGGCCCCACCAAATGCAAATTTGCTTTCCGCTTGTGGTCAAAGCGCGGTGGCTTCAACGAACTGGTTGTCGAACTGGCTGATGGCGACTGGATACTGATACCAGCTGGGACTGTGCACCGCTTTGAGGGCCTGGGCGTGTTGCAGCGCCATTCTAAACGCCGCCACCCTGGTAAGTCCTGGGAACCTCTGTTCGCGGACTGATGGGTGCGTTCCTGGCACGGCCCATGCATTTTTGTTCTGAGTGAAAGCTCTCATAATGTCATGAGACTTTTTTCTAGGGGGCTATGCAATAAGTGTCTGTGAACCGTTTCGGAAGTGGCTACTCGTCATCCAACAGGAAAGGTTCCAAGAAAGGCCGCTCTACCCCACCGCGCAGTGCGGACGGCAGTTTTGGTCACTGGTCCACCTCGGAAGAATGGAAACCACTCCCGAAACTCAAAAAAGACGCAGCTAGACCCCGGAGCCCAAAACGAATGAGGACAAATACAAATGGTTGCAACAAAATCCACGCCACAAGCAGAGAGAACACAGCAAAAGACAACCCCAGTCTCCACGTCGGCACACGGCGGGGAACTAGCCGGTGATTCAGCCGGAAACACTGCCGGGGGGACTATTCAGGCCAAAAGTGGCATGGACAGCCCAGAATGGCACCGCGCCGCGAGCGATTTCGTTGCAAAAAGCGGCCGTGAAATCGAAGCACTGAGAAACAAGGACGGAATACTTCCGCCTGAGGTGAGCAACTGGCTATCAACCGTTGGTAAACCAGGGCACACCGCACCCCAGTCGGTACCTTTCGGCGAATAGTTTAAGGGGGTGGTAGCCCCACCCCCACGCACGCAGCTAGGCCTGCTCCCCAACGTCGGTGCTGTAATAGACTTTGCCCTGAATCTTTCTTTTGTCCAGTCCAAGTCCACCCCCATGGTGGCCCAGCAGGTCGCCGACCGCGCGAGCATCCGGACTAGGTATGACCCCCAGCTCGAACAGGGCCCGCCCAATCGCCCCAACAGATACCCACTCGACGCCGCCTTCTCGATACGCCCCTAGAAGCTCCAGAGCTGGTTTCCTACGGTCTTCTCGGGTCGGCCACTTTGGTTTACTCGACTTGGTCAAAAGGGCTGGGATTTGGTCGGCCTCAGACTGAGCTTTGGCTACTGCTGCTGCAATGATTTTTGGGTCAAGAATGCCTGCTGGTCCTGGAAAGACGGTCATATGTCACCCCTACAAAAAAGACTTGAATTGGCAACTGTTTTTATTGTACAGCGGTGATTATTATCTCGCGGTAATCGTAAATGCAGTGGCTTTGTCTCCCTAAAAAAGACCTGTGTGGAGCGTATAATGCCATTAGTCAAAACCAGGGAGACCGTCATGACCAGTACCAGTACCCACCTCGACTTGAACTTTACAGACCCAGTGATTACCACCGAGCACCGTGTGGGGTGGCCCACATATGTGTATGGGTCCTCTAAGGGCCCGAGGAGGCTCGGGGACCTTAGCAAGCGTTCACTGGGGGCGATTGTCCGGGAGATCCAGGACTGTGCGCGGAATAACCAGGAGCATTTGCGGGGTAACCCCCAGGATGAGGCCGTAATTTCGGCCAGGCTGGTGTTGTATCACCGGGACCTCTGCTTTGCCCTTGCAGCGTATGGCAAGGCTGAGGAAAAGCAGCTCGTGTTGAGCAACAACACATCCCCTTTCAGCATTGAGAGGGAACTAAAGTTCGACGACTCAAATGGACATTCCCAAACGGCGGTCGGGTGGGCAATTTCGTCTACTCGTTGGTACGTGATGGAGTTTGAGGACCTGGACGGTATCAGGAGATTCGTCACAAAGCGGGACCTGTCGCACTACTGCCAAGGGGGAGAGTTGTCTAAATTGACCAGGAGGGAAGTAAACGCCCTTGGAAGGGGTGCGAAAGTCGAAGACCCCCAGCCGGTCCGGCTGAGCGCTAACGGGCAGACGCAGCCCTCTTATGAATCTGGAATGAACTAGACTCGCTACAAGAGGGGGTAGGGGCCAACCAAACCAAGGCGCAGGCCAGACCGGTCGCTTGACACTCGACCGTCTGGTATACCCCCTAGGGGATATTGACGGGGAAATCCTGATGTGGTATAAGGTATGCGCATTGCGTATCTAACCAACCAGCGAGGTGCCCGTTTGAGCCAACCCACACCGTCAGAGATGACCAAAGCAATTTTTCAGTCCTATGCCCAGCTTAAGCTGTGGGAAAGACGGATGACCCCCAACCAAAGACGCGGCTTCGTGGCCATGAGCCAGCGGCTTAGGTCTCTTCTCGAAGACCCCTATCTCGACTCCCAGCATCGCATGTTGGGTCTGGCCGAGGCCTGCGCTGGGGCCTTCGCCTTGGGCTCGGAGCCGGAAAGCACACCAGACATGATGGCCGTGGGTGAGGAGCTGAATGGGATGTGGGCGGATTTCAAGAGTTATGTGGTAGCTAACGAAGACGCCTTG
>Ga0315289_10008906_pt1 | contig 14487 bp, 12 predicted proteins | sample YL17G11_40_MG_FD_203452 | JGI IMG/M metagenome (GOLD analysis project Ga0315289, IMG submission 203452) | Sediment microbial communities from Yellowstone Lake, YNP, Wyoming, USA - YL17G11_40 | ecosystem: Environmental > Aquatic > Freshwater > Lake > Sediment | place: USA: Wyoming | collected...
CCCCGTTTATTTATTCGAGCCTCATTGGTCTCACGATAACCGGCGGTGCGTGAACCTCTTCCCCTTCTCGCCCACGTAATCGGCCACTATCTGGCCCGTCCCGGAGAGCTTCCACTTGTAGATGGTTAGCCCCTCCAGGCCTACCGGACCGCGGGCGTGCGTCTTGTTGGTGGATATACCCACCTCCGCTCCCAGACCATAGCGATAGCCGTCGGCGAAGCGGGTGGAGCAGTTCCACATGACCGAGGAGGAATCGACCTCCTGCATGAACTTGCGCGCCTTGCCCTCATCGGAGGTGATTATCGCATCCGTGTGATGCGAGCCGTACCGATTGATGTGGTCCACCGCCTCTTCCATCGAGCTCACCACCTTCACGCTCAGGATTAGGTCGTTGTACTCCGCGGACCAGTCCTCCTCGGACGCCGGCTTCTCGTCGATTATGGCCAGGGTGGCATCGTCGCCGCGCAGCTCGACCCCAGCCTCCTCATATCTGGCCGCCATCTTTGGCAGGAAGGATCTGGCAACGTCCTTGTGCACCAGGAGTGTTTCCATGGCGTTGCACACCGCTGGATACTGCACCTTGGCATCGTAGCAGATCCGCATGGCCATTTCCAGTTCCGCGTCATCGTCCACGTAGGTGTGGCAGACTCCTGCCGCATGTCCCAGGACCGGTATCTTGGTCGAGGATTGGATGGAGCGGACGAGCTCGTTCGAACCCCTGGGAATGATCAGATCGATGAGGTCGTCGTGCTTGAGCAGTTCTCGGAACTCCTCCCTGGTGGAGAGCAATTGCACCGCGTCCTCGAACCTCTTGTCCACTGCAAGTATGGCAGATGAGATGCAATTGATCAGAACCTCATTGGTGCGCCTGGCCTCGGAACCGCCCTTCAGCAGGACAGCGTTCCCGGACTTCAGGCACAAGGAAGAGATCTGGACCAGAGCTTCGGGGCGGGATTCGAATACCACCCCGATGACGCCTATGGGACAGGAGACCTTCTCCAACACCAATCCCCGGTCCAATTCGGTCCGCGAGAGCACTCGGCCGATCGGGTCCTCCTGTTCTTCGAGGGAGGCGAGCGACTGCATCGACTCCTGCACCTTCCCGGCGTCGTATCCCAGGCGTTTGATCAGGGCACTGGCCAGTCCAGCGGCTTGAGCGTCCTTGATGTCCTGCCGGTTCGCTTCCACGATCTTCGATCGCGCGGACCGCAGGGCATTGGCTATCGCCCTCAGGGCCCCGTTCCTCCTCTCCAGGGGAACGCTCTGCAATCTGAAGGAAGCCCGCTTGCTCTTCTCCGCCGCCTCTCTGACCGTCGCCATGGCAAGCGATAGCATTCCGCGATAGGGAATAAGGCTTTCGCTGCTCCGACCAGGAAAGGCAAGTATCCTCGATTGCGGCCATATGTTTTTTATATACTCATTCCATATCATTTCCAGACGCGGCTTGACCGCACGACGAGGGATGTATTCATATGAAGCATTGGTCTTGGAGGATTCTGTTCGGCTTCGTAGCGGTGCTCTTCGGCGTCATCGCATTGGCGGTGCCGAAGATGACCGGGGAAGCGGTGGTCTATGTATTCGGATTGCTCCTGCTGTTCTCCAGCATATTCATGCTGGCCAGCGGATTGTTGGCCAAAGATACGCAGAATAGGCGCTTGCTCATGCTCCTCGAGGGATTGGTCACTCTGATCATCGGTCTGCTCTTTATCTTCTGGACCTCGGCATCGTTGGTGGTGATGGTCTACCTCCTGGCGGCATGGATGTTGATCTTCGGCATACTTGAGCTCCTGGTGGGTGTCACCCTGCCCAAGAATATCGCCTGGATCTTTGGCAAGAACTCCAAGTTGCTCTTGTTCATCGGAGGCTTGCTTTCCGTCATCGTGGGAGTGCTGCTCTTCGCCTTCCCGGGGGACGGCATCATAGCGGTGGTCTGGGTGGTAGGCATCTACGCCGTCGTCATCGGCATGCTCAACCTCATCGGCGGGATGATGGGCGCCACCTCGACATAAGAAAAACGGATGGGGGCGCAAGCCCCTTTTCTATATCCTTCTATCATTTTCTCTTTCTGCCGAGAAACTTCTCTCTCCTGACGTAGAGGTACGAGATGAAGAGGACCGGTAGCACCAGTCCCAAGACCGCCGACGATTGCACTGCCACCGCCGCCCAGATATCGAAGGCGATGGTCCCTGCGCTCAGGAGCATCGTTCCCCAGAATCCCCATACCCGCATCATCCAGATGCCCATGGAGGTGATAATTCCGAGCACGCCGATGACCAGGAACATGATCAGTATGAGGTCTGTGATTCCGGAGGACACTTGACGATCCAACCCGGGCCCGAACCCGGATGCCACAGAGAATGCCAGCACTAGACGCAGAAATCCTTGGAACAGGCCGAGCCAGGCCACCGCGATCGTTCCTCTCGTCCGAGTGCGTCTTGGCCGCGCCTGAGGATATTCAGCGGATGTCATCGTTCGCGTGCGGGCATCGTGCCTCCTCGATTTATGCTCTTTGTAGGAATCTAGAACGAGGCGTAGATGAGCTCGGAGATGTGCGCGACGTCGCTTCCGAGCGTCATGATGTCGTCCACCGAGCCCACGGGCACGTTGTTCACATAGATGGCGAACACCAATCTCTTGCCGCTGGCCGTATCCACATAGCCTGCTAAGGCTTTCGCCAGAGCGACGCCGCCGCCACTGAGCGGGTTCTCATCGACGGTAGTCCCGGTCTTGGCGTACACGTGACCGATGGCCTTGCTGCCGGGAGTGGCGGAGCCAGCGAGCGACCCATCCACACCCAGGATAGGTAGGGCAAGGAAGTAGTCCTGGAAGTCGGTCCGCTCCATCATGGCGACGAGGAGTTGCCTTGCGGCCAGGGGGCTGATGCGGTCGTTGGACACTCCACCTTCCCCGTCCCCCAAGGAGATCGAGGTCAGGTTCAGACCCAATTGCTCAAGGAACTGCCCTTCCACGCCCAGCCCCTGGTAGTAGTTGCCCGCCTGCTTGGCCATAGCTATCAGTCCCAGATAGGTATCGGCGTGCAGGTTCTGCGATACCTTCAGGGTGAGCTTGACGTCCTCTGCAAACCGAGGCGAAACGAGTTCCGCCACTCTGTTCTGGACGGTGTAGGTGCTGATCGAAGGGAGCTTCTCCTCTGGGTTCGAACCCGAGAGATTGGCATGCACCTGCACTCCGTGACGTTGCAGCGCCTCGATGAATAGGGTGCGTGCGAAAGACAGCGGGTCGGAGATGGAATAGGTGAAGTTGGCCTGAACGCTGTTGGCGGCGATAGTGCCCCTGACCTTGATGACGCCAGGAGCACCATCGGTAACAGAGATCTCGGTCGGCCCGATGGCCAGGGTGGTCACGTTGGCATCGATAGAGTAGATGGCCGTCTTAGGTCTCCAGTCCACACTGGCCTTCTGCCCGGCCTGGGTGGGAGCGATCATGACATCGATGAGGTCGTCGTTGATGGCGATGGGCGCGATCTTGTACGATTTGCCGATGTCCACGACCGGGAACGCGCGCGGATCGACGATCACGTCGTCCACTTCCGTGATCCCGGAGACGTTGACCTGTTCCGCCAAGGAGTCCAATCCGGCCAAGGGATCCTCCGAGGTCAGCTGGCAGCCACCGAGGGCGTTGGCGTCTCCATGATCGACATTAGTGAAGTTGATCCCGCCGCTGGCGGTCGTCCTGCCTCCCATAGTGATATCACCGCTGGCCACGAGGACCAGGTCGCCCTCGAGCCTCTCTCCGATGATCGTCCCGACGGCATGTACGGGAGTGTGGAACCGATGATCGGCGCCCAGCGCATCGAATGCTGTGGCGGAGGTGAAGAGCTTGGTCGTGGAACCGGGCACGAACATCGATCCCTCGTTCTCGGAGTAAAGCGTGCGATTGTTGGCAGGGTCGTACACCACGATGCCGAAGCTGGCGTGAGCGTACAAGGCCTTCTTCTTGATGATCGAGAGCTGAGATGCGAAGTCGTTCGCCGAGGACTGGTTCCCTAAGACCACGACCAAGGCACCGCTCGCAAGGACGATCACCAAGCAAATGAGAACAACGGCAACCTTCCGTCCGCTATGCATGGACCCCATCACCTCAGCGTCATCCAGGCTATTTGTATCTATCCTTCAGAATGTATTTATTCGGACCCTGCCTCTTATAGCAGATTGGACGATGCATATATGGCAGCCACTTCCTCCATTTCTCGAACGGTCGGGGACGGCAGGCTGGGTGAAGTCGCATAGACCTGGGTCTCGGACTTTGGCACGGAAGGTGACGTGACTTCCGCTCACTCGAACCTGAGGACCTCGGCCGGTGACACCTTGCTGGCTCCTCTGGCCGCCGGATACACGCTCAGGATGGTGGCGCCGAATGACAGCAGGCCGACGAACAAGATCGGCCACAGGTCCAGCACCCAGGTGAAGCCACTGGGTTGCAGGCTGGTCTCCCACAGCTGGTATCCGACCACGATTCCTAGGAGCGAACCTATGGTGATCCCCAGCAGGGAGATGAACGCCGATTCGATGGCGAAGTTGGCCACCACCATCTTCTTGCGATAGCCGATGGCGCGCATCATGCCTATCTCGATCCTCCTCTCGTGGATGGAACGGATGGTGATGATGCCCAGACCGGATATCCCGATGATCAATCCCATCCCCAGGAACGCCTCGAACAAGGTGAACATGCTGTTGATGATGCTGGTTATCTGCTTCGCCAGGGCCTGGATGTCGATGGTCTGCAGGCCGTTGGCCAGGAACGCTTTCTCTAAGAGCACGGCCTGCGCTCCAACGTCCAGACCGGGCTGGAACTTGACCAGCAGCAGAGCGTAGCCCACCGCGCCGAATCTCGCTTCCACCGTCTGGTTCCCCATGAAGAAGCCCTGCAATGCGCTCTGGGTCATGATCCCAGCGATGGTGACCTCGTAGGTCGGTCCGTAGGGTCGCTTCAGCTTGACCACCTCGCCCACATGGAGCACCAGGCTCTGCGCTCCTGGCGGCCCCATGCCGCCCCCGAAGCCGCTAGATGGTGCGACGCTACCGTCGACGATAGCTAGCGAGCTGTTCGTCTGCACTGCTTGCCAGACCGCCTTCTCGCTTCCGTACAGACTGGAGTTCCAATGAGCCAGTCGGTAGTTGCTCTGAGAATAGAGCCGATGATCGAAGCCGATGACCTGATACGGCCTGTCTTTGTAAGTGATCGACTGCGTGATAGGATCGACGGACGAGGTGTTGATCAAGCCCAGAGCCGCGGGCAGGGGTATGAGATTGGTCAGGTTGCTTCCTGCCAGCACCGAGCCGGTGGCGTTCAGCTGCTGCCACGGTTCGTCCATGATGGGCGATGTGCCGCTGGTGAAAGAGATGACGTCGAAGCCGCCGGAGGTGTCCTGCACCATCCTGTCGACGTTCACGGATATCATGCCGGAGATGACCGAGAGCGTCGTCACGGTGAAGATCACCAGCCCGAAGATGAATATGCTTATGGCGGTCCTGAACTTCGCCTTCAGCGGATACGAAATGGCGGTCTTCAGGACCGCCCGGTACTCCTTCCTGACCCGGAAGAGCTTGGTGAGCACGTAGATGATGGAATCGGAGTTGAACATGATGATGAGCAGCGCCGAGGTCACCAGGAACAGCCCGGCGATGACGAACATCTCTATGTCCGCGGTGTAAGGGAATATCTTGGCGCCGTTGGGGAGGGGGATCCAGACGATCAAGGTGAGCAGACCGGCCAAGCTCCAGGCGATCCGCTCGCTGATGACCCTCCTGAGTATGAACCCCAGAGAGATGGCGATCATCGAGAGGCCGGAGGATGCGTAGGCCAGCTTCTCCAGGCCGATGCCCAGGGAGAGGAGGGCAACTCCACCGACCAGCAAGAGCAATCCGATGCGGAACGCTCGCTTGTCCTCTCGGGGGACGGGCGGTTCGGGGATGCTCCTGATCGCCCGCACGATGTTCAGCATGGATATCCTTCGGGTGGAGAGGTACACCGTGATGATGGTGAGCGAGAACCCGGCCAAGTATCCCAGGACCAATGATATGGGGGCGAAGGTGAAGTATTCGACCAGGTTGAAGGAGAATTCGGCGAATTGGAACATGCCGCTCATGGCCCACACCATTACATAGGCAAGGATGACGCCCAGCACCGAGCCTATGGCGGCGGCCAGGGCGGCGTAGATCGTACCCTCGTAGGTGAAGAGCCGCCTGAGCTGCGCGCGCCTCATGCCAATGGCCCGGGCCACGCCCATCTCTCCTTTCCTTTCCTCGCCCAGCATGGTGAAGATGTTGACGACCAGGGCGATGCCGGCGATGATGGAGAACGCTCCGAACACGAAGAACAGGCTGGTGAACATGGTCGACAAGCTCTTCGCATTTTCGATCTCCTTGGCTTTATCGGAGACGATCTTGAGGCTAGTGTTCTGCTCGAGCGGGGTCAGGATGTCATTGATGCCCTTTCTGACCTGGTCTGCGTAGACCAGGCCGTCGTCCCCCGCTCCCGGCAGCGAGACGAAGATGAAGTTGCTCTGCCCGGGATGCTGGGTGAGGACCTGCGCGGTGGAGATGTCCATGAAGATGGTATTGGCCGACCCGAAAGCACCCAATCCCTGATCTTTGATGATCAAGGACACCGTCAGAATGACCGGCATGCCTCCTTTGTACAAGGCGACGGAGTCCCCGACGTGAGCGTCCAGGTCCTTGGCCGCCCTTTCGTTCAGATAGATCTGGGTCGGGCCGGGAGCAGCGCTCACCTGAGTGCCGTTCGGAGCGTAGAAGGAACCGAAGTGCTGGACCACGGTGCTGTTCAGACCTAGCACAACGAAAGAAGGATTGGAGAGCCCGTTGACCAGGTCCTTGATTGCTGCACTGTCTCGAACGAGGGTGTCGGAAGCCTCCACGTGCTGCACCTGGCTGATATTGATGGCGACGGGACCAAGGAACGACTGATTGAAGTAGTGGTAGCCTTCGATCGGCGCACCCACCCCGAAGTCCACCTCGCCCAGGGAGTTGGTGGCCTGCTTCACGATCATGTTGTTCATGGTGTCGCCGACGACCAAGGAGGTGGAGATGATGGCCGTGCCGATCATCAGGCCGCCGATGACCAATGCGGTCGTGCCCTTGCGCCGGAGGATGTTCCGGGTGGCCATGGTGAAGAGGATCTTGTGTCTCCTGGCGTCCAAGAAGACCAAGGCGATGGCGATGGCTATCGAGACCAGGAGGGCGATGAACATGGGCAGGAAGGAGAAAGCGAGCAGGATGCCGACCACGGCGATTGCCAGTGTAGCCAGCGGGACGAGCTTGACCAAAGGCTCACCCTAATCTACGGATCTCACTGGCCACTTGCTGGACGCTGCCGTTCTCGTTCACGATCAGGCCGTCGCGCATGTACACGATGCGGTCGCAGGCCGCTCCGACCTCGGGGTCGTGGGTCACGATGACGAACGTCTCCCCGTTCTCCTTGTTGAGCTTGCGCATCAGGGCGACGACCTCGTCGGCCGTCTTCTTGTCCAGGTTGCCTGTCGGCTCGTCGGCCCAAATGAGCGCCGGCTTGTTGACCAATGCCCGGGCGATGGTCACCCTTTGCCTTTCTCCTCCAGAAAGAGAAGCGGGGCGCATCTTGGCGCGATCCTTCAAGCCGACCTCGGTCAGCAGGTCCAGGGCGGTATTCCTGGCATCTTTGCTATTCTCATCCGTGAGGAGCAGCGGCAGCTCCACGTTCTCTTCGGCCGTGAGCACCGGAAGAAGGTTGAAGAATTGAAAGACGAAGCCCATGCGCTTCGCCCGGAAGATGGTCTTGGCGTCATCATTCATGGCCGTGATCTCCTTACCTTCGACGAACACCTGGCCAGAGGTGACGTCGTCGATGCCGGAAAGGCAGTTCAGGAGCGTGGTCTTGCCACAGCCTGATGGCCCCATGACCGCCACCATCTCGCCCTGGTCGATGGACAATGAGACGTTCTTGAGCGCCTCCACTCGGACCGGGCCGGTGACGTAGACCTTGTTGACGGATCTGGTTTCGATGATAGGCATGGCGAACACCTGATTATCGCGCTTGAGGCGCATTATTGGCGTGCTATATTAAGTCTGGCGACCTAACACCGGAGCGCCGAGGGACCTGGAAACGATCTGGCTCTCAAGGAGCGCGACATGCCAGGACATGCCATCCTTGCCGGTCCCGCTAGAACTACGGTTCGATGTGGATGAGGACGTGGCTGAGGTCAGGATACCTGCTCCGGATGCGGTTCTCCAGGTCGGTGGAGACCTCGTGGCCCTCTTGCACGTTCATTCCCTCCCGCATCCTGCAGGTGATGCCGGCCTTGAGCTTTCCCTCCAGATACCAGAGGTCCACCTGCCCCACGGAAACCACCTTGGGGTGCGACATGACCATGGCACCCATGGACCGCTTCATCTCCTCGTACTCCCCGCCCACCGCCTGCCCTTTCAGATGATGGTTGTTGAGCGGTTCGAGATGCGAGCTGACAGAAGAGATGCATCCGTCCATCTGCTTGATCCGATCTTCCAGCCGGGTGGCGATCATATGCGCCTCATCCAGGCTCAAGCCCTGATCCACCTCTACATGGAAATCGACATGGACCAGCCCGTCGACCTCGCTGACCAGGATGTTGTGCACCGTCCTTATCTCAGGGAAGTTGACCGCCTCCGCCCGGATGAGCTCGATGATCTCCCCTGTATCGGTACTGCAGGGTTCGGCATGGATCATGACGTCGGCGTAGGGGACCGCTTGCTCGATGCTTTTTGTCACATCCTCTGTGACCCGGTGCGCCTGTTCCAGTGGAAGCGTTTTATCAATGGAGACCTGGGCGTCTATGAAGACCCTGGGACCGGATTCTCGAACCCTAACTCGATCTACTTTGCGAACGCCTTGCACGAGCATGGCCTTCTGCACCACCACCCCATTGATGTCCGAAGGGGCGCCGTCCAGCAGGGTGTGCAAAGACCGCTTCCATATCCGATAGCCGATGACGGCGGTGATGGCCGCCACTCCCAAGGCAGCGATGGCATCGAAGGACTTGAGGCCCATGAGGGTGGCGATGATGCCCCCGAGGACGACGATCGAGGAAAGCAGGTCGGTGGAGAAGTGTATGGCATCGGCCTCCAGCGCCTGGCTCCTGTACTTCTTGGCTGCCTTCATCAGGGCGCGGGAGCGGGTGTAGTCGACCACGATGGACATGAGCATGACCAAGATGGCTACGTAGGTGATGTCCACCACGGCATCGTGGAAGAACAGGCGCTGCACCGCTTCGTAGACGATCCAGGCGCAGGTGATGAACAGGAGGGCGGTCTCCGCCAGGCTGGAGAGGCTCTCGATCTTCTCGTGGCCGTACTGATGGTCCCTGTCCGGTGGACGGTCCGCCATGCGCACCGCGACCAGGGTCATGGCCGCGGCGATGAGATCGATGCCGGAATGCAGCGCCTCGGACAACACACCTAGGCTATTGGTAGATAGGCCGACGATCAGCTTCGTGCTCACCAACAGGACCGCCGCTAGAACGGATACGAATGCTACCCTTACCTTCAGTGACATTTTGCCGAGCATGCGGTTGCGCCTTCCTTAACAATCACCCGGATAAATAACCATTGTTAATGGAGACGCCCGAGTCCAACTTCGTGGCCTGATTAGACTGCGGAATCTCACAGAGACCAGGCAGCGTCCCAAACGCCATCGCAGACGCCTGATCGATGAGGACCTGCCATCAGGAGAACGATCGGCAATGAAAATGACAGTTATGATAAGGAGTGGAGGGCCATTATGGAATCAGGATGACAGGCATGAAGAGGATCGGCTGGTTCACCACCGCAAGAGGCCCCGGTTCGTACAATCTCTTCAACACCATGATGGAGAGCATGAAGAAGGGTGAGATCAAAGCCAAGCTGTCGTTCGTCTTCATCAACCGGGACGTGAAGGGAAATCAATATCGCATGAAGATAATAGAAATGGCCAAGGAGAGGGGCATCCCCGTCATCATCCTTCCTTCGGACACGTTCAGGCCGGAGCTGAAGGAGAAGGATATCGGGGCGTGGCGCGACGCCTACGGGAAAGAGCTGCGGCAGAGCATCTCGAAGCACGAAATGGACTTCGGGGTCCTGGCCGGTTGGATGCTGATCATCGATCCTGAGACGTGCAGGAAGCACACGCTCATCAACCTGCACCCCGCGCTCCCGGATACCTATAAGGGCACCTGGGAGGAGATCGTGGAACAGGTGGTGGAGAATGGGGATGAGCGCTACGGAGCGACGGTGCATCTGTGCACGGCCGAGTTAGACAGGGGAGAACCGCTGGCGTACGATTCCTTTGAGACGAAGAAGCTGCGCTCGAGCTACTCGTCCAAAGATGAGCTGGTGAAGGCCATCAGGGCGGAGGAACTGAAGAGGGAGGCGCACCTGCTCATGGAGAGCATAAGGACGATCGTGGACGGGGATGTGGTTCTAAAGGAAGGAAAGGTCTTTGATCGACTGGGGCAAAGGATGAAAAGCCATCCGTGCCTGGCAGAGAGGATCGACAAGAGGCTTGGGAACGTTTGAGAAAGACCCTTGGCCTTTTCTGGCGCGCACCGGTCAGCGTACTCGGAGAAGGAGAGGTTCATCTTCCTGTTCATTCTTGATATTCGGCCATGTAGATTAATTAATACTTCACAAGAATGTATCCAGCAAGGGTGTGGCATTTGTCCGCCAAAGCCAGGAAATGGAGCAAGGCGCAGGTGTTCATGTTGGTATCGATCGCCCTGGCCACGTTCATGTCCTCGCTGGACGCGAGCATCGTGAGCATCGCCGTGCCCACCATCACCAAGGAATTCCACACCACCACCAGCGTGGTTTCCTGGATCATCATCATCTACGGCCTGCTTCTCAGCAGCCTCCTGCTGATGTTCGGGAAACTAGCTGATACGATAGGATTCAAGCGCATCTTCCTGATTGGCTTGTTGGTATTCACCGCCGGTTCCATCCTGAGCGGCCTGGCCACCGACATCGGGATGTTGATCGCCTTCCGCGGGCTGCAGGGGGTCGGGGGCTCCATTATGGCCGCACTGACATTGGCCATGGTCTCGCACTATCTTCCCGTGGAAAGTAAGGGAAAGGGCCTAGGCCTGGTCTCCACCTTCATGGCGCTGGGGATCGCGCTCGGGCCGGTCGTCGGCGGCTTGCTCACCCAATTCCTCTCCTGGAGATGGATCTTCTTCGTCAACGTGCCCATCTGCATCATCGCCATCATCATGGGGCTGAGGTATATTCCCGCCGATTCGGCGGCCGACAAGAAGCACAGTGGAGGCTTCGACATACCCGGTGCGGGACTGTTCTTCGCCACGGTGTTCTGTTTCCTGCTCGCCTTGAACAACGGCTCCGAGCTGGGTTGGACATCCATGCCCATCATCGTCCTCTTCGTCCTTTCCGTGCTCTTCCTAATCAGCTTCTTCGCCAACGAACGGAGAAGGAAGGCGCCCATGCTCAGCCGAGGCGTGGTCAAGAACAAGTCCATCATCTACGAGAACCTGGCCGGGTTCGCCCTCATGGGAGCTATCGGAGGAGCGTTCCTGCTGATGCCGTTCTACTTCGAGCTGGTAAGGGGGCAGAGCACCAGCGACACCGGCTTTCTGCTGCTGAGCGCCTCCGTGGCGGTCATGGTATTCGGTATGCTGGCCGGGAAGATGTCCGACCGGCTGAGCGCTCGCCGGTTGTGCATCTACGGCGCCCTCGTCTCCGTCCTGGCGTTCTTGCTGCTGTCCTCCATCGACGCATCTACCGCTATCCCGCTGGTTCTCCTGTTCCTGTTCATCATGGGCGTGGGCTTCGGTACCTACCTGTCCCCGGCCAGCAACCTGATCCTGCGCCATACACCTAAGGAAGATGAGGGCGTGTCTACCGGCCTCATCAACACCATGAGGAACCTTGGATACATCGTGGGGCTGACCATCATGGAATCCGTCTTCCAGCTAGTGGTCCCGAATATGCACTCCAACCCAATACCTGACCTGGTGCCCGGGTTCCAGGCCGCGTTCATGGTGGGCATAGCGCTATGCTTGGCATGCGTGTTCCTCGCCTTCATGGCCAAGGATGCCGCCAAGAGCACCGTGGCCAGCAAGGAATGAGGAGGTGAAGAGGGATGGGCCGCATCATCGACGCCGTCCTCCGAGGATACATGGAACCCATGGATGCCGCGGCGGAGGCCTTCTTCGGACTAGTGATGGCACTGGAGATCAGCAATGTCGCTCGTCTAGCCCTCATCGGCCAGGATGAGGACATGATAATGAGCGTCCTGCTGGTGGCCATCATCGGGTGCAATCTTGCCTGGGGAATGGCCGACGGCGTGATGAACGCCCTGTCCAACTACTATGAGAAATTGCGCCAGTATCGATTCGCCATCGAACTCTCTTCCGCCTCGAGGGAGCAGGCCGAGGTCCGGGCCGAACGGACCTTGCGCGACTCTATGTCCCAGATGGAGAAGCAGCTGCTCGATGATCGAGGCGTCGAGGTGATGGCCAAGGAGATAGTCAGATGCACCAAAGCCTCAAAACCGGAGAAGCCGCGCTTGGGGAAGGAGGAGCTCAACATCTGGGGCATCACCATGTTCTTCAACGCCTTCATGGCCCTACCCATCCTGGCCATCTATCTCGTCGCCGGGAGCATCGGTCTGAACCCGGCCACGTTGCTGGCCAATCTGGTGGGGCTGGTCCTGTTCTTCGCCATAGGGTACGTCCTGGACCGGAATGTCGGACTCTACAAATTCCTTACTGGTTGCGTCATGGTGATCGTCGGCTTCGTCATGCTAGGCATCATAATCGTCTTGGGCGGGTAGCACGGAAACGTTCTGGAATTTGAAGAAGGGATCGAAGAGGTCGGGCCATTGGCGTTCATCGATATCCATGAAGTACGGCAGGATGCCTTCGTCATCTATCCGCCCTCTAGAGAATCATAATTTACCATAATTCCATGTGGTAGCGGGGTAGAGTAGGTGAAGGCGCGCGAGGTCGTTCAGACTGTAACCGAAACGGGCGAACCAGTACCAGAGAAAGTGACGATCGACCAGTCGGGAGGAGGACTGCGAATATCTTATCGCTGGCACCGGTCATCGAGCCTAGGACTGATGGCTTTCTTCATGCTATGGACGATCCCTTTCATAGCCATATTCATTCTCTTGCTGGTGGACAGTATCACAACGGGCGAGTTCAATCCATTCATCCTGTTCCCGCTTCCATTCATGGCTGGCGGTCTTTTCGTGATCTACATCTCTTTGGCAGGCTTAGTCGATAGAACGATCATCGAGGTTGAGGGTGGTTCGGTGAAGATCGCTCATCGTCCGCTCCCCTACTTTGGCCAGAGGGTTCTCGGCTTTGGGGATATCAAGCAACTCTACGTAAGTCAGGGAATGTCGGAACGAACATACCGCAAGACGACCCAGCTGTACACCTTGATGCTATGCCTGAGCAGCGGGAAAGAACTGAAGGCGGTCAGGAACATCGATTCCGTCGAGGCCGCCAGCTTCATGGAGAGACATCTGGAGGACGCACTTCACATACGAGACATGAGGATGCCCAAGGAAAGCCCTGAGATCGCCAACGAAAGAGCCATGGAGGTGCTCGATTCCATCACCGATTACATCCCCCCGACCAAGGAGGCCGAACTGACGCGGTCGGGAACGCTCATGCCCTCCTGGTACCTCGTCTCCGGACAAGATGACCAGGTCGGAAGTCTGATCTCCAAAGGCATCGGGTTTAACCGTAATATCGCGGTAACCACGGCCATCTTGCTGTTCATGTTCTCGGCCATCATATTGATGGCCTCGAGTTCCGGAGCGCCTATCTATTCCCTGGTCATGATCCCTCTGGCATTCTTTGGCATCCTATTCTTTGCCATACGCAGCACGGGAACGAGAACGTACCATTCGAATTCGGGCGACTTTCAATACGCGATGTGGGTCAAGAAAGGGACCCTCAACACCCCACAGTTCGTGTGCCTGAACGTGAACGATGGAAGCCATCCGTTCGTGGAGGAGGAAGGGACCATCAGATTCGACGATGACACCACATACATGCACGTCAGTGGAACGAGCGCTCCCCAGCGCATTGGAAGATATGCCGTTTTGCAGCCCGATTACAGGAACGTCAGCATCAGCATATTCCGCAAGGACGAGGACCGCTACGTTCCATTGGTGGTTGTGAAGGATACCAGCGATTCGAAGGCGGCGAGGGCGAGATTCTACCTCGAACCGAATGAGAAGCACATCGACCAGCTGACGGGGTTCGCGGTGTTCCTCTTCCACAATTTCAAGATCAACCCGAACTTCGTGATCGGCAACAAGGTGCAGGTGCAGATCGGATCCGTTGGATGAAGTTGAGATCATTATAGCGACGTGGCTAGGATAAGGCAAACCGGCAACGGGTGTTCTACTTGATCTTGCCGAATGCACCCCTTCGCTATTCCGTTCCAGGGCAGCATGACCGATTTCGGAAGGCAGGTTATGCGGCTACGG
>Ga0315289_10008908_pt1 | contig 14485 bp, 24 predicted proteins | sample YL17G11_40_MG_FD_203452 | JGI IMG/M metagenome (GOLD analysis project Ga0315289, IMG submission 203452) | Sediment microbial communities from Yellowstone Lake, YNP, Wyoming, USA - YL17G11_40 | ecosystem: Environmental > Aquatic > Freshwater > Lake > Sediment | place: USA: Wyoming | collected...
GATATGTGGGAAGCAATTAAGAGAGCTAGAAATAAATAGCCTGAAAAAAGAGAATGAAAGTAATTTTAGATACAAATGTAATAGTTTCTGGAATATTTTGGAAAGGCGCATCAGAAAAAGTTTTATAATAGCGAGCCCCGAAAGAAAACTCGCCTACTTTAGTAGTGAGTGAATTTCTGGCTGGCGAGCGGTATGTTTTTATTTCTCATTTGATTATAAAAAGTGAGTTAGACTTTAACTCACTGAATTTCAGTTGTAGTTAGAACTTTCTCAAACTAAATAAATGTTTGCTTTCGCTTAGCGAAAGCTGGAGATAAAAATGAGATTTGAAGTGAGATCATACAGCCACGCAGTTGGAGAGTTTAATTATCATATACAATTAACTCCTGCATATAGAAGAGAGGTATTTGAAAATGCAAAAGTTATGAAACTAACAATTGCATATGTAACCGCAAAGATAAAAGAATTGAGAGTTGAAATTGTTGAGATACGTGCAGGTCCAGAACATCTACACATATTTGTTGCAAATTGCAAGAATATTGCTCCTTGCAAATTAATTCAGCAATTGAAAGGTTTTTCTTCTTTTATGATGAGGAAAAACCACTGGAATTTGTTTAGAGGATATTTGTGGGGAGACAAGTTTTGGAGTGAAGGTTATTTTTGCAGAAGCATCGGCTCAACAACAACAGAAGCAGTTGAGTATTACATAAAACATAGCCAAGATAAGCATTGGGTAGACTATGAAGTTTATCAATCAACACTTAGTAAATTCAAGTGATGATTCACGTGGACGCCCCAGACTTCAGTCTGTGGGTAGTTCACATGCATGGGCTGATGACAAATTTAAGCTTGTTATATCATCAGAAATTATTAAAGAAATCATTAAAACTCTTATGAATTTTAAGATTAAGCTTCCCTTCGATGAGATATTATTATGGTTAAGTATCTTTTTATGGAAAGCAGAATTAGTTGAACCAGAAGAAAGAGTAGATGTTGTTAAAGACGATCCAGATGATAATAAATTTATTGAAGCAGCAATTGTAGAAAATGCAGATTACATTTAGAAAATGCAGATTACATTGTAAGCCAAGACAAACATTTGCTCAACATAAAAGAATATAAAGGAATTAAAATAATTTTACCTGAAGATTTTCTTAAAATAATATAAGAAAAATATTCTCGGGTTCATAAACTATTATTTTCCAAGCCCCCATAACAAATCAAAATAACTAAGAAAACTCTTAACTGCTTTTTCACTTTCAAGAACAAAACCAATCGGGCTGATCTCCCAGACAATTATAGCTATTTTGTTTCCATAGATTATGTTTGTTGCTGGGAATTCATATTTCTCTGGTAAAAATCTGATTTTGACTAGTTTTTGTTCTTTTGTTGGTCTTTTGCCTTTTAATCTGCTATTATAAATTATTTTATATCTAATTTTTAGTTTAATTCTTCTATTTTGCCAATTATCAAAATACCACTTAAAAATATCCTTAAATTTTCCTTCTGCACCAAAAGCAACAAAATCTTTTTTAGTTTTGAGAACATCTTCCAAAATACTTTTAATTCCTTCTTTACCAATAAATATCTTTGCTTCTTGTTTTTCTATTTTTATTTTTTGTCTTTTTACTAATTCTGGTAAAATCTTATTGATTTCTATCTTACTCTCTTTGATCTCCTGTTCTTTATTTTTTAAAATTTGTAAAATCCTATCTGGGTTTTCAACATTAAAATATTTCTTCTTGTTTTTTATTGTAAAGCTGACTAAACCCATATCAATTAACTTGTCAAGGATATCATAAACATAGCTTCTGTGCAGACTTGTTTTCTTTGTTAAATCACTTACTGTAGATATTCCCAACTCAATTAAAGCTAAATAAACTTTTCTATCATTCTTTGTTAAGCCTACTCTTTCCAAAGCATCTATATCTTGCATAACAAATTGTTTATTTTCTGGCTTTATAAAAGTTTCTATTTGTCGTAAGTAATACTGCTGACATAACTTAAAATACTGATTAGTAATGACTATACAGAAGTAATTAAAATGGTAATAATATTAAACACAGAAGAAACGAAACTAAAAACTTTTGTTAAAGGGGTGGTAGCTGGAGCAATTATATATGGTTTAATCTCTTTTTTAGTGCCCAATATTAAAGGGAAATTAGAGCAAAGGGTTGAGTTCAGCGCGCGTGGAGACAGAATAACTGGCTGGTCAGACCCACAAACACAAACAATTTATTTAGGAATTGATTTTAAAGGGGATAATTTTTTTGAAACTTACAGTATACAAAATCCTTTTGACAAGAACGGTTTTAAATTAGAATATTATTCAGGAGAAAAAAAACAAAATGCAAACTAAACAATTCACAATAACAAAGAAGATTGCCAAGCATGGTAATCAAGCAATCATCGTTGTGCCTAAAATACTTGAAGAACAGCTTAAACCAGGAACTTTAACACAAATTACAATTGAAATTTTAGGAGAATAAAATGGAAAAAGTAATTTATTCTGGATTTCGATACTGTTTAGATGATGATTGTTTTGAGGGGTTTCAATCAAGCGAATTTATCTATAGGTTATTTAAAAGCAAACCGATATCCTGTTCTACTGATACAGATAGAAGTCAAACTTATCATATAAAACCTGGAACTACTTTATATCTTGAATCTCCTGCTTTTGATGATTTTATACTTGAAAATATAACTTTAATTGGAGAACCTAAAATTTTGGGAAATATTGAGAACAAAATCGTTGAGGAATTATTAAAGATTTATTCTAAAGAAAAAGATTGGTTAAGAGAGAATATTAATGAAATTCTAAAAAATCATTCTCAATCTATCTTTAGAGAATGTTACTTAAAAAGTTTTATCCCTAAATCAATAAGAGAAATAGTTAAAAATGAGTTATCTTCTATAGAACTTAGCAATATCTTAGAAAAAAAGAAAAAAGCCCCAAAGGGGCAAATAAAAAATTTAATTAATCTCTAAAAACTTCAATTCCTAATTCAGAAAATCCTGATCTTTGGGTTTCTTCTTCAAAACCTCTAGAATGCCTTTTACCTAAAATATATGGGCTTGATACTCCTGTCATAATAGTAATAACTCTTACTCTTCCTTCAAAATCTTTATTGATACGAGCACCAATTATTACTTGCGCTTCTACAGCAATATTTTCAGTTACTAATTTACCGATTTGGCTGAATTCCTCTAACTTCATATCAGGACCACAAGTAATATGAATCAAAGCACCATTAGCACCTCTATAATCCACGTCTAACAATGGATGTGTAAGAGCTTGTCTAACTGCTTCATTAACTCTATCACTTGAATCTGATTCACCAATACCAATTACAGCAACTTCGCCTTTTTTCATAATTGAAGAAACATCTGCATAATCTAGATTAATTAAACTAGGCAAAGTAATTGTTTCTACAATTCCTTTAATCATAGTACTTATTAATTCATTAGCAACTGCAAATGCCTGTTGTATAGGTAATTGGCCTGCAATGTCAACTAATCTATTATTATCAATAACTATAACTGTATCAACCTGTTCTCTTAATTCTTGCAAACCAAATTCTGCTTTGTCTATTCTTGCTTTTTCACATTCAAATGGCATTGTAACAACTCCAATTACTACTGCCCCTGTTTCTTTAGCAAGCTGCGCTATTACTGGCATTGCTCCAGTAGCTGTTCCTCCACCTTCTCCACCAAGAATAAAAGTCATGTCTGAACCAGCAACTGCTTTTTTCAGCTCAGAAATAGATTCTTTTGCAGCTTCTCTACCAATTTCTGCTTTACCACCAGCACCTAAGCCTCTTGTAAGTTCTTTACCAATCAGGATTTTATCATCTGCTTTAGTAATACTTAGATGAAGTGCATCTGTATTTGTTCCAAAAATTGTAGCTCCATTGATTCCTTTATTAAACAACCAGGTTACTGCATTACAGCCAGCTCCACCAATACCAAAAACTTTGATATTAGCTTTTCCTGCTTTTAAGTCATCAAAATTAATACTATGTGTATCAACATTCTCAATAGCCTCTTTTGCGATATTTAAAACCATTCTTTTTTTACACCTCCTTTCAATAAATTGAGTATAAATTATCATATAAAGATAAATAAATTCTTTAAAAATATTTCCTAAAATCGATATATATACTGCAGTATATAGGTTTAAGAGAATTTTCAGTAAAAATCATAATTTTGTTAAAAATAAACAATAATTTCTTAAAATATTAATTATTAAACATCAAAAAATTATAAAAATTAGTAATCTAAGTTGTGATTATCTTTTTTTAGAGTATCTATCCTCAAATTTTTGATATACCGTGTCTTCAAATTCTTCAGCTTCTTCATTTGTATTAATAATTCCTAATTCTCTAACCAGTCCTTTTAATTTTTCCATATCTGAAGTCATTTTTTGAAGATGAAATGCTCTCATATAAGAAGGAATTATATCCCCTTTAGAAAAGAAGGTTTCAGCTGAAGCTTCAAACATTGCCATTCTAACATCATATTTAAATCTTAAATAAGATTTTTTTAATCTATCAGTTAATTTCTCAAACATAAAATAAATAATATAAACTGATTTTATAAAGATTATTATACTGTTAAGTCAAGTTGTGAACTTAACATTTGTATAGATTTGCAGGATAATCTTTTACTCCTCTATGAAATCTTTTCTCATTAAACCAACATCTCCACTCTTCCATATAATTATTATTCAACCAATGAGGAAATTTAGCTATTAAATAAACATATTCTTCAGAAAGATTTCTGATTGTTCTTTCAACCTTACCTTTATCTTGAGGGTAGTATGGATGAGCAGATACTGGTTCACTTCCATTTTCTCTACACCAATTTTTCCATTGCTCTTTAAACTGTCCCCCATTGTCAGCTAATATTTTTTTAGGCTTAAAATTTAGCTTCTGTAAAACAGAAGTTAAATCCTTAGTAGTTGGACAATGATTAAATAATTCTAAGGATAGAATGAATCTTGAATAATCATCAATAACCACGAAGATATAATATTTTTTGCCTTCAAATTTGAATTCTTTCAAATCAACTTGCCATAATTCATTTGCATATTCTGCCCTGAAGAATTTCCAAGCTTTTTTCTTTTTTCCATTTCTATTAATCCCCCATTTTTTAAGTATTTGATGAATTGATTGCCTTGATAGATTAAAGTTTTGAATAGGTTCACGCTGAATAATAACTTTAAGCTCTGCTTTCATAAAATCAGGAAGATTATCTAATCCCTGCTGTATCCTTGCGGTTCCCCAATGAAATGTTTGCCTCATACAAATGATAGTTGCCTCAACTTCAATTGTTATCTTGCCATGAAGATTTCTTTCAATATTAAATCTCGTCCTTAAATCCTGTATTGACCAATACCAAACAGTAACTCTACTGCAAGAGAGAGTAGAAGCGATAACTTTTTTAGCTATTCTATGCTTTATCATTATGCCGATTAATCGGCGTTGCTCAGGTGTTAATTGCATGTTAATTAACATTTGGGCAATTTATTTTTGCCCAAATTGACCTCTTTTCACCGATAATTAGAGTTCTAATTATCTTAAGAATGCAATTATTTTCCTTCTATATCCTCGCATTCTTTAAGAGAGAAAAGAGAGAACAGAAGGTCAAATAATTATTGCTATAAAAACCTTCCGATTTGATAATTTTTCAAGAAAAATCTATGATGTTAAGTTTTAAGGGTTACTTAACATATACTAAACCCGTTTCTCCAAATTCTCAATTTTTTTCCAAGTTTTTTCTAATTTTTTATTAGCTTGTTCAATAGTTAATTTTAAAAAATTATCATCCACTAGTATTTTTTTATTTTCCATGATTGGAAAACTTATACTCTCAGTGGAATGTAATTCAACCATATTTCTTTTTCCTCCTATAATCCCGCTTCTTTTCCATCCAGCAAATTTTGCTTTATTTACAATATCTTGAGCATGTTTCAAACTCTCACAAGCAACATGCAAAATACAGGTTGTTTGCTGAAACTCAACTAAACCATTATATTTTATATTTTCCAAGGCTTTTTTTAATTCATTAAAACTTATTTTATCATGAGTTCTAAAAAGAAAAACATCTTCTGATTTTTCATCCAAAGATTTAATCAGCACAATCCTGCCCCCACAACTAGAAGTTGTATAATAATTTTTGCTCTTGTTTAATTTATTGCAAAGCTGTTTAATTTTAGAGTCCCAACTGCCAATTGAGGATTTATCAATTTTACTTAATTGTTTTTGTTTGTCTTGTTCAAAGCTCATTTTGTTCTCCTTGTAAAAATTTGTAAATTTCTTTAACTTTCCGTGGATTCAATGAAACATGCAGTTCACCTGTTGAAGGTTTAATGTTTAAAAATCTGAGGTTTATTAATTCTTTTATTGCTTTTTTCATTTCTTTTGTTCCTCTTAAATGATCAGGCAAAGCCTTTTGCAGATTTTTAATCTCAGTATGTTTGCCGCCCCACATATTTAAGTTCATTAATTTTCTCAGAAATCTCTTCATAATTACTTCTTTTAATTCCATAATTCAAATAATAAATATAACTAATTAAAACTTACTATTTATATGGAACAGTAATGTTCCAAAATAGGAACATTTATAAATATGCTTAATTTATGATAAATATGGAAACCTTATTCAGAAAAGCATTAGGAGATACCCCTCAAATAAGAGTATTAGAATTTTTAATAGAAGGAAGAGAATTTGACTATTCTATAAGTGATATTGCAGAAGGGGCAGAAATAGGAAGAACAACTTTATTTAGAATTTTTGATGAGTTAATAAAAAATAAAATAATTTTATCAACAAGAATAATAGGAAATGCCAAATTATACAAGCTTAATCAAGAAAATCTTTTTGTAAAAAAAATGATTGAAGTTTTTGATGAGATAATTATGCCTAAAAAGAAAATTGTTTGTTGATTATTTTAATTTTTCTTTTAATTGACTACTATCAATATATTCAGTAATTTTAAATGTTTCATCTAGAGAATTAGGCAGTTTAGAGTCAATTAAATCATTTATAATATAAACTTTTTTTATTTTTCCAAACCACCTTGTATAATAAACTTCACATAAAGTTCCCCCTCCCCAACCAATACAAATTAATAAATCAGAATTTTCACAAAGATTTTCTGGCTGGTTTCTCCAAGTTCCACAATTAATAATATTATCTCCGATGCTTGTATTTACCCAGCTATAACCAAACTCTTTATCATCTAAAGGAGCAATAATATTAATTTTTTTACCTCCTTGTTCTTTATATTTTAAACCAAATAATTCAGAGGTGCTTCCTTTATCAGGGGTAATCACAATTTCAGCTCCTCTGTCAGCAATAACTTTAGCTAAACCAGAAAGAATTTTTTCATATTTATTTTTATTTATTTTAGTTCTCTTGCAGTATTTATCAACTTCACCTGGCCCAATTATTCCAATTCTCATTCAACTTAAAATATATAAAAGATTATAAACTTTGTCTTCTTAAAATATAATATGAATGGAACATTAGAAACAATATCAGAAAGTTCTGTTATGAACCAAGAAGAATTAAAGGAAATTGCAGAAAATAATATTAAAGCCATGCAGCTTCATAGGTGGATGGAACATCATTTTGATAAAATTTTTGAAGTTGTTCTTAAAGGACAAGATTATGCAGTTGGAGTTTACAAAGCTCCCCCAACAAAACCAGAGATACACTACTTTAGAAATAAATGGAAAAATAAAAGCATATTTGGAAAAATACTTGATGTTTTCAGAGCAAATGAACCAGAAGGGGCTCTTGATTTTGTAATGAGGCGTACACATGAAGACCCCAAAAATACAGTGTGTAATGTAATATGGAGATATGAACGTGAAGTTATATTAATGTATTAATAATTTTTGCAGAAGATATTATTTATACCAAATAATATTATGAAAATTCTTCTATTTTTCAAACATCCTCACAACCTCCAAACTCTTTAATAGTTTATATTATCTGTCCAAAATTCAAAAAACCTGTAATCAATCTTCTCTTTTCCAAGCAACTCTAGTATCTTGTCGGCATACTCTTTATGAACAATAAATGATGAAGCAGACAGTTTTTTGCTATTAAATTCTTCTAAAATTCCTTTTTTGAAATAATTTTTTTCTTTTCTTCCAAAAACTTCTCTTATAATTCTGTTTCTTTTGGTTATGTTTTTTATTGGTTCTATATTAAAAAAAACAAAACTTTTCAAATTTTTAGGAATCTCTTTGTATTTTCCATAAAGGCTTATTCCTTCACTTATAATGCTCCTCTTTAATTTCCATTCTTCTAATACCCCAACATTAACATTTATCAGGTTTTTTATTCCTTTTAAAAACCATGTTTCAGCTATTTTTGATTTATAAAATTTTTTTAGTTCTTCTTTTATTAATTTTTTGATTTTTTCTTCATCTTCTTTTTTTTCTATATCAAAAAATAAATCTATATCACTTTCTTTTTCAGCTTCTCCTCTTGCTGCACTCCCAAATAGAATAATCTCTTTTATTCTTTCAACTTTTGGCAACAAAAACGAAACAAAACCAGAGGCGTATGCTATTAATTCTTGTTTAAATTTCAATTCCTTCATTTTTAAACAACTCCTTGAATATTTCTTTTAATTTTGAAAATGTTCCAAGAACTTTTTTAATTTGTTCTTCAATAGGTTTGCCATACATCAAAATATTTCTTTCATCTTCTAAATCATAAATTAAACCATAGATTTCTTGTTTTTTTGAAAATTCTACTTGAAGTTTTCTTTCTATTAATAGCTTTTTTTTCTGTTCTGGCTTTGGTCTTTTAAACCAATCATGTTTTATTATCTTCCCAATAGGAATTTTATTTGTAATATGAAAATAAAGTTCAAGAAACTGAATAGAACAGGCAGAGCAATGAAAACCTATTGTGATTGGTTTTTTCTCTATACCTTCTTCTATAGCATCTTCTATTTCTTCAAAATGTTCTTGAATTTTTTTCTTATGTTCATCTATCGAGGTCATTTTTGATTCAATTTTTATTTTTAATTATTTTTAGGTTCGGTTTATTTTATACCAAAATTAGGTATATTTTATACCTTATAAATCTTTCTGTTAACCTTGGTATAATTTTTACCAATTTAAGGTATTTTTTATACCAAATAACATTACAAGAATTCTTCTATTATTCAAACATCTTAGCAATCTTTAATAAGAATTCATCATTTCCTCTGGCAGCCATAATCTGAATTCCAACAGGAATATTATAAACTCTTTCTACAGGCACTGAAATAGCTGGTATTTCTGCTAGATTTGCAAGAACTGATAAACTGTCATAAGAATACATATCTTCTACAGATATACTGGTTCCTATTTCATGGGGTAGTCTGGGAACAGTTGGCATAATAAGAATGTCATATTTTTTAAAAGCATTTTCAAATTCTTTTTCAATTATTTTTTTGGCTTTTAGAGCTCTTCTATAATATTTTCCTGCAAATTCTGCTTTTGCAATTTCCTGGCCTCCTAAAATTCTTCTTAAAACTTCTTCTCCGCAAGATTCTTCAATTTTGAGCCCATATTTTCTTCCATCAAATTTCCTGGTCCCTGAAAAAAATTCAACATAATTAATAGGGTAATAAGTTTGAATTCCTAGATTAATATGTTCTAATTCTATATCTTCTTTTTTCCAATTATTTTTTTCACAAACTCTCTTAACTTTATTTTTAACAACATCCCATATTTCTTTATTTGCACTTATTTTAGGAATTCCAATTAATATTTTTTTCATATTTTTATTTTCAGACAGTATATCCCTGCTTGTTGCATCATTTTCATCTTTTCCTTTTATAATATTGTAAATAAGCTCACAATCTTCAACATCATCAGCAAGAGGGCCTATAATATCTAAACTCATGCTTAAATCAATTAGTCCATATCTTGAAACAGCTCCATAACTTGGTTTAAAACCAACAACTCCGCAATGAGAAGCAGGATTTCTTATACTTCCCCCTGTATCTGTTCCTAAAGCAAAATCACAAAATTTAGCAGAAACAGAAGCTGCACTTCCAGAACTGCTTCCTCCTGGAATTCTGTCCATTGCATTTGGATTCCTTGTAATCCCAAAAGCAGAATTTTCTCCTGAACTTCCACATGCAAATTCATCCATATTAGCCATTCCAATTATAACTGCATCTTCAGCAATTAATTTTTCAATAACAGTTGCATTATAGGTTGCTTTATAATTTTCCAAAGTCTTGCTTGCACAATTACATATAACGCCTTTAACATTAATATTTGATTTTACAATAACACCTAAACCTGCTAGTTTTCCTGCTTTGTTTTTTTTAATTTTTTTATCAATTTCAATTGCCTCAGAAACAGCATTTTCATTTAAATGCAAAACAGCATTTATTTTTGGGTTTTCAGCCCTGATTTTAGAAATAAAACCCATGATATTAGTCTCTGCTGTTAATTCTCCTGATTTAATAAGTTTTAGTTTATTATTTATTGCCATTTTAAATATTTAATCTATCTGTAACACACCTCATAGTATTTTCATATTCAATAGGACCTAAATTTAAGCCTTTAAAAAATGATTTTGCATCTTCATAAGCCTTCCAATCAGGACTAGAATTAGGATCAGAATTACAATTATAGATATTAACAAGACAATATGCAGTAGCTAAACTTACTCCATACTTTTCAATTATTTCAGGAATACTTAATTCACCTGCAGATATTGGTGCAAATCCAAACATTTTATTTCCACTCACCTCTTTCAGCTATTATAAAATCAGTATCATGGCTAGGTGAATTTTTTAAAAAATCCTGTCTGAATTCAGGGTCTGATTCTTTTTCATTTTCTTCTTTTCTTTCAAAATCTTCTCTTTCTACATATTCTTCTTTTCCTTCTTTTTCTACACTTGCAAGTGCATCTGCAAAATTATCTAAAATCTGCTTTGCCTGCCTTTTAATCCTTTCTTGGTCCATTTTATGCTTTTATTGCTTATTTTGTAATTATTATAGACTATTTAATATCGATGTTAATTTATTAAGCTTTGTTTCAGTAGCTTGTTTTTCTTACACATAACTTAGTCTTTTATATTACTAATATGACTATTTATAGATTATAGGATTAAAGATATTTAAGATTATTGAAAAATTAATAAGAAATAACTTTTAATCCAGGAATATGCTCAAAATGTTTTTTATTTCTAGTGATAATTTCATTTATTCCATTTACTAATAAAATCCCTGCAACCATGCAGTCAAAATTGTCAATTATTATTCCTTTTTTCTTAAGATACCAGGATATTTCAGCAGATTTTTGGGACGCTTTCTTTGATAGAGACATTATTTCCATTTCATTAAAAAAACTTTCATAATAGTTGAATTCTATTAGGTGTTTAGGATTAAGCAAATCTAATCCAAACAAAACTTCTTGATAATTAACAATAGTGCTTATTATTTCATCATTAATATTTTTTAAAACTTCTAACAAAAGTTTCTCTTCTTTAAACATGTCTATTATTGCAGAGGTATCTATTCCTATCATCTTAAATTTTCCATTTCTTTTCTTGTTTCTTCAATTCTTTTATTAAAAGACTTCCTAAATCTAAGTATATTTTCTTCAGCATTTTTCCAGTTAATATTTGAATTTTTTAAAACTCCTGCATATTTTAACAGGCTTTTTCCAGTGCATTTTTTTGCATCTTTTTCTTTTAGCTCTAAAATAACATCAGAAAAACTTTTATCCCTGCCTTTGAGCAGTTTCAAAAAGTTGTATGCATCATTAGTTATTGAGATATTAATGCTTGCCATTTTATTTTATTCCTATCATTTGATATATTATTTATCTATATGTACACAGTATGGGTACTCATATATAAATGTTTTGGTTGATCATTTTATCTCCTCTGCATTTTTATATGTTTCTAAAAACAGCTTTTTCATGAGCTTGCAAAAAGCTGAATCTTTGATTAATAAAGTAACATTAGATTTTATTAAACCTATCATAACTTCTTCGTCGTCTATGAACGAAAAGATTAAATAGGATGCTCAATAATAAATAACATGGAAAAATAGGTGAATATAGGCATCTAATTGAGCCAGAAGTTAAAAAACTATTTTTAAGAGCCTTAAAACAATCAGTTAAAAAAATTGATAAAACCAAGTTAGGATTTATTGGGTTTGTTGGCTCGGGGAAAAATGAAAAAGAATCACATGATATAGATATTTTGATATTTCCAAACATTAATGTTAAAATTGGAGAATCTATACTTGAAGTTGCAGAGCTTTATGAAAATGTTGAAAAATATTTAAGAAAACATAATGAGAGATACTATGTCACTGCTTGTCCAAAAAAAGCAATTCAAGAGTTGACTTACTATTTAGCATCTCTCGAAGAAGGTGCTGCTGGTTTAATACCAATCCACTCATTATTCTTTACAAATTATAGAGATTTCAAAATTTTTAATCCAAAAGATTTCCAAAAAGAGATTAAAAAACATATGATTACCATTTACGGAAGTTATGATGTAATAAAAAAACTTCAGGCGCTTCCGCAGAAAAAATTAGAGCCATATTTCTTTATCTTAGATTTTGAAATGACTTCTAGAATAAAAACTTTTCCACGCCATCTCGTAAGAACAAGTGCAGAGTCTCTTTTTGAATATCTTAAGAAAAGATATAACTTAAAAATTAATGACAAAATCCCCCACACAATACCAGAGATAAAAAAAGAATTTAAAAAATTATTAATAAGTTTAGATGAAAAGACTTATCCTTAATTATCTCACAACCCTCACTCTCTTAACTTATCTCTCAACTTTTCAATTATTTCTTTTTTAATTTTATCAAAATCAGGCAATTTGCCGAGTATTAAATTTTTAAGGTCAATTTGCCATAGCCCTTTCATTTTTTCTATTTTATTTTTAAAATTCCCAAAATCAAATTTCAAATTATAAATAGATAACTTTTTGTTTACCAATTCTGTATTAAAAGAAACATTTTTCTTTATTAATAAAAACCATAAATCATAGATATCTCTTGGTTTTTGCCTTGTAAAAATTGCCCTAATTTTTTCTGCTAAAATTTCTTTTTCAGACATTATAAAAATTTCAAAGCTCGGAATCTCTCTAAACATGGGAATAATTGTTTCTTTTTTTGGCTCAAGAGTTTGCTCTCTTTTGCTTATATTTAAAGGAATGAAACATTGTCTTTCTTTGCTTCCTTTGTAAAGAGGTCCCTTTAACAATAATCTAACATTTATCTCGTTTCTGTATTCTCTGATTTCTTTTATTTTTGCCCCTATATTAAGTAAGATTAAATCTGATATTATTTTATTTGCTACTTTTTCTGTATCTAATTTTTTTGTTAAAGTAAAATCTAAATCTTCAGAAAATCTATTTAATTTGTAAATTTTGTATAATGCTGTTCCGCCTTTAAAAACCAGCTCTTTTCCAACATTGGAATAGATACTAAATAATATTAACTCTTGCAAATAATCTTTTTCTGCATTTACTAAAGGGAGCCTCTTCAATCTTGCTATATTCTCTAGCTCTTCATAACTTAACATTTTCAATCACCTTCCATTTTCTGTTTTTTTTACCTTTTTCTGCAAGAGCATAATCTAAAATAATATATTTAGAGTTAATAAACTTATTAAGTTCGTTATATTTATCTATGCCCAACTTATCAAGTAAAAACCCAAATCTTTTTATTAATGTTTTATTTTTAATTTTAATCAGATAGCTTATGAGTAAATCTACATTAATATCTTTGATATTGTTCCTTACTATCTCAAAAATTTCAGAAAAAGAAACTTTTTTAAGTAAAGCAGAATCTATTAATGCTTTTTCTTTTTCTGCAATGAAAATGTCAAAATCTCCATAGCGTTCTTTTTTATAACCAAAAAAATATTTTGGTTTTACATTTGTGAATATTATTTTTGTATTATTAAATTTAATCTCTTTTTTCTTTCTTTTTCTTGTTGTTATTATCAAAATTATTTGTGGAAGCTGTTCTGTTAAATTATAATAGCGTAACGCACTCCAGCCAGAAATATAAGAAGGCCAAAGAATATTGCTTGAAATTAAAATTACATCTTTCTTTGTAGTATATTTATTTTTTTCAATTTCAAAAATAAGTTTGTCTTTTTTAAGTCGGTAGATAACTAACTTAGAGTAACCACTATCTTTATCTATAATATCTTTTAATGTTTTTAAATTAAAAACAGGATATTTTTCAAGCTTTCTCATTATGTTTATTTTATTCATTTTTCACCTTTCAAGCAACCATAGTTATCATTTATGATAACTATATACCTCCAGAAGTTTATAAATCTTTCGCTTTTAGAAAACCTGAACTTGTATTTATCCCACAAACTTCAGTCTCTCAACTTTACCTTTTTTTTCATTAAACTCAATTATAACAGCTTTTCCTTTATAAGCTGCTCCTGTATTTATGACTAAAGTCCTGCCTAT
>Ga0315289_10008909_pt1 | contig 14483 bp, 15 predicted proteins | sample YL17G11_40_MG_FD_203452 | JGI IMG/M metagenome (GOLD analysis project Ga0315289, IMG submission 203452) | Sediment microbial communities from Yellowstone Lake, YNP, Wyoming, USA - YL17G11_40 | ecosystem: Environmental > Aquatic > Freshwater > Lake > Sediment | place: USA: Wyoming | collected...
CCAGGATTTCGAGACAGCGTATGAAGTTGTCACAGCCGCACTGAACAAAGGACATGAAGTTAAGGTCTTCCTATACGACGAATCGGTTGTCGCTGCCAGCAAGGATTTGGAAACGATTGGAAAGAAAGGGGCAGGTGAGATGATGAAGGAGCTTATCGAAAGAGGTGTCGAAGTTACGACTTGTAGTGCATGCTGTCTTTTCCGAGGAATAGCAAAAGAGATGTTAGTCGAGGGATCGCAGATGGGGGGCCTCCCTGACCTCGCCAAAATGACAAGCTGGGCAGACAGGATCCTGAACTTCAGCCACTAATGGGATTCATATGAAGCGACTCTTGATTGTGATCGACAAGGCCCCAAACATCAGACATCACTGCGGAACAATCGTGGGGGAAGGACTCCGCGCTGCAATCGGCTTGGCTGGAATGGATATCGATACGACAGTCGTGTTTGTCAATGACGCAGTCCTCGCAACTCTCAAGGAACAGAACGCTCAACCTATAGGAATGAAAGATCTCGACGAGTTCATAAAGGATGCCAGAGAGTTTGGATTGAAGACATACGTTCATCTGGAATCTGCTGAGAAGAGAGGCATACATCAGAGCCAGCTTGCTGGCTTCGGCACTGTCAACACAGAAGGATTAGCCCAACTCGTCCACGAGATTGATGCCACGATCACATTCTAGGTGAGCCTGATGCCCACACTCTTCATACTCCATAGGTCAGACCCGACGAGATGGGACCTAGCCTTCACACTGGCCAAGTCGGGCGATGCAGTTGTCCTGATTCAGGACGGTGTGGTTGTTACCGCACGTGCCGCCGAAGATTCTGGAATCGAGAATCTAGTGCAGAGAGGCGTGAAGATACTTGCGCTGAAGGCGGATATGGATGCAAGAAAACTAAACATGAAACATGGTGTTGAGGGTATAGACTATGAGCAGGTAGTCGACCTTCTGATTCGGTATGACAGAACTTTCTCCTGATCTTCATTGTGTTCGAGACAAATGGTTGGCGACGCCACCGGCCAATATGCTTGAAGACAAGACTGTGTGAACAGCACACTCCTGAACAGTCTTCATCCCATCTAGCCATTTACCCGACGCCTTTCCAAAACGTTTCTGATCCCACATCGACAATGCCAGCACGATAGCGCGGGCGGCCACTAAACAATACACATATCTTTGCTTGACTCTGTCTCGAGGGGCCGATCGATCGGGAGCGGAGGCTACAGATTCTGACCTTTGAGCAGGTCTTGTCGGGGCTCACCGTGGGTCTCATGTTCGGGCTTGTTTTGCAACGAGGGCGTGTTTGCTTCAACTCAGGCTTTCGTGACATGCTTCTGTTCGGAGACCGCACAATCGCCAAGGCAATCTGGATTGCGATAGTCGTTGAGATGATAGGTTTTGCAGCATTAGCTGACGCTGGTTTGTTTACTCCCTACCCGAGGGGGCTCTACTGGGCAGCAAATCCGATTGGGGGATTCATTTTCGGAGTCGGGATGGTTCTCGCTGGTGGTTGCGTTTCCGGTTCGACGTACCGAGCCGGCGAAGGCATGGTGGGGTCGATGCTTGCGCTGGCAGGGATAGGATTTGGTGCGACGATCACGCTCTCCCTATGGCTTGCACCCTTCAATAACGCGCTTCAGAAGACGACTGAAATCACGCTTGCAGGCCAAGCACCGACCTTGACATCTATCCTTGGATTGAACCACTGGGCGATCATAGTGCCGGTCGTCCTTGTCACCGTCATTCTGGCATGGAGGAGTCTCCGTAACACTGATTTTCGAAGCCTCTCGCTGTTTGGAAGAGGATGGCCGTGGTGGTTCTCAGGCGTCCTCTTGGGCCTCGTCGCAACCGCTTCCTACCCTGCCCTCGAACTGGCCGGGGGCACATACCCTGGATTCCTCGGCGGCTACGTCGGACTCTTGACAACCCTCGCCGGCATGAACCTTGGCTATTCCTTTCATTGGGAGATGGGCCTAGTGTTGGGAGCGATTGTTGGCGCCACGTTGGCAGCCGTACTAGCTAGGGAATGGAAGCTGCGTATACCGCGACGCAGACTGCTTGTGCAATCTCTACTTGGGGGGATCGCAATGGGTTTCGGATCCATAATCGGAGATGGATGCAACATCGCCACGATACTCATCGGGGTTCCGTTGTTTTCTATTGGGAGCATCCTTGCAGGCGCTTTCACCATCTTGGGATGCTGGACAGCCGCATATATCATGTTCAGGTGACAGAATGAGACTGACAAGCGGTCAGAGCTCTCTGGACTCACTCGTCATCTGCGTGAGGTACGAGGATCGTCGGGCCGCGTCACTGCATGACCGATACGCTAGGCACATAGACGTTCTTGCGAAGACTCGGAGATGGAATCGTGCTGATCCAAGATGCCGTTTTCGTTTTCAGGCCCTCCCCAAGAGACCGGGCGCTCGATGATGCCCTAGCGAAGGGCCTGAAGCTGTCTGCAATGAAGGCGGATTTGGATGCGAGATCGGTCGAGGCGCCCTCGAGTGTTGAGGTCATCGGATACGACGAGCTTGTGGAACTCATCACTCGATACGGAAAAACCCTGTCATGAAGCTAGGCATGAGCGTCAGGCGATCGGACTAGGTTGTTGTACACACAGAACGGGATCAGCTTCTTGTCTGGAGTAGCCACGTGGATGCAGCATTTCTTCACTCTCTCTATGTCGAAGTTCCAGGCGTCTTGGAATCCATGTATGGTTATGGACATGCACTTGGCTGTCTGGAACAGGTCTGTAGGGCTGCAATTACGGATGCCCTCTTGGACTCTTGCCGAGCCTGGAACCGCCGACATTGACCACAAGCTCTCCAAGGAGTCCCTTACGAGTTCTCCGCTCACAACTCTCTCTCCATACAGCAAGGAGTCCAAGTAGGAGCCCACATCACAGACCCTAGTCAGAGGAACGAGTCCCTCGGAAGTGTTGAACGCATACGTCATCGTGCTGCAACGAGTGTCCGGACATGGAACCGGCACAAAATCGCTAGCCTTGAGTTCACTATCCGTCTGCCTTTCCACCGCCTTCAAAACGTCAGGAATTGACAACCGGTTCTCCGGACTGAAGACAGCGTCAGGATATCTGCCCGTATATGTCATAGGCGACAATGCAACCCCGTCAAGTCGACGCTGTTTCGCGAACCTGATGATGTCACCGATCTGACTCATGTTGATCCCGGGCACCAATGCAGCGGCCACACTGATAGAAAGACCCGCAGCTTGAACGTTGTCGATGGTTTGCAGTTTCGTCGAGAGCAGTGGCGCGCCCCTTATCTTGACATAGACATCGTCAGTTGTTCCGTCGAACTGCAAGGAAACTTCGGACAGGCCTGCGTCAGCCAGCCTCTTGGCCAAGCCTGGATCCTCAGCCAAGACCACTCCATTTGAGCTAAGAGTAATGTCAACAAATCCCAAGCTCTTGGCCATTCTGACAATATCCACGAGGTCTTCCCTAATGGTCGGTTCTCCTCCAGTCAATTGAAGGGTTGGAGGATAGACTTCGCAGCTCAAAATGAACCTGAACATTTCCTCAAGTTTCTCGATCGTGGGCTCGTCGACAGGAAGGTCGTTCGCAGATGCATAGCAGACAGGACAGTTCAGGTTGCACCTATTTGTGAGCTCAACCATTGCAAAGCATGTATGCTGCCTGTGGTCAGGGCAGATTCCACAATCATGCGGACAACCTTTGGAGACATCACGCGCGTAGCTTTTGATCAGGTTCTTCTTCCCTGGTTTTCCATATCTGAAGGACTTCTCGTACTGCTCACCGTCGCTCCAAACAAGAGAACGGAAGAAGCCGTGCTCAGGACAGCTCTTCTCAAGATAGACTCCTCCCCCTCGTTGTGTGATTCTTGCGTTCAGTACGCGTAGACACTCTGGACATATGCTCTTCGTATCCTCTTGACGATGTTGGTTGCCTTCCACTTGTCTCACTTTCCACTGATGTCTCAGATCGTTGCTAGCCGTTTCCAGGCTTGTTCGCGGAAATCACGGCATCGTAGATTCCGTAGCCTTCCACTTCTCTCTGATCTCTGTATCGGAGCGGCTGCGCGTGGACTTCAATCAGCCCTGCAGCTTTCATAAACTCAGCATATTCCTCAGGAGTGATTGCGCCGGAGATGCAATGGCACCATTTTTCCAGATCATCTCGAGCCCTCTTTTCAAATGGCTTGAACCCCGCCTCATCGGCAATAACGATCCTCCCACCAGGTTTCAGCAACCTTGCCAGCTCACGAATTGCCTTGCGCTTATCGGGCATGAGATTGATGACGCAGTTACTGACTACTAGATCTACGGTACCTGATTCCAGCGGAATCGCTTCGGCATCACACAAGGTGAACTCAACGTTTCTCAACCTCAGCTGCTTGGCTCTTTCTGTTGCGACTTCGATCATTTCCTTTGAGAGATCAAGTCCTATGACCCGCCCTTTCTCACCAACTGAGTTTGAGAACGCGCAGACATCAAAACCGGGACCTGACCCGATATCAACGACGATGTCGCCCTCCCGTGCGGCAGCGATGTCTGCCAGAGGGGCGAGACAGCCTCCGCGTGGTGTGGTACAGCAGCTCTTTGCTGTGGCACGCGACCCATAGTGTTCGGCGACATGTCGCTTAATTTCATGCGCGTGCAAGGTGACGCCTCCGAGCCGGTACATGTTCTATCTCATAAAAGGCTTATCTGGGCGTGATGCGGGCCGTTGAGAGCTGCAGTCACAAAGTCATTCGGAATGTGATGATTGTATGCCAGACCGCCGCGCCTACAGCATCGGAACCGGCAAGCATTTGATGAAAGTCAACGTGTTACATTCGAACGCCGCTGTGGGAACGCAGATCCTGATCACAAAGAATCAAAACAGCCTTCTCGTCGACGTCGGGGACGGATCTCTGCGGGATCTCGTCGATAGAAGGTTCAGGTTCGAGACACTCAAGGCGGTTCTTCTTACGCATGAGCATTTCGACCACATCTCAGGATTGTATTCACTCGTTAATTTTCTCACGCTCTTAGGACGAAAAGAACGTCTACCGATCACAACCCCGCGTCCATCTGTGAGGATCCGTACTCTTCTTCACCCACCGCTCATGTACTATTCGCCTGAATTCTTGATCCCGATTCTGGAGCTATCTGGTGGGGACGAGACTGGGATCGAGTCTTTCCAAGTCAGAGCTTTCGAGGTCTCTCATGCTGGAGTGAATTCGTTGGGCTATTCGGTCCTCGATGATCAGGGGCATAAGGTAGTGATCAGTGGAGATACTCGACTTTGCCCGAGCCTTGAGCGAGAAGTTGTCGGAGCAGACATCGCAGTGGTCGAGTCCACGTACAAGGACGAAGATCAAGATGTCGCCCATGAGTACGGTCACATGACGAAGAGCGAAGCAAGAGCTGTTGGTAGCAAAGCGAAGCACTCCATCTTGGTTCATAGTTCTCCTAAGGGATACTTCCGTGAGATTGATCGCGGTTGTCGGCTTACATAATCACCGACGGCCTTTCGCGCCACGTGTAGGCTTGCTTTTCTGCTTCGCATAGTAATCTCTTACCAGTTTGAACCCGGGGATTTCTGGAATTGAGCAGGGTACTCCGAATCCGATCTGAATGCCGATGGATGCGGCTGTTTTGTACACGGAGACCAACACGTCGGTGATCTCTCTCATCGTGGCGCCCGATTTCAGGGCCAAACTGAAGTGCTCCCGGATTCCTCGGTCCCAACCTTTCGCGGCGCTTGCCGCTAGACAGACCAAGGCCTTTGTTCTTCGATCAAGTGCCCCGAGGCTGTACTGTATCTTTGCCGATCGATGAATCGCTGTCAGCCAATCTGCATTCTCGACCATGAGTTTCGCTGTGTAGAGCTCCGGAATCGATCCGATAGTCTTTCTAGCATCATCATGTATCTCTTGGATTTGCCTATCTGTGTCAGCGGAACTAGCCGAACCGGGTTCAGTCAACTGCGCCGACGCGACGCAGACCGCTGTTTCAACATCGGCAAGTCCTGAAACCGTGGAAGCTACGAGAATCGCTTCGGTTATCTCATCGGATGCTGCCCCTGCCTCAAGCGCTCCTTCAATGTTGGTAAGAACTCCGGGCTCCCAAAGATAGGCGATGGATTTGGCGAGACCGACAAGCTCCTTGGTCTTCTCATCCAGTGAACATGATTGGGGCCACCTGAAGATGTATTTGTCGACGAGTCTGAGCCATTTTGCGTTGTCAGCGAAAGCTCTCACGCGATAGATCTCAGGGAGCTTTCCCGATTCTCGGAGAAGCCTGTCATAGATCTTCCGACTCTCGGGGTCAGCTGCTTTTGCAGGATCTACTAGGTTTCTAAAGGCGAGAGCATCCGTCTTCTTTCTTGTTATACTTCTTCTCAAGGTTGTCCAGGTCCGCATTCTCCAGATCACTAGATATTGGCATATCGCTGGAAGTGCTCCTGAGAATCAAGCTTGGGTGCGTAACTGCGCAAGAGTTTAATTCGTCTTGTTATCAGCGGGAGTGCCTGTCCGATCACTGCAGGAGGTCATTTGGAGGGCTTTCCAGACGCGAGTCTCCTTGGTGAATCCTCCGTATTCCCTGGAGGACCTGGTGGGAACCACCAAGAGCATGAAAGGGATTATGAATGTCGTTCAGCCTCTCGGAATAGGGTATTTGGCCGCCGTTCTGGATGAAAATGGATACGATGTGAATGTCGAAGATTGTCAATGTCTAGGGACGAGCCATACTGAACTCGCTAGCATTCTAGCCAAGAAATCGCCCGACATCGTTGGCATATCCGCGACGACTCCAACGTTTGGCAGCTCAATTCTCGCGGCGTCCATGGTTAAGGAGCGACTGCCTGATGCAGTTGTCGTAGTAGGTGGCGCCCAAGTATGCGCGCTGCCGGAGGAAACGATGTCCTACAATTGCTTCGATGTGGGGGTCTGGGGTGAAGGAGAACTCACCATGCTGGAACTCGCTGCCCACGTCAGAAATCACGGTCTGGCGCACTTGGATCGAGTGAAAGGCATAGTGTTCAGGCGCAATGGCTCTGTTGTTCAGACGGAAAGGCGCCCTTTGATTCGGAACCTAGATGAACTGCCTTTCCCAGCAAGGCATCTGCTTCCCGCGCTAAGCAAGTATCATCCGGCCCCCACATCCTACAGACGTCTGCCCAACGCCACCATAATGACCAGTCGGGGCTGTGCCGGTGCTCGCTGTGCCTTCTGTGACCGTTCAGGCATGGGTTTCAGCGTTAGGTTCCGAAGTGTGGAGAGCGTCTTCGATGAGATTGAGGAATTGATTGAGGTTCACGGGGCCAGGGACATCAAGTTCTTCGATGACACATTCACGCTGAATCCCAAACGCGTCTTCCAGATCTGCCAAGAGTTCGAAAGACGTGGAATAGACATCCCTTGGTGCTGTCTGGCACGAACGAATACGGTGAGCAGAGAGATGCTGAAGGCAATGAAAGATGCTGGCTGCTGGCAAGTCCTCTACGGTCTTGAGTCGATGGATGAGAATGTTCTCCGAAATCTGAAGAAACTGACCACCGTCGAACAGAACGTTCGGGCCGTAGAATGGAGCCACGAAGTCGGGATTAGCGTCAGAGCCAACTTCATAGTGGGAACACCTTTTGACACTTGGGAGACAATGGAAAAGAGCCTAAGGGAAGCTATCAAACTCAACATGGACTTCGCCCACTTCAACAAGTTCACTCCCTACCCTGGCTGCGAATTGTACAAGATGCTTACCGCACAGGGCTACCGTTACGATCCAGCGAAATGGGATAGCCAACACGACATGAAGGGCACGATAATGTATACTCCGCCAGGAATGACCGAGGGCGAGTACAGGAGATGGCTTGTCGAGGCTCACCGGAGATACTACCTCAGAGCCGGGTACGTTCTAAAGCAGCTTTCAAAGATCAGAAGCCCCGAGGACCTTCGAAGACTGTGGACCGGGTTCAGAGCAGTTATGGACCTCTAGAACCTCGTAAGACGATTCTCTTCGTGAGCAGCTCGTATGCGAATAATATGTAGAAGGGAAGATACTGGATCAGGTCTATTACAAGAGCTGTCGTGGGATCGACTCCCTCATGTGGAGGCGGAGGAAGAGCGTCATACTTCATGTAGCTTAGGAAAATGCTTCCGGACAGTAGCAACCATGACCTCGACGCATAGAGCACAACGAAGGGCAGTATCCATACAACATACCACGGAAAAAAAGTTCGGTTCAGCAAGAGGACTGTTCCGCCCAATAGGAAACACACCTTCATCAGTTCGATGGAATCAACCTGATTACGAAACGACAGAAGAAACGCCCACAGCAAAACGATCGCATAGATACAGTAAACTGCTAGCTGAGCTGCAAACCCAGGATTCGCAAGCAGGTCCGTCCATGTGAGCATAGCCACCGCGGCTGGAAAGACACTTCCGTTGAAGAAAGTGGTGTTGACAACATACAACAGGCCAGAGTACATCTTCAAACCTATGTCAGCAAAAGGAAGATACAAAGCCGCAACAACAAGGAAGAAAATGAGAGTTCCGGTCTTCCCCCAGCGCCTGAATAGGACAGGCACAAAGAAAATAGGAAACAGCTTTGAGGCAACAGACAGCCCCATGACCAGCGACGATAGGTTACGCTGCCCTCGAAGAAGCAGTAAAAAGGATACAATCATCAGGAAAACCATCAACGAATCGTTATGGCCGGTCTGAGAGATCTCAATAATGGGCAAGGGCGCCCATGCGTACACCATTAGATACTTGTCCTTGATACTCAACTGCCTCATGATGAGAAGAACAGCCAGAATCGTTCCAATGTCCAACAGGAAGAAAGAGACCTTGTACGCCTGCACCGAATGGGACGAAACGTAGAGGAGCTCGAGGAATATCTCCATTAGGGGCGGGTAGCCGGATTTCAGATATTTGTGATTGATCAGTTCCCAGTTTGCGTCTCTGAGTGATGATAGCTCGGGCGCGTCCGGTGGGTAGAGGTAGGGATTGACTCCGTTGGCTGCAATCTTTCCATCCCAATAGTATCGATACACATCAAATGAGAAGACCGGTCCGGAGAAGAGTAGAGTCAATCGAAAGATTATGGCGAACACGATTATGATCAATATCTTCTCCGAATCTACGTGATTTTGCCCGTCCACCAAGCGCAAGGCTGCTAGATAGGCGCCGAAGGGAGCAAAGAAAAGGAAGGGAAGCCAGTTCCAGTTGCTCGTCTGTGTAACTAAGAGGAAGACTACCAATGCAAGTTCGAGCGCGAATCCCATCGTGAGAAGGGTCTTGTTTCTCTTCATGAAAGAACTGATCCGCATCAATTGAGCGCCCTCTCTCAGAATCTCATATGGGAATGCTTGCTTACGCTACCGAACGATTCGCCAGATGTATTTCTCGATTGAGCTACCGTGTATTCCTAGAAGACTAAGTGCGACTGTGAATCCCCAAGCGCACAAGGTCTTGAAGAAGCCAGAGTGCTCGTATCTTCTTGCCGATGTCTGGACGGCCTCGTCAAGCATGACGAGCCGCCCGTGCGTTCGGAGTCTCTTGGACATGTCTACTCCTTCCTCGTTGATCTCCTCGTCAAATCCTCCCACGTGATGGAAGAGTCTACGTCGAACAAAGAAGGAAGGACCCATTCCAAAGATGCCCAGCCGCTGACTGACTCTGTCTCTAAGAGCACAAAGCGCCCGATATCTCAGCCTGCGAGGAACATATGCCAGACGAGCCCCTCCGCCCACAACATTCGGATCAACTAGAGATTTCGCAATGCTCTGCAGTATAATTGGAGACACCAAGGTGTCCGCATGGAGAAACAACAGTACGTCTCCCTTCGCGCCCATCGCGCCTACGTTCTCCTGATATGCACGACCACACCGATTCACTATGACAACACGATCAGCCAATTCGTTGGCGATCTGCAGAGTGCGGTCATGACTGCCGCAATCGACGACCACGATCTCTTTAGGTGGCAATAGCTGCGCGCGCAGTGACCGAATACTCCTCTCAAGGGTTCCTTCCTCGTTGAGTGTCGGGATAACCACGGAAATCTCGGTTCCAGCGCTAGACATTCTGCCCTTCTTGAGAGACTCTAGGACTTTGACGGTGCGAGGAGAGTTCATCGGGGGCTTGCTCAAGAGTAGCTCCAAGTCAAGCAAATCGTCGAGATCGATGAGCTCTTCAAGTAGCGTACACGGTATCTGACCGCTGAAGCTCCGAAGCACGAGCCTTGAAACGGCCTTGCTGGAGTTGGTGCAATCGATGGCCCCTGAAATCCAACTGCGCAACTTACTTGTCAGACCAATGAGATATGTTCCTCCATCACAGGTCGGTCCTAGAACAAGATGGGGATTCTCGCCTTTGGCGCTCGGCTGCAAGGCTTGAATGGCGTCAAGTAGCACTTGCCTCGAGAGGGCTGGTTGGTCACCAAAGACCAATACTGCAACATCTTCACCATTAGCAAAAGCGGTCTGGAATGCATGTACTATTCTCTCTGAAGTCGTGCCCCCCTCTTGAGCGAAGAAAGAGACTGGTACGGTTCTTTCTGAGAGGATTTGCCGGATCTCGGCTTCACGTTCTGGCGGAGTGTACGCAACATATAATCTGGCATTGACGGCGTTTGCGACATCCGCCAAAACACCGATAACATCCAACAGAATAGCAGAGTAAAGTCTGCAAGCATCTTCAGGCGAGAGCGCGTTCTCCCCTTCGGTGAGGCGGGTCTTGACGCGGCCCGGCTCGGGGACCTTTGTGAAGAGCAAAAGGGCTTGGTTCACTTGTTTTCAGCAACCGTCTGTGGCTAGCGTCGGGTCCGAAGACCCGCCTATCTAAATCCAAATGGAATATAGGTACTGTCCTCAATAGTGGGCCGAATAGTTGCGGCGGGTACAACAGGCTCTCCGAAAAGGTTAGGGCGTCGAGCCGGTGATGTTGCTGGCTGTGCAAGTTCTCGCTGCTTGCGATGAACACTTCACGTTGACATGGCAAAGATTGGAGGGCTCAGACATTGAGCACGACGGGTGAGAAATGCAAGGTCACTGTCGGAGTGACCTGCTACAACAATGGTGACAACATCGGTCATCTGATCGCGGACCTGCAGCGTCAAGTGTTCAAGACGGGCGGAGGAGCGACGGAGATAATAGTTGTCGCAAGTGGATGCACAGATAACACCGTCTCTGAGGTTCGCGAACGATCGTCGCACGACAAGAGATTTCGTCTCATTGTTGAACAACGTAGGAACGGGAAACCCTATGCAATCAACAAGATCCTGCAAGCCATGGCGGGTGAAATCCTCGTGCTCGTTTCGGGAGACATACGGCTGTCGGATGAGTACTTCCTTGAGAACATTCTCTCGCACTTCTCCAATGGTGCGGACGTCGTAGCCTGCCGGCCTCTGCCGGTCAATGGCACAGATACGACGGAAGGATACATTGGACGACTCATTTGGAACCTACATGATAAGACTCTGATGGCCCAAGTCACGAACGGCCTGAAGAAACAGGCCGGCGAAGCGTTTGCGATTCGCCGGGAAGCGGCCGCACAGATCCCGCCAAATGTGATCAACGATGACGCCTATCTCGTGCTAAAGGCGCAGCTCGCCGGAGGCAGATTCGTGTATGCAAGGGAGATCATTGTTCAGAACAGGACTCCGGACAGAATCCGGGATATTCTGTTGCAGAGGGCAAGGATCATCCGTGGGCACAGACAGCTGAGGGATGCGATAGGCACATCGCCGAGCGTTCTTGACATCCTGATATTCAGGCGACCCCTGATCGTCGCAGGCGTCCTTATTCAAGAAATCAAAGAGCAGATCACGGAGCGGAGATTGAGAATCCTCTGTTTCCTGCAGTTGGTTGCATTGGAACTTGCTGCGCACCTTCTCTCAGGAATGTGGAATTTCTCCCATCTGTGGCCGACAGCTGAGTCGGCTAAGTGGGACAGGGAAGCTGTCTAATGTCGATTCCCAAGAGCAAGCACAGTTGGATCTTCCTCGTCCTCTTCTCAACGATATTGAGGCTCTGCTTTGCTCCGTTCACGGGACATCCGTATGATTTGAACATCTGGATGGAAACGGGACAATATGTTGCTGAGGGAAGGTCGCCGTATGAACCGGAGAATCACCTAGGATACCCTCCACTCTGGGGATTGTGGTGCGGTCTGAGCTACCTGTTATCAAACTCCATATGGGCTGGGAACAAGTTCGTCTACATTCTGGCAATCAAGATCCCGATAATAGCGGCGGACCTGGCGATTGCATGGATGTTAGTTGCTCTCACACCTTCGTTGAGACGCGAAGGCTCATCATTTTCTGAGAGCAGTTTCTCCGGAGACGCGAGCTCGGGGAGATCGCTCGCGACCTTGTTCCTGCTCAATCCCTATGTGCTCGTAGTTGGTGTCATTTGGGGAATGATGGACAACATTGCTGCACTCCTTATCATACTTGTAACAATTGCATTGGTCAAAGGAAGGGACCTGGAGGCAGGAGCTGCACTCAGCCTCGCGATTGCTCTCAAACTCTACCCTGTGATTTTCCTCTTTGCGGCTTTTCCTTACCTGGCAAAACAGGCTAGGCGCAGGGCAAGAGCACTACGCCTTCTCGTTGGCCTGGGTCTCAGCGGGTTTGTCTCGATCTTGGCACCCTTCTTGGTATTCAATTGGTACATTGGAGGCTTTCTGAGTGTCTTGGCCGACCAGACATCAAGGAAGCCCGGGGGTATTTCGCTGATAGGAATATCAGGGTTGCTTTACGACTTCGGCATTCACAGTATTGGCCCTTTCAATTTGCAGTCAGCGCCTCAGCTTGTGCCGCTTCGTCTGATTTGGATTCCCGCTGTTTGTCTGACCATGGTCTTCATCGCAAGAGCTCGTCTGCGATCCTCGTTCGAAGACGTAGTCCGAATCTTTGCCTTTGTCTATATGATTTGGATTCTCACAGCATCTTGGGTGAGCGAACAAAACGTGGAGACTCTATTGATCCTCCTACTCTTCCAAGGGGCTGCTAGCGTTTTCGGTAGAGCTCAAAGGTGGTCCTACGGGCTTGTTTCGGCCATTGTGCTTGGATTTGTGATCTTCCACGTTCCGGCCACGTCTTTTCTGTATCCTGTCTACGCGATTGAGCCCGGGTCGCTGAGTCGCCTCGGAACACGTGTACTCCCTTGGATCGCTATGGCCTTCGCTGTCTACATTGCAGTCGAGGCAGTCAGGACAGGATCCAAGATCAGATCGAATCGTCGGTTTGACTGAATGGAATGGCACGACCATAGTCTGATCTGCAGAAACCAGTCCGTACGGTTCCGAGCGACCTGTCCACAGACCCTAACTGCTAGAATCCTTAGCTTTGCTCGTATTTGCTTTTTGGACGATCTCCTTGGAGATCTCGTCCTTAGTCTTGCCTTCCGTAGTGATTCCGAGTCTCTTGGCAGTGTCGATTAGGGCGTCCTGCGGGCCGCTTGCCGCTGTTTTCTCTTCGCCTGGACTTGATTCCTTGGACCCTCTCTCGAACTCTTTCCGTACTTGCCCAATTGATCTTGCAAGTTGAGGTATCTTGGTCGGTCCCCAAAGGAAGAACATGATTATCACAGCCACTATGACTATCCATTCCCAGCCGACGATTGCCATCTTTCTTCGCGTCCGAGCTTTTCCTCTTCATGCCCTATTTAGGCTTATGACACCACGCCGGCAGAAGAGCAGAAGTCGTAACCGAGATAAGGCGAAGCCTCTTCGGTTCGAGTCACGGCTGAGATAAATAGCTTGCGCGGCGACTCCACTAGTCGTGCAGCAAGACATGAGCATCTTCTAATTGGTTTCATCTTCGAATTAGCTTCTGTTCCACTAGCTCTACAAGCTCTGAGCAATCGGCCATTGAGTCTATGATTGGTGCATCGACATCGGGCAGGCTAGTTGCGCTCTGCGCGATCACCCCTGAAATAGCTAGTACTGGAGGACCGGTGTCGCGCAGTCTCTGTCGGAGATCTTCCACATCATGCGCGGTCACTATCTTGAACACTCCAGGTCGTTGTGCTATGGACGAGTGAAGCCCTTCAACGACAATAAGGTCAAGCCTCATTCTCGTCATGAACTCCAGGACGGAGTCTAGCGCCTGCTCAGAATCATCCTTCATGATAACAGCGATCTCTTTCTTCGACACTGCAACCACGACTTTTGAGCCGGCGCGAGCGTGCCTCCATGTGTCTGTTTCTTCTGTGTCGATCGTGAAATCCGGGTGATGTATATGCTTGATGGAGCCTACCCGTAGTCCTTTCCTTGTTAAGCCTGAAATGATACATTCGGCCGCCGTAGTTTTCCCAGAGTTCGAAGTTCCCACCAGTGCCAGGAGCTTTGTCTCTTTCAAGCATGACTGCCCTCAGTCGCTTCCTCAAAGCAATTCGAGAGGATAGATAGAGATACTGAAGTATGTTTTGCTGAACGATTCGACTCATCCGACATTCGATTGATACAGTGTGTTAGATCAATGCTGCTGGCATGGGGTTCGCATGTA
>Ga0315289_10008912_pt1 | contig 14482 bp, 12 predicted proteins | sample YL17G11_40_MG_FD_203452 | JGI IMG/M metagenome (GOLD analysis project Ga0315289, IMG submission 203452) | Sediment microbial communities from Yellowstone Lake, YNP, Wyoming, USA - YL17G11_40 | ecosystem: Environmental > Aquatic > Freshwater > Lake > Sediment | place: USA: Wyoming | collected...
TTGCCTTCGCTCATCTGGGGCTTGTTCCTAAAAGGAGTCTTTTGGGAGAGCCTGATTTTCCGCTTACAAATCCTAAAGGCATCATCTCCATTTTGGAGCGCTGCGCGGGCGAAGTGACACCATTGAACTGCACCAAATAGCGTTTTGGGGAGGTTGCCTGCATGTATAGTAGTGCTAGAATCAAAGTCAGGGAGTAAAGGTGGCAAGTGAAGTTGCCATAGCTTAGGAACGAGAGTAGAATGTTAGGGAACGCTCATGGTCTTCAACGATGAATTACGCAAGCTATACAGTGATATTAGAAACTGCAACATATGCTCTGAAATGTACAGAGAAAAGGCGTTACGCTCGACTCAGGCAGTCAATCCTAACAGTGATGTTTTCATCATCTGTCAAGCCCCGGCTAAGCAGCAAGTCATAAAAACTGGTGTACAATTCTTTGAGCTACAGGAGAAGTCAGGAAGAAACACAGTCAAGCTGTCAAGTACCGGAGAAAGGCTTGAAGCATTCCTGAACAAATTCGAAAGGACCTTGTATCCACCTCAGGATATACAGGTATCAAACAACCTTGTAATTCCCAAATGCAAACCTGGCTACCTATCAGTATACTCTTCAGACATTGTACAATGCCATCCACCCGGTAATAGAGTACCCTGGCAATATGAAATCAGCGAATGCATTAGTAAAGGGTATCTAACCAAGGAAATCGCGCTGATGGGACCGAAGTTACTATTGCTTATGGGAAAGTTAAGCCGCGACATTGTCTTTAGGGATTTCTTAGATGAAAAGCCTTCTCGTAACCTGTCAAGTCATATGTCAGATATTATCGAAGCCGGCAAAATCCCACGATATAAGCTTAACAAGAGAACTGTGTTTATATTACCCATTTACCACGCTTCCGGTCAAAGACGAAATCAATTTAACACGATGGCCAACAATGAACAGATAATCCGATTTATTCGAGAAGCACTTCGTATTACTTAGTTAGCCTTGGTGTTCCCTTATTTTACAACTTGCCTAACCCAGTCACCGAGCGCCAGTTTTTCACAGAGTAACAAAAGTCAGAATTGTTGGACGGATTACACTTAATGGCTGATTGTGTCATGCAGAAATATTCGGAACGTCAGGGAGCAGGGCAGATTCTAAATACCCCGCAGAGCACCTGGGATGATCTGGAACGGAAGCAATCTAGAATCTCTTCAGAATACCGATGGTACATTAGAGTCAATTTGTCGTAATCGATATCTTGTGCATAAGGATAAAGGTCAGGGAAATGAATGCTTAACTCATGGGCATTCATAGTAGACAAGTACTGAGCAAAGCGAAGTAAGTCAGCCATGCGCACCAAGGTTTGTAGGGAACGGTCGGGAAGCGTCCGAAACACTGGACTGTCAAACAGATTAAAGACATCTGTAAGGTAATCGTCATATTTATCCGGAACGTGCGCACAATGTAAGGACACTCTCCTTATGATACAGGGGAGGCAATCACCATCATGCTTGCCGGCGTAACCCTTGATGTCGAAATGCTCTTGAGCGTAGGCTTTGACTCCGTAGTAATAGAAACAAGAGTTGGTCAAAGGAATCAAGGATGTGAGCTTCCTGTTGACCAAGTATCGCGCGATCTGTCCCTTAGTCTCGTAAAGGAATGGATTATGGATAGTAATGGGAACGGGGAAAATGGAACGGATCAGGGTTTGATAATGCTCCAGGAAAAGAGGATGTACAGTGCGAGTGTTGACATGTGATTCAGATATGAGAGGGTTGAGAGCAATCGGGCCGTTCTCGCAAATATAGACATCGGCGCATTTGGATTCAACGGCGGCTGCTGTAGCTAAAGATAGATAAAAGAATGATCTTAAGTGTTGATATAAGAGGCTGTCTTTCTGTTTGACTAGCCTGTAGGCCCCAGCCCTTCTCAGTTGCCACGGTACAGTCAAACGGCGCAGTGTGAGCTTCGTCTCTTTCTCTAACCTTGTGAAGAGATCCGTTTGAATTTTTGTCAGAATGCCACCTGATGAGTAGCTGACAAAAATGGGTTTCAGCCCATTTTCGAGAGACCAGACTGCCCCCGCGGCGCTGTCTAGTCCACCTGATAGAAGGCAAGTGCATTCGTTCTGGCGAGGCGCAGAACAGAAAAGATCCATAGGGTCACACCTTCCCTTCTTTTTGACCAAGTGTATAGTCACATCATCTCTGGCTAGGAATGAAATTGTTCTCTCCAATTGCGTCAGGCTCTTCGACCAGACTTCGAGGTGCCGAACTGGCATCAGAATATGAAGTTTGCGAGAGAGGTCCGGATTCCGTTTGACGCAGATATCTGAGATATAGATTACAAATGCTATTTCAAGCAAATCTTTGGTTAATGTATGAAGAGGATGGCCCGATAAACTCTCGAAGCAGGTAAAGTCTAGAGTGACATTGCGCTTGTCTCCGTCAAGAATGATACGGATGGCATCTTCTGCTAGGCAATATTGGGTCTGCAGCTGAGATTTCGGTTTCGTTCCAACGATGATGTTCAGATAAGGACGAGACGGCTTGGCGCTAAGTTTCCTGGCGCGTCCAGTGCCATCGAATAGGACTCGAGTTACGCCATTCGATAAGTGGCTGAGTGCCGAAGAAACGGAGCGTTGCTTGAGAGACTGTAGAAGATAAGGGAGTAACTTAGAGGACAATTGGTCACATTGTTGAAGAACGGCGTTCCTTAAGGAAAGCTGGCTATTAATATCAACCAGACGACCATCAGCAAATTCATATGAGTAGCCCAAGTCTATTCCCGTGCTCGTTCTTGACCTGAGATTGGAGATACCGATCTCAAAAAGAAAGTACGTAATAAAGAGCTTCAAAAAATGACGAAATTTGGTCGCTCTCATGACTTCTTGAAGCTTCTGCTGAAAGTCATGAGGTTGTTCTGACAGGCCATGGAGGACTGAGATTCGACAGTTACCGGAATACATCAATGTCGCAATGGTTCGGAGAATCGCTCTCTCTAGATATTCACCCAGAGGGTACTCATAAAGAGACCAGCACTCAGACCGTAGGGAATTGCCGATAAGCGCAGGAACTGATAACGAATGGAGTTGTGAGGATGTTGGCACACCGAGCGGCTTAAGGTATGATGCGAGGCCACGTTCAGCAAGGCATTTGTGCATACGGGCGAGTTGTCTTGCCGATAGATACATAGTTCGAGCAATGTTTTCGGCTGGTATTCTTTTGAGTGTATCCTGTAATAGAACGTCGATCATAGAAATCTCACGCTGCTAATGAATACGTACGAGTGCTAGCCACTCATTCCGCGTCTTCGTTCAAGATTCATAATCTTCTTCTTATCTGAACCGGGAGAAGAAAGCACATTCGGGTTGTCAATCCAACTACGAAGGTCTTTGAAATCAGGACTACTGGTTAGGTCTTCGTTCCATTGGCTGACAGAGGGAGCTGTAAGAGTCGGTTCAGCTTTGGGCTGTTCACGGTTAAGCCTATCCGCATGGCGAATAGCATCTACAATTTGCGCAGTTCTCCAAGATACAATAGGGGCCAGATTTTGGATCTCTTGAGGGATACGTTCAGCGCCATGAGGAGCGATACCTATGATAGGCTTGTCCATTCCTCTCGCTATGTCGATTTCTTTTTGTATCCACTCTCTATGTTTGACGTACATGCCACATATGATCAACACGACATTCGCGGGCCTAATTTGGTCACGAAGTTCCTTTTCAAGTTGGGCCTTGCTTCTGGCGTGAAGAGGATCGTGCTTCGGGACGCTGCAATTTCGACATTTAAAGCGTTTAGCTTTCTTTTTCAGCATTCTTTCGAGCCGGTTGTAATCCGAGCTATGGTCCCAGGCATGACTGATAAAAACGCCATACGATTTCAATCTCGGCATTCATATCTCCCATACATTGTTAGCCGACTATTGATTCAAGAAATTCTTCAAATTAACTCGAATAATAATTTGTATCCTGTTTTCGGGTTACGGTGCGATCCACCGGATTAATGTGAATGAGTGGAATTTTCTTCCCTATCGCATAAGCGACAATATCCGCCGTACCACCCTTTCCTCTAGACGGCTTCCCGTTCCAAACCGCGAATATCAAATCAGCCAATTCAACAATCCTCTTTCCTGCGGCAAGATAAGCGTCCTCATCTGTTCCTTGAGTCTGTAACACTTCGACTGAAATTGCCTTGGATAATATACTGTGATATGTTTCGATGTGCGACGGACTAAAGGTGCGTTCATATCCAGTAAATGGAATCACTGCATAGACGTGTCCTCCACGGTGCATTACCAAAGAAGCAAATAGTTGGTCCGCTCCGATCGCTAATGAACTAATTGCAGTCACAGGCCCCTGGATTGTATCCAGCTCTTGACATATAATAGCCTCCACCCAATTCCAATCCGTGGCATTATCTAGTCTTTGATGTCCCGTGACTCCGATTTTCATCATATTTTACCGCTATTGGCGAGGCGCCAGTAATGCACACCTAACGCTGTTAAACGACAGGATTTAGAATTCATTGCCGCGTAGTATAGATGCTCTTCTCCCACAGGAGTAACCAGTCGCGCTGCCCGCATACTCTGCAAATGGCGGAAGATTTTCTCATGCTCCAGATTGTGTGACTCTGCAGTGCGCTCATAGGATGGGTCAAGAGGATACTCATCACTGGATCGCTGGAAATATTTAGGTAGCATCCGGAGAATTTCTGGACTAACGGCCGGATTACAACTACGTAGGGGAACAAGCTTTGAAACATAGATTTTAAACAAAGGTCGCTGGTCCCAACCGCCAAGTGCTTCATCAACATAAGCGTAAATGCCAGCGACAGTGACTTTACCGCAGACATCGGCAGCACCTCCATCCAGAGCGTCGCATACTAGTGAAGTGAATAGCCCACCTTCACCGTACTCTACCGATACCTCCGATTCTCTACAGGCACTCAAAATTGAAACACCCTCCTTGAGTAGAGCTGCATCATTGTTCACTGCAGGTAAATTTCCCAGCGCACCGCTGTGGCAACAATCCAAGATTATTATCCTCTCTCGTGCTGGCGATTGATTGGCAATAGTGATTAAGTCAGTCATGCCTAACCCTTCATCATATTTAGTGGCGTCTTGGGTTATTAAATAGCCACCCAGGTTATTCACCGTACCGTGGCCAGCAAAGAAAAATAAGGCGACATCGGCATTACGCGTAAACAGATCTTTTACAGCCTGCTTAAGCGAGGCCCGTGTCACCTTTTCTCCGGGTGCAGTAAGAACCTTACATTCAAAATTGGGTGACTTATCATAATGATGGCATAGCCTATCGTGCATTCGGTTTGCGTCGCTTACACACCCTGCTAATGGGGAAGATTTGTAGTCGTCGATTCCCACGAGAAGAGCTATTTTTGTCATCACCCCTCCTTATAGCGAATTGATGAAGTTGGCGATGTTATCCCACGTCCAATTCATTACGCGTACCCCAGATAACTCTGCGGGTAGACTAGCTGGTTTGTTATCAGCATCCACATAAATGCCACGGACTGGGACTTCCTCCTCTTTCGCACATGAAATCTCCCAGAGTTGCCCAGTCGCTTTGGCGGTATTCTTACTCAGCAATGCAATCATTCCGTCGCAACCCTTTATTTTAGTTCGACAATTGGTCCTCCATGAGTTATCCCACGGTTGTTTGACAGACATATCAACAAAATCGAAAGGACTATTCTGATTTTTCGCTTGGCCAACAAGAAAGTCCCGGAAAGTCTTGTCCTCGACAGCAAAGCTTATGAAGATTCGATTCTTTTTCGCCATGTGTTTTCTCCTTCTTGGTTTTGTTCACCAATTCTAAAATATCATAGCAGTTTAGTAACTTGTATATTTTGGCGGGTACGGGCCATTTCCTGGGGGTAGCGGTGTCGGAGTCTCTAATTTTTTCCTTCTGTTTAATGGAAAGGGAGGAGAAGTAAATATTAATTGGATTTGACCTTTATATTTAGGCATAAGCGCTGATTCGATAAGCAGTTTCGCATCGCCAGAATACATTTCACCCAACTGTGTTTTGTACGCCGCCAAATTAAGCATGCGATCATTACTCATGATGCTTTTGCAGAAAGTATAGCATTATACTGTTGAAAATTCAATGATCTGTTCTCGAAAACCTAGTCCTTGTGGAGCGCCGCATTCTCCAAGTATGATCCAAGCTCTTCTGGGTATCCCCTTTTTGGAGCGGCTTGGGCAAGAGCAAGGTAGGACTAGAGGATATTGAACAAAACTGACTTTTGTGCACTGTAGTATTTTGCACAAAAACTCAGATTGTTTAGCGATTCTCCAAAAACATGTTTCTAGATACCCACGGGCATAGCCCGTGGCACTTAGCAGGTCAAGCTTCGCTTGACGCCCTCCACGCGATTTCACATTCACCCACGGGCAGAGCCCGTGGAACCCTACCGGGTTCATTGGAGTAGTGTATCGCTCGGAGAGGACTTGATTTCGGAGGACGCTAGGTCTATTATACGAAATAATTCTCACAAGAATATTATTGGTATATTGATTTTGTGTTATGCGAAGATTCTGACGACATTTTGGGGTGGACGCAATGGCAAATACTAGCCCACTTCTTGGTTTCGAAGCAGCAGCATACGACCAGAGGCGGAGGGCGAGCTTATTATGCGGTGCCTGACTCGGAAGGAGTCATGATTTGTAAGAGGTTGTCAAAGGGCGAGGTACGCGAATGAAGCCTTTACGAGAATACCATCATTTCAAGAGAGAGCTTATTGATCCCAGTGATCGCATCGCTAAATGTGAGCGGTATGTAACCGATCTGCTTCTGACGTCGGATTTACCTGATTCTGAGAGAGACAGTAGTATTTGCTGGGAACTTAAGCATCAGGCCAGTACACTTCAATTCGCGAAAGTTCTTGCCATGAAAAGGGGCCTTCCGATTAATGTATGCGTTGTGGGTCTCATGCTTCACGATATTAACTCGATCGTTCACGGCAAATACGAGAGACACGCTCATCTGGGGACATCGATAGCTGCGGAGATTCTTCGGAAGTTGGGAGGTTTTTCAGAAGACGAACTGGACCAAATATCGCGAATTATCTACAACCACAGCGACAAGCATATATGGACTGACGATCCTTTTCAGGAAATCGGAAAAGATGTGGATGTTCTTGACTGCCTTTTGTACGAGGGCGCTTTTGACTACTATCTCGGTAACAAACCTCTGCCCGTATTCAAAGAGTATTTGAGGCGAGCAAAAAGGGTATGGGAGGAACTGGGACTTCCAACTGATCCGCGATTTAACCTCCTTGATGACTACGGGCCTTCATGGTTCCAACTTTTACAAACGTTTCAACATGAGCAAATGAAAGGCATCTTAGCTATTCTTCTAGAGCTATCTAGCTTTAAGAAAGAGCAAGATGTGTGCCCTCCCCCCTTTTGTATACTCATGAAAGACGGCGGTGACAAATTCTATGCAAGTCGACAACGATGGTTAGACTATGTAGAGAGTCTTGGCAACCAATCAGGTGACCTGAAATCTGACAAGAGGCTTAAAGGTTTCCATTCAGTTCTGAGCGAGTTCTTGAAGAAGAAACCCAACTATGAACTGGTCAACCAATGCTATTCATTCGTAATGGAACGACTAATCTCTGAGAACAATTCCACAGAAGCAACAAATATAATGGTCAGCATTAAGAACTCCCGTGCCCCTCAGGCTCGCGCATTGCTATTTTGGCCGCTCATAGACATATATGAATCACTTTCTGGAAAGACGATGGAGAAACGACTTGAAGAACTTGGGATAAAACTATCTATAAAGACAACGGAGAGCTGACTATGAACAGGACTTATAATCTCGACGAATGGCGCCCATGGCAACAAAACGCTTCGCCAATGTTGCTGACGCTCACACTTAACGCTGGTATGCGAGATCTAAGAGAGTACTTCGGAATGGCCTTGTGGACGTCAGTGATAATTTATGAAGAAAACCAGGCGAAGTGGCTCTTTCGACCAAAGGAACTGAAACTTTTAGGGCAAAAGATGATCGATTTTCTAATGTGCCCACCTTATCGGGTTTCTTTTCTCACTGGTTATGACAACGCCGAACTAAAACTCCTGAACAGGGCTCGCGAGATCCAGTTCTCGCTCGACTTGCAGGCACTTCAGAATGACCAGCTAATTGCTTTGTTCAATGAGTATAGCCATATGTACTACAGCTGGTACAAATATGGCTGGTTTTGTGAGCCGGTGCAATTCCAATCACAAGATGTGCTCACTTCCTTCCTGGGAAAGGAGGCCAAGAAAGCACAACCAAAACTCGATACGGCTGAAGCTACACAGGCGCTCTTCACCATTGAGGGGGATTCGTTCTCAGTCGGAATCCTTGAGCATTTAGGAGGATGTGCCGATGCCTTGGGCAAGGCTTTGAGGAATGACGAACTGGCACGAGAGGTCAAAGGCATAGAATCGCGGTCTGAATTCCCGGGTAGAGCTGCCAAGAAGGTCTTTGGTGTGGCTGAACATGATAAGGACAAAAGCCTCAAACTCCTCGTTGATAAGCTTAAGGAACACTCTTCCAAGTTCTACTGGAAGCAGAATAACTACTTTTCAACAAGGTTTCTTTCTGAACAGGACATACTGACAGAGCTATTTGCATTGGAAGGATTTGATGTATCAAATCCAGCTTCACCAATTAAAACCCAGCTTAGACATATCAAAGAGAACAAAGAGAGACTTCTCTCTAACAAGGCTGCCTTACTACAGTTACTGCCTCCTTACGAGCGCAACATTGCAGTGCTTGCCGGTTCAATAGGTGGTTCACTCCTTGATAGAAGAAAGAGAACTATTATGATCTCGAATGCTGCCTTCGATCGCATCCTTGGCCAGGTAGCCAGAAGAGCCGGAGTTGAGATCAGCGATTGTCGTTTGCTAATTCCACAGGAACTCGGAGATTTCCTTTCTTCACCTCGAGAATACCGCCAGCGCTTTGAGCAAAGGAAAAAAATGTTTCTAGTGTTCCAAGGCGACTTCCCGCTTCTTGATGAGCTTTTTGGTGATGTGGCTACTCGAGCCGAAAGAGAGGAGCTGAGCTACGATACGTTTGCGATGCCTGACCCGTTTATAGCCGAGGGTGCTGAAGCAGATAGGGTGATTGACCGACTGAATTCTCGCCTAAACTTCTTGGCTGAGGTCGAGGCGGTTGCCTTCGAGAAGCTGCAAGGAGTAACTACTTATTATGATCCGACTGAACCGACAATTGTAGCTAATGTGAGAGTGATTAAGGATCCAAAAACTGAAAGACTGGAAACCGGCGAAGTTCTGGTTGCTCCGTCCACTACGCCCGACTATGCAGATGCGATTCGCCGGTGCAAAGCAATAGTCACCGATTGGGGAGGGCAAACTTCCCATGCAGCGATAGTATCTCGAGAGCTAAGAAAACCTTGCATCATAGGCACGAACTATGCGTCTCAAGTCCTCCACAACGGTGACAAGGTTCAGCTTGACCTTAAGCAGGGTGTAGTTCAGGTACTTAAAGACAAATAGAGCAAGAAAATGTGGATCAATCCTAGGCCAACATTGTCAAGAGTAGGAGGTAAAGCGTACCAGCTTTATCGGCTTAAAAGGTGGTGCAATGTGCCACCCTTTTTTGTCATTGCGTTCGAAAACCCGCAAGAAATCTCAGACGCAGAGAATCAGCAAAAAATCGTCGAACAATGTCGCAAGCAAAAGTTTGAGTTGATGGCAGTTAGAAGTTCCGCCACCTGTGAAGACTCTCCCCGGGCTAGTTTTGCTGGAATGTTCAAGACTGTCTTGGGTAGTCGACCATCAGAACTCGTTGGCGCAGTTACGGAAGTGTTGAAGTCGGTGTCCAGCGAGAGAGTTGCTGACTACTGTGAAGCTCAAGGCCTTGCTCGGAACAAGATCCGGATGGCCGTGATTGTCCAGAAGATGATAAATAGTCGAGTTTCCGGCGTATGTTTCACGCAATCGCAGAATGATAACAAGCCTGTTCTTGTGGAGGCATGTTACGGATTAGGGGAAGCTCTTGTATCCGGGAAAGTGACTCCCGATTCCTATGTGGTTGATAGGAACAACTTATCGGTTATAGGGGAATCTATAGGCTATCAAAAAGTAAGGTTAACGATGCGCGGGGATAGCGAAAAGCCAGCTTACGAAGAGATACCCTTTTATAAGCGAAACGCTAGGAAACTCACTTATGACGAAGTCGCGGCTATCGCCCAGACATGCCTTTTAATTGAGAAACGCCTCGCGTTTGGCGCGGCAGATATTGAATGGTCCTTTGAAAGGCATATATTATACGTATTACAGGCAAGACCGTATACTGGAGTATAAACTGAGATGGCCAAGAAAGGCAAGTTTAAATTCTTCGCACTTTGCGCCGAGGAACAAGATCTCATTTCTCAAGAGCTTGGAGCCTACGATAATAATCTCGATGTAGAACGTATCCCTAAAAAGGTCAAAGAAGCATACTGCAACGACCCGGAATTACCGGAATGGTATAAGGAATTCATACGAAACAAGTTTTTCTATTTTTCATTGCTGCTCAAGGATATTGACAGCGCCGATCTCGAAATAAAGGAGAGGCTTGGAAGCAACGCTGGTTTGCGGGCCTCGATTGTTGATCGGTGGCGAAATCAAGCCGACAGCGAAAAACTCGTCTACATTTCCCGTATTAGCCAAATCCCAAAGAATATTGTGATTTCGTATTGGTACAATGACTTACCAGAGTTCTTGGAATGGGCCAGGCTCTGTGAGGATAGAGTTCAAGTTCGTCTTAACTTTGATCCTCCTCCACAGGATAAGTTAGAAGCAATTGTTCACGCCCCGATTGTGCACCGGATAACGGACGAGCTTTCAGTGAGATTCTTCACTTTACTAGGACAATGGATTTTTGAAGAGCAGTATTATATTCAGGCGTTTCTTGGAACCCTACGGGCTGAGTTTCGATGCGACCTCTGCGATTATTTGGAAGTTCAAGGAGAACGTGTCGTCCTTTGTGCAACGACTGTGGACCTTGAGGCAATGGCTAGAACACTTGAGACAAAAACTGAAGAGCAACTTCGTCGGGAATTGGCCGAAAATCAGTCATACCTTAAGGGTGAGGGTATATCAGGATGCATCTTACTGTGTCCAGGTCCTGACTGCCGTTGGTTCCATGTAGGAACCAACAACTTAGCTGACGATCTCAGGAAGTCGGTCAAGAAAGAAGAGCTTTATGAAACACTGTATAGCAGTTCGCTGAAGGCGGGAGGCGGGCGAATTTACAATTTCTGGATGTTTCCTATTTTTGCGGGAAATAGACTCGTGGCTGCGTTCCGAGTAGTGAACCGGCACGATGAAAGCGCAGGCAGCCTCCCAGCTCGCGGGTGGCCGTCAAGCGAGAAGTTACAACTTTGTGCAGTTGCTCAATCATTCTCAAAGCTGTGGATGGCCCTCAAATCTTTGCCCGAGATGAGGAGGCCGGATTTGGCAACTCAAATAAAGCAGACGTCGGACTTCATATCCGAAGTTGCCAAGCAACTTGACTTGCAGTGGATGTCGGAAGAGACCCTTGCTGAACTGATGGATCACTTGATAAGAGTGGTCCAGCAGAGAATAGAAGAAAGGGCTATTGGTTGCTCGTTGGTAGTTGTGGAAGAGAGTTCAATGAGGAGCTTTCTCGAAACGTTTCATGAGGACACTGGCGTTAAGGTGAACAAAGTAGCGCAGCTCTCAGAACTTACACGATTCTATGACCAGTTTGAACCAGAAGAAAGGGCCTTTGTGCTTAATCAAGAGGACGATTTTGTTAGACTTGTTAAAATAGAGAAACAGCTACAAGGCCAAGTGACTTCAGATACGGACCCGCCAATTGCCGCAACCACGCGATTCTGGAACTCAGTCGGATTTCTGGTCCGGAGGGGGGTTGAAAGCATACTGATTTACCGCAAGGGTGCCTTGGTAGCGGAATATTTTCTTTATCGACGGATAGGCCAAGGCAGATGGAAAATACGGTACCTAGCCCCGACACTCGAAACCGTTTGTATGACCATCAAGCATATACAGCGACCGGTAATAGAGCAAGTTTTCTGGGAAGCATGGCGAATCTCCTATTCCAATCCCAATCGGAGGCAAGGAGCCAAGATAATCATAGCGGATGAAAAAAAGATAAGCGAGTGTTTTGCCTTCGAGGAGAAAGGTGACAGATTGGAGGTGCGGGAGTCCATATTTTCTTTATCAAGCCGAAGATTTTCCGATTTCGCGAAGAAGGACGGCTCGATTCTCTTGTCACCAGACGGTATAATCTACAAGGTAGGATATTTTCTCAAGCCTAGGAATCCTATTCTGTTGCCTGAGGATTGGAGAAGCTTGCTTGATAGAGAGGAGAGAGGAAGCCGCCACCGCTCAGCGGCTGAAGAATGTTGTGTTTGCCGTGAGGCGCTCGTGTTCGTAGTCTCCCAAGATCGTGGCATATCCATATTGTTTGATGGCGCCGCCATTAAGTGGGACTTCTAGCGGAGATTGTAGCACATGGTCGGACTATTCGGAGATAAGATAAATGGCCGAGGATATTTACCAAATAGCTTGCGGGAGGTGAAAACAATGGCAAATCTTGCGCAAAAGACGATACAGGAAGATATAAGCTTGCGCTGTTCTTCTTCGTCACTGTGGGAACTCGAGAGTAGCACACCGGAAATTAGACAAATCTATGGACACTTTCTTCCTCCTTACCACAGGAAGCTTGTTAGGGGGTTGGTTGCGAAGGATTTCAATTTCCCAGCAGCTTACCACGATGCTTCCGGTTTATCCAAACTAGACGAACTTTACGAAATCGGAGAGAGGATCGGCCCTAATACCATTGTCTCACTAAGCGATTCAATCAAGATAAGACCAGAGGAAGGCGGGGCAGTCGCCTATACACCATATTTCAATGGCTTCTACATGAACGAACCCGCATTTCAAATACTCAAATGTTGCGTAGGTAAAGCGAAGGTAGAGGGTATTGTCTCCCTATTGGGACTTGATTTGGAGACTGTTCTGAAGTTTCTTGCCAGAGCTTTGACGCTAGGAATAGTAAATGTCTGCTCCTCTTAGGAATCTTCAAAAGCCCTTTATCGTCAACTTTGAGGTTACCAGCCAGTGCAACCTGGAGTGCACCTTCTGTTGCGCTCAACTGTCGAAATATCGCCGCGAAGACCTACCAACGAAACGTGTTCTCAAGATAATCTCAAAAATTGCTGATGAGGGTATTTACTCAATCTTCCTCACCGGGGGAGAGCCGCTCCTGAGAGAAGACCTCCCGGTGATCATCAAAGAATGTATAGATCGTGGGATGAACGTGTCCTTAAGCACAAACGGGACAGAAGCAACTAGCAGAATTGCAAGCACGATTGCGTCGGCGGGACTCGAAGAAATTCAGGTAAGCATCCACGCACCTGATGATACCAACGACGAGATTGTTGGTGTCAAGGGGGCTACAATACACAGCTTTGATGGTCTGCGGAATCTCGTAGAGGCGGGACTAAGGGTCACTGTGGCCGGAGTGGCAATCCGTACGAATTATACTCTGCTGCCGAGATTAGCTGATAAGGTAGCCAAAATGGGAGCGAAGCATTTCAGGGTTCTCAGGTTAATGCCACACTCGTACGACACATTGCGGGAGCAAGTTCCGCACCAAGAGATGCAGGCACTGGTTCGGCGCTTATTCAGCTTGGAAGAAGAACTAGAAGGATTTACAATTGAGATCCATAGTTCACCGGGGTTCTCAGACGCGTCAACCTATGACCCAAGAGAATACCGGATCCTGCATCCTTTGTGTCACACTTGCACTGCAGGAAAGGTCTCGATGGGCATATTGTCCAATGGTGATTGTGTGCCCTGCCTCGAGCTTAAAGCCCCCGAACTGGCATGTGGAAATATCCTGCGTGACTCGCTTTCAGAGGTCTGGAATTCCAGGCCCCTGTCCTTGTTCAGGTCGGTGACACCGGACAAGTATCGCGGTGAGTGTGGTAAGTGTGAATTCAAATGGACCTGCTATTCGGCAAGATGTGTATCCTACAATCTCCGGGGGGATCTCTTAGGAGACGATGAATCGTGTTATCGTCTCTTGCGCGCCGCCACGTAGTGGCGACAACACTCAAGAATTGTCTCTTCTGTGCGAGTTCAATTCCTCCTGAAGCAAGCCTATCCGACGATAGGCTCTCTGGCTGTAGGACGAAAGCTTGTTTTGTTGAGGTCCGACAGCCACTGGACGGCTTAAGCATCCTCACCTGAACCAAACATCGAATTGTCACCTTGTGACTCGCGCTCTCTTGAATCATAGTCTCTCCCCATTGCGCAATGAACACTTTGCTGTTACAGTTGTGCTATCTGAGGAATGTGAGTCTATGTGACCAAGCTAAATGCCAAGGTAAAAGTTCTGTCTATTGAACACCAAGGCCCACTTAAGGCTTAGGAAGTAGCATGGCCTGCAACAGGGCTTCTGCTCTCTGGCAATCTCCCGCTG
>Ga0315289_10008913_pt1 | contig 14481 bp, 15 predicted proteins | sample YL17G11_40_MG_FD_203452 | JGI IMG/M metagenome (GOLD analysis project Ga0315289, IMG submission 203452) | Sediment microbial communities from Yellowstone Lake, YNP, Wyoming, USA - YL17G11_40 | ecosystem: Environmental > Aquatic > Freshwater > Lake > Sediment | place: USA: Wyoming | collected...
CGGGGCACCGTCGTGCACGTGGCGCGCGACGGGCGTTATCTGGGACGGATCACCATCGGCGATAGGGTCCGCGCCGATGCGCGCGCCGCGGTGAGCTCCCTGAAGGCGATGGGGATCGAGCGCGTGCTGATGCTCACCGGGGACGGCAAGGAGGCGGCGAAGGGCATCTGCGAAGAGCTTGAGCTCGACGGGTGCAGGGCCGAGCTGCTGCCCGAGGAGAAGGTCGCGGCGATCGAGCAGATCATCGCCTCCTCGGGCGACGGGAAGGTGCTCTTCGTCGGGGACGGCATGAACGACGCGCCGGTGATCGCGCGCGCCGACCTCGGCGCGGCCATGGGCGCTTTGGGCTCCGACGCGGCGATCGAGACCGCGGACATGGTCATCACGACCGACGCGCTGGGGAAGGTCCCCCTCGCGATCCGCATTGGGAGGAAGACCCGCGCGATCGTGCGGCAGAACATCGGTGCCGCGCTCGCCATCAAGGCGCTGTTCATCCTCCTGGGAGCGATCGGCGTCGCGAGCATGTGGGAGGCCGTTTTCGCGGACATGGGCGTCGCCCTGCTCGCGATCCTGAACGCGACGAGGAGCTTCCGCGTGCGCGGCGACTCGCCTTCCGGCCTCGACGGATCGCCGCCCGGGGGCCCTTAACCTGCGCGCAAGCAGCGTGCTATTCTTGCCGATATAGGAACTGGGAAGAGAGGGGAACCGTGATCTACCTCGTGTGCAAAGACGGCGAGATCCTCGTCGAGAGCGACAACATCGAGTTCGTGAAGAGCTACGTCAGCAGGAACCAGGACTGCTCGGTTCGCGACGCGCGCACGGGCAAGAAGGTCCCCCTCGAGTAGGGGCGGACCTGCCCCCGGGTGCGTCCTACAACACCCTGTGCTCCACCCGTCCGTCGGTGCAGCCGATCAGCAGCTCCGGCGTCTTCCTCGTAAAAAGGCCGTTCTCCAGCACCCCCGGGATCCGGTTCAGCTCCCGTTCCATCTCCTTCGGATCGAATGGTCCGGCGAATGAGACGTCGAGCAGGAGGTTGCCGAGATCGGTGACCACGGGCCCCGCCTTCCGCACCGCCTGGCGGAGGCTCGCCGTGGCGCCCATCTCCTGGACGGTCCGGGTGACCGTGGCGACGGCGGGAAGCGCGATCTCCAGGGGGATCGCGAACCTGTCGCACAGCCGGCCGCTGATCTTGGCCTCGTCGACGATCACGATGAACCTCCGCGAGGCGTATGCCACGATCTTCTCGACGAGCAGCGCCCCGCCGCCGCCCTTGATGCAGTTGTGCGCTCCGTCCACCTCGTCGGCCCCGTCGATGGTAAGGTCAAGCCCTTCGGCCATGTCCGCGTCGTTGAGAGTCCCCACGGAAATGCCCAGGCCCCGGGCCTCCAGCTCCGACTGGAGGCTGGTCGTCACGGCTCGGATGCCTTTCAGGCTCCCTTCCCGCAGCCTCTCGGCGACCCTGCGAAGGGCCCAGATCGCCGTCGAACCGGTTCCGAGGCCCAGCTTCATGCCGTCGGCGACGAACAGGTCGGCCGCCTTTCTGCCCAGCATTTTCTTCACTTCGGTCATATCCGCCATAATCGGTCCCCCGCGCGCTTCTCCGCCTGGATTTGCGTCCGCCTGACATATACAATGAAGGGGGGAGGCGCGTACAGGGCGAGTCCGCCGCTCGGCTCCGCACTTGCCTGCGGCCGGCGGATATCGCTATCTTGCATACCCTATGGTCAAAATGCCGATAATCAGGGCGATGAAGGCCGTCGTTTTCCTGCTCCTCATCCTCTTCACGGCCGTTCCCGGCGTCTTCGCAGCTCAGGAGGGGCTTGCCTCCTGGTACGGAGGCAAGTTCCAGGGACGGACCACCTCCAGCGGCGAGGTCTTCGACACAAACCTCATGACCGCGGCGCACCGCAGCCTCCCGTTCGGCACCATCGTGAAGGTGACTGACCAGGAGAGCGGGAAGTCCACGCTCGTGAAGATCAACGACCGGGGCCCGTTCGTGGAAGGGCGCATCATCGATCTCTCCCGCGCGGCCGCCGAGGAGCTGGACATGGTGGGCAGGGGCGTTGCCCGGGTGAGCCTGGAGGTCGTCGACTTCAGCGCCAGCAGGGCCCTTTTCGCGATTCAGGTCGGGGCCTATGGCCTGGAGAGCAACGCCGAGAAGGCGCGAAGGACCATCGAGGTAGCCGGCTTCCTCGCGACCCTCGAAAGGCCGGGTCTCGGCATCACGCGCGTGCTCGCCCGGGGGCTCACCGAGAAGGACCTCCCCGATGCGCAGAAGAAGCTGGAATCACTCGGCTTTGCGCGCATCCTTGTGAAAAAGGAAAAGGCGGACCAGAGCGAATGACCCTCCGCGGGCGGATCCCCGGAAAGCCCGGGCTCTGGGAGGTCACGGTCGAGCAGACCGGGGCCGCGGGCGGCGGTGCCCTGATCGCGTCCCTCGCGTGCGTTGACCCGTCATACAGGGCGGGCAGCTGCCTCTGGATCACTCCCGGCCTTTTCGATCTGCAGATCAACGGGATCGCGGGCACGAGCTTCACGAACCCGGACGCGCGGGACGGCGATCTCGCCGCTGCCGACGAGCGGATCAGGTCGCACGGAATCAGCCGCTACTGCCCGACCGTGATCACGCGCGACAGGAACACGACGCTGGCAGTCCTGGAACGCCTCGCAGGCGCCATGAAAGCGGGCGCGATGCCCTCGGCATGGGGCATCCACCTCGAAGGGCCGTACATCTCATCCGAGGACGGCTACCGCGGCGTGCACCGCCGGGAGTTCACCCGGGACCCCGACTGGGGCGAGTTCTCCCTGTTTCAGGAAGCGAGCGGCGGCAGGGTGCGGATCGTCACGATCGCTCCTGAACGGAAAGGGTCCGCAGATTTCATCCGGCGCGCGAGCGGCTCGGGCGTCACGGTGTCGATGGGGCACTCCAACGCGACCCCCGCCGAGATCCTGAGCGCCGTGGGGGCGGGTCTTCGGATGAGCACTCACCTGTTCAACGGCTGCGCGCGTCTCGTCGATCGGCACGCGAACCCCATCTACTCGCAGCTCGCCGCCGACGAGCTTTTCGCCTGCTTCATCGCGGACGCTCACCACGTCCCGCCGGCCGCGCTGCGGGTCGGGCTGCGGGCGAAAGGCCCGCGCCTGTCCATCCTCGTGAGCGACATCGCCCATCTCTCGGGCCTTCCCGACGGCGACTACGAGATGGAGGGAAACCGCGTCGAGGCGAGGGACGGGGGGATCTGGGTCAAGGGAAGCTACATGCTCTCGGGGGCCGCGCGCACGCTCGAGCGCGACGTGGAGATCCTCGCCCGTGAGCGGGAACCCGGCATCGAGGGGGCGCTCCTCATGGCGAGCGCGAATCCGTCGGCGGCCGTCGGCGAGAGGGCGTGGGCGGAGCTCCTGCCCGGCCGCGCGGGGCCGGTCGCCGCGTTCCCGTGGGACGGCGCCGCGCTCGGCGCGCCGATCAGGATCGGCTTCTAGAGCGGCGCGATCTCTGCGTGCGTGAGCCTCATCCCGCCTGCCTCCCGGGGGCCGTGCGGAGAGCGCCCGCCCGGCCGCGGGCGGGAATCGAGACGCTCCTGTGGCCCCTGGTGAGAGGCCGGCCGTAGAACAACACGAAGATGATGTTCATGACCGCGAGATAGCCCGACTTGAACGTTCCTTCCTTGCGCAGGCGCCTGCCCGAGGTCCGCATGGGCAGGCGGAAGCTGAACCGCACGATCCCCACCTTCGACAGGCGGGTCGCGATGTCCGTATCCTCGCCGTAGAACTCTATTGACGTGTCGTACCCGCCGACCCTGTCCAGCGCGGAGCGCCGCACCACGAAATTGCCGCCCTGCGCGACCGCACCGAGCCTCAGGATGCGCTGACCCACGACGTTCGGCCAGAATTGGAACAGGTAGAAGATCATGGAGGTGATGCGCGGCAGGACGGGCATGTCGTAGTACGCGAACGGCCCCGTGTAGCACGCCATGCGGGGATCCTTCTCGAAGCCCCGGATCACCTCGCGGAGGTAGCCCCGCGGCATGCGCGTGTCCGCGTCGAGGTTCACGATGAGGTCCCCGCTCGATTCGAGGTATCCCCTGTGCCGGGCCATGGACAGCCCCTTGCGGGCCTCGCGGACCACGCGGACTTCGGGGAACCCCGCCGCCGCCGCGCTCGTCCCGTCGACGCTCGCGTTGTCCACGACGATGACCTCGACATCGAGGCCCGAGCGGCGCACCTCGCGCAGAACGGCGGCGAGGCAGGCGCCGATGTAGCGCTCCTCGTTGTGGGCGGGGATGACGACGCTCACCTTCACCATGGCGGCACACTATACATGGAACACGGGCACGTGTAAACGATTGCCTTGCGCGGGCTGAGGAAGTACAATGGTAGCTGTCAGGTCCAGAAAGAGATGAAGAACCTCAGCCGGGTCGCGGGGTACGCGGTGATTGCGCTCGGGGGAGCCGCGATTTTCGTCGGCTCGAGCCCCCTTTTCCCCGTCTTCATCGAGGCATTCCTCGTCGGCGGCGCGCTCATCGGCGTCGGCCTGTGGATCCTCGCGGGCAGGGACCTGCGCAGCCTCCTCGGCCGCGCGGCCCGCATGAGCCGGGCAGCGGGGGCGTTCCACGGCGCCAGGCCGCAGCGGCGGCCCCCGATCGTCATCGATCCCCTGCTGCCGGTCCGCATCCTCAAGCTCGCGAAGACCAGGGCGGGCACCCTCACGGTGTCGGATGTCGCGATCGAGCTCAACGTGCCCCTCGACCACGCCGAGGCGGGGCTGGAAGCCTGCGTGCGGGCAGGGAACGCCCTTCCGGACTACGACGTGGCACGCGGCCACATGCTCTACAGGTTCCCGGAGTTCCTGCCAAGGGAAGACGCCGCGATCCAGCGTTGACACCGGCTGCGAGCGCCGGTAGTATGGCCCCTGGAAAAAGGCCCCAGTAGCTCAGCAGGATAGAGCGGCGGTTTCCTAAACCGTAGGTCGGATGTTCGAGTCATCTCTGGGGCAAGCACTCACCCTATGAACAAGATCATCTTCCGTCTCGTCGAGTTCACGCAGAGACACGCGCGGCCGGTCATAGCAGTGACCGCCGCTGTGACGCTCCTCCTTGCCTGGTTCGCCCTGCGCATCCAGGTGAATCCCGAAACGGCGACCCTGATCCCCGAGAGCCCCCGCGTGACGAAACTGATGGAGAAGTACGGCAAGTCCAGCGTGACCACGGACTACGTGGTGGTTTCCGCGCAGGCGCCGGACCTGTTCACGGTGGAGAAGCTCGCCCTCTTCGCGGGGGCGATTGCCGGGATCGAGAAGGTCCCCCGGATGCACCCGGGGATATCCCCCTTCAACTTCATCACATTCAGGAAGGACGGCGCGCGCCTGGCATTTGGAACGATGGCCGAGGGGGAGCTCTCGCCGAGCACCCCGGAGGCTGCGGAGAGGTTCCACCAGAGGCTCATGAGCGAGCCTCAGGCGAGGAACCTCGTGATCTCGGCCGACGGGACCGCCCTGTGCGCCCTTTTCCCGATCGACCTGTCCAGCGACTACCGCCCCGAGCTCGCGGCGATTGAGGCGATCATCCGGCCGCTCAAAGCCCGCATGGACATCCGCATGGCCGGCGGCCCCCTCTACAACAGGGCAATCCTCGAGCGTATGTACACCGACACGCCCCTGTTCCTCGGGCTCGGCCTGGCGATCGTCCTGGTCGCGTACTACCTCAGCTTCCGCACCCTGCGCTCGCTGGTGCTGCCGGTCCTGGTGGTCGTGCTCGGGACGATCTGGACAGTGGGGACGATGAGCCTGCTCGGGTTCAAGCTCACGATCATCAACATCATGACCCCTCCGCTCGTGCTCATCCTCGGCAGCTCCTACAGCCTCCATGTCCTCAACCAGTACTACCGCGAGGCGCGCGTCAGCGGGGAGGACAGGCGCTGGATCACCGACTCCGTCGGCCACATCGTCACGACGATCTTCCTCGCTTCGATCACGACGGTGTTCGGGTTCGGGAGCCTTCTCACGGCGTCGCTGCCCCAACTGCGCCAGTTCGGCATCTCGACGAGCATCGGGATCATCTTCTGCGCGCTGCTGGCCATCTTCTTCCTTCCGGCGGCGCTCTCGCTCCTGAGCGCGCCGACCGCCGTGCAGAGGGACAGGGTGCTCGAGGGAGTCCTCACGCGGCACATGGGGTACCTCGCGCGGCTCATCATCCGCTCCCGCATCGCCGTCCTCGTCGTGGCGGTCCTCATCGTCGCGGGGTTCGCCGTCTCCATCGGGGGGATCCGCTACGACACGGACTTCACCCGGTATTTCCGGGGGCGCGAGAGGGCCGTCGAGGACAACAAGGTCTTCATGGACAAGTTCGGGGGGCACGTATTGGTGAACCTCTCCCTCGACGCGCCCGGCCTCGCGCCGAACTACTTCCTGAGCCCCGAGGTGCTGCGGAAGGTCGCCCGGTTCGAGGACGCGCTGCGCGCCGACCCCGACATCGCCTCCCTCTCGACCTTCACGGGCTACCTGCGGAGCATGAACCGGGCGATGAGCGGCGTCGATGAGGTGCCGGCGACGCGGCCCCTCATCCTCCTGCTGTCGAAGTACTTCCGCGCCCTCTCGACGACGCCGGCGGGAAAGAGCGCCACGGGACTCCTGCTGAACGAGGACTACGGCAGGCTCACCTTCGTGATGAGGGTCTGGGACAGCAGGAAGGGCACCTTCGCCTTCGAGGAGCACCTGCCGAAGATCCTCGCCCGCGTGCTGGCCTCGGCAAAGGCGGAGCTCCCCGCGGAGGTCACCGCCGAGTTCTGGGGGCAGACCATCGCGATCCTGTCCCTCTCGGAGCTGCTCACGGCGAACCAGATCAGCTCGATCATCTCCTCGGCGGTGCTTGTATTCCTCGTCTCCGCGCTGGTCTTCCGCTCGGCGAAGCTCGGCCTGCTCGTGCTCGCGCCGCTTGTGACCGGGATCATGATGAACTTCATCGTCATGGCGCTCTTCCGCATCCCCCTCGACGTGGTCACCATCACCTTTACGTCCATCGCGATCGGCATCGGCGTGGACAACGCGATCCACCTCACCATCCAGTACCGCCGTCAGGCGCAGATCTACACCGGCGATCCCGATCGGACCATCGAGCACACGCTGAAGATCGCGGGCCGGCCCATGCTCCTCACCACGCTCTCGATCATGTCTGCTCTGCTCGGGTTCGTTTTCTCCCGGTTCAGGCCCATCGCATACTTCGGCCTCCTCATCTCGCTCTCGCTGCTGTTCACGACGATGGGAGCCCTGATCCTCCTGCCCGTGCTCCTCCATGGAGAGGCGCGCAGGCGGGCGCCGCGGGCGCCGCGGGCGGCGCCGAGGGCGGCGCGGCCTACTTGAAGGTCACCGAGTAGTCGAGGGGTTTGTCCAGCACGAGCAGGCGCAGGAGCGGGATGCGGAAGACGACCGTCCCGTTGGTCTGGGTGCCTCCCGTCTGCGAGACGATCTCGCCCTCGGGGCGGATCGACATTTCGATGAATGACTTCTTCACGAGGGCCGGGCCCTCGTCGCCGAGGGAGAACTTGATCATCTCGAGGTACTCGGCCTCCGTGATCGTATCGTTCACCTGCGGGCCCATCCCCTCGAACAGGGGGTTGGAAAGGCCCGGAAACAGCGTCGAGGTCTGCTTGTAGTTCGTTCGATCGAGGTGGACCTTCACCGTCCTCGCCCCGTTGGACTGGGTGAAGGAAATGACCCCCGTGCTCTTCAGCGCGTCGTCCGAGGCGAAGACTTCCTGGATCGAGCGGAATGCGATGTCCACCTCGAGGGACTCGGGCTTCGGGGAGGCCAGACGCTTCACCGTGATGCCGGGCCTGCCCTCGAACCCCTTCTGGATCTCCTTCAGGTCGAAGAGCTTCCCCTCTTTCGCGATCTCCGCCTGACCGGCAATCTCGGCCATGTTCACGAGGTACTCCTTGAAAAGCTTCGATATCTCGACGCGCACGGCGACCGTGCCGGAACCGTCGCCCTTGACGACGATGGTGTTGCTCATCGTGCAGGAGACCGCGAGCACCAGAATTGCAGCTGTGGAGCAGGAGAGGACGGCGCGGAGAGTGTTGCGTGACATGTCGGGAAAATACTCGCATTCCCCGCGGCGCGTCAAGGCAGCCCTAGCGCGCCGGAGGCGCGCGGAGGCGACGGCGACAGCAGGTCCACAGCACCTGCGAGAGCCCTCTCCCCTTGCCCCCTCACAGGGAAACCGGTAGTATCCCCCCGATGCCGATCATTCACGTCGAGCCTTTGGGGAAGACGCTCACGGCCGAGCGGGGGGCTTCCCTTCGCGACCTGCTCCAGGGAGCGGGGATCCTGCTGGATTTTCCCTGCGGGGCAAAGGGGACCTGCCGGCAGTGCCGGTTGACCATCGATCCTCCTTCCGCGTCGGGCACGGGCACGCTTGCGGAAGCGGAAAGCGCGGGCGGAGTCCGTCTCGCCTGCCAGACCGTCATCGAGGGGGACTGCACCGTGACGATCCCCGAGGCGCGCATGTCGGGGAAGGTGTGGAAGCAGGGCCTTCGCGACAGCGACATCGCGATGGCGATCGGCGGCACCCTTCAGCGCATCGAGGTCCCGCTGGCCGCCCCCTCCCTCGATGACCAGCGCTCGGACTGGGAAAGGCTGAAGGCGGGCCTTGCGTCCCGCGGCATCGGCGCCGCGACGCCGGACGCTCCGTCGCTCGAGCAGCTCTCGCTCCTGTTGAGAGAAAGCGGATGGACCGCAGAGGCGCTCTGCGAGGAGAAGGATTTCCTGTGGCTCGGCGCGAGAGGCGGCGGGCACGCCCACGGCTTCGCAGTCGACCTCGGCACTACGACGGTCGACATTGCCCTTTTCGACCTGGAGACCGGCCGGCGCCTCGGCCGCAGGGCGTTCCTGAACGGTCAGATCGCCTTCGGGGCGGACGTCATTTCGCGCGCGCAGAGCTTCCACTCGGCACGCGAACCCGTGCGGAAAGCTGCCCTCGATACGATCGACGAGGGAGCCCGCTCTCTCCTCGCCGAGGCGGGTGTGAAGCCCGAGCTGGTCGTGAAGACCGTGGTGGTCGGCAACCCCATCATGCTCCACATCCTGAACGGCATCGACCCCTGGCAGCTCACATCCGTGCCCTACATCCCCGTGGCCTCCTGCTCCCTGCGCAGCGCGCCCCGCGAGTTCGGCTGGACGTTCCAGAAGAGCGGGTGCGTGGAGATCCTCCCCCTCATCTCGGCGTACGTCGGGGCGGATACGATCGGGATGATCGTGGCCCTGGACCTCGAGCGGGAAGCGAAGAGCTCGCTCAACATCGACATCGGAACAAACGGCGAGATGGTGCTTGCGCGCCAGGGGAAGCTCCTCGCCACCTCGACGGCCGCCGGCCCCGCCTTCGAGGGCGCGCAGATATCATGCGGGATGCGCGCCCTCGACGGGGCGATCGTCGCGGTCTCGATCGGCGGGGGAGGAGAGATCTCGCTGCAGGTCGTGGGCGACTCGCAGCCCCGTGGGATCTGCGGGACCGGGCTCATCTCTGCGATCGCAGCGCTTCTCGACCGGGGGGTCATCGACGAGACGGGCAGGCTGCTCGATCCGGGAGAGGTCGCGGACCCCGGTCTCGCCGCTCGGGTTTTCCCGCTCGGCAGCGAGCTCGCATTCGCCCTGTCCGAGGACAGGCGCGTGTACATCTCGCAGAACGATGTGAGAAAGCTACAGCTGGCCAAGGGGGCGGTCCGCACCGGAATCGACACTCTCCTCGACGTGACGGGCATGCCGCGAGAGGGCCTGGATGCCGTGCGCCTCGCGGGCAACTTCGGCGCGGGGCTGGACGCGCGCGCCGCGATGCGCATCGGCCTCATCCCGCCGATGGACCTCGCAAAAGTGGAGGTCGTGGGCAATGCGGCCCTGAAGGGGGCGATCCTCGTGCTGCTGTCCCGCGAGCAGTGGAGGAAGTCGGAAAGCGCCGCCCGCAATGCCCTCTTCATCGAGCTTGGCGGCAAGCCGGAATTCCAGGCCAGGTTCGCCGAGGCGATGATGTTCTCTTGGTGACTCCCGCTCTGAAGTCCCGCGCACCTTCTGTACCCCGCGCCCGGCGCCCGCTGGCCAGCCGCAGACAGTGAGGCACGCCGCTTGTCGCTCATCCCCTCGGGCGGCAGCCCTTGCCCGGTAGGCGCGCTTGCGCGCCGAGAGGGTGGCTGCGAAGCAGACAGCGAGAGCCCCCTGGTGTTCCCCGGCTGCGGTTCTGAGATGAAGATCATGGCCTTGATCATCGACCCTGCCCAGGCGCGCAAGACTCTGCACCATCTCCTCAAGATCCAAAGGGCGCCGCCCGGGCTTCAGCTTGCCTGATTGTACGAAGGCCCAGCCAAGCTGCCGCATGATCGTCCCGGCCGGGGCAGAGACTGTCTTCCTCCTGCGAGTAACACCGTTTCCAGCATGTCCCGTGGGCTTGTACACCGCTGATCCGATGCCGGGAGGGCTGTTCGGTGGTCACAACGGAACAACACTACCCATGCGCGACAGGGACAGGGAAGGTGACCGGGGAAAACTTCACCTCGCTGGAAATGGATCAAGCTATCATTTTCTGCGAGAAGAGCTCATCGCACAACCCGACGCTGCGCCCGCCTTTCATCGACACATCCCCTTATAAGGCGTATAATGGCCCCTCGATTCGTCGCATGGCAATGCGGTGTTTGACCAGCGTTCGAGAAGGGGGAGCGGGCGGATGGACACATTCCACATCGTCATCAACTACCTCGGATTGGGATTGAACGCCATCGGCGCGCTCGTCACGGTTTGGGGAATCGTCGTTTCCCTGATCGGTTTTTTGCGCAAGGAGATAGGGCGATCCACGGACCGCTTCACGGAGAACGAGACGATCCGGCTCAAGCTCGGCAGCTACCTTGTTCTTGCGTTAGAGATCTTTATCGCGAGCGACATCATCAAGACGGTCATCACTCCGAGCTGGGAAGGCCTCGGCATCCTGGGGGCGATCGTCGTCATCCGGACGATCCTCAGCTATTTCCTCACGCGGGACCTCAAGAAGCTTTAGGAACGTTCCCCTTCGAGGCCGCGGGAATGCGAGCGAGGAAATCGCGTGTCTCCCTCACCAGCCGCCACATCCCCTCCCCTTCGGATCCCATGAAGATGCACAACCGGCCCTTGACCCTGAATGCCGTCACGAGCACCTCGTCCCTTCTCATGCAAGGGGTTCTTCCTGTGTCCATCGTGCAGCCAGAAGCGATCCTTGCTGTTCGGCGAGTTCTCGCGGCTCACCTACTCCCTGATCGCCGAGTTTTGCGCAACGGCGGTCGACAAGCCCGTCTTCACCGCTGCGCTTCCACCCCCACTGGCACGCAATCTTCCTGGAAGGATGATTCGAGCTTGCTGACCGCTCCCTGAATGAAGAACGCGTCCAGCCCGACTGGAACGGGCGACCCACATCTTAGAAGGCTGTAAAAGAGAGGGCCAGCGCCCCGCCGATGACCAGTCGTCGAGCGGCCGCCGCTACGCGCGCCTGCCGAGGATTCCGCCGCGCGGCTGGCAGGTGAACCAGCGGCCCGTGATCTTCCTCGCCTTCTCTTCGAGCGTCCTCTCGATGAAGAAGGTGCGGGTGCTCGCCCCCTGTACGGGGGGGGCCAGAGGACGATGAACGTCCCCTCCTGGAGCCCCGATGGCAGGTCTGTGGCTTTCGTCTCCTACACGTACGGCAATCCGGAAATCTGAGACCAGGAGACCCATCGGTGAGACGATTGGCAGGACGATTGTGCCTCGCGACGGGTTCCTTGCGCGGTATTGGCCGGCAGATCGCGATTGGATTGGCCCGGGAGGGCGCGAACGTCATCGTCTACGGGCGCTCGAAGGAGCACAACCGCGGCACCCTCGCGGCCCTGGAAGGTTTCGACGTGCGGACCGATTCCGTCGAGGGCGACCTGTCCGATGTCGCCGCGGTGGAGAGGCTGATCCGGATAGTCCTCGACGCGCACGGCGGCATCGATATCCTGCACAACAACGCCGCGATCCAGGGCAAGCGGAAGGAGATCTGGGATACCGGCATCGACGAGTGGAAGGCGGTCATCCAGGTCAACCTGTTCAGCATGGTGCTCCTGAGCACGGCCTTCGCCAGGGGCATGAAAACGCGGGGATACGCCAGGATCGTCAATCTGACCTCGGGAATCAAGGACACACCCCAGCTGTCGCCCTCCAGCGTGTCGAAAGCGGCCGTCAATAAGTTCACGCAGGAGCTTGCGTTCGAGTTGCGGGGAACGGGTGTGCTGGTCAATCACCTTGATCCGGGCTGGCTGAAGACGGACATGGCGGGCCCCGGCGCCGAGTTCGAGGTCGAAACGGTGCTGCCCGGCGCGCTCGTGCCGGCGCTGCTGGACAACGATGGCGCCACGGGAACGGGATTCCGAGCGCAGGAATACAGGACGAGGAGTTGAAGAAGGAATGAGTGACACGAAGCAGAACCCGCGGCGCCCGGGAATCATCGGCCTTTCCCACATGACGTTCCAGGCGAGCGACGTCGAGAAGGCACTCGCATATTATCGCGACATCCTCGGATACGCGGACCAGCTCCGCCTGACGGATGACGACGGCAGCGTCGGCCGTGCCTTCGTGAGGATCAACGACGTGCAGTGGATCGAGCTGAGGCCCCAGAGTGCCCCGAAGACCGATCGCCTCATCCAGTTCGGTTTGCAGGTCGAGGATGCGGAGGCGATGAGGGCGAACCTCGCATCCCGCGGCATCGCGTTCTCGAGCTTGACCTCCCTTGGAGCAATCGGGAACCGGGCTTTCCACGTGAAGGATCCCGACGGGCACACGGTCGAGTTCGTCCAGTGCCTGCCGGAAGGCTGGCTCGCGCGCGCGCGGCCGGGCAGAGCCCGGGAACCGGCGTCCTGTCATACTGTCTCATGCACATCGGGTTCGACGTCTCCTCCATGGAGAAGTCGATGGCCTTCTATCGCGACACCCTCGAATGCGCCGAGTTCTGGCGCGGGAGCAGGGATGAGCCGCCGACGCTCGAGAGGCATGGAGTGCTCAATCACTTCGGGCTGGAGGTGCACTCGGTCCCCGCGGCGATGGAGGAGGTGAGCAGGCGGATGGAAGGCCCCTCCCGGGAGTTCCCGCGCAAGGTGGAATACAACATCGGGAAATGCCGGCACCGCCTTGCGAACGTCTTCGATCCGGACGGCACGCGGGCCTAGTTCATGGAGCGCGGAACCTTCGACGGATCTGTGACCCCATCAGCCACTATCCCGCCCCCGCGCTGAGGCCGCTCATCCTCCCCGTTTCATCACCACCAGATCTCAGCCCGAAGAGAGCCCTGAGGGTCTTCCCGGCTTTTCCATGATTACCGACGCCCAGAGAACCGAGCCTACGGCCTCCTTGGCATTGAGAACTTTCTCGTACCGAACGTAGTCCTCGTAGCTGTTCTGCACGCCGACGCCGTCACATGCGTCACGGATGTCCACCAGCCCGTCCGTGCCGATCTCGGCCTTGGTCTTCACTCCCGCGTATCCCCTCTGCGCAACGGGGCGATAGAGGGCCGCATCGACGCAGCCGAGCTCCACGGCGCGTTGGATGGCATATACGAACATCGCGCTGCCGGATGTGTCATGCCAGTTGTCGTCCTGATCGCCCTTGTCGACCACCTGGTACCACAATCCAGTCTTCGGGTCCTGGACCCGGGCCAGCCCCTCGACGAGCCCGCGCAGCATCGACTGGACCTTCCGCCGGCCCGCATCCTCGGGGTTCATCAGGGCAAGCGTCTCGGCCAGGACAAGCGCGTACCACCCGAGGCCTTCGCTCCACACGTCGCAGGACAGCCCCGTGCTCTTGTCAGCCCACGAGACCGCGCGGGCCTCGTCATAGCCGTGGAAGTACAACCCCGATGTGCCCTTGGCCAGGCGGTCGGACATGATCCCGATCTGCCGGACTGCCTCGTCGAAGCAGGCATCTCGATCCCCGATGACCGCGCCGTAGCGCGTGAGGAACATCTGGCCCATGAACACGCCGTCGATCCACATCTCGTGCGGGAGATTGCGCGCGTGCCAGAAACCTCCGTCGGAGTTTCGGGGGTACTCCTCGAAGGAGCGGCGGATCCGCTCAGCGGCCTTGCGGTAGCGGGGATCGCCTGTCCTCTGAAAGACGGCAACGATGGCGCTCCCCGCCATCATGTCGTCCAGGCTCTCCCCCGTGAATGCCGGTACCTCCCCGTCACGGGTGACGTGGGCGTCAACATATTGCTTTAGGTAGGTGAAGAACCGATGCGCCCCGGTGAGCTCAAAGAGCTTCTCAAACCCGGTGAGAACATATCCGTGGATATAGCACCAGCTCTTGTAGGGAATGGTCAGTGGATCCGGGTGGCGGGCCATGATCGTATCTGCAAGTGCAATCGAAAGCTGCGTCACGGAGTCACCTTCTCTGCATCGTACGTGCGGCCCGGTCCGAGGTCAAGCGCGGTTCATCCTCCGGTTTCGGGTTCCATGGTATACTCGCCG
>Ga0315289_10008914_pt1 | contig 14481 bp, 14 predicted proteins | sample YL17G11_40_MG_FD_203452 | JGI IMG/M metagenome (GOLD analysis project Ga0315289, IMG submission 203452) | Sediment microbial communities from Yellowstone Lake, YNP, Wyoming, USA - YL17G11_40 | ecosystem: Environmental > Aquatic > Freshwater > Lake > Sediment | place: USA: Wyoming | collected...
TGGAAACCCAACCCGCCGCCTGCCTGGGTAACCTGCGTGCCGTCATTGCGGCACACCAAACTCGTCCCCGATTTCGCCCAACGACTGGCGAAAGCATTGCATCTTCCGTTCATTTCATGTATCAGCCAGAAGCATCGCATTTCACCGCAGAAAGAGATGTCGAACAGCTACCGGCAAGCGAGTAATTTAGCGCGCGCGTTCAAAGTGGACACAAAGCAGGTCCCACCGGAGCCTGTCCTGCTCGTGGATGACATGGTGGATTCGCGCTGGACTCTGACCGTTGTGTCCGCGTTGCTCCTTGAAGCCCACAGCGGCCCCGTTTACCCTCTCGCGCTGGCCATGACCACTCCGGGATAGGTTTCTCTCTATGAACGAGCACATTTTAAATACAGAAACACAAGCCACTCTATTGCTCTGCGGAGTTTTTGGAGGTGAACCATCGTCCATCCACCCTCTAACGCTTGCCGAATTTAATAAATTTGAGCAGTGGCTCGCCAGCGAAGGTATGAACTTGTCCATGCTAATCGAGGCAGATTCGCAGTGGTTGATGGAGAAATTTCAGAATAGCGGTTTCGATGTGGAGAGGCTCTCCGCCCTGTTGGGTCGTGGAAGCGCGATGGCCATTGCTGTCGAGCAATGGACGAATATCGGATTGTGGATCTTGAGCCGCAGTGATGAGGAGTATCCGCCGCGCCTGAAGTCGCGCTTGAAACAAGCCGCTCCAGCAATTCTCTATGGAGCGGGAAACCGTAGCCTCCTGTCGTGCGGAGGATTGGCGGTCATCGGTTCGAGAGATGCCGATGAAGCGGCTCTGTCCTTCGCGCGCACAGTCGGGGAGGTTTGCGCGCAACAGCATATTCAGGTGATTTCCGGCGGGGCACGCGGAGTGGATAACGAGGCGATGCTTGGAGCGCTCGAACGCGGCGGTTATGCTCTGGGTGTCCTGTCGGGAAATTTGGCGCACGACATGGTTTCAGGCGCGTGCCGCCCTTGGCTTGCCGACGAGCGACTTGCGCTGCTATCTCCGTTCCATCCGAAGGCTGTGTTCAATGTGTGGAGTGCGATGGAGCGGAACAAGTTGATTTACGCGATGGCGGATTTCGCGCTGGTGGTGAGTGCGGAATTGAATAGGGGAGGCACATGGAACGGCGCTCTCGAAAATCTCAAGAAATGCTGGGTGCCGCTCTTCGTCCGCGACGATGAAAGCGCGCCAGACGGAAATCGTGGACTCATCAAGCGCGGCGGAATTTCAATAGAGCCAAACGCAATTCAACTTGACATATCATTGTTAGACAAGTTCAAAAATCTGGCAGAGACATCGGGTGCGGCTCAAACTCCAAAGAGCAAGAGCGCAGAATCCGAAGAACAGCTTTCGCTTCAATGGAGCCCCAAAGAGAGCCCAAAACCGCGGAAGAAAAGCAGAAAGAAGAAAATGATCTGACGTCTTTATCGCCGAGGCAGATCCCCTGATCTGCCCGGAATCTGGCGGGGCGAATCGGGAGATTCGCCGCCGCGAAGTCAGGCACTAGCCAACACGCTCCTGCGTGTTGGTAAGATGATTTTGTCTGCGAAATCACCTGTCAGTCGCGGCGCAGTCTGATGGTAGATGTGAAGCAATACGCGCCAGCGTGTTGCCTAGTAAGCCAATATTTTTCGTAAGAAATTTGGAATCTCTATGGCAATGAAAACAGTCAAACGCTGTCCGTGGCCGAGCGACGACCCATTGATGATTGCGTATCATGACACCGAATGGGGGGTACCGGTGCATGATGACAGGAAGTTGTTCGAGTATATGGTACTCGATGGGATGCAGGCGGGATTGAATTGGTCGATCATTTTGAAAAAGCGCGGAAACTTTCGCAGGGCTTTTGCGAATTTCGACCCGAAGAAGGTCGCGCGATTCGGAGAGAAAGAAATTCAGAGGCTGATGAACGACGCGGGTATCATTCGCAACAATGCAAAGATTCGCGCGGCCGTCGAGAATGCGCGCCGCTTCTTGGAAGTACAGAAGGAATTCGGCAGCTTCGACAGTTACATTTGGCAATTCACCGGCGGCAAGACGATTCGCCATCGCTGCCGAAAATTAGAAGACATGCCCGCGACATCGCCTGAATCCGAGGCGATGAGCAAAGATTTGAAAGCACGCGGATTCAAATTCGTGGGTTCGACGATTTGTTATGCGTTTATGCAGGCGGCGGGAATGGTCAACGACCACACGGTGGATTGCTTTCGCTATCGGGAGGTGTAAATACCCTTAAGTTCAGAGCAGTGATAAAAAAACTAAAAGCCCTTGTCGTGTATAGACTCAACAAAGGCTATTTTGTAGTGACGAGGAGATCAAAATGCTCTTTAGTCTGAGCGAATCGCTTAAATGGACCCTACTAATAAAAGCTCCTTTCGAGGCTTTCTAATGATACGCAACCGTTTTTTTAATAATTACCCGTCACAATCTTGTAGACTAAATGGATGCAGTCTGACCGGATTTTTGAGGAATTGGCTCAGAGATTTCGGCAATTGCCTGGGCAATTCTATCTAACTCAATTGGTACAAGAGACGGCTTGCGCTGACCAGCCGACAGACTTACGGCACCACCTTCTGATGGGTCCTTCACTTCGTGCAAGAAAATCTGACAGACAGTCATACCTGGATACAAAGCGACTGGGATTTCACCTGCATTGCTGAGCTCCAAAGTCAGGCATCCCGTGAAGCGAGGATGGACTCCAGTCGCCGTCGCGATAATCAGGCCTCGTCTTCCCCAAGATGACCGCGAGGTGATATACCCTGCGATGTTCTTTGGCAGTCGCACCCATTCCAGGGTGATCCCAAGCACGAAACTTGATGGATGAAGTATGAACTTATCCCCGAAACGGACATAGTGCATCTTGCTGAGGGCGGTTTCGCTCACCGCCCCAGCAACTTTCTCACCAACGTCCAGGACAGGGGCGCGTGCGCGCCTCAGAACGGCAAACCAGCACCCGAGCCTCAAGTCTAACGAGGCATCTGCTTTGGTGCGCAGGTCTTCTAAATCCGGTTGTGGCGCGACAACGAGAGGGTCATCTTCCGACTCTCCGGATTTCAACAGATCTGCAATCTCATTGGCACTTAGGATCATTTCTTTTCGCTATCTTCGATTCGATCTCGAAAACCTCGATGCTTTTCAAAACAAGTTCCTTGAGATTTGCCTGTTTCCTCTCGTCATACTCGCGCACGCCGAAAAAGTCGGACGTCTCCCATGCTTTCCACGCAGCATTCAAGATATTGGCAAGCCCTTCGATGCTTTGACTCGTATGCTGCACTGGAACCATCAGATTGAAAGCCTTATTGCAGCGATTTACCTCGTCCACATTCCTATGCGGGATACCATGCGTCGTAACAACTTCGTTTGCCTTGCTTGCCAAGTCGTTGCACACTTCTTTCCGAGCCGAGTCTGCAATGGAAAGGAGAAATCTTGTTTGCTTCTGGACCTCCTGGGGCTCGTCAAGATCTTGGAACATTCGTATGTAATCTTCTGGCGGTTTCAGACCATACGCTTTCGCCGCTTCAGCGAGAGCATTTGCGCGAGCCAACATGTTTGGATAATCACACTGTCTCTCACCCTTCTTCCATGGTGCAAGAAGGTAAGCAAAGGCGTACAGATATGCTTCTCCGAAAATCCGAAGCCCTATAAAATCACAGAATAGCTCCTCAGACTGTCGCATCGCCCAAGCCCATGCGGGCTTCCACGTCTGTTGCATCCAGAAGTCCGCATTGAGATCACTCTGTTTGTCCATATATTCTGGGTGTATGGCTGAGTATTCCGACCAGCGCTTGTTGATTTCATCAAGGATTTTGTCTTCGATACTTTGACGAATCCTGGCACCATAGTGGAATTCGTTCCAGACAGAATGTCCGAGTTCATGCCCTGCTAAAGGCACGAGAAAAGGATTGGATGACTCTGTAGCGGGCAGACCAATAAGGACGAAACCAGGAAGAGCTTGGTAACCAATGTAGGTAAAAGGCGAGAAATACCATTCAGAAGATATGAGCAGTTTGGTCTCGGATCCGAGGATCTTGCGTGCCAACCGCAAGAGGGGGCCGTATACTTCAAATGCATTCCGTACATTGGTTGAGCGAAGGATGAATCCGAGGATATCAAGCGAATCCCTGACGCTCGCAAACGCCGCGTTGCATGCAAGGTCAACCGTTGGCTGGTCCTTGCTTTCATACGAAAGATTCGACAAGTGATTCGAAAAGAGATCGTACAGTTCGTTAAGTGCCTCTTCAGAGTGTAGGTAAGGAAATTCAGATCCTTTGAGTCGTTCTATCTCGGCTAGTACTGCCTCGACTTGTGCTCGAACAGACCGCAGTACGAATGAGTCCAAGACTCTATCTCCTGTACGGGCTGGTAGGTCTGCTCTCGCGCAAGGACTCGCGGTATGCGAGCAAGCTGTTACCAAGTGCTACGCAGAAAGCACGAAGTCGCACATAGGAATTCCCATTTGCTGGAGGTATGTTTCCCATGCTATCTGCTATCTCTCGCGCTTGATCCACAACCTCGCTAACGTTCTTGATGGGGCCCTTCCACGCAGATTCATCGAGTGCTCGTCCCACAATTCCTACAGTACCCACATCTAGGCTCATTTTCTCAGGCGGCGTAGCTGCGGGCTGTTCAAAGGAGGCTCTCAAAAATTCGGCAAGTTGCTTGGCTGCTGTAAAGCCAGATTGCCGACCTTGATCCGCATTGTCAAATTCAATCGCAGCCTTAGTGATAATCAGGGGTAATCTTGGATCTGATGTCCGTAGGGGACGGCTCTGAGTAGTAGCATTTAGTGCAGCTACTGGCATGATTTCTCCCTTTTTCTTGGTTGCCCTTGGCTCTGAGGCAAACAGCACATAAAAATTATGGTTGTGTCTTTGTAAATGTCTGAACGATTTAACCGACTGGTGTTCATAAATCCACGAGCCTGGCGAAGGTATCTATGCTTAACAATCGCTACTCATTCCATGTCGGGTGAGATACTTCTCGAGAAGCATACCTTCTGAAAGCAGCCTTAGTAAAAAAAGTGCAATATAAATATAAGCAAACCCATGGGAAATGTCAAGCCCTAAATGAAGGAATTTCATATTGCTACCACCGGCTCCCGCTGGGTAAATCGAGTAAAAACAAATTGGCATATGACCGTCTTTGGCAACCATCATCCCGGACGACCCCCGCCAGCCGTTAGTCTCCTCTTCGCAAGATAGGGGCGCAAAGCTATCGGATTGCGGGTTAGGCACCCCGTCCGCGCAAGACTATGGTAGACCCGTTGAAAATGAAAAGACCTCGGCGCAAGTGCTGAGGCCTTTATGTTTTCTGCCATTGTGGGTCTGGAAACCCACACGGCATCTATAGTAATTTAAGGTCCACTGCCGGCAGTTGACCTTTAGAACTTATCACAACTTCAGGAGCTTCTTGATTTCAGGTTCGAAATAGGAACGATCGCGGAAGCCGACAACCTTCTGATGCACCTCGCCTTTCTGGTTGATGATGAAGGTCGTGGGAATGCTGGGCGGCCGGCCAAATAGTTGTGCAGCCTCTTCGCTGAAGATCGTGCTATAGTAATTGATTCCGTATTCCTTGCCAAAATCCTTGACCGCTGCGTTGCCTTGCCGTGCGAACGCCACGCCCACCATGACAAAATTCTTGTCCTTATAGTCCTTGTAGAGCGCGGCAAAGATGGGTATTTCCCTTCGGCAGGGCCCACACCATGTATCCCAGAAATCCAAAATCACGACCTTGCCGAAAAACTGCCTCAAATCAATCTTCTTGCCGTCCACATCGGTCAGCGTTAGATTCAACATCTTGGCATCTGCGGGAATCTTTGCCGCCGAGGACTTGTCGCCGGGCTGACACCCTCCAACATGGCCCATGAAAAGTATTGCCAGAAACATCGAAGCAACTTTGCGCATTCTTCCTCCGCAACGATAGGTTTGCTATCCCTCTGATTTTCAATGAGAGTCACACATAAAACCGAGCATAGCCGTTAGAAGTTCCGCTCAAGTGGCCCGTTGCCTTTGTCCAACGGCGATTAGATGCGCTGAGGTTCCTCGTGGTTGTCGAAGAGACGGGGAATCTTGACCGAAAGCCAAGTGGGCAGTTCATAGGGCAGCGCATCTATCGTTTCTGCCAATTCATACAGCCCGAGAATTTCCGTGCCTTGGCGCCCCCATAGGACGATTTCCTCACCAATTTGCGGCTTGGGACCAGCGACAAAAAGCCACGATTGTTCTCTGAGCACTGTCCCATGCAGGTGATGCCGTCTCCCTCGAAAAAGAAATATCCCGTGTTTTGCCAGTGAACCGGGGTAGCCGTCACCTGTGCCCAATGGGATGCGAACAGCCCATCCATCTCGGGGAGCCGCAGCCATGAGCGGATGCGGCACGCCTCGCCCTCGGCGAGCTCGACGCACCTCAAGAATTGGTGCTTTCAGAGTCATCACCGGTTCGAGCGGGATCAATCCGGCCACTTCTCTCGATGGCGGCTGGCCGTAGAGTGCAATTCCCGTCCGTACCAAGTTTCCCGGCACTTCGGGAAACACAATTGCCGCCGCAGAATTGGCCAGGTGAGTCCATTCAGGTTCCATGCCGCATTTCTTCGCCAGCGACAAGATTCGATTGAAACGCACAATCTGCTTCTCACCTGCTGCAAAATCTTGCGGGCGCTGAAAGGCCAGATGTGAATAGACGCCTCTGATGTCAAGGCTTTTCATTCGGGCGATTTGGGGCAGAAGCTTTCCTGCCTGCTGCCACGGCATACCCAGCCGTCCCAGACCCGTGTCGAATTTGATGTGAACACCGATTTTCTTGCCGAGCTTGCAGGCTCCAGCCTCGACATATTCGACCTTGAACCACGAAGTCGCCGCGGCGTGCAGGTCCCATTCAATGAACTTCCGCAGCGGCTTGCCCACCCAATCGGTCATTACGAGGATGAGGCCGGAGAAGCCTGCCTTCCGCAGCTCAATTCCCTCCGCGACCGAGCTGACCCCAAATCCTGTAACGCCGGTTTGCGCCAACACCTGCGCACACGGGACGAGTCCATGCCCGTAGCCGTTCCATTTGACCACAGCCAAAATTCCGCGCGGCTGAACGCGCTCCAGAATCCGTTCCGTGTTCTGCCGAAGTGCGCCGAGGTTGATTAAGGCTGTCGGACACGCCGCTACCGAATGCCGCTGCTTTGTCCGTCCGCCGCTTTGTTCATTGGACAGGCGAATCACTGCCGTAAGCACACGAGCCTCTGCTTTGCCTTCCAAAAAAAATCCCAGCCGGTTCACCCAAGCTGGGATTTTCTCGTTTCAAAAAAAGGTTGCTTACTGCTTCTTGGCAGGAGCGGGTGCCTTTGCGGGAGCTGATTTGCCTGCGGCCGGCTTCACCATCTTGGCCAGGTCTTCCTGAGCAAGTTTCGCCGCTTCGGTTCCGCCGTACTTCTGGATGATTTCGCGAAGGCACTTCTCTTTGTCGGCCTTCTTCATCTTCTTGCACTTGCCGTAGTCTTCGGTTCCCTTCTCGTTCTTGCACTTCATGCCGGCAGGGGTATTGCCGTACTTCTGGAGAAGCAGGTCAAAGTTCTTGTCGTTGTAGAGCTTCTCTGCGATCATGTTCACGGCCTGATTGGCGGCAGGGGTGCCCGGATACTTCATGACGACTTCGTCGAACTTGCCTTCGCCCAAGAGCTTCTCGGCAAGCTTCGCCTTGGCGACATCAGCCGACGGGGTATCGCTGTAGTTGTCCAACACTTCCTGATACTTGCCTTCCTCGATCATTTTCTCGGCCACTTTGGCCTTGGCGTTCTGGGCGATCGGAAGGTTGGGGAATTTCGCCAGGACTTCTTCATACTTGCCCTGGTCAAAAAGCTTCTGTGCCCGCTGCTCCGGTGTGGCGCACGCCACAACCAACATGGCAACAACAGCCAGGAACATGGCAAGGGTGATTAAACGCTTCATGGTTACTCTCCATAGATTGGTTTACGGCATCTGGGCCGCAGGTCAATGTCAAATCTTTTTATTACAATTAGTTACGACAGCAACTTCTGCAACCGAATCTTCGCTTTCCATATGAAGAATCAAAGGGAAGAGATATAGCACCGGTTGCTGTTCTGCGAAAATTAAACAATATAAAGAAATCAAGCCAAAAAGTCAAGCACTTTTTCGAAAATTTTCTCATCCAAAAACAAAAATCCTCGACCCGTTCCCGAGCCGAGGATCTCTTAGTTCTATTATTTACACTCACCTAACAACCGCGGCAAAATCCTCATCAATGTCGAAGGCACCCAAAGCCAATTCCTCTTCACGCTTTCTTGCCGCCAAGCCTCTTTTCAGGCAGGGAAAACAACGGCTGTCCACCGACACCCACGGCACATGGTTGCCGCACGCGGCGCATCGTAAGAGCCGCGCGGCGGCATGCCCTCGCTTTGTCCGGCCGTAGGCGGTAATTTTCGCCCCCCTTGATGCTATTCCCCGTGGCCGGCCCCGCTTCACAACATTTTGTTTTTTCCTCTCTTGAACCGCCCTTTTCCTGCTGCTCAAAGCGAGCGCGGTGGCCCGTTGCATCCGGGTGCCAATCATCTTCTTCAATGCCGCTGGCTTTGCTGCCTTTCCGCTTCCTTTGCCGAGAGCCTTGCCGGCTCGGCGCAGCCTCAACTTCTTCAAGGAGGCTTTCGCGACCTGTCGGCTTCCGGCCGCAGCCGGCCGAGATTTCATCGCTCGGTGAACCTTGCCAGCTCTGGTGATGGTCGAGGACGCTCGTCTTTTGGCCCCCCCCATCCCACGGCTTGACTTGGGAAATGCACGGCCTGAATGAACTGTTGTATGTACCATCTCTGCTCCCGCTCCACTCTTGGATTCTGATTCCGCCTCAAGTCAACGAAGGTGCGTTACCGTATGTTCCCAAATCACGGGCGTCAGCGCATGCCACAATTGTTGAATCTGTATCACAAAACCGCGGACTGCGCCCTGCGATTAGGAAACCACAATCTTCGGGACAGGGCCCAAAACCGTGTCGCTTGAGAGTCAATGTGCGATCACCTAAGTAGATGCAAAACAAACAAAAAACCGGTTGGTGCTCCAATCCCATAATGGAGTCCTGCCGGCATATCTCTCTACCCAGAACGCACAGTATAATATAATAAAAAATCCTTCCGTTGTCAAGAAAATATTTTGAGAATTACAGGACAGCCGCAAGTCCGCCGGAACTCGTTATGCTTTATATTACAATAGATTATGAATACCTGTGGTCAGAGCTCTGCGATTGGCAATGGGTTGCGAGTGTCCTGTCATGCCTCTCTTTGTCAACCTGACGCGAGCCGGAATTGAGGACAAAAACGGACCCGAAAGGCCCGTTTTTGTGGAATTGAGAGTGGCTTCCTGCCCGCGCTATTCTTTGGCGGGGGTAGCTTCGGGCAAGCGGAAGCTCGAGAAGGCTCCGGCGCTGAAAGTCACGCGGTAGAACAGCTTCGCTTGGGTCGCGATGATGCCAACATCCGTGTAAGTCTGTGCGGCCGTGGAGTCAATCACCGCAAAGGGACCGGTCGGAACGGCAGCCCGGTAGATATAGAACTGGTCCACGCCGGGTCCCGAGAGCCAATCCAAGATTACATCATTGCCCAATTTCCGGATAGTGACCACCGGTCCGACGATAAGGGAGTCGAGCACGGGTTGCGACCACCGGCCCAAATCGTCGCGAAAGCGGATTCCCACCTGATGCAAGCCAATCGGAAGGCCCGTGATGACGGTCTCCGCCGTCTCTTCGCCTTCATCCCAAGTGCCGTCCTGAGGGAGTGGAATGGACACTCCATTGCCGGGCCCGGGATCCACATTGACGAAGAACTCCGCCGCGGTAAGCTCCCGCGGCTCAGATGTGACGAACGGCGATGTCACAATCAGCGGCCGTCTTTCTGCCGCGCCCCATCGTCCCAAATCATCGCGGCAGCGCATATACACATAGTGAAGGCCCACTGCCAGAGATGAAGTGCCGATGAATTCGCTAATGTTGACCTGTGCCGAATCGGAGACATCAACAAGCGTGGGCGGATTGTTGTCAACCCAGTACTCGACCGCTGTGATGAGTCGCGTTTCCGGTGGAGTTGTGCCGAATACCACGAGAAGCGCAACATGCGGCGCTCCCCACCGTCCCAAATCATCGCGGCAGCGTAAGAAGAACTTGTGCAATCCCGGATTCAAAGAAGCTGTGCTCAGCATTTGATCGAAGGCGATGGAATCGCCGTCGGTCACATCGAGGAATGTGGGGGTGCCGCTATCGAACCAATACTCCACGGCCGTGACCAGTCGGGCGACGCCGCTTCCCGGCACGATCGTAAGGAGCCGAGGCGACGGCGCTCCCCATACGCCACTATTCGAGCGGCAGCGCAAGAATACACGGTACAATCCGGGACTCAAACTACCCGTGGGCACAGTGAAAACCAAGTTCACGGAGTCGTCTGGCGTACCCACCGTGATGGGATTGGCCAGACCTTGACCCGGATCGGTCCCGACAAACCATTCCGCTTGTGTGATGGTTTGCGCGTACGCCGCGCACAGGCACACAAGGAGAATGAGAGGAAGAACGAATGGTTTCATGGTTGTTCTCCTCCTTTTAGTATTGCGGTCCGATGCGTCCAACTGCCGTAGCGTTCACATCTGTGCCTTGCCCGACCAGATTCGGGGTCAGGAGAATGTCCACCGCCCAGGGATAGGGAGGGACACCGTTATCCACGAGCGGATGGGGTCCACCATACGCGCCGAAATCCGAGCGCGATGCGTCCGGATCAAACAGATTGGGGTGTCCAGTATCAATGAGTCCTGATTCGGGGACGAGGCGCAGGTTGGAGATGCCTTCTTGGAAGTTCAAAGCCTCATCGTAATTGACAAACGGGTCAGCGGCGATGTTGATGGTGTTGGTGCCAGGCGCAGCGATTGTCTGAGATGCGTTGTAATCAAAAGTACTCGTGCCGGGATAGGTGCCGAAGGTGGGCGATGCACGCCAGTCGTAGAAGATGTTGTTCACGCCAATCACCGGTTGGGCGCCACTTGTCAGGTCGAAGATCTTGAATTGATTGAGGAACACGCCGTTGTAGATTTCGAGTGTTCCGGCTAACCCCGATGTGTTCTCGAAGCAAGCGTCAATGTTGGCACTGGCATACTCAAAGACGCAACCGCGGAAGAGTGTGGCCGCGTTCGGTGTCAGAACCATGCCATAAGAATTGGCACCTGCCTCAATGAGAATGCAGTCTTCCACATAGAGACGGCCAGCACCATACGCATAGATGACATTGCCATAGTTGCCGGTGCTCTTGAGCAGACAGCGGCGGACCGTAACCGAGTCAACATTGTTGTAGAGGTACAATGCGTAACCCGCGTAAGCATCGCCCTGAATCCGCAAGCCCTCGACGAGCGAACCGTTTGCTGTAGTATTCGCCATTCCGAAATAGCCACTGAAGGTCACTTTGGATTGATCCCATCCGGCGCCCACCCACGCCAGGCGCTTTGACGAAGCGATTGAGCTTTCGGCGTAAGTCCCCGGGCCGATCAGGATGGTGTCACCGCTCACCGCCGCAGCGTAGGCGGCGCTAAGAGTTGTGTATTGCCCCCCGCCATAGGCGGAAACATACCTCACGGTCGCGCTTGCAGACAGCGTGAGGCAAAGTAGGGCAATTGTGAATCCGATCAAAGTCTTCATCATGGGTTGTTCTCCTTACTTGTTTTTTTGCTTTCGACGGGTATCCATTGCCGTTCTCGCTGCGCGCCGTTGTGGCTTTCCAGAGCCGCAATGGCGCCATCGGGGGTCTGGAGACCCCCGACGGCGATCCGGCCTTTTTTTGAAATGGCACTATTATGAATGAACATGAGCCTATCCCGAAACGCTCTTGAAGCAACCGACCGTGCGGCGGCCGATGTCCATTTCACATCCAGACGCTCGACCTTTCGATCCCTGAGAGCAACTCCGGGATAGGCTCAGTTCAGAAGAGTACGGCTTAGAACCGCAGTCGTATTACATTCCGCCGTCCCAACCGCGAACAATATGGAACTTCATTTCTGCAGAGCTGGCGCCTCCGACGACAACAAAGTCGTTTGCCGTCGTTTCACCAATCTGATTGGTGAAGCTGCCCATGGGATCATCGTCATCGTAAATTCGATACCCGTTGTTGTCGTCTGCATCCCAGTAAAGGTGCAGGTCGTTCCCCTCCACCATGATCACAAGGCCGGTGACTGGGGTAACAGGCTCGCCGAAGGCCGTAATCAGAATATCGTCCACATACCAGCCCTCATAGCCGGTCCCGGCATCACTGCCAAACCGATAACGGAGCTGAACGGACTGTCCTGAAAACGACGCCAAGTCCACAGTTGCTTGCATCCAGGTGAGATCCTGTGCCCAGCATGGCATGCCGAGCATGGGGCCGGTTGCAGGATTTCCTCCGCCACGCTTCCATCGGAAGGTTTTCGGATATCCACCAACGGGCGCCACTTCTGTGAACGCTCCTCCATTGGCCGAAACCTCGAAGATGCCGCCGTCATAAGCGGAATCGGGAAAGGCAACTGACAGCTCACCCTGAATTTGCATCCAGAAATAGAGGCGCGCATCGCTCGGAAGACTGGAAATCGTGGGCGATACCAATCGGGCATCAAGCAGGTTGACGTAGGTACCCGTGCCGGTGTCACCACACTTGTAGGAATAGCTACCGCCATGAATCTGTTCTGTCGAAAGATGCCACTGGTCGCCCCAACCGGACGGACTCGAATGCGTCCAACCGGGCGCACCGCTCTCGAAATCCTCCGAGAAGACGGTGACGACAGGACGAGGCACCAAGTTGACATCCTGGAAAGTTGTATCATCCATCGCGACATACAGCGTGTGTTCTTGGGTGACATAACCATAGAGCGAGTAGCGGATCGTATAAGTGGAATCGCCCGGCAGTACCAAGATGTAATCTCCAGCAGGTGACGAATTGGTCTGCTGCGAGCCTCCAACAACTTCCACAAGCGCTTGAATGGGATCGAGTGTGGATGCATTACGAATGGTTCCCATGATGCGACCGTAACCCGCCATGACTCGTATCACCGCTTCATAGGCATCCACGAATCCGAAGCCATAGGTATTGTCTTCTCCGGATGTTCCTTCATCACGAGCCGTGCGCATGAGGATGGATTTCATATCGCGGACATCCGCATTCGGATTGGCCGAACGCATGAGGGCGATGATCCCAGCCGCATGGGGACCGGCCATCGAAGTGCCGTCCCAGCCACTCTGCTCATAGCCGCCTCCCGGAACCGATGAATAGACGCTGACACCGGGAGCCACCACTTCAGGCTTCTTGGTCACGCCGTCGCAATCGGACGGCCCGCGCGACGAGAAGCTCGCAATGGGATAAGGCCAGGAATAATCAGTGGCATTCACCGCGCCAATCGAGAAGAAGCTGACGCTGTCATAGATTGCATTAGCCGGGCTGCGATGGGTTTGGGCGCCAGGGCCTTCATTCCCCGCTGAGAAAGTCACCACGGTGCTCCCCGCCTCCAGCGCCAGAATCGCCACATCCCAGCGAGCGTCGCAGTCTTGGTAGCCCGTAAAACCGGAATAAACACCCCAGCTATTCTGAACGACATCGGGCACATCATTTACCGTCTCGGGATTGCCGTCCGGATCCGCGAACCATTGGAAACCGTCAAGAATATCACTATCCAGTCCGGGGCCGGTACCCTGATTAATCGCATCATCAGCAATCCACAGAGCGGCGGGGGCGACGCCGACCGTATCTCCTGTTCCCGTGGCAATCGTGGCGCCGGTCATTGTGCCCATGACATGTGTCCCGTGTCCATAGGTATCCGTGGGGGTGGTTGTTCCGCCGACAGGCGAACGCCAGCAATGCTGCCACGGGGCGAAGTTCCCACGCCAACGATAGCCAAGGGCGGGATGCGTGCCGTCCACACCGGTGTCAAGGCCGCCGATCAAAGCTCCTTCCCCTTGAATTCCCAATTCGTACCAGACTTGAGGAGCATGCACCGCCACAATGCCTGCCGGAGGCGTATTTGCGTCACTATCAAGATGGCTTTCACCTGAGCGAATCGGTTCAATCAACTCCGCCTTGAAATTCGCCTCGATGAACGCGATGTCGTCGCGCTGTGCCAGCATGCCTGCCGCCTGCTCTGTGCCATACACAACGAAGCAGTTCACAATCCAATATGGCGTATAGCCTTCGACCTCGCCCGTTTGAACCAGTTCATCCAAGAACTGGCGAACCGGTCCTTGACTGCGCGCCGCTGCAGCTTGAAGTGCCTCCACCACCGTTTCGTGGCGGAATTGACGGGTGACTCTCTGATAATAAAGCTGTTCATCGAGTGCACGGATGTCAACTTGATCCGTCAGGTGAACGATCATCGAATGCTTCATCCCGGGAGGGGAAACATTCAAAATGTGCGTCAACTCCTTGGAGAACTTGCCTGCATCAGCCAGAGCTGGTCCGCAGAGCGCGACCCC
>Ga0315289_10008915_pt1 | contig 14480 bp, 4 predicted proteins | sample YL17G11_40_MG_FD_203452 | JGI IMG/M metagenome (GOLD analysis project Ga0315289, IMG submission 203452) | Sediment microbial communities from Yellowstone Lake, YNP, Wyoming, USA - YL17G11_40 | ecosystem: Environmental > Aquatic > Freshwater > Lake > Sediment | place: USA: Wyoming | collected...
TGCCTGTGACCGTGTCTGAAACGAAGGCCGAAGAGCCGTCGGTCGCCATGTCGTTAAGCCGTTTGGCGCCCGGGACCTCGATGCGGCGGCCGGGTTCGTCGCCCGCGAGGCCGTAGCAGACCACCCGCGTGTTGTCGGCCACGTAGAGGCGGTCCGCGACGATGCACATGCCCTTCGGCCCGTTCAGCGGCAACGCCGCCGTGCTGTCTTTCCACTTCATGACGTCGGCGATGCCTCCGGCCTTGAGCCGCGAGATGAACCCGGTGCCGTCATCGGTCCAGTACTCCTCTCGGGCCGTGGCGATGTTCGAGACGTAGACCAGGCCCGACGCCGGGTCCACCACCGCGCACTCGGGCGCATCGAACCCGCCGATCGAGGCCATCTCGTGGGCGCGCCATCCCGGCCCCGCCCCACAACCCGCCGCCGCCACACACAGCAGCGAAAACACAACGCAAGCACGGGCACTCATGGTGTTTTCCTTTCTTGAGACGTCCGAGGCTCGTACCAGAACGATTTCCAGTACGCCTGGTCCGTGGCATAGGCGTCTACCGGATCGTTCGGGCCGAGGTTCTCGGACAAAATGCCGTAGCGTTTCATCTCGCGGACGTAGTGCTCGTTCGGCCGGTAGCCCGGCATGTCGAACCGCTTGCTGGCATCGAGCCAGTTCTTCGCTTCCTGGATGGCCGCCAGGATCTTCTGGTAGTCGGGGTCGCTCGTGTCGGCAAAAACCTGGGGCGCCTTGTCGCCGGGCGGGGGCGGAGCCGTCTTGGCCGCGCACGTGCCATACCCGCCGGCCGCGGCCGCCAGGGGCCCGAGCAGGATCTGCGACTTCTCCGGCCGCGTCAGGTCATACGCCAGGTGCCGCGTGAGGTGCAATCGCCGCTGCTCGCGCGGCGCGCCCTTCGTGTCGTCGGAGGGCGACATCGGCAGCGGCGCCTTGGCGTCGTGGCAGCGGGTGCACCGGCCTGTCATGGCCTCCCTGGCCGCCCGCATCGCAGGCCAGTCGGCATCGATCCGCTGGAGCGCGTTCTCGACGTACCCGCCGATCATGCCGCTGCCTGCCGCCGCGTACGTGCCGGGATACACCGCCCCGCTCTCGATCCAGTACCAGATCATCTTGCGCTCGCGCGCGCTGACGGTCACGTCGTGATGGCTGCCGTCGATCTTCTTTATGAGTCGGCTGGCGGCCGCGCCGACGCTGCGGGGCGGCCGGCTGCCGACCGCGAGGTTCCGCCCGTCGGCCACCAGGCCGCGAGAGATCAGCGTGAAGTAAGCGTGCGAGTAGAGCGGCCCGCGGTCGCCCGAAAGGACCGCCCCGCCGCTGCGCTTCTCCACGTCGTGGCACTTCAGGCAGTGTTTGTCGAGGATGGGCTGAATGTCGCGCGGGAAGTCGAAGATCTCCGGCACGTCGGCGACGGCCTCGATGCGGCTGGGCTGGCGCTGGAGGGCCGCCAAGTTCGGCATGGCCGGCAGCACCCGCTCCCGCTGCTCGTGGCACCCGGAGCAGCCGGTCGTCTCGCCCGGGGCGACCGAGGTGAAACTGTGCATCCGCTTGACGGCATTGTCGTGCTCGTCCATCGCCACGAAGAAGACCGGCCGCATCGCAGGCACCTCGAAGTACGCCGAGCCGTCCGGCTCCACGGGCACCGTGCCGAGGATGCGTTCCAGCAGGAACGTGCCGCCCAGGCTGATCGGCTCCATGCCGCCCGAGTAATGCACAGGCGTCGGGAGGATTTCGAGGACCAAGAGTTTCTTGATCTCGCCGGGCTTCACGCCCGCCATGTTCCGGCCGAAGGTCACGTCGGCCAGGAGGAGCCGCCCCGCAGGCTTCGCCGGGTCGGTGCGCGGCGGAATGACTTGTTCCCGCGGGCGCGAAATCAGCGGTCGCGGTTCGTGCAGGTCCATACCTTCGGTCTTGCGCACGATAACCTGCGTCTCGCCCTTGCCGTCCATCAGCAAGATGCCTTCATTGCCGGCGACGACGAAGCAGTCCTCGGAGAACGGATACGGATCGCGGAAGGCGGTCTGGCGGCTCACGCGCCGCGCCATGGCCTTGGCATCGGGGCCGGCGTTGGGGTCCACGATCGTCACGTCGCCGATGTGCTCGCGGATGCCGTGACCCGGCGAGAAGATCGAGACCACCTTGTCGGACCCCGGAATCGGCTTGGCGTCGAGCATCACGATCGACGGATGCATGTTGCCGAAGTAGATCATCTGGCCGGTGCCGTCGGGGTTCGAGACCCAGAGATGGTGATAGTCGACCTGGCTGCGGTCCACGTACTCCCATCGCATGTAGAGGAGCCGCCCATCGGGCATGACCCAGGGGGTGTTGTCCTGCTCGGGGTTGGCCGAGATGACGCGGACGTTCTTGCCGTCCGGCCCGCAGCGGTGCATCGTGGCGACCTGCGTCAGCCAGCAACTGACCCACCGCTTGCACCGGGTCGAGACGAAGACGATGTCGCCGTCAGGAAGGTACGCCGGCTCGATGTCGTCGTAGATGCCGTCGGTCAGTTGCACGAAACCGGCGCCGTCGGCGTTGATCTCGCACAGGTGGTAGTTGTCGGTGCCGCCCTTGCGATACGCAAAGAGAATCTTCTTGCCGTCGTAATGAACTTGCGGGTCGCGGACGCCGCCTTTGGGGTCATCCAGCAGGACGGCCGTCTTGCCCGTCTTCAGGTTGTAGCGGCAGAGCCGCCCGCCCTCGCGGTAGGCCTTGCGGTTGGCGTCGGGGCCATAGTAACTGAAGTTGGCGTACCAGTGGCCGTCGTCGCCCATCCGGCGGGCCGCGTAGATGATCTCATGGACGCCCGCCATCGGACCGGCCAGGGCTTTCTCCAGGAGCGTCCGACCCGCCGGCACAGGCGGAGGAGGAGCCGGCGCCGGTGCACCGAGTGCGGCGATGGCCCAAATGCCAACCGCCACCAGCAACAAGATGTGCCGGAACCTGAAGGGCACCCGACCTGCCTCCTTGCCGATCGTCCCTCTACTGCTCCCGCGGCTTGTACCAGAACGAGTTCCAGTAGGCAAGGTCCGTGGCATACGGGTCCACGGGATCCCCCGGGCCAAGCGCCGCCGGCAGGATGCCGAACCGCATCATCTCGCGGATGTAAGGCTCGTTGGGCCGAAAGCCCGCCATGTCGAACCGCTTGATGCGGTCGAGTTGCGCCTTGGCCTTCACGATCCGGGCGAGGAGGTTCTGATAGTCCTCGTCCTGTGTGTCCGCCAGCACGGTGGAGTCGGGCGGCTCCGCGGCAGGGATTTCGGCGGCCGGCCCGGCCGGCTTCGGCCCCGGCAGCGGCCCGTTGCACAGGCCCAGCCCGCCAGCCTTCCTCGCCAGGGGCGCGAGCAGGACCAGCGACTTCTCGGGCCGCGTAAGGTTCGTCTGAAGGTCGCGGTGCGTCTTGAACTCGCCGTGACGTTTCGGGTCCTTCGACGCGTGGCATGAGTCGCAGCGGCGCATCAACACGTCGTCATCCAATTTCACCGAAACCATGCCCGTGCCCAGCGAGGCGTAAGTGCCGGGGTACGGCGCCCCGGACTCGATCCACAGGCGGATCCTCATGGCTTCCGGCGGCGCGACCCTGGCATCGTGGTGGTCGCCGGCGATGAGCCGCGCGAGGGGGCTGCCGCCGGTGCCGATGGCCCGCGGCGGCAGGTTGCCCCCTGCGTCCCGGCCGTGCGCCACCTGGCCGCGCGACATCAGCGAGACGTAGGCGTGCGAGTACCACGGCCCGCGGTCGCCGGTCAGGACCATCCTGCCGGCGTACTTCTCGTAGTTGTGGCACGAGACGCAGTGCTTGTCGAGGATCGGCTGGATGTCGCGCGGGAAGTCGAAGACGTCCGGCGCGCCGGGGATCGGCTCGATGCGGCTCGCCGGCCGCCTCAGGGCCAGCAGGTTCGGCTTCGGCCGGGCGGTCTCGTTGCGGTTCTCGTGGCAGCCGGAGCAACTCGTGGTCTCACCGGGCATGACGCTGACGAAACTCTGCATCCGCTTCACCGAGGTGCCTTTCTCGTCGAGCGCGACGAAGAAAACCGGCCGCAGGGCCGGCACCTCGAGGTACGCCGACCCGTCGGCCTCCACGGGCACCGTGCCGAGGACTCGCGGCAGCGTGAAGGTGCCCCCCAGGCTGATGGGTTCCATGTCGCCGCTGAAATTCACCGGCTTCGGCAGCGACTCCAGGACCAGGAGCCTCTTGATCTCGCCCGGCTGCACGCCCTTCATGTTGCGGCCATGCGTAACGTCGGCAAGGACCAGTCGGCCCGCCGTCTGGGACCAGTCGACGCGCGTGGAAATGACCGGCTCGCGCGGCCGCGGCTGGATGGGGCGCGGCTCGTGGACGTCCATCGCCCGCGCGGTCTCGGGGAGCGCATAGAACGGCTCGGCGCTGCCCTGGCCGTCTATGACCCACAGGGCGCGGTCCTTTGCCGCCATGAAGCACTCTTCGGAGAACGCCCACGGGTCGCGCCAGTTGGCGTCCTTGGTGATGTTGCGGGCGGAACTCCTGGCGTCCGGCCCGGCGTCGGGCGACACGATGGTGATCTGCCCGGCGTGCTCCCTCTGCCCGTGCCCCGGCGAGAACGAGGCCACGACCTTCGTGGAGCCGGGGACGGGTTTGGCGTCGAGCATGACCGTGCCGGCGTGCATGTTGCCGTAGAACGTCATCTGGCCCGTGCCGTCGGGGTTGACGGTCCAGAGGTGATGATACTGTACGCGGCTGCGGTCGACGTATTCCCACCGCATGTAGAGCAGCCGGCCGTCGGGCATTACCCAAGGCGTGTTGTCCTGCTCGACGTTGGCGGAGATGAGGCGTATGTTCTTGCCGTCGCCGTCCGCGCGGTGAAGCGTGGCCACCTGCGTAAACCAGCACTGCACCCAGCGGTTCACTCGCGACGAGCAGAAGACTATGTCGCCGTCGGGCAGGTACGTCGGCTCGATCTCGTCGTAAGGGCCATCGGTGATCTGCCGCAGACCCGTCCCGTCGACGTTGATCTCGTAAAGGTGATACTGGAGGGTGTCGCCCCTGCGATAGGCGAAGAGGATCTTGCGGCCGTCATAATGGACCTGCGGGTCGCGGACGCCGCCGCTGGGATCGTCCAGGAGCACCGTGACCCGGCCGGTGCGGAGGTTCAGGCGGCACAGTCGGCCGCCGGGCGGGCCGTACTGCATCGCCTTCGGGTTCGAGACGTGGTACCCGAAGTTGGCGTACCAGTGGCCGTCGCCGCCCATGCCGCGGACCGCAAAGACGACCTCCTCAACGCCAGCCATCGGGCCCTGGAGGAACTGCTGGAAGAGACCGGGCGTCGGCGGCGCCTGGGCGAACGCGGCCCCCTGCCCCGCGACCATCGCAAGGACAAGGCTGCCGACGAGCATGCTGCCCAGGAAGGCCTTCGTCATCGCCGTGGCGCGCGAGAGCATTCCCCGCGCCTCCGCGTGTGGGTTGCCGAGGTCCCGCACCTGCGCTGCTCAAAGCGCGAGCAGATACTCGATGAGCTCCGCCATTTCGTCTTTCGACAACTTTTTCCAGCCGCCGTGCAGGCCCTTCTCGTCGCACTTGGTGAAGACTTCTTCGAGCGTCACGGCTTCGCCGGTGTGCATGTACGGGGCCGTGCGGTACAACTCGATTAGTTTCGTGGTGTAGAACTCCTTGTCTTCGCGGTCGAACTGCCCCTTCGACCCGACGTCGTACTTCTTCTGGTCGGTGTAACCCACGCCGGTATGGCACGAGGCGCAGTTCGCCTTCTTGCCTTCGAAGACCGCCTTGCCGCGCTTCGCCTTGTCGGAGAGTTTGCCCTTCACGAGGTAGGGGCTGGGCTCGGGTTCAAGGGACCGCAGGTAAGCCTGGACGGCCTCGATTTCGCCGGGTGTCGGCTCGTGGAACTGGATGAAGCGGAAGCCCGCCACCGTCGCCACTTCCATGGTGGCCCGCACCCCGAGCGACATGACCGGCGACGCCTTGTGCGACCAGACGAGCGACCGAGCGTTCTTCGGATTGCCGATGCCGTCGTTCAGGAGGTCCCAGTTCAGGCCGTCGACGCGGGCGCCTTCGGGATGGCACGTAGCGCAACTGAGCCAGTGCTGGAAGCAGAACATCGCGTCGTGGAAGATCGCCTCGCCCAGGCGAACCTGGTCGGGCTTGGTCTCGGGGCCGATGCGGATCGTGGAGGCGACCTTGCCGGTGGCGGCGTCGGTCAAAACGACCGTGCCGGCGTAGTAGGCCGCCAACGCCACCGTCTTGCCATCGGGCGAGAGGTCGATGCCGCGCGGGCTGCGCCCTTCGGACGGCGTGCGGGCCAGGAGGCCCGGTCCGTACAGGGCCGCCAGGTCATTCACGAGCAACTTGCGCTTTGCGGGGTCCTGCTTGACATCGTTCCAGATGTCCGGCACGAACCTGGGCGTCTTGGTGCCTTCGGGCACGGGCAGCGGCTTTCCGTCCAGCAGCAGGTGCAGCCCGCCCAGGTCTACCCTGGCCACCTGGTGCACCCCGGCCAGCGAGGCCCACAGCGTCTTACCGTCCTTCGACAGGACGACGCCCCAGGGATCCGCGGCGCCTTCCGACAGCCGGTCCAGGAGCAGCGTGGCGTACAGCGACTTACCCGCCAGGTCGATGATGCTGAAGGCGTTCGTGTTCACCCAGCCTCGCTCCAACTGCGTGGTCGGAAGCGTGGTCCGGCCGACCGTGTGGACGACGTACGCCCACTTGCCGTCGGGCGCGACCGCCATCTGCCGGACGTCCGTTGAGCCGCCGGGCAACCGCACGTCGGCAACCGACTTGAGCGACTCCAGGTCGACCAGGCTGACCGCGGCTGACGTCTGCGGGTCTGATGCGTTGCCGAGCGGCAGGAGGTTGCCGACCACGGCCATCGTCTCGTCGGGCGTGATGGCCACGAAGTGCGGCTCGCGCACGAGTTTCACGCGGGCCTTCTCCTTGCCCGAGGCCACGTCGATGACGGAGATGTCGTTGGTCACCGTGTTGCCGACGACCAGCAGGCCTCTCTTGGCCGCCACGGCAACGCCCACCGGGCGCAGGCCGACATCGAAGCGGCGGAGGACCTTGCCCTTCGCCGGGTCGACCTCGGCCACGGTGCCGGCGTTGCGCTCGGCCACGTAGACCTTCGACCCGTCGGCGGCCCAGGCGACGCCGGTCGGCTCGCCCTTAAGGGCGACCTCCTGGCTCGCCCTTCCGGCGGCCGCGTCGATGATGACCAGCACGCCGCCCGTCAGGTCCGAGACCGCGATATACTTGCCCTCGGGCGAGTACTTCAGGTCAAACGGGGATCGATAGGTGGTCTTCCCGGCCGCCTCGGCCTCGGCGAAAAACACCCCCGCCATCGCAGCCCCGACGCCCGCCAGCGCCAACAGCATTGCCCATCGCTTCATTGCCTCTTCCTTTTGGTTACCTTCGACACCTTCGGTTCCGGGAAGGCCTGTCCACCCGGTCACTCGTCTGTCTTGGCCGTGACGGCCAGTTGCGACTTGCCGGAGTCCTCGCCGATGACGCGGAACCCTACGTTGAACACCCCCTGCCACGCGGGGTAACTCAAACGATACGCCGACCGGGCCCGCTCGGGCCGATCGTAGAACGATCCGCCGCGGCAAACCTTCCGGCCCTCAGGCGCTGCGGCGTCGCGGCCGTCGGCCGCACTGTAAGGATACGGCTTATACGTCGAGAGAGTCCACTCCCAGACACTGCCGTGCATGTCGCAGAGGCCCCACGGGTTCGGGGCGTACTTGCCGACATTGTCCGTGACGACCGAGCCGTCGTTTACGGTCGCGACGCAGGGGATCCACTTCGGCGAGTCGCCCCGGCACAAGGCGACGATCCGCTGGTCGGCCAGGTTGGCCAACTTCCCGAAATCGGCATCGCAACCGCCATAGTAGAGCGCCGTGCTGGTGCCGGCCCGGCAGGCGTATTCCCACTGGGCCTCGGTCGGCAGCGTAAACTTCTCGCCCGTCTTCTCCGACAGCCACCGGCAGAAGGCCATGGCCTGCTGCCACGAGACGCGGATGACCGGCTGCGTCGGGCGATTGGCGACCTCGCCCGGCGACGACTGGTCCTTGTTGAAGACGCTGATGACGCGGCTGTCGTGCAGCGGGTCGAAGGCGGCGTACTGGGCATTGGTGATCTCGCACTTGCCCATCCAGAAGGGCCTGTCGACCCGAACGCGCGTGAGCGGCCGCTCGTCGGCCGCGCCCCCCGCATCGCCCATGACGAACTCGCCCGCAGGAATCCGCACGAGGTCCAGTCTGACGCCGTCGCCCAGGTCGACCGAGCGCAACGGCGGCCCGCCGACGGCCTGGCGGCGCGCGGCCTCGGCCGCGTCAAACGGCCAGCCGGGGCACGAAACCGTCTGGGCCGCAGGCGCAGCCTCCGGCTCGGGCTTCACGGGCGTGACGGCCACGGCCTCGCGGACCGGATAGGCTTCGGGGTCGACATCGAGGTTGGCGTAGAGTTTCGCCAGTTCCAGCCGGCGGTCGCGGCCCTTGCCGGCGATGGCGCGATTCTCGCTCCACGTGCCGTGGCACGGAACGTTCATGTCGATCCACGTGACGAGACGGTCCCAGCCCTCCGCATCGAGTTTGACGCCGTGGTGGCCTTTCTGGAGCATCTGCACGAGTTCGCTCGTATCGGCGTGATACTCGCCGGCCACCGGCATGTGATAGTCGCTCTCCGGCCCCGGCCGCCGGACGTACCGGTGCAGCACCTCGTAGGAGGGCGTGAAGCGGCCCTTGTACGCGGGCGCCTTGTCCTTGCCGCGCAGGTCAGTAATCTTCTTGCCGTCGGCCTGCTGGCTCCCATCGTGGCAGCCGACGCAGAACTTGTCGAGGACCGGCTGGACTTCCCGCGGGAAACTGAACGGGCGCGCCGGGCCGTACCACGGCTGGATATCGCTCGGCGGCTTGGCGATGGCCATCGAGTGCCGCGTAGGCGGCCCCTTGGCCTGCGGCTCGTGGCAGCCGACGCACGACGCAAACTCGCCCGGCATCGCCGTGTACCATGACCTCATGACCTGGAGGGCCTTGCCCTCGACATCGAGCGGTTCGACGACGATCGGCACGTTCGCCGGCACCTTGAACAGGGCCGACCCGTCCTCGTTCACCGGCACCGTGCCGAGTATGCGTTTGCAGTCCCACGGCCCGTCGATGCCGATCTCGATGTGACCGCCCATGCCCCGGTACGCATAGTGGTTGCTGTAAACGCGCAGCGACCTGACCGAGCCGCGCGGCACGCCCTTGAGGCCCGGGCCCTGGTACACGTCGACCAGGTACACCGTGGCTTCCTTTGACTCGGGCTTGACCTTGTCGGGAATGACCGGCGGCATGGCCGTCTTCTTGAGCGGAATGGGCTCAAAGAGGGCATACCCCGGCTCCTCGCGCAGAAGGAGCATGTTGTCGAAGATGTCGACCAGGTAAAGCGCCCAGTTCGACGACGCGGTCATCTTGCACGAAACCAAGAAGTACTTCTCGCTCAGCGGAAACGGGTGCAGGAACTTCGGCCACGATCCGTCGACCAAGCCGTCGGCGATCGTCGGAGCGACCTTCTTGCCGTAGCCCGGGATGCGCTGGACGGCGCCGGCGGCCTCGTGGCGTCCCTGGGCCGAGTCGAGGACCACGAGTTCACCCATGCGCGGCACGCCATGATGGCCCGAAACGATGGCGGCCACTTTGGTTGGGTGGCCGGGGATGGGCCGGGCGTAGAACGTCGAGTTCGGCCAGTACGAGTTCGAGCCGTAGTACTCGAACTGGGCCGTGCCGTCGGGGTTCATCTCGAACAAGAGGCGCGAGAAGTAGTGCGGAATGTCGCTGTATTCCCACCGCGTGTAAATCACGCGGCCGTTATTGAGGACGCGCGGATACCAGGAGTGATCCTGGTCGAACGTCAGTTGCCGCACGCTGCCGCCCTGGCTGTCCTGGAGGTAGAGCGACCCGACGTGGTCCGACCCGCCCACGCACGGCACGCCCACGTAGCAGGCGGTGGAGCAGAAGACGATGCGGCCGTCGGGCAGGTAGCACCCGCTGTAGTTATCGACGTCGGGCTGGTCGCCCTTGGTCGCCTGGCAGAGGCCCGTGCCGTCGGTCTTTATCTCCCACACCTGCCAGCGGTTCAGGCTGCCGGGCATGGAGAAGAGGAGTTTGTCGGCGTCCCAGTGCAGGTCCACGTCGCCGACGAACTCGCCGCCCGCGGGCTTGTAGAACGTCTTGAGTTCGCCCTGGGGGGCCAGCGGCGAGAGCGTCGCGATCTCATTGTCGTAGCCCTTCTGCGAGATGGTGGAGTTGCCCTGCCAGTTCTGCGGCAAGCCGAGGTTCCGCACGCTGCGCTTCACCAGGAGGAGCCGCTCGAAGTCCAGGAGCGGGTTGGCCATGAGGGCCTCGCGCCGAAGCGTGTCGAGGTCACCGCCCAGCGCGGTCAGTTTGTCCTGATCGTTGGCGGCCTTGGCCTCGTCGTGCGCCTTGCGGAGCGATTCGAGGCGGGCGAGGATACCCTTGCCCTTCGTATACCTGCCGGGGAACGTCTCCATCAGGTCGGTAACGGCCAGTTCGAGGGCATCGAAGTTGAAGGACCCTGCGACGGCCCTGGCCTCGGCGTTCTCGCGCGACTTGTAGTAAATCTGCCGCACGGCCTGGAGCCCGGCCGGGTCATTGGCCTGGGCGAGCAACGGCTTGGCCTTGGCGGCCTGGACGGGGCTTCGCATCGCCTCGACGTACCGCTGGGCGATCGCCGCCACGCCGGCGGCCGGCCAGTCGGCGGTCCAGATGCCGTCCTCTTTCTCCCAGGCCATCTCGCGCTGGGCCCGGCCGTCGCGGAAATCGCGCGCCACCAGGTTCCACAGTTCCGCGAACGGGGTCGGCATCGGGGCCGCCCCGGCGACCGGATTCGGCGAGGTCGAGAAGTAGAACCCGTGCCCGCCGCTGATGTTGTAGATCTTCAGGAGCAACTTGTTCTCGCCCGCCACCAGCGCCAGCGGCGCCGTGTCCTGGTTCGGCCCCGGGCCGCGCGGCACGTCGTTCGAGATGAGTTTCTTGCCGTTCAGCCACACGACCAAGCCATCGTCGCTGCCGAAGTGGCCTGTGATGGTCGCGGGCGACGCGGCCGTGATCGTGCGGTAGAGGTACGTGGACCCGTTCGAGCCCGCCTGAAGCATGTGAACGACCCCATCGGCAAACTCCGGGTGAGGGGTCCACCGCATGTTCTCGTAGGTCTTCGAGAGGTCAATGCCCTGCTCCGGCGGGAATACCGCCGAGAACCCGCGACCCTCCTTCGAATAGAACGGCCCGGTGAGGTGCCACGGCCTCAACTGCACGCTGCCGGCCTTGGCCGGGCCTGCGGCAGGCTTCACCTGCGCGGCAGGCTGCTCTTTCATCATGGCCTCGCGCGAGGCCTGCATCGTCTCCTGCCATGTCGCCTTCTTGACATAGTACGCCGGATCGGCCGCCAGCACCGGCGCCGCCAGCAGGAACACTGCCGCCAGTGCCGTCCACCCCCCTGCGAAGGCTCTGCAAATCATCCGGTGTCTCCTGCGGTGCTCAGACCCTCAGCCCTGTGCCCCCACGGCGAACATTTCTTTAACACGCGAGTCGCTATAGTGTGCCGCAAGATGTTGCGTTTATCAAGGTTCCTCACGCCGACTGGCACTCCGATACTCGTGTATGGAAAACCGGAATGTCAGATTCTCGACCGGTTGACCTGCGCTTCCGGCCGCGCGCCCTCCATGTCGATGCGCGGCCGGTTCTTCAGGGCGGTCGTGCTCGACTCGAAGGTCTTCAGGATCGCACGGTAGTCCGGGTCATCGGCGGACGTGAAGACCTCGCCCTTGCAGGCCCCCCTGCCCCCGGCCGACTTGGCCAGCGGGGCCGCCAGGAACGGGTTGTGCTCGATGTTCGTGATCCGCACGAAGTCCGTCGAGGGCCCGCGGCCCTTGTGGCAGTCGGCGCAGCGGCGCTTCCAGACGTCGGCCATGACCTTCGGCAGATCGTTCGGATGGACCTGGCGCCCGCCCGGCCGGTGCTCATCGTCCATGTCATACGTGCCGTAGTACGGTACGTTCAGGTCGATCCACATGAAGATCCGGGCCAGGCCGTCGGCGTCGACCGTCACTCGCTTCTTGCCTTCCTTGTCGGGGTGACCGGAAAGTAGAAGGTCGGTGAGTTTGCTTTTCGGCGACCCCCACGTCAGGGGGGCAATCTGTAGGATGTTCGCCTCGTTGCCGTTGCGGGTGTCGATCCAGTTCACGTAGCGGCGGGTCAGGACGTCGTACGAGACGTTGAACCAGTCGGTCCTGTCGCCGGCCAGGTCAACGCCGCCCTGCGGGTCCAGACCGTTGTGGCACTGCGTGCAATGCTTGTCGATGACCGGCTGGACGACCCGCGCATAGTCGAATCCGGTGGCGCCCCACGACGGCGGTTCGAGTTTCCGGGCCGGCTTGGCCAGCGCCATCCGGGACCGCGATTCCACCGTCGGCGTGGTGCTCCGCGGCTCGTGGCAGCCGATGCAGCCCTGCACCTCGCCGGGGACGAACTGGGCGAAACTCCGCATCCGCTGGAGGCCCACGCCGCTCGAATCCACCGCTATGAAGTACAGCGCCTTGCCCGTCGGCACCTTGAAATACGCCGAGCCGTCATCTTCGACCGCCGCCGTGCCCCAGACTTTCTTGGCGGCATACGCGGCGCCGCAGGAGATCACCGGCCTCTGGAACCCGAAGCCCAGCACGTCTGTCCGGAACTGCTTGGGCAGTTCCTCGACCACGCGGATGCCCTTGACCTGGCCTCGCTTGACCTGCGGCTCAAGGCCCTGATAGACATCGACGAGATACACGGTGGCCTCGCCCTCGCCGCCATCGGCGACCTGGCCGCCCGCATGGCTCTCGGGGTCCTTCCGGTCGCGGTTGCCGAGGACGGGCGGCGCCGGCCGCGGCCTTATCGGAAGGCCCGCGTAGCAGCCCAGGCCGTCGTTGCTCGAGTAAAGCGTCGCCATGCCGCCGCCGACCTCGCACAGGAGCAGCACGCCGCTGCGCGAAACCGTAAACCGTTTCTCGTCGACGATCTTCGGCATCTCGTAAGGCCCGCGGACGGAGTTGCCGTCGCCGCGATTCACCTGGCCGATGTTCACCTCGGGCGTCAGGTTCGTGAGGGCCTCCTGGGCGTTGAGGCCGCGATGGTTGTCGATCAGCCCCAGCCCGCCGCGGATGGGGCCGTTATGTGCCGTCAGGATGCACAGAACCTGGTGCGTGCCGGGCACCGGCACGGCATCCATGAAACTGGCCGGCGAGAGCACCCGGTTGCCGTAGAAGGCCTGCAACTGGGTGCCGTCGGGCCGCACAGTCCAGAGGCTCTGAATGGGAATCGCCGGGCGGTCGACGTACTCCCACCGCGTGTACAGGATTCGCCCGTCGGGCATGACGGCGGGCGCGAAGTCGTCAACGTAGTTCGACGACAGGCGCTCGACGTTGCCGCCGTCGCGGTCCATCCGGTGCAGGACGCCCGACGCCGTAACCCAGCACAGCGCCCCTCGCGGCGAGCGGGTCGAGACGAACGCGATGCCGCCGTCCGGCAGCCAGCAGGCGTTGTAGTCGTGCCAGGCGCCGTCGGTCAGTTGCGCAAGGCCCGTGCCGTCGGCGTTGATGCGGTAGACGTGGTAACCTGCGCCGGCATCCTTCCGCCAACTGAAGACGATTTCTCGGCCATCGAAAGAGACGTCGGCGTCGAGGATCTGGCCTTCCTTGGCCGAGACGAGTTCCTTGAGTTGGCCGTCGGGCTTCGGCGGCGAGAGGACGTACAGTCCGCCGCCCGCCCCGAACCCTTCGCAGTGCCGCGTGTAGACGTGGCTGGGGTTCAGCGGGCGTCGCTTGATGAGCAGCAACTTGTCGAAGCCGAGTTTGCCGTCGGCCACCGCCTTCGCCAGTTCCGGCGATTCCTCAAGCATGGGACCCGATTGGACATTCGCGAAAGCCCTCAGGGCGGCCTCCGCGGGGCTCTCAGAGAACACCTGGATTTCCGACGCGCCGGGGTTCGAGCCGCCGTACGAGTTGAGGAACTTCAGGCTCACCCGCCGGACCTCAACGGGCGCGAGTTTGACCCGCTGCGGCCCGTGCATCATCTTGAACTGGCCACGGACGGCCGGCTGGGCGGCATCATCGACGTAGACTTCGTAGTCCTTCCAGCACTCCTGCATCTGCCAGGCCGTGCGGGCATAGTAGACGATCTCGGCCACGCGGACGGGTTTCTCCCATTCGAGGGTGAACGTGCCCTTGTCGCCGGCCGTCGGCTGGCGCACGGCCCAGGCGCGGCTGAGGTCGTCGCTGGAGCCCGCGTCGGGCACCTTGCCGTCGACGGCAAACTTGGCAAGGTACTGGTCACTGAATTCCGATGTGGCCGAAACCTTGGCCTTGGGGGCAAGGTTCTCGGGCAGCGCCGGTTTCGCCGGGGCCTGGGCGGCCCAGATAGCCGCCGGCCCTGCCACGGCCACTGCCAAAGCGGCCGCCAG